>Ga0066798_10000775_pt1 | contig 15006 bp, 12 predicted proteins | sample PersoiDNA2013203_FD_70961 | JGI IMG/M metagenome (GOLD analysis project Ga0066798, IMG submission 70961) | Permafrost soil microbial communities from the Arctic, to analyse light accelerated degradation of dissolved organic matter (DOM) -... | ecosystem: Environmental > Terrestrial > Soil >...
CGGTTGTCGATCGAACCGACCTTGCCTTCGCGCGAGTAAGCATCTTCATTGGCCAGGCCGAGGAACACCGCGACCGAGGTACCTTTGGCGCGTGCCGGGTTGACGTATTTGAGGAAGCTTTGCTCATCGACGTCGAAGGAGGCATAGATCTTCGACATCGACACCAGTGTCGACAGCGCCGGTGTGCTGGAGCCGACCGAGACGATGTTGCCGACGGTGACTTCGGCACGCGACATGCGGCCCGACACCGGCGCGGTGATTTGCGTGTATTCCAGGTTCAGCCTGGCCGAACGCAGGGCGGCTTGCGCTGCTTGCACGTTGGCGGCGGCTTCACGTGAAGCGTTTTGCTTTTCTTCGTAATCGCGTTTGGCGATGGCGTTGTCGCCCAGCAGGCGCTGACCGCGCGCTACATCCGAGGCGGTATAGGCGGCACGGGCTTCGGCGCCGGCCAGCTGCGCTTGGGCGCGTGCGACTTCAGCGGCGTAAGGACGCGGGTCGATGGTAAACAGTACATCGCCTTTCTTGACCATGGCGCCATCCTTGAAGTGCACGGCGGTCAGGGTGCCGGACACCAGCGGACGGATGTCGACGCGGTCGACCGCTTCGAGACGACCGGAATATTGCTGCCAGTCGGTGATCTGTTTGCTGACGACTTCGGCGACGTCGACGCCGGCGGCTTGCGGCGCCTGCTGTGCGACGGCGGTGGAATCGACGCCGATGGCCGACAGCGTGCCGGCCACGGCGATGGCGATGACGGTAAACACCGCGGCGGTGGCGATGTAGCGATTGCGGAATGTAGGATTGGTGGTATCAGACATGATGGACCTCATTAAGAAGGTTGGAATTGGAAGCTGGGGTTTGTGTGGCCTGTACCGGCCACGCTGAAGCGGCGACGCAGGAATTCGACGATTTCTTTAAGCAAGGGAATATGGCTGCGCAGCGCCTCGTGCGTAATGCCGGCAAAGCGCGCGACCTGGGTATGTACGCCGGCGCGGATCAGCGAGGAGGCGTACTTCTCCGCTTCGTGATGCAGTACGTCGCACTCGGCCGTGGCGATGAAGGCCGGCGGCAATCCCGCCAGGCGGCTGGCTTCCAGCGGCGCGGCGTAAGGGTGCAGGCGTTGCATGGTTTGCGGCAGGTATTGGCGATAGCGCAGCGCGCAGTCTTCGGCGGTCATATCCGACTTCAGGCGCTTGGCGTCGCCCAGCAGGGTCATGCTGGGATCCAGCATCGGGCTGATCAGCACTTGCGCGGCGAACGGCACGGCGCAGCGGTCACGCGTGATCATGGTCAGGCTGGCGGCCAGGTTGCCGCCGGCATCGTCGCCCGCGACCGCAATGCGGGTGATGTCGATATGCAACTCGGCGGCATTCTTGACGGCCCAGCAGGCGGCGGCATAAGCATCTTCCGGCGCGGCCGGGAACGGCTTGGCCGGCGCCAGCGCATAAGCCACCGACAACACCACCGCATGGCTGTGCCGGGCGATGTAATGCGCCTGCAGGTCGGCGTCGTCGAGGCCGCCCGAGACGAAACCGCCGCCGTGGAAGTACAACACCAGCGGCAGCAGCGGGGCGGACTTGCCCCGGGTCTTGGCCGCTGCGACCACCGGCATCGGCTGGTACAGGCGCACCGGAATGCGTCCGATCGGGCCGGGGACGGTGAAATTGCGGACAGCGGATTCTTGTAAGACTTCCATGATGGGGTGGCCGTAAAAGCCAGGTTCGCTAGAGTGAAGCGGATTGTGCGCCACAGCATGGGGGCGGATAAAGCCAGCAAATTCAACAACACTGTTCGCCATGGTCGAACAATAGGCGTAAAATGATCGAATTAGTTTGGTGAAAACGGCGGGCGAGCCACGGCCGCTGCGGTTCCCGGCAGTTTTTTGATTGGTCGGCCGGATCCTGAAAAAGCCCGCCAATGGCAGCAAAAGATGGCAAATTGGCAGTGAAAAACCTGCTTTTACCGCTGTTGCAAAACAATCGCCAACAGCAAAATGTGCAAATTCGACGACAAAATCGTCGTTGCCCAGGAGAATGAAATGGACAGATTTCAAGCAATGCAGGTGTTTACGGCCGTGGTCGACGCCAACAGCTTTACGCGCGCCGCCGACAATCTCAATGTGCCGCGCACCACGGTCACCACCATCGTCCAGGGGCTGGAAAGCTTGCTGCAGGTGCGCCTGCTCAACCGCACCACGCGCCGCATCAGCCTCACGCCCGACGGCGCGGCTTACTACGAGCGCTGCGTGCGCATCCTGGCCGAGGTCGACGAGACCGAAGCCTCGTTCCGTAACGTCACGCGTGGTCCGCAAGGACGCCTGCGCATCGACGTGCCGGCCTCGATTGGCCGCTTGCTGTTGCTGCCCAATCTGTGCGACTTCTATACCAAGTACCCCGACATTGAACTGGTCATGGGCATGAGCGACCGTCCGGTCGACATGGTGCAGGAGGCGGTCGATTGCGTGATCCGCGTCGGCGATTTGCAGGATTCCAGCATGGTGGCGCGCCGCATCGGCACCTTCCAGGCCGTCACTTGCGGCTCGCCTATCTATTTCGAGCGCCACGGCATGCCGCACAGCATCGACGATTTGCAAAACCACAAGTCGGTGCATTACTTTTCCAGTCGCACCGGCCGCACCATCGACTGGGACTTCATGGTCGACGGCGCGCCGCTCGAAGTGAAGATGGCCGGCAAGCTGTCGGTCAACGACGGCGACGCCTACGTCGCCTGCGCGCTGCAGGGTTTTGGCCTGGTGCAGGCGCCCTTGTACATGATCCAGCCTTACCTCGAAGACGGCCGCCTGGTCGAAATCCTGTCGCAATGGAAGCCGGTACCAATGGCGATTTCCGTGGTCTATCTGCACAACCGCCACTTGTCGCCCAAGGTGCGTGCTTTCGTCGACTGGGTCGCCGAACTGTTCGCCACCTGCCCGTTGCAAAAGGGCTGCCAGATGGGCATCGCCGCCGACGTCAAGGAATGCCACTTCGCCACCAAGCCGGAAAGCAACACTATCCGTGCCGTCATCGAACAGCACAACATCGCCGAAAGCGTGTTCTAAACAAGCTTCTCCGTCATGCGTTTTGCCATGCAGCGGCCCGCCTGAATTCAGGCGCGTCGCTGTTTTTGCGTGGTCGATCATTGGCATGTGCGTGGTCCTTGTTGCGGGTTGGTCGGGCCGGAATCGCCGGCATCGTCATCGACGGGACAGCACGCTGCAATGTGTAAGAAAGCAGCGCCTCCTTCCGCCGGAAAGGGCGAAAAGTGTCGTATCGGTGGTCTGGAAAAGTTAGTGAAGAGCCGAGGCGGCAGCGCGAAAGTTCGCATCGGTCGTCGGCGCTTCCGTGAAGCGCTGTCTTGCGTGGTCGGACCCAAAGCGGAACGACGGACAGTGTGAATCGTATGTTTTCGGTGTGAAGAGATTATGCGCGCAGTGCAGCAATATTCGTTTGCTGAAAGCTGTCGAATATTTGCCTGATTCTCCAATGTATTGATGGATTGGGCAGTTTTTGATCATTTCGAGCCGGATCGCACTCGTATTGTTCGTCCGGATTTGCGCGTCGGTCGGTAATGATGCCTAAATTGGGGGAATACGAGCAGACCGGTCCGGATGCTCCGCATACGTTACGGAATCAGGCTTTGTGAGGGGCGATCTGGCGTCAAAGGCAAATGCAATGGAAGGCGTCGTCGTGTTGCAGTTTGGCTTCAGGCAGATCGGAAATTCATTTGCGGGCGATGCTCGGATACCTAATCCTCTTGATTATTTGCCTATTTCTCCAGTCGGATGCGATGGAGATTCAGGCAAGTCGGCAATCTGGAGTAAGCTGAATGCTTCCACTCTCTCATCCGGAATCGCCATGGATCTGCACGATGCTCTTATTGTTAATGACCCCGATACCGGTGCCGGCAACGGCTACACCGCCGGCGCGTCTGCCGCCAACAGCCTGGATGGTGAAGCCGACGAGCGCCTGCACGCTGCACAGCGCGAGCTGGTGAGGCTGATTTCGCGACTGACCGAAGGCGTCGAAGGTTCGCTGGAGACCGACATCGAAGGCTTCTTCCTGCATCGCATCACCAATCCGCAGGGGCCCAAGCATGCGGTGCAGAAGCCGGTATTTGCGGTGATTGCACAGGGCGCCAAGCGTCTGTTCGTCGGCGACGACATCTATGACTACGATCCGATGCACTATATGGTGTCTTCGGTGGATTTGCCGATGGTGGGCAAGGTCACAGTCAGCAGTCCCGAAACGCCTTACCTTGGTTTGCGCATCGACCTCGATACGAAAGAAATCGGATCGTTGATCGGCGATGAGCATCTGCCGCAAGGTATTGCGTCGGATGCTTCACGCGGCTTGTTCGTCAACCGTCTCGACACCACGCTGCTGGATGCGGTGCTGCGGCTGCTGCGTCTGTTGGATACGCCGCGTGACATCCCGATCCTGGCGCCGATGGTCAAACGCGAAATCCTTTACCGCCTGCTGATGAACGGCCAGGGCGCCTTGTTGCGCCAGACGGTGCTGCAAGACAGCCAGATGAACCGCATCGCCAAGGCGATCCGTCTGATGAAGGAAAACTTCGTGCAGCCACTGCGGGTCGACGCCATCGCCCGCGACGTGCACATGAGCGTGTCGTCGCTGCATCATCATTTCAAGGTGGTGACGGCGATGAGTCCTCTGCAATACCAGAAAAACCTGCGCCTGCAGGAAGCACGCCGGCTGATCCTGGCCGACGATATCAGCGTGGCGATGGCGGCGCAGACGGTGGGATATGAAAGCGCATCGCAATTCAGTCGCGAATACAGCCGCATGTTCGGTACGCCGCCCTTGCGCGACAAGCGGCGCTGGCAAGAGGAAGAAGCGCCGGTGCTCTAAGACCTTGGGCAGCTTCCAACGCAATATCCGGCAAGGCGCTAGAATCATCTTCCCTGTTTGCACCATCCCATTCTTACCGGAGACCCACCATGCAATATCGACGCCTCGGCAAAAGCAATCTGAAAGTCTCGGCCCTGTGCCTGGGCACCATGATGTTCGGCGACCAGACCGCGATCGAGGAAGCACGCAACATCGTCGCCTCGGCACGCGAGCATGGCGTCAACTTCATCGACACCGCCGATGTCTACACCAAGGGCAAGTCGGAAGAAATGGTCGGCAAGCTGCTGCAAGGGCAGCGCGGCGACTGGGTGCTGGCCAGCAAGCTCGGCAACGCCATGAGCAGCGCACCCAATCAATCGCACTATTCGCGTCACTGGATCGTCACTGAAACCGACAACATCCTGCGTCGCCTCGGCACCGACTATCTCGACGTGCTGTACATGCACCGCGATTATCACGAAGAAAACATGGAAGAAGCGGTGCAGGCACTGGGAGATCTGATCCGCGCCGGCAAGATCCGCGGCTTTGGCGTCTCCAACTTCCGCGGCTGGCGCATCGCCGAGATCGCGCGCCTGTGCGAGAAGAACAACGTACCGTTGCCGCTGGTGTGCCAGCCGTATTACAACTTGCTCAACCGCATGCCGGAAGTGGAAATCCTGCCGGCTTGCACCAACTACGGCCTGGGCGTGGTGCCGTACAGCCCGATCGCGCGCGGCGTGTTGACCGGCAAGTACAAGCCCGGCCAGAAGCCGGCCGAAGACACCCGTGCCGGCCGTGGCGACAAGCGCATCATGGAAACCGAATTCCGCGAAGAGTCGCTGATTATCGCTGAACGCCTGCAAGAACATTGCGTGGCGCGTGGCGTCAAGCTGGGTCAGTTTGCGACGGCGTGGGTGCTGGCCAATTCGGCGATCAGCAGTGTGATCGCCGGCCCGCGTACCTTGTTGCAGATGGAAGATTACTACGATGCGGTCGAGCTCAAGATCTCGGCCGAAGAAGAGGCGATGATAGACGCGCTGGTGACGCCGGGTCATTCATCCACACCGGGTTACAACGACCCCAGCTATCCATTCTTCGGCCGCACCGCCGTGAAGTAAATCCGGCTCGAAGGCGCCGGCTCAGCTGGTCGTGGCGGGCAGCACGGCGTGTTTGGGTTGGCCGGGCTCGGGCTGGCGCTGGCGACGCTGCTGTTTTTGTTCGGCGCGGCGTTCTTCGTAGCGGCACAGGTTGAGCATCATGAAATGGCTTTGCAGGCCGGGGTCGCGCATGAACGAGCATGTCGGCGCCGGCAGGTTTTTCTTGGCAAGCGCGAGTTGCAGGCGGGCTGCGCCCGGGTCCGATGCGGGCGCGGCTTGCATGACTTGCCTGGTGCGTCCGCTTTCATCGATGCGCATGGCGCGTTCTGCGCTGGACATCACATCGATGCTGACGCTTCTGATAATGTGGGTGGAGCAGCCGTTGTTGATGCGCATGTCGTCGACATTGACGTCAACGCGCTCGAATTTGCGCAGGCGTTTGCCGTCTTGCGTGAGGTAGGTCACGCGTTCGCTGACCTCGGGAAAATCTTCAATCGGCAGGTTATGCAGCGCGGCTTCGTGCGCGCAGGCGCGATAGGCCTGCTCGGCGGCGCGCAAGTTGTCGTTTTGTGTCAGGGGACTCCAGCTGTCGGCTGTCTGCGCCGGCGTCTCCTTCTTCTTTGCCCCGATACGGCCGGGCTCCTTGCAGCCGGCCAGCAGCAGTGTGGCCGATAAACAGGCCAGCGCCATGTGGTTCCGTGAAAGCGTCATCATATTTCCCCTTGGTTCCCTTGCTTGACGAGGCCTCAACTCAAAGCGGGCGAGCCATTCGTCCATGTTTCCGGGGGGGATTATGCGAGTTAGCCGAGCAGGCTTAAATAGGACAACTCTTAAAAATACTTTCTTTGTCCTAAAAATAAAATAACTGCGAATCAAGTATCGATGTGTGGCTAGTTCAATGTCGAATGATGTTGAATTGCCACGGATTCTTATGTTGGTGCTGCCGCCGCACACGGCAGCAGCAAGCGCCTGTCGCGTACGTACTCAGCCGCGCAAGATGGTGAGGCGGCGCGTGCTCTCGGCGCGCAGCAGTTGCGCGTCGGTACCGGGCACCAACATGTCGACACCCGCGGCTTTCATGCGTTCCGCCATCTCGATGGAGCCGCAAAAGATGCCGACGTATTTGCCGCGCGCGTGCGCCAGCGCCAGCAGGTGGCGGATGCCTGCGCTCAGTTTGTCGTCGTTCCAGGCGTCCGGCGCCAGGCCCATTTCGATGGCGAGATCGCTGGGACCGATGAAGATGCCGTCGAGGTCCGGCACTGACAAGATGTCTTCGGCGTTGGCCAGGCCTTGGCGCGTCTCTATCATGGCCAGCGTCAGCACGGTGCGGTTGGCGTGCTCGAAGTAATCCTTGCCGCCGTACAGCACGCCGCGCGCCGGGCCGTAACTGCGGCCGCCGCGCGGCGAGTAATGACAGGCGCGCACGAATTTTTCAGCGTCTTCCCTGGTGTTGATCAGTGGGCAGATCACGCCGTAGGCGCCGGCGTCGAGCAGCTTGTTGATTTCGCCCAGGCTGTTTTCCGTGCAGCGTACCAGCGGCACGGCCTTGGTGGTGGAGATGGCTTGCAGCATCGGCACCGCGGTTTCGACCGAAAACAGTCCGTGCTGCAAGTCGACCGTGACGGCGTCGTAACCGCAATCGGCGATCAGTTCCGCCAGAAACGAATTGCCGATGGATGCCCAGCCGTTGAGTGCCAGTTTCTTTTGTGCGAACAGCGTGCGCAGTTGGTTTTCCCGCATTCCAGTCTCCTTGGTTAGTTATCGTGCGGATATGGTATGCGGATTTCGGCGATCACGCAGGTCGCCGAAAAAACGGCGTATTCATCTGCCGTAGCGGAACGGCGCAGCGTCGATGGCCGTCTTGCGGCCGCCGATCTGCGCCGCCAGCAAGGCTGCGCTGCCGCAGGCCAGGGTCCAGCCCAGCGCGCCCTGGCCGATGTTCAGATACAGGTTTTTCACCGGCGAGGCGCCGATGACGGGCACGCCGCTTGGCGTGGCAGGACGGAAGCCGGCCCAGGGCGACAGCTGCGCGGCGCTCTTGCCGCCAATGCTGCCGGGGAAGAGTTCATTGGCGCCGTCGGTCAATTCGCGGATGGCGCGCTCGGGGATGCTCTTGTCCATGCCGACCAGCTCGACGCGTCCGGCCACGCGCAGGCGATCGCCGAGGCGGGCGTAGACGATCTTCTTGGCGATGTCGGTGATCGATACTTGTGGCGCGGCCGATTGCGCCGCGGCATCGTCGAGCGGCACCGTGATGCTGTAACCCTTGAGCGGATACAGCGGCAAATGGAAGCCGGCCTGACGCGCGAACGCGGCGCTGTCGGCGCCCAACGCCAGCACGAAGGCGTCGGCGTCCAGCGCTTGCGCGCCGGCTGGTCCGTCTACTTGCACCGCGCCGATGGCGCCGTCTTTCATTTGGACCTGCGTGGCGCGGGTGGACGACAGGAAACGGAAGCCGGCCCTGCCTTGCATTGCGCTCACCAGATTCTGGCAGAACTGGGCGCAGTCGCCGGCTTCTTCACTGGGCGTGTAGACGCCGCCGGCCCACTGGCGGCTGGCGTTGCCCAGTGCGGGTTCGATTTCCAGGCAGCGCCCCGCATCGATGACTTCTTGCTGGCAGCCGTATTGCGACTGGAAGGCGACTTGCTTGCGTGCCCAGACCAGGCCGGCTGCATCGGTGTACATCACCAGCTTGCCGGCGGTGCGATGGCTGAAGTCGAAGGGAGCAGCCTGGTGCAATTGGGTCAGCTCATCACGGCTGTAAAATGCCAGTTGCAGCAGCTCGATGGTGGTGCGTTGCACGCGCTCGGCGTTGCAGGCGCCGAGGAATTTGAGCAGCCAGCGCCATTGCGCCGGATCGAGTTGCGGCCGCAGGGTGAGTGGCGAATCGGTCCTGAACAGGTAGTGCGGCCAATGCGTCCACACCGAGGGATCGGCCAGCGGCGCCACATAGGAATAGCTCAGTTGCGCGCCGTTGCCGAGGCTGGTGCCGCTGCCGGCCAGCGGATGGGCGTCGACCAGGGTGACTTGATGGCCGTCTTCCAGAAGGCGATAGGCAGATGTCACACCGATGATGCCGGCACCGAGTACGCAAATGTGCATGGTTGTTTCCTGTAATGAAGGGGCGCGCAGTCAGTGGCAGCCGGCCGGCGCGTCAGTCGCAGTTGTCGAAACACAGTATACGCAACCCGATTTTTGCTGTCGCATGCCAAATCGGCATCGGGGCATCGCGTGGCTGCGTGCTCATCAGTTGAAAGATTGCACCGCGATCCACTTGTCGCCCTGGACCTGGTAAATGGTGTAGGCGGGATTGTTCAGGTTGCCCTCTGGGTCGAAAGAAATCACCCCGGTCAAGCCATTGTATTTCAGGGTGTGCAAGCTGCTTGCGATGCGCGCCGGCGCGGCCGAGTTGGCCTGGCGGATAGCGGCGATGATCAGTTGGGCGGCGTCGTAGGCAAACGGTGCGAAATATTCAATATGATCGCCATAGGCAGCGGCGAATTTCTCGCGGAATTTTTTCCAGCCGATCATCTTTTCCTGGGCCGCTCCGGGCGCCAGGCCGAAAGTGCGATCGCCGTCGGTCCCTGCCAGTTGCAGGAATAGCGGCCCCACCGTACCGTCGGCGGCCAGCAAGCGCACGTTGAGGTCCATGCGCTTGATGTTGTGCGCCAGCGCTGCCACCTGCGGGCCGAGCCCGGCGAAGAAGATCAGGTCGGCATGCTGGGTTTTGGATTCCGTCAGCACACTGTTGAAATCCGAAGTCTTGCTGCTGACCGATTGTCGCGTGACGGCATTTTTGCCTTGCTGGCGCAGGCCCTTGACGAATTGATCGGCCAGCATGCGGCCGAAGTCGGTGTTGTCGTCGATCACGACAATGCGCTGCGCCTGCAGGTTCTGGATGGCGTAATGACTGGCATGGATGCCGCCGTCATCGTCATGGCCAACGATGCGAAAGGCGTTCTTGTAGCCGGCCTGGGTATATTGGCGGCCGGTCGAGCCCGGTGCGATCTGGGCGATGCCGGCGGCGTCATAGATCTTGCCGGCGCTTATGCTGGCGGCGGTATTCCAGTGGCCGATCACGGCGACCACCTCGGAGCGCACCAGATAGTCCGCCATCAGGGCGGCTGTACGCGCGTCGCCGCGGTCGTCCTGGGCCAGTAGCTTGAAGACCACACGGGTGCCGTCGAGGCGAATGCCGCGCGCATTGGTTTCGGCCAGCGCCAGTTCGACCGCCTGTTTCTGGCTTAAGCCCATGGCGGCAGCGGGGCCCGACAGCGGTCCGGCAAAACCGATGGTGACGACTTTGAGCGCTTCCGCGGCGGCCTGCGCCGGCAACAGCATGGCGAGCACACCGACAGCGACCAGTGCCGCGCTTGCAAGGACCCGCAGCAGCAAGGGGGTGGTGCTCGGAGATCCTGATACGATGCGGCCCGGCAGCGCCGTTCGAACAGATTTCATGGGACGTCCTTTCGGGAACAGAAGGGCCGCGGCCGATCGTTTTAACAGGCTACTCCATGGCAACGATATCAAGCTACACCTGATATTGTCGGTATGGCAAGGGTGCTTCTGAAGAAGCGTCGCGACAAATTCACAAAAGATTTCCACATGGAATGCCGTCGTCGCATATGCGCCGGCAGGCAAGGGCAAACGCCTTTGGCTTTAGCTGCGTTACAATAGCGCCCGAAGCAAGCCAGACAGTCGCTGGCCACCGTGTAATGCGATGGCGGGAGGAAGGTCCGGACTCCATAGAGCAGGGTGACGGTTAACGGCCGTCCGCTGAAAGTCGGCGCAAGCCGGTATAAGGCGAGGAATAGGGCCACAGAGACGAGCGTATTAAGTTACGGTGAAACGCGGTAACCTCCACTCGGAGCAATCTCAAATAGGCACGCGTTGATGTTGCTCGCGGAGCGTGCGGGTAGAGAGCTTGAGTGCTGGAGTAATCCAGCGCCTAGAGGAATGGCTGTCATAACGGGCAACCGTCGTAACAAAATCCGGCCTATCGGCTTGCTTCAATTCTTATGCAGGACTGACGCAAAAATTGTCCAGGCTAGGCGTGCTGACGCGACAGTACGACTGTACGGCGAGGAAGTGCAACGACGCCAGGGCGGTTTTGCGTAGATCCTATTCTAAAATCTCCCGGCTCGCGCGGCCGAGGAGATCTGTCGACACACAGAGACAATCAGGATCCGCATGAGCCAACCGGTTTCGTTTGAAGAACTGTCCACGCACAACGGCCGCCGCCTCGGCGTCGCCACGCTGGCCTCCGAAAAAACCTTGAATGCGCTGTCGCTCGACATGGTGCATTTGCTGACGCCGCAATTGCGCGCCTGGGCGGCGGACCCCGCGATTGCCATGGTGTTGCTGCAAGCGCAAGGCGACAAAGCCTTTTGCGCCGGTGGCGACCTGCAACAGCTCTATCGCACCATGCGCGAGCATCACGCCTCGCCCGCGCGCGACGACATCCGCGGCAATCGTTACGCCGCCGAATTCTTCGAACACGAATACCGGCTCGATTACGAGATCCACACCTATCCCAAGCCGATTCTGTGCTGGGGCCATGGCATCGTCATGGGCGGCGGCATCGGCTTGATGGCCGGTTGCAGCCACCGCGTGGTCACCGAACGTTCGCGCCTGGCCATGCCGGAAATCAGCATCGGCCTGTATCCCGACGTCGGCGGCAGCTGGTTCCTGAGCCGCGTGCCAGGCAAGCTCGGCGCCTTTCTGGCGCTGACCGGTGCGCCGATGAATGCCGAAGACGCCAAATTCACCAAACTGGCCGACTACCGCATCGCCCACGCCGACAAGCAAAAAGTCATCGCCGCCTTGCAACTGCAACACTGGGGCGAGGGTGACGATAATGCCGTGCTCGGCCGGGTGCTGCAACAAGCCGAACGTGATGTCGCTGCCGATGTCACGTTTGCACCGTCTGCCTTGCGCGACAACTTCGACCTGATCAATACGCTGTGCAGCGGCCAGACCGTGCCCGACATCGTCGACGCGATTCTGGCGCATCAGGGCGACAATCCATGGTTGCAAAAAGCCGTTGCGACGCTGGCTGCCGGCGCGCCCGGTTCGGCCTGGCTGTCGCTGGCCTTGCAGCAACGCGTGCGCCATCTGTCGTTGGCGGAAGTGTTCCGCCTGGAGTTTGTGGTGTCGCTGCATTGCGCGGCGCGCCCTGATTTTGTCGAAGGCATACGCGCACTGATCGTCGAAAAAGATCAGAAGCCGCAGTGGAATCCGGCGCACCTGGCCGATGCCACGCCAGCGTGGGTGGATGGTTTCTTCGCCGATCCGTGGCCGGCCGCCGAGCATCCGCTGGCCGATCTCGGCAAATAAATTTTCGCTACCCCTGCGACTCCGCTTGCAGCCGCTGCTGCAAGCGGTCCAGCGTGCGCACGAAGACGGCAGGGTCATCGATGGCGCGCGCCAGCACCAGCGCCCCTTGAATCGCTGCCAGAATTTCTTCCGTCCAGCCCGCCGCTGCATCGGCATCGCGACCGCTGCGCAACAAGGCATCGTTGAGCGCGGCCGCCCAGTCGACAAAATAATTTTTCACCTGGTCGGCAAAACGGTCGCGCACCTTGACCAGGGCAAACACGCCGATCAGGCAGACTTTGCGGCCCGACAAAAAATAGCGTTTCACTTCCGTGAACATGTGATCGATGCCGGCCATGGCTACGGCGCCCTCGCCGCTCTCCCGCAAAGGTACAAATACCTCGCGCTGGAACCAGGCGTCGATATGGCTCAGCACGGCATTCGCCATCTCGTCCTTGCCGCCCGGGAAGACGTAATACAGGCTGCCCTTGCCGAGCCCGGTACCTTCGGTAATGCGCGCCAGGCTGGTGCCTTCGTAACCATAGGCGCGAAAGATTTCCGCCAGCACTGGAATCAGTTCGTCGCGTTGCGCGGTATTTTTTACGGCATCGCTCATCGGGTACGAATCGCCTTCATCACAATCCCAGGTCGCTCAGGCTTGGGTGATCGGCCGGCCGCGGCGCCGATTGGTCCCAGTGGAATTTGCGTTCGCTTTCCTTGATCGGCAGGTCGTTGATCGACGCATGGCGCACGCGCATCAGGCCGTGCGCGTCGAACTCCCAGTTTTCATTGCCGTAGGAGCGGAACCAGTTACCCGAATCGTCATGCCATTCATAGGCGAAGCGCACGGCGATGCGGTTGTCTTCGTAAGCCCACAATTCCTTGATCAAACGGTATTGCTGCTCGCGCAGCCATTTCTTGTTGAGGAAGGTGACGATGGCCACGCGTCCCTGGACGAAGTCGGCGCGATTGCGCCAGCGGCTGTCTTCGGTATAGGCCAGCGAGACTTTTTCGGCGTTGCGGGTATTCCAGCCGTCTTCGGCGGCGCGGACTTTCTGGATCGCGGTGTCACGCGTGAACGGCGGCAATGGAGGGCGGGATGTGGTCATGAGGCACCTTCAGGCAAAGTTGGACTGCGGGGTAGGTATGAGGTTTGTACCGATCGGTAAACGGAGTCTAGTGCGGCGTAAAAACAGAAGCAAGCCGAATCGGCATGCGCAGCAGTCGCGCGCCACTGTGCTTTGTTTGAGCGTGACGAACTGTGTACGTCGGACCCTGTATTTATCGACGGCAGGGTAGGAAGTTGTTATCAGTCATCAGATGACATAAAAGCAAGTCATTCTTTTTGCCAATGCCAGCATGGGAAAGGCTTTCAAGTCGATATTTCCACTCTGTGAAAGCGCCGCTCATATGAAAAAAAGAGTACTTGAAATCTCCTTGCGCTCAAAATTTTCATGTTGTACGATGACTGTCAATTAAAAATAACGACACACCGGAGACACCCCATGAACACGCGCACGCTGTCCAGTAGCTGACCTGTATTTTGATTATCCGGTGCGCCCAAGAGAATGAAGGGCGCGCTGAAAGGCTGTTGTTCCTCATTTTCTGAGTCGCCGGCACGCGCCGCTTTGCTTCGGCGCAGCGTCATCCGGTCATAGTCCTGATGGAAAGCGCTCGCCGTCTGCCCAGCCTCAATAGTTCAACCACACGACGATTTATCGACATGAGCAATTCGCAAGATCATCAAGCGCGTCCTTTCAAACGATTGCTGCTGACCGGTGCCGCTGGCAATCTCGGACAGGTATTGCGTGAGCGCCTCAAGCCATGGAGCGAGGTGGTGCGCCTGTCCGACATCGGCGATCTTGGCGCGGCCGCCGCCGGCGAGGAAATCGTCCCCTGCGATCTGGCCGACAAGGCCGCGGTGTACGACATGCTCGAGGGCGTGGACGCGGTGCTGCATTTCGGCGGTCGCTCGCTGGAAGCGCCGTTCGAACAACTGATGCACGCCAATATCCAGGGCGCCTACAACCTTTACGAAGGCGTGCACAAGCGCGGTATCCGGCGCGTGATTTACGCCAGCTCCAGCCACGCAGTGGGCTATTACCCGACCACCGAGCGCATTGATACCGACAGTCCCTTGCGCCCGGATGGCTTGTACGGGCTGACCAAGTGTTTCGGCGAATCCTTGTCGCGCTACTATTTCGACCGCTTCGGCGTGGAGACGGTGTGCCTGCGCATCGGTTCTTGTTTCCCTGAGCCGCGCAACGCGCGCATGCTGGCGACCTACCTGAGCTATGAGGATTTCGTCGAGCTGGTGCGCTGCGCCTTGTTCACGCCGCGCGTCGGCCACACGATTGTGTATGGCGTCTCCGACAATCGCATCAACTGGTGGGACAACCGCAAGGCGGGCCATCTCGGCTTCGTCGCGCATGACAGCGCCGATCCCTATGCCGAGCGCTTTCCGTTCAGCGGCGCGTGGCCACCGGCGGACGATGTCGGCAATTTCCAGGGCGGGCCGTTCATCCTGGCCGGTCCGCAATATGAATAGAGAATACACACCATGCACGTTCTCCCACTCAACGACAAGCGTTATGAAGTCGGCGAAAGCCCGTTCTGGCATGCTGCGCAGGCGGCGTGGTACTGGGTCGACATCGCCGGCAAACTGATTTGCCGCCAGACCGAGGTCGGCGCCTATCGCCAATGGCAATTGCCGGAAATGGTGGCCTGCATCGCCGCCGACGGCGATG
>Ga0066798_10000780_pt1 | contig 14944 bp, 15 predicted proteins | sample PersoiDNA2013203_FD_70961 | JGI IMG/M metagenome (GOLD analysis project Ga0066798, IMG submission 70961) | Permafrost soil microbial communities from the Arctic, to analyse light accelerated degradation of dissolved organic matter (DOM) -... | ecosystem: Environmental > Terrestrial > Soil >...
TCGCCGCCGGAGAGAACGTAGGGGCCAATCGAGATCGCGTCTGTGCACATCTGCTCGACGATGCGCTCGTCGAAGCCCTCGAAGCGAGAGGAGATGAGGGTCAGGCTCTCCTCGCTGGCCAGTTCCTCGACCAGGGCCTGATTGAGCTGGCGCCCCTGCGGCGTGAGCGCGATCATCCGTCGCTCTGGAATACCGCCGTAGACGGAGTCGAGGGCCGCGGCCACGACATCGACGCGCAGCACCATACCGGCGCCGCCGCCATAGGGCTCATCGTCGACCTGGCGGGCGCTGAGCGGAGTCGTTTCGCGGTAGTTGAAGACGCGCAGCTCCAGCGTCGATCCGAGCACCGCCGCGAGCGGCCGCCGCTCGCACATCCATTCGAATGCCGACGGGACGAGCGTGAAGATGTCGATCTGCACGGGGCCAATTCTCGCGGGCGCTAGTCCGGCTCTGTAAAACCGGTTCGCACAACGATACGTGCTCGTTCGATATCAACGAGCGAGATGCATTCCTCGACCATCGGTAGCGCCAGGCCCGAATCGAGCTCGAGCACATCGTTGGCGACACCCGAGACGACCTCCTGGACGCGTCCGAGCTTGCGCCCTCCTTCTTCCTCGACTTCCAGCCCGACGAGCTCGAAGGCGTAGTAGGTGCCCTCCGGAAGAGGCGGCAGCGCGGAGCGCGGAATGGTGAGCTCGGCGCCGCGCTCGACCTCGCGGTCGAGCCGTATCACCGAGCGCCCGCCCGAGAGCTTCGACTCGACGACAGTGGCCGCGACTCCGTTCACCAGCAGGGTCGCGCCTACGGCGAAGCGGTCGGGGTCCTCGCTCGGGCGCTCGACGAAGAAGGCGCCCTCGAGCCCATGCGGCTTGCCGACGCGTCCTACCGAGACGAGCTGGGGATCGTTACTCGGCAATCTCGAGCAGATAGCGCTTTTCCTCACGCGCGCCTCCGGCACGGATGAGCGTACGCAAGGCTCGGACGATGCGGCCCTGGCGCCCGATCACCTTGCCCCGATCGGCCTCGGCAACCGTGAGCCTGAGCACGCTTTCGCCATCACGTTCCAGTTCCTCGACCGAGACGGCGCCGGGATCGTCGACCAGCCGGCGCGCGATCTCGAGCAGGAACTCAGCCAAGAAGTCCCTTCACCTTGAGCAGGCGGCTGACGGGCTCTGTCGGCTGCACGCCCTTGCTCAACCAGGCCTTCACCTTGGCCTCGTCGAACTCGATCAGCGAGGGCTCGGATTGCGGGTTGTAGCGGCCGACGATCTCGATAAACCTGCCGTCGCGCGGCGAGTGCGAGTCGGCGACCACGACGCGATAGATCGGATTCTTCTTCGACCCGACCCGCGTCAGCCTCATCTTTACTGCCATCTAGATCCTTTCTGGACGGATCCGTTTACTCCGTCGTCTGCACTCGAGAGTCTCGAAAACCCGGGCAAACCTTAGCGGCGACGGCGCTTTCGGCGCGCTTTTGACGGTCTCCTGGCGGGTCTGCCGGCAGCGCTCGGCCCTGGCAGGCGTAGTTTCCCACCCGCGTTCATCTGCTTCAGCATTCGCTCCATTTGCTTTCGCATCTCGAGCACCTGGTTCACCTGCTGCACCGTGGTGCCGCTCCCGCGCGAGATTCGCGCCCGCCGCTTGCCGTCGATGATCGCGGGCCGGCGCCGCTCCTCCGGGGTCATGGAAAGGACGACCGCCTCGACCCGCACTAGCTGCCTCTCGTCGACCTCGGCGTCCTTGAGCTGGCTGCCGAGCCCGGGGATCATGCCCATCAGGCCCTTGAGCGATCCCATCCGCCGCATCATCTTGTAGGCGCGCAGGAAGTCCTCGAACGAGAAGCGGCCCTTGAGCATCCGCTCTTCCATCTCGGCTTGCTCGTCGGCGGCGACCGCCTGCTCGGCGCGCTCGATCAGCGAGAGGACGTCGCCCATGCCGAGGATGCGCGAGGCCATGCGCTCGGGATGGAAGAGCTCGAGCTGATCGAGCTTCTCGCCCACCGAGACGAACTTGATCGGCTTGCCGGTGACGGCCTTGACCGAGAGTGCCGCGCCGCCGCGGGCATCGCCGTCGAGCTTGGTCATGACGACGCCGTCGAAGGCGACTCGATCGAGGAAAGATTGAGCGACGGTGACCGCCTCCTGGCCGGTCATCGAGTCGAGAACGAGTAGGACGTTGTGCGGCTTGACGGCATCCCTGACCGAGGCGAGCTGGGCCATCATCTTCTCGTCGACGTGCAGGCGCCCGGCGGTGTCGACGATCGCCACGTCGCAGCCCTGGCCCGTGCACTCCTCGATCCCTTCGCGCGCGACCGCGACCGGGTCTTGGCTGTCGCGGCGCGTGTGGACCGGAATCTGGATCTGCTCCCCGAGCTGCTCGAGCTGGTCGATCGCGGCCGGACGCTGCAGGTCGGCGGCGACGAGGAAGGGCTTGCGCTTCTCCTTGCGCAGGTAGAGCGCCAGCTTGGCCGCCGCGGTCGTCTTGCCCGATCCCTGCAGCCCGGCGAGCAGGATCACCGTTGGAGCACGCCCGGAAAATGCGAGCCCGGAGGCGCCGGCACCCATCAGCGCCGTCAGCTCCTCGTGCACGATCTTCACGACCTGCTGCCCGGGCGTGAGGCTCTTCAACACGTCCTGCCCGAGCGCCCGCTCCCTGACCTGGGCGACGAACTGCCTGACGACGTTGAAGTTGACGTCGGCCTCGAGCAGCGCCAGCCTGATCTCGCGCATCGCGCGCGAGATCGCCTCCTCGTCGAGCGTGCCGCGCTTGCGCAGGTCGCCGAGGACGCCCTGCAGCCGGTCGGAGAGCGAGTCGAACATCGCGGGTCAGTGTAGTCGCGGTCTCACCTGTAGCCGCCTGGCCGCGCTCGGCGATTCAGATTGTCGCTCGGCACAAAATCGGCACATCCGCTGCGTTCTTGCTCGCTACCGTTTCACGACCCCGCGGGTGGGTGGATTTGGCGGGGGGCGGCAGAACGTGGTGCCGTCCAGCGCACCGTCGACGGGGGATTAACCCCACCGTCGCACTCAGCGCTAGCGCTTGCGACCCAAACTCTCGCTCGGCACCCGCTCGGTCCGAGCCGCGAAGGCGGCGATCGTACGCGCGACCGCGGCCGGCTCATCCAGCATCGAGAGGTGACCGGCGCGCGGAATGACGGTTAGGTGCACGCCCAGCGTTTGAGCCGAGGTGCGCCCGGCCGTGATGTCGTCAACGGTGTCGTGCTGGCCCCAGACGACGATGCGCGGCACCTTCAGTCTTCGGAGGTCGGCGAGCGTCAGCCCCTGCACACCGCCGCGGAAGAGATCGTGGAAGCCGTTCTCGGTGCCCCGGACGCGGAAAGGCCGCTCGAAGGCATCGACCTGGACGCTCGTGATCGGCGGCCGGTCAGGACCGTAGGCCTGTATGAGCACACGACGGACGATCCAGTCGGCGTGAGTGAAGAGGCGGAAGAGCGTCGTGTAGTAGGGATTGACGAACAGGTTCGCCATCCAGTGCGGGCCCCCGACCGGGAGCGCGTCGCCGTCGAGCAGAACGACCCCGGCCGTGTTCTTGGGCGCCTCGAGGCCCACGTTCACCACAACCGCCGCGCCGAGCGAATGCCCGACAAGCAAAGGCCGCCGCAGCCCGAAGTAGGCGCTGAAGTCGCGCACCAGCCGCGTCCAGTCGGCAAGACCGTAGGGGCCCTTGCGCTCGGAGTAGCCGAAGGGCGGAAGATCGATCGCATAGACGTGGTGAGTGCGCGCAAGCCGGCTCGCCACCGCGTCCCAGACCCAGGCGGGCTCGGCGAAGCCGCCGAGGAAGATGATCGGGCTGCCCTGCGTGCCCAGCTCGCGGTAGGCGACCTGCCTGCCGTCGATCTTCACGAACGGGCCCGGATAAAGCGCCGACGCCGCCTTCTGGTCGCCGTTCGTGGCCAGGTTGTAGACGAGCGAGAAGAGCGTTACGACGACGAAGATCGCCAGCAGCACGTGCACCGTCCAGCGCAGCCAGCGACGGCGGATCCAGGGGCGCCCGCGCCGGGAAAGACGCAAGCGAGAGATCCTGCGCTTCGGGCTCTCGGTCGCCTCTGCGTTGGGATCGGCAGCGGCCATTGTCCTCGACACTACCCGCAGAGCGCCGGCTCGAGTCTCGGCACGGTTCCGAGACAGATCTGCGCGCCCGGTGCGCAGCGCGGTCCCAGTTCGCTACCAGTCGCGCTCGGCGGTGACGCGCTCGGCGCGGCGCGCGAGCGGCGGTTCGGGATCGAGTTGCCGTTTCAGGCGGGCCCGCGCCCGGTGCAGGCGCACCCGGACTATGTTCGCCGACGTGCCCATGACCGCGGCGATCTGCTTCGGAGTCAGTCCCTCCCAGGCCGTCATCGTCAGGATCTCCCGATCCCTCACGGGGAGCGCCGTCAGGACCGCACGCAGGGCGTCACGCCGTTCGTCTTCGAGCGGCGCGCGGGCTGGCTCGGCGCTGCGCAGCTCGTTGGCCAGGCGTTCCACGAGGGCGTTCCCGGATTGGCGACGGCTCGCGCCCTTCATCAGCAGGTTGCGGGCAACGCCGAACAGCCAGAGTCGCGCCCGCTCGTCTTTCGGGATCCGATCCAGTTTCTGCCAAGCGATCAGGTAGGTCTCGGCGAGCACGTCCGCCGCGTCCTCGGGGCCCCTGGAGCGGCGCAGGATGTAGGCGAGCAGGTCGGTACGGGTGTTGCGAAAGAGCTGCTCGAAGGCGGATCGCGGGTGCTCGGTCGGCGCGTTCACGAGGTCCTGCTCGCGAGGTATTGCGTGTAATGCTGCCTCAGCGACTCGGTCGACGAGGACCATTCTGGGTGTGCCTCAGAGAGCTTCCTCCAATCCCAGTCGTAGTCCTGACACCTGCCGCCGTGCTCTTCGGTTATGAGTAGGTGCTCGACCTGGACACGATCGCCCGCAAGCACCGCGTCGCGGAACGGCAGCATCCAGCCGAACAACGATGTCCTCGACTTCCCGTCTTCTCCGGTAGCGGCCGGATCAAGGTGGGGATCCTCAGCTGTGACGGCTTTCCATCTCGGCGCTTTCGAGATGGTTTGAGCAGCTTCAGTCACGGCGGACGTATCGCCGACGGCCTCTGCATGACGCCAGTCCAACACCCAGGCGCAGTAAGCGCTGATGGCCGTCAACCCGCGAAGGGCGCCGCTCGACTCAGCACCCCTTTCCCCGCCTTTTTCGATCGATTTCACTTCGCCGATCTCTTCGGTGATAACGGAGTTGCGCCACGACGCGTATCCATCAGGGAAAGGGATGTCGGACGTGATCTGAATCCCCACGTCGTGCGAATCCGGGGCGCCGAGGTCGAGCATCTCACCCGGACCGCCAGCACCCACATACTTCGGATCCTGGAAGCGACCGGTGTGCGCACTCAACTGGGATCCTCCCGCGACAGCTGCGCCGATGCCGATCGTCGCGAACCCGACCACCAGTGCTGCGCGGGGTTTGCTCATAGAAAACCTGCGCGAGCGCCGATGGCTCGCCCGGCGCGAGTGACCGGTGACTTCAGCGCCGATCTCGTCCAGCGCGCTCTCGATCCCGTCGCCCGAAAGAGCCGACGGCTCGACCGGATCGCCGGCCTTCAGAAATGCGTTGAGCTGATCGCCTGACTGTTTCGGGTCGCGCTTCATCCGGGCTCCTCCGTCCAGGGGTTCGATCCTACGTCCCTACATCCCGGGAAGCCGGCGATTCATTACACCCGCGCCGCCGCGCCGCTCGAGTCTCGACGCTGTTTCGGCACAGAGGCGTGCGTCCGGCCCGGGTAGCGTTTTCGTTGGGGGTGCACCTAGGCGCCAGTTCCCGTATGCGCCGAGGCCGATTCGATCCCAGCGATTCTCGGTTCCTCGGGGCGCCGCTGGATGTGCTTCGCCGCAGGGGACAGTGCTTCAGCACGGCCCCGGAGAGCGAAGTGCGGCCAGCGGCGCCAGGCCGGCTCGGGAGGCCAGTCGCGCCTGGCCGCACGAGTCGGCCGACCGAGGAAGCGAGATCAGCCGCGAACTAGTGCCTGCGCGAAATCCCCCGGATCGAACGGGCGCAGGTCGTCGAGCTGCTCGCCCAGGCCGATCAATTTCACCGGCAGCCCGAGCTCGTAGGCGATCGCTACGGCGACGCCGCCCTTGGCCGACCCATCCAGCTTGGTCAGGGCGACACCGGTCACTCCGACCGCCTCGGCAAAGAGGCGCGCCTGCTGCAGCCCGTTCTGGCCGGTGGTGGCGTCGATCACGAGCAGCGTCTCCTGCGGAGCGCCTTCGAGCTTGGCGGCGATGACGCGACGAACCTTGGTCAGCTCCTCCATCAGGTTGGTCTGCGTGTGCAGGCGCCCGGCGGTGTCGACGATCACGATCTCGCGCCCGCGCGCCGAGGCGGCCTCGATCGCGTCGAAGGCGACAGCGGCCGGATCGCCTCCCTTCTCCCCACCGACGAAATCGGCCTTCGCCCGCTCGGCCCAGATCTGGAGCTGCTCCTCGGCGGCGGCTCGGTAGGTATCCGCCGCGGCGACGAGCACGCTGCGGCCATGCTCGTGCAGAACGCGCGCCAGCTTGCCGATCGTGGTCGTCTTACCGGTGCCGTTGACGCCGACGACCAGGATCACGCTCGGATGGCCGGAGAGATCGAAACCGCTCGGCCTGTCCATGAGGATGGCGATCTCCTCGGCAAGCGCCTGGCCGAGATCGATGACCTCCACCCGCGCCTCCAGTCGCCGCACTAGCTCGGCGGTCGCGCGCACACCCACATCGCCGGCGATCAGCGCCTCCTCCAGCCGCTCCCAGGCGGCATCGTCGCCGGGATCGAAGGCCGCGGCGGTTAGCTCGCCGACGAGCGCGCGCCGGCTCTTGCCGAGCGAATCGCGCAGGCGCGAGAAGAACCCGCGCCGCTCCTCCTCGGCCTCGGCCGGCTTCTCCGGCTCGCCGAGCAGCTCTGACCAGGTTCGGCTCATGGGGTGGATCCTACGCAGTAACTAGAGCCAGCTCCGGATCGCGCGGCGTCCGCCGCGAGACGACCTGAGAGATGCCATCGCCGCTCATGGTCACGCCGTAGAGCAGGTCGGCGGCCTCCATCGTCCGCTTCTGGTGCGTGATCACGACGAACTGGGCCCGGTCGGCGTAGCGGCGCAGGAGCTCGACGAAGCGGCCGATGTTGGCGTCGTCGAGCGCCGCCTCGACCTCGTCCAGGAGGTAGAAGGGGCACGGGTGGGCGAGAAAGAGGGCAAACAGGAAGCAGATCGCCCCGAGCGACTTCTCGCCGCCGGAGAGGAGCGAGAGCCTACTGACGCGCTTCCCCGCCGGGCGCAGCTCGATCTCGATCCCTGTCTCCTCGTCCGATTCGGGCTCGGGCTCGGTCAGGCGTAGCCGTCCCTCGCCGCCGGGGAAGAGAGTGGCCGCAACCTCTTCGAAAGTGGCAGCGACGACCTGGTAGGTCTCGGCGAAGCGGCGCTCGACCGTCTCGGTCAGCTCGGCGCAGAGCTTCTGCAGCTCGACCAGGCTACGTTCGAGGTCAGCGCGCTGGATCTCCAGCTCCTCCAGCCGCTCCTTTTCCTCCGCGTACTCCTCCTTGGCCAGCGGATTGACGCGCCCCAGCTCCTCCAACCTTCGCTGCCCGCGCTCTACCTTCTGGTCGAGCTCTTCGCGGTCGTCGCCCTCGGCGGGCTCCACCTCACCGCCGCCCAGACGCCGCTCGGCTTCCTCGGTCTCGGAATCGAGACGCGCCAGCTCGACTCCGATCGCCGCCAGTCGCTCACTCTCCGCGTTTGCACGGTCGCGCAGCGCCGCCTCCTCGGCGCCGAGACGCCGCAGCGTGGCGCCCAACCCGCTCGCATGGGTCGCTCCCGCCTCGACCCGCTCGCGCAGAGGCGCTTCCAGACGCTCGCTCCAATCGGGAACCGCGGCCAGAGCATCGAGCAGCCGCTCGGCGCAGGTACTCAAACGAGCGCAGAAAGACTCGGGTGGGTGGGCGCGGTCTACACGGGCCTTGGCCTGTGCCTCGGCGGCCAGGCGCGCCCGCTCGCGCGCGCCACCTGCGACGTGCGTGGCCTCGGCCAGCTTTTCCTCCGCCGCGGCGATCTGCTGCGCCAGTGCGTCTCGCCGCTCCGCAACCTGCTCGGGCTCGAGATCGCCGAGCTCGGGAGCCTCGGTGACGCCCGAGCGCCGAAGCGCTTCCGAAAGGCGCTCTCGGGCCAGAGACAGCGCTCGGCGCAGCTCGACCTCGCCGGCGGCCAGTGACTGCAGATCCTCGCTCAGCCGCGAGACCTGCCCGCGGCTCTGCTCAACCTTGTTCTGGAGAGGCTCTCGCAGCGCAGCGGCGGAGCTCTCCGCCGCCTGCAACGCTTGCTCCAGACACGAGCCGCTTGCGACGAGGCGGCTCAGGAAAACCGCTGAGAGTACGCGCCGGCGCCGGGACGGCTCGAGCTCGGAGAGCGCCTTCTGTGCAGCCTTCAGCTCACGCTCCGCGGTGGCGAGCGCCTTCTCGGCGCTGGCAGCCTCGCCGAAGAGCTGCCCCACCTCGCTCCCGAGCGCGCGGCGGCGAGCTTCGAGCTCGAGCAGCAGCGCCTCGGTCGCACTGCCAGCGAACCAGAGCTCACCCCGTGCAGCGTCATAGCCGTGCCCCTCGCGAGTGACGACAACTCCCGAGCGAGCCTGGGAAAGCTGCTCGAGCTCAACCAGCCAGACGCCGTCGAGTAGCGCCCGCGCTCTCCTGTCGCCCGAGACGAGCTCGGCAAGCGGACGGGCTCCCGCGAGCGGCGGCGTCTTCTCCGCCTCGCGCTTGCCCACGCCGGAGGCGAGCACGACAGCCAGATTACCGAGACCTTCCCGGCGCGCCTTCTCCAGCAAGTCGAGTCCACGCTTAGGATCCGGCGCTATCAAAGCCGCCGCGCGCCAGGCCAAGGCCGCCGCCACCGCCTGCTCGTAACCGGGCTCGACCTCGAGCAACGAGAGCGCCAACAACTCGCCCGCCTCGGCCAACGCCCTGGCAGCCGGCGGAATGCCCTCACGCTCCTCGATCGAGCGCTCGAGCGCACTCAGCCGCTCGGCGGCGTGACGGGCGCGCTCGTAGAGCCGGTCGCCCGCCAGCGCCAGCTCGCGCGCGCGCCCCGACGCCCGGGCCTCGGCCTTCTCGAGCTCCTGGTAGCTCGGCGCCCCGCTCTGCTCGAGCGCCTCAGCCTCGGCCAGCTCCGTCTGCGAGCGCTCGAGCGAAGCGCCGAGCGACTCTCGCCGCAAAGATAGTCTCTCGACAGCCGCCGCCAGCTCGACCAGCTCACGGCCCGCCGCCTCGGGCAGCGAAGCGGCCTCGCCGAGGTCGCTCTCCACCTTAGTTCGCCTCGCGAGCAGGGCGCGCGCCTCCGTTTCGAGCCGCGCCAGCTCTATCCGCTCAAGGCTCGCCAGCTCGCTCAGGCTCTGCTGAAGAAGTCGCTCGCATTCGCGCTCGCCGGCCTCGGCCTGTTCCAACTCGTCCCTGGCGCGGGCAAGCGCGCGCTGCAACTCCTCGAGCTGCGCTCGACCCTCGGCCGAGCCGCTCTCGCGGCTGCGAGAGAGCAGAGCGGCGAGCTCTTCGGCCAGTCCCTCTGCCGCCTCACGCCTGATCTCGACCCGCTCGACCGCGCCGCGCAGACGGTAGAGCCCGGCCAGAGCCGCCTCGCGACTCCCGGCGACATCGGCCAGCTCCTGCTCGGCACCTTCGCGCTCGCCCAACAAGCGCTCGAGCTCGGCTCGCGCTTGCGCCTGCGCCTCGAGCACAAGCGCCCGTCTCGCCTCGGTCTCGGCGCGTCGCTCTCCGACCGAGGCCAGATCGAGTTGTGCGATCCGCGCCCCCAGCGAAGCGATCTGGCCGCGCAGCTTCTCCGCCCGCTCGGCCACGCTCGCCTGCATCGCCAGCGGGCGCAAGTGCTTGCGCACCTCCGCCTCGACATCGTGGGCGCGCTCGACCTGAGCCTGAACGCGCGCCAGTTTCAGCTCCGAACGGTGGCGGCGGCGCTTGAACTTGCCCAGCCCGGCGGCTTCCTCGATCAGCGCTCGCCTGTCGACCGGGCGTGAGGTCAGCACCTCGTCGACGCGACCCTGACCGATGATCGAGTGCATGCCATGGCCGAGACCGAGGTCGGAGAGGAGATCGACAAGGTCGACGCGGCGCAGCGGTGCTTTGTTGACCAGGTACTGGCCCTCACCGCCGCGCTGCAGGCGCCTGGTAATGGCCAGCTCGCTGTAGTCGAGCGGCCCGTCACCGGCCGTGTTGTCGAAGACCAGTTCGACCTCGCAAGAATCGACGGCCGGGCGCTCGGCGCTACCGGCAAAGAGCACGTCGTCGGGCTTCTCGGCCCTGAGCTCGCTCGGAGTCAGCGAGCCGGCCGCCCAGACGATGGCGTCAGAGATGTTCGACTTGCCCGAGCCGTTGGGCCCGACAACGACAGCCACGCCCGGCTCGAGCCGCACCTCGACCGGATCGGGGAAGGACTTGAAGCCCTTGATCTTGATCGCCTTCAGGTGCAGCGGGCACCTCCTGCGAGCGCGCCAGAGGCGCGGTACCGGTCAGCGACACCGCTCCGGCGGATGCTTTCGGGCGCAGGCATGCGAGCGCAAGTTTGACGGGTGGACAGGACAACGCCCTTCAGGCTCGGAATCGAAAGCCTATTTGCCCGACTCGAGCTCGATCCGCTCCAGCACCTGCTTGGCCGCCGCTTGCTCGGCCGACTTCTTCGTTTGACCGCTACCCGTGCCCATGCACTCGCCATCCACCTGCGCCGCGCAGGTGAAAGTGCGCTCGTGCGGAGGGCCGACCGCGTCGAGCACCTCGTAGACGACCTGCTGGCCACGCCTGGCCAGCGCCTCCTGGAGCTCGGTCTTGAAGTCGACGTGACCCGAGATCGCGTACTCGATGCTACTGTCGAAAGCGGCCACGATCGCCTCCTCGACCGGCTCGAAGCCGTGCCTCAGGAAGATCGCCGCCAGCGCCGCCTCGAGCAGAGCGGCAAGCACGTTGCGGTTCTCGGCCAGGCGCGTCAACTCCTCGCGGGAGACCTCGCGTCCGTGCTTGAGCAGCTCCTCGCCGAGACCTAGCTCGCGCGCTATCTCGGCGCAGCTGGCGCGCGAGACGACGTGCGAGCGGATCTTCGCCATCCGCCCTTCGCTGAAGTCCGGGTAGCGCTCGTAGAGCGCTCTGGCCGTGGCCAGCTCGAGCACGCTGTCGCCGAGAAACTCGAGTCTCTCGTACGAGGAGGCACGGTCAGGCGCCCACGAAGAGTGGGTGAAGACATGCTCCAGCTGCTCTGCCGGCAGGGCTTCGATCAGCCCGCGGAGAGCCTCATGACCTTCAGGCGCCTTACTTCTGGTGCGCTGTGACGTATTCGACGGCCTGCCCGACGGTCTGAATCTTTTGTGCGTCCTCGTCCGAGATCTTGATGTCGAAAGAATCCTCGAGCTCCATGATCAACTCGACCAGATCCAGCGAATCGGCGTCGAGATTCTCCTGGAAGGACGCCTCTTCAGTGATCGCACTTTCGTCGACACCAAGCTGCTCAACAAGGACTTCCTTGACGCGTCCGAAGACTTCTTCACGCGATGCTGCCATGTCACCTCATTCCGTCGAGTTCGAAGGGCGCGCCGATGCTACCACGCGGGACGGCATGCGCTCGCCGATGCGTTGCACAACGTGGTGCTCGACGCCGCGCGCGGCAAGGCGAATAGCGTTCGCGATCGCGCTCGGTCCGGAGTTGCCGTGAGCGATCACCGACAGCCCGCGCAGGCCAAGCAGATAGGCGCCGCCATAGGTGTCGGGGTCGAGCTGCGTGCGCACCGAGCGAAGCGCCGGGCGCAGCAAGAGCGCTCCGAGCTTGGTGAGCGGGCTTTGCTCGGCCGCGTCGCGCAGAGCCATGAACATCGAGCTCGCCGTACCTTCGATCGTCTTCAGCGCGACGTTCCCGGTGAAGCCGTCGCAGACGATGACGTCGGCGGGGTGCTCGAGCAGAAGCCGGCTTTCGGCGTTACCGGCGAAGTTGAGACCGCTCGCGGCGAGCAGCTTCTGGGAGGCGATGACGAGCGCGTTTCCCTTCTCGGACTCCTCGCCGATCGAGAGTAGGCGAACGCTCGGATTCTTCAGCTCAAGGATCTCCTCGGCGAAGACGGCGCCCATATGCGCGAACTGGAGTAGGTATCTCGGCCGGGCGTCGGCGTTTGCGCCGCTGTCGATTAGTACATAGGGCTCGTGTCTGGAAGGCACAACGACCGCAATCGCCGGGCGCTTGATCCCGGGCAACCGACGCAGCACGACCAGGCCCGCCGCGAGCATGGCGCCGGTGTTTCCGGCCGAGACGACCGCGTCGGCCTTCCCCTCCACCACCAGCTTGTGGGCGACCACGAGCGAGCTGCGGGATTTCGCGCGCACGGCTTTGCTGGGCTTCTCGTGCATGTCGATCACCTGGTCGGCTACGACGTGCGCCAGACCCTTGGGGTCTATTCCCAGGCGACCGACGAGAATCGGCTCGATCTCATCGTTCGCGGCCTGCAGCGCGCCGGCGATGATCGCCCCGGGGGCGTCATCACCCCCCATAGCGTCAACGGCTATGCGGATCGGCCTGGACATTTCATGGGCTCCGCCTCGGTCACTTCAAGCGGAAGATATCGGCGCGCGGGCCCGCGTCGGACGGCTAGGGCGCCTCGACCCGCAGCGGCTCGACCTCGCGGCCACGATAGTGCTTGCAGGTCGGGCACATGTGATGAGGGCGCTTGGGCTGATGACAGACCGGGCAGACGTTCGGGCGCGGCACTTCGAGGCCCTGATGGGTGCGGCGCTTATCGCGTCTGGTCTTCGATGTTTTTCGCTTCGGAACGGCCATAACCGGCCGCGTAGTGTACACACCAAGCGGGCAAAGAGAGCGGCTTCACGGCGTCGAGCGAGATCCGTGCCGCACCGTCACTAGCCTCCGCCCCTCAGGGCGTGGGAGAACGAGAGCGCCAGCAAGATCGCCAGTAATACGGCGAGCGCAGCGGCAATCCGGCCTAGATAGCGCCCGACTCTGGCACGTGATATGTGACTTTCATTGAGCCAATCCGGGTGCTCGAGGCCTCGCTCCATGAGGAAGAGCGCGCGCGACCCGGCCCTGAGACTCGTGTCGGATAGCACCTCGGCGGCGAACACCAGCAGGTAGATGAGGAAGTACACGGGACTCTGGAGCAGGCCCAGGATGCTCAATACCGACGACCCTGTCAGATCCGGCCAATAGACGTAGAAAGCCCAGAGAACAACAAGGCAGGCGGCGATTCCACAGATAAGCGAGCCGTTGGCTTCCCAAACCGACCCCGTCGTCCGCACGAAGAAAGGCGTCCTCGCCTCCGCGACGGCGACGGGCCCGGTTCTGGTTTCTACCGCTTCCGCGTCCATGCCCTCGAGCCGCTCGAACACACGCTCGAGCCGATCGATCTCGGCCCGGGCGCGTGTGTCTCCTTGCTGCAGGCGCTTCTCGGCCTCGGTACGGCGTTCGAGATAGACGAACTCGATCTCCCCGAGACTCGCCTGTGGCGGCAAGCCCAGGGAGAAGAGGAGATCTGCTCTTTGGGTCAATGCCTGAGCGACCAGCGCCCCGAAAGCGAGGCGAAGTTGAAAAAGACGGTGACGATCAGCGCAGGCACGATCAGCCAGCGCACGGTACGACTGAGTAGGGTCGCGATCCGAGCGACGTGGAAGCGCAGGCGCACTGACTCGCGCTCGGTGTCGAGCCCCCTCCGCTCGAGCATCCGTACGCGACGACTCTGCCGGAGCTCGGTCTCGGCGAGCATCGTCGCAACGATCGAGAGGAGAGCACACGAGACGATCAAGGCGAGCGGGATCATGACCCCTCCCTTTCGATAGACGTGCGGCAGGTAGGCGACCAGCACGACAAGCGCCGCGACCGAGGCGAGCGAAAACAGAAGCGACAGGTAGCACTCCCACCAGGCGGGGGCACGCGAGCGCAGTTCCTCGGGTATGCCTGTCGAAGCAACGGCGCTCCTAACGCTCGAGCTTGTTTCTCGCCGATCGAGACTGCGACCGGTGAGCCGGCCGTAGACCTCTTCCAGGACCGCCAGCTCGACGCGTGCGCTCTCGTCGCCGGCGGCGAGACGCTCGCTGGCCGAGTTGCAGCGCCGGATATAGGCCTGCTCGATCTCGGAGAAAGTCGCCCCGGCGGGCAAACCCAGATAAGCGAGGATTTCGTCGCGATCGGACATCTGCTGTTGAGTCTAGGAGAGCGCCAGGATTCCACGCCCGAGCCAGGGCGCTCTCGCCTGGTTCAGGCGAGCGGAATGACGAGCTCGGTAATCAGCTCGTCGGAATTCACGACATTCACCATGCTGCGCAGGAAGCGGTCGTAGGGCACCGTCTTTAGCCGGGGCCGTTCGTCCTTGGCCAGAGACTCGTTCATCTCGACCCACGCCTCCGGAAGCTGCTCGTAAGACCCGTGCAAAATGCCGACGAGCGCGCTGCCGCCCTCCAACTCCACGACCTTCATGCCCGAACCGGGCTCGACCTCGCCCTCAAACGGGATCCCCACGACGACAGCGATCTGCCCCGGGGGAACTCTGCGCTTCGGATGCGCGCAGATGCCCGGGCCCGCGAAGACGGCGCCGGCCTCGGTGAGCACCTCGCCGACGCGCCCGAAGGCGGCAGAGAGATCGGCCTCGAAGCGCTCGGCAGAAGTCGTCAGCGCGATCGTGAGCATCCGCTCGGATTCCAACTCTCGCCGCTCGATGCTCAGGTCCATGGCCCCTCCGTTCTCTCGAGTACTTCCGAATTGGTACGCGAGATCATCGGCACGAGCCGAGGTGCGATAAAGGCGCAAAAAGGGGATCGCCCTTAGAAGCTCTAACAGAATGACGACCTGCCGACTGGGCGTGATTCGGCGAGTGCGAGGCCAGGGAGCTCGGCTGGGGACGGAGGGGCGCCGGATGAGTGCGAGATCGTGGTGCGAGGCA
>Ga0066798_10000788_pt1 | contig 14897 bp, 9 predicted proteins | sample PersoiDNA2013203_FD_70961 | JGI IMG/M metagenome (GOLD analysis project Ga0066798, IMG submission 70961) | Permafrost soil microbial communities from the Arctic, to analyse light accelerated degradation of dissolved organic matter (DOM) -... | ecosystem: Environmental > Terrestrial > Soil >...
AACCCGGCCATCGATAACTGGGTATTGCTCCCACCGCTACCGCCCAGTGTGAAGTCTTCGGTTGCTTTTTCATAGGTCAGCGTGCCGCCGCCGATGCTGGCGGAAATGCCATTGGCGACTTTGATGTAGTCCACTGTTTCTGTGGCGACGACACTGTGCTCGAGTTTTTCCTCAGAAAAATCCAGCCCGTCAGCATGGGCCACTGAACTTGCCAGCATGCACACAGCCAAGCATATCTGCGTGCGTAAGCATCGGCCGGGAGGAAGATGGGTGGTTGCGGAGGTCTCAAATTGGAATGCTTGTGCCATGGATGGCCCTTAAAGAAGTTGGGGGCCATCATGGTTTCAAGGTCTGTCAGTGCTGCACATGAGATTGTTATTAAGACAATGCCGGGATGAATAAGACTTTCCCTGATTTTTTTAAGTATCTGTTTTTATTGAATTATTTCGTATTTTTTGAATGTAAATATTCTGAGTATTTTCAAGCTAAATTGCGCCATTGCTTATTCGCGCGGTCATGATCGAATGGCAAAGCTATTTCGAAATCGTTCGGCAAGGCGTTGATGTCTCTTGAGTCTGCTGCTGCTGGATGGTCAGCCCTGTGGCGCCAGAAATACCTCGCGCAACCAATTGCCTGCCTGTCCCAGACCACGCGCTCGCGACCAGATCAGGTGCACCTGAATATTGCGCGGCCAGCCGGGTACCTGCAATTGCTTCAGGTCGGCTGCGCCGAAACGTTTGACGATCCAGCGTGGCAGCGCTGCCCAGCCAAACCCTAATTCGGTCATTTCCAGCAGGATCAGATAACTCGAAGATGACCAGTGCAGGCCGCTGGGAGCCGGTGCAGCGCTGGTTTCCTGATAGGTGTTCAAACGCAGTTCGCGCACTTCGCGCAGCATGTCACCGGTGACGTGGACGGCTTGCGCCAATGGATGACGGGTGCTGACATACAAGCCGATTTCGGATTGTTCGGCGATGGTCTCGAAACCGATGTCGGCCGGGTAATCGTTTTGCGCCGCCACCAGCGCCATTTGCACGCGTCCTGATTGCACCAGCGCGACGGCATCCTCGTCTTCGGCGATCAGACATTCGAGCCGCAGGTCGGGGAAGCGTTGTTCCAACTGTGCCAGATTCTTTTCAAACACATCGGATTGATAGGTGTCAGACAGCGCAAAACTCAACTGAGCCTCCAATCCACCGGCCAGCCGTCGAGCGGCTCGGCTAAGACGGTCATTGGCGTCGAGCATCTGCTGCGCATGTGCCAACAGTGCTTGGCCGTGCTCGGTCAGCGTTGGCTTGCGGGTGCTGCGGTCGAACAAACTCACGCCCAGATCGATTTCAAGATTGGCAATCGCTTCGCTAACGCTCGACTGTTGCTTGCCGAGCTTGCGGGCGGCGGCAGAGAAGGAGCCGAGCTGGGCAGATTCGATGAACATCAAAAGGGCGTCGGTGGAAAGTAGCATGGCTGAAATGATATATCGGTTTTTCCGATGATTAATGATTTAATTCTATCAGCGTGGGCCGGGATAATAGCGGCTTTGTCGTAATGGAGAAGTCGATGTCGTCGTCCCAGCGAGAGCCAGAACCGCAACGCAAATCGATTTATGAGCGCCTGTTTCATGCAATCTTGTTCGAGTTGCTGGCCTTGTTGCTCTGCGCGCCAGTGATGTCGTCGATCATGGGCGTGTCGTTCGCCCATGCCGGCGTGCTGACATTAATGATTTCACTGGTGGCGATGACGTGGAATGTCGTCTTCAACAGCATCTTTGACCGACTCGAACAGCGCTGGCAGCGGCAGCGCAGCTTTGGTGTGCGCTTGCTGCATGCGGCGGTATTTGAAACCGGCTTGCTGCTTGCCGTCGTGCCTATGGCGGCCTGGTGGCTCCATATCGGGCTGGTCGAAGCCTTTGTGCTCGACATCGGCCTGGTACTCTTCTTTCTGCCCTATACCCTGGTCTACAACTGGTGTTATGACAAGGCACGCGCCCGTATGCTGCGGCGTGCTTCCAGCTAGGTAGCGCGGCATCAGTGTCATGATGGAAAATAATGCTTAAAAGCAATGATTTTCCGCTGTTTTTACCGGCGTAATGGGGTGCTTCATGCTAACAAGCAATCTAAGTCATTGATTGTGTTGAAAAACATACGGGTCATTACTTAGTTGTTCTTTCGATAATATATCTCGATATAATTATTGTATTGATAACTAAATAATTCTGCTTTGTTGCAAACAGTTGTTTTAATTAAACTCAAAATACTTCATGCTACCAATTGGTAGTGAGGTCAGCAGCGCGAAGACCGGGAGGGGAGTGGTCAAGCCTGATGGGCCATATTTTGGGCGGAAATTGTTTGCCTCAACACATTCCTGTATCGATGCTCCAGAATAAAAATGGAAAACTGCAGGCGCTGACGCGCTGGAGCATGATTGCCGCCTGGACGGTGGTTGCTGTGCTGTTGCTGGCGGCGATCTCGGTGCGACTGGACCTTCAGGCGCAATACATTCTCGGTGGTGGCATCGTGGTGCTGATGGTGGTGTTGCGGCGCTTCGGCTATGTCACGCGGTTTCGGGTCTTTTTTCTGATCATGTCGGCGTTCTTGCTGCTGCGCTATCTGTGGTGGCGTTCGTTTTACACCTTGGGCTACAACGGTCTGCCCGATTTCATTTTCATGATGCTGTTGTACGCCGCCGAGGTCTACGGCGTGACGATTGCGTTGTTGAGCTTCTTCGTCAATGTGCAACCACTCAATCGCGAATCGGTGCCGCTCGATTACGATCCGCAACGCTTGCCGCATGTCGATGTCTTGATCCCGACCTACAACGAACCGACCGACTTGCTGGAAGTGACCTTGCGCGCGGCCTTGGACATGCGCTATCCCACCTCGCATCTGAAGGTCTATCTGCTAGACGATGGCGGCACGCTGCAAAAACGCACTCAGGCGTCACCAGAGAAAGCCGCCGAAGCACAGCAGCGTCACATCGATTTACAGGCGTTGGCGGCGCGCCATGGCGGCCATTATCTGACGCGCGAAAAGAACTTGCATGCCAAGGCAGGTAACGTCAACGAGGGGCTGCAGCATTGCCATGGGGACCTGGTGCTGATCCTCGATGCCGACCATGTACCGACGGTGGATTTTCTGGAAAAGACGGTCGGTTTCTTCCAGCAGGATCCCAAGCTGTATCTGGTGCAGACGCCGCACTTCTTCATTAATCCCGATCCGGTCGAAAAGAATCTCAACATGTTCGGCCGTATGCCGCAGGAAAACGAAATGTTTTATGCGGTGATCCAGCGCGGTCTGGATTTCTGGGATGGCGCTTATTTTTGTGGTTCGGCAGCGGTGCTGCGCCGTTCTCATCTCGATGAGGTCGGCGGTATTGGCGGCGTGTCGATCACTGAGGATGCGGAAACCGCAATGAAGCTGCATGCTTGCGGCTATCGCAGTGCCTATCTGAATGAACCGCTGATTTCCGGATTGCAGCCTGAAACCTTCGCCAGTTTCATCGTGCAGCGCCTGCGCTGGGCGCAGGGCATGGTGCAGTTGTTCCTGCTCAAGAACGTGTTCGCGACCAAGGGGCTGTCGATTGCGCAAAAGCTGTGCTATTTCTCCAATACCTTCTATTGGTTCTTCAGCTATGCCCGTGTGATGCTGCTGGTGGCACCGATGGCTTATCTGGTGTTTCGACTGCGTTTTTATAATGCCAATATTGCCGAGTTTTTTGCCTATGGTTTGCCGGCCATGCTGGGCGCCATTTTGACCTCGGATTATCTGTTCGGCCGTTATCGCTGGACCTTGATTTCCGAACTGTATGAAATGCTGCAAGCGCTGTTTTCGTTGCAGGCGATTTTGATGGTGATCCGCAATCCGCGCGCGCCGAGCTTTCATGTCACGCCCAAGGGGGAGCATATGGAAGAGGACACGATTTCGCACCTGGCCGGACCGTTTTACGTCATCTATCTGATGGTGGTGGCAACGCTGGGCGTGGGTATCTGGCGTGCGTTTCATGCCAATGGGCATCTTGATGTGATTCTCTCGGCCATCGGTTGGAATCTGCTCAATCTGATTATTCTCAATGCCTGCATTGGTGTGTTGTATGAACGCCGGCAACGGCGCTCGACGCCGCGCGTGCCGACCGATATGACCGCCGAGGTGATGACGTCTGATGGTGAGCCGCTGAGTTGCCGCGTGGTCGATATCTCCTCTGGCGGTGCGCAATTGCAGTTTCATATTTTGCAGGCTCATCAGATCGTCAAGGAGCTCGACCGCCTGCATGTTTTCAATCGCGCGCTGAATCACCAGAGCATCGTACCGATTGCCGTGCGCAATATTTTTCCTGCACCGGACCCGAGTTATGTGATCGCCGGGGTGCAATTCACCGACCGCAGCGTGGCGGGACTGTCAGAAACCGTGGCGCTGTCGTCCGGCGACAGCCAGCGCTGGACCGAATATCGCGAACACCGCAACCAGCCGCGCGGCATTATCAAAAGCATCTGGTTGATCATCGCGCTGGGCTCGGTGCATGCGGGCGGCCAATACGTCTTGTTCTTCAAGGGACTCGGCATGTACTTGAAACGCCGGCTGGTCACGCCGCTGCTGTCTTCCCATTTTGTTGCATCTCTTCCTTATAAAGTTAAAAGGATCTATGAATCCCTTATCTCGTAAGACGCCGTCGGCGTCATCGTCCATGTTGAGTTGCTTGCGTCGGCTGGCGGTGTGGTGCAGTCTTGCCTTGTCAGTCACACTGGCGCAAGCGCAGGCACCCGCGCCGACACCCGCAGCAGCGTCCACCAATGCAACTGCCAACACGGCCAAGGATGCGTCGGTGCACAGTATTCCATTGTCCAATCTGAGCAGCCGGGTCGGCCCGATACGCCTGACGCGCACCGATGGCATGGCCTCGCTCAGTATTGCCGCGGCGCGCCGCGAAACCATCAAGTCTGCCGTGCTGCATCTGGTGACGACCAATTCCATCGCGCTCAAGGAGCGTTCGCAATTGGTGGTGCGGCTCAACAACCATACCGTGGCGCAATTGCAATTGTCGGCGCGGCAACCCGAAATCACGGCCGACATCCGCTTGCCGGCAGAGCTGTTGCAAGCCGGTTATAACCAGTTGACCTTCCGGGTCGCTCAGCATAGCCAGGACGTCGAGTGCGAAGACCCGAATGCGCCGGAACTGTGGACCGAGATCGATACCACTGCTTCGGTGCTGCGCCTGCAAACCGAATTAAAACCACTGGCGCCAAATTTGTCGGATCTCAATGATCTGTTCGATCCCAAGCTGCAAGTGGCGCAAAAAATCAATATCGTCACCGCGGGTCATCCTGGCAGCGATGCCGTCTTGAGCGCTGGCGGCATGCTGGCGCAGGGCATCGGCGTCAAATACCGTTATCTGATGCCAACCATTCGCCAGCTCGACGCGCAAGCCGCATCGGGCGGCAATGGCAGCGGCAGTGCCGCACCAGGATTGGCGTCGGCGGCGCTGACGGGGGCCGACAATCTGCTGGTGGGAACCGCAGATGCGCTCAAACCTTATCTGGACAGCAAGGTGATTGCGCAGATCAAGGGCGGTTTCCTGGCGGTCTATCCGATGCCGGACGGTCAGCATTTTTTGATGGTGGTATCGGGCCGCGATGACAAGGAAGTGCAGCGCGCCGCCGAAACCTTTGCCTGGCAGCGTCTGGATTTGCCAGCGCAAGCGCAGTGGAATATCAGTAATTTCACCGCACCGGCGATGCCCGACTACCTGCCGCAAGCCAATATCGCTGCGCGGGGCATGTATAACTTCAAGCAGCTCGGTTTCAATACGGCAGCCTTCAGTAGCAATTCGCCGGCAGAGATCAATATCAACCTGCCGCCCGATGTTTATGCGCAGGAAGATGCGCAGATGGAATTTCACCTGAATTTTTCGCAAGGTGCGAAAGTCAATTCGGAAATCATAGTCAACTTGTATCTGAACGACGTGTTTCAGCGTTCGGTCACGATCGAGGAACGCCAGGGTGGCTACTACGAGAACTATCGCCTGAGCCTGCCATTGCGCAACTTCCGTCCGGGCGCTAACGTGCTCTCGTTCAGGCCTGCAGTGATGCCGCAAAACATCTGTGCGCAGACCGGGCCCTTGTTGATGACACTGTTCGATGACTCGTCGGTGAAGGTGCCTTATATCTACCATTTCGCCCAGTTGCCGGACCTGGCGCGTTTTTCCAGCAATGCCTTTCCGTATGTCTCGCAAAGCGACGGCAGCAATCTGAGCTTGCTGGTGGCCGACAAGGATAGTGCCACCATTGGCGCTGCCTGGACCTTGCTTGGCAAACTGGCGCAAAAGCAAACGGTGCCGTTGCGCGCAGCGCAGATCACGTTTGGCGCGCCGGCATCACAACGCAATGTCATGGTGGTGGGCAATGTCGCTACGCTGCCGCACGATTTGCTGGTTGATGCGCCATGGAAGCTAGATGGCAATCTGTCGTTCATCAATGCGTCGATTCCAATGGCGAGTCCATCCAAGGAATCGGGCTGGTTCCAGCAACAATTCCAGACGCTGGCCGGTACCAATCGCAGCAATGCCGAAGCCGATTACCTGAACACGGTAGTCAGTGGCGACGCACGGCTAGCCAGCCAGTTGTTGGTGATGCAGTTCCGTTCGAGCAAGCTCGATGGTGTCACCACGACCGTGTTTGCCTCGGCCAATCCGGCGCAATTGCAAGACGGCATCAGCCAATTGGTGGCCCCGGCTTACTGGAACAATCTGGCCGGTGATGTCTCGCTGCTGAGCTTGGGCAAGACCGACGTTGCCACCCAACGTATCGGCGCTACCTATGCCGAAGGCAAGATCGGCAAGACCGAATACCTCGGCTATATTGGTTCCAAGTATCCATGGACCTTTTATGGCGTGACGGTGATCGCGCTGGCGATTCTGGCCTTGTTGTGCTTGCGCTTGCTGCGTGGCATCCTGCGCCGTCGTCGTAATATCGACGGCATCTGACCGGCATGTTGATGATGCGTTCATGGCGTACCCGAGCAATGCCGGCGTCCATTTCGCTGGCGCTGCTGGGAATCAGTGTCGGTGCTACTGTGCCATTGGCTGCTGTGGCGGCATCGCTGACGCTGGCGCAAGGTAATCTCAGCAACGTGCAGCGGCAGTCGCAAGAGATCGGGCTGCAACGCAGCGATGATGTTGCCAAGGTAGAGCAGCGCGGCAATGGCGCGGTCCAGCGTAGCGAGCAAAAAGGCTTGCAGCAGGATTTTCAACAACGCGCGCGCGCCGCTGTGGCGGCGGCGATGGCAACGCGCCGGCAAGTGCAGCAATCCTTGCAACGTGATGCCAAGGAGCCGGTGCAGCTTGCCCAGCCAGACCAAAACAATGGCGTCGACGACAGTGCCTTGTGGAATTTGCTGCGCGCTAAACGCTTGACGCAGTTCGATCAAAATCTGGCGGCATTGCGCCGTCGTTATCCGGACTGGACTGCGGCCGCCGAAATGCTGACGGAGCGCAGCCGCCAGCAGCAAGAGATCGACATCGATACGGCCCTGGCACGTGCCCACGCGGACCAAGTGGCCCAGGTCGTGGCACAGTATCCGGCACAGTTTTCCTGTGCTCGGATCGACCGCCTGTGGCGTGCCGCCGAGATTCTGGCCAAGGCTGAACAACCGGACGAAGCCATGGCCTTGTATCGCCAGGTTTTTCCTGATTGCAGCCCGGCCGCCAATCGCATTGCCACGCTCTACATGGTGCAGCAGAACATCGGTGCCGATAGCGATGGCATGAATGCGCTGGTCGCGCTGGAAGCGCAGAGCGGACAGCGTGATGCCGATAGCCAAGCCAAGTTTGTGCGTCTGCGCTATGACCGCGATCTGACGCGTCTGGCAGCACTGACACCAACCAGTGAGGATGCGCTGCAACTGGCGCAGCAGCTGGCACCGGTCATCGAAACCTATCGTGATGGCGCCGCCGCCACTTTGAGTGGATGGATCATGCTGGCGCATCAGCTTGACGATGCCGCGCAAAGCTGGTTTGTCCGCGGACAAGAGTGGGCACCTAGCAAGCCAGATGCGTCGCTGGGTTTGTTGCAACTGCGCCTGGATCGGCAAGACCTCGATGGCGCCGAGGCACTGTTGCAGTTGCCGCTGGTGGCGGCCGATCCGCGTGCGCAGCCGCAGCGGGCGCGCTTGAGTCTGTTGCGTGCCGATGACTTGAACCAGCACAAGGATTACGCGGCCAGCTTGCGCGAACTCGATCAGGCCGAGCGCTTCGGTGCTACGCCTGAGCAGACGACCCAATTGCGCGGCTGGAATCTGTACGGCAGCGGACGTTACGAACAGGCTGCGGCGATGTTCGCAACGCAGTATCGACGTCGGCATGACGCCGCCAGCGCCGAAGGCTGGGCTCTCAGTGAAAATGCGCGCGGCCGTTTGCCAGAGTTGAGCGGCAATGACGAAGCGCAACATTCGCCGTTGCAGGATTACGTCACCGCCTTGCAGAGCCAGCAACTGTATTACCGCAAACAATTCATCGAGGCCTATGCGTTGCAGCAACGCACCGAGCAGAACCTGCGGCAATTGGCCAGCAGCGACCCGGTGCAAGATAGTGTCGTCAAAAAGAGTGTGCAAACCTATTTGCCGGACAACCTGAACGGCATCGACGCGGCCTCGATCAGCAGCGGCTTTACCTATTCCAATCATGCCGGCAGCAGCGGCCAGGGTCATCTGGCAACCTTGGCACCAGCGGTGCGCGCGGAATGGTTCGATGGCACGCGTCAATACAATCTGCGTTATCGCAGCTTGATGCTTGATGCCGGTACCGTCGGGGTATCGCCGGTCGCCAGTGTGATCGGTGTGCCGGCAAGTTCCCAGGCGTCGGGCAAGGGCAATGCCCAGGAATTGTGGTTCGCCATCGACGATAGTCTGTGGCTCACCAGCATGGGCCGCTTGGGCTGGCAGACTTCGCTAGGTGCCACCGATGGCGGCGCTGGCGGCAGCGATCTCTATGGTCAGTTGAGTGTCGGCCAGCAAACGGCATGGGGTAGCTGGTCGGTCTATGGCGGCAGCAATCCGGTGCGCGATTCGCTGTTGTCGTGGCGCGGCATGTGGTTGGCTGGCAGCGATCAGGTTTGGGGCGATGTGCGCCGCAATACAGTGGGGGCGCGCAGTCTGTGGCAGCTCAGCGAGGACTGGAGCGTGTCGGCCAACGGCGAGATAGCACAACTGGGCGGCCAGAACGTGGCCGGTAACCATGCGCTCGCGTTGGATTTGGGTGTGGGCTACAACCTCAAACCAGCGGGCTTCGATTATCTCAACGTGGGTCCGGCGCTGCACTATCTGCATTACGACAACAACCAGAACCAGTATGACTGGGGACTGGGCGGCTACTACAGCCCGCAGCGTTCGGTCAGTGTGGGTCTGGCCTCGCAGTTTCTGACGCTGGAAGGGCGTACGCGGCAATGGTCGGGTAATCTGGAATTGGGCTGGAACAGCGCATCCGAATCCGCTGCCGCCTGTTTGCCGTCGGCCTTGCCGGCAGCGTATGCCGCAGTCAATCGCAGCAGCGTCAATTGCGGCTACAGCGGTAGCAGCAACAGCGGCATTTATACCCATGTGCAATTGGGACTGGTACAGCGTCTTGGCACGCGCTGGCAACTGGGCGTGCTGGGTGACGTCAATGTCACACCGGGGCGTGACCGGCAATATGCGGCGATGCTGTTCCTGCGCTATTTCTTTGCTGACCGGGATGCCGTATTGAGTCGCGATCTACCAAAAAATACCCGTGATTTTTATGGGCAACTGGACGACGGACGCTGATGATGGCAATGGCGAAACGCAGTTTTCTGATGGCAACCGCCGCGGCTGGCTTGGTTTGCGCGACCTCTGGCGTATGGGCGCAATCGTGCAAGGCGTCCGCCTGGCCGCAGTGGGTGCAGTTTGCGCGACGCCATATCCAACCGGATGGCCGTGTCGTCGATTTTTCGGTCGCCAATCAGCAGAGCACTTCGGAGGGACAGTCTTACGCCATGTTCTTTGCACTGGTGGCGAATGACCGTGAACGCTTCGCCAGCCTGTGGCGCTGGAGTCGCGATAATCTTGGGGCCGGTGGCCCGGCGCTACCCGCCTGGCAATGGGGGCGGCGCGATAATGGCAGCTATGGGGTGCTCGATCCCAACTCTGCCTCTGACGCCGATCTGTGGATAGCGTATGCCTTGCTGGAAGCCGCACGTTTGTGGCGCCTGCCGGCTTATCAGCAAGCGGCAATGGCCTTGCTGGCGCAGGTCAAAGACAAGGAAGTGGTGGACTTGCCCAAGCTGGGGCCGATGTTGTTGCCCGGTGCGGTCGGTTTTGTGCAGGCCGACAAATGGCGGCTCAATCTCAGCTATCTGCCGTTGCCGTTGCTGCGCAAGCTGGCACGCGTTGATGGCAACGGTCCATGGCTGGCGATGATCGCCAGCACGCAGCAGTTGCTGCGGCAATCCTCGCCGCAGGGTTTCGCTCCGGATTGGCTCGGCTATGACGCGCGCGTTGGCGCCAGCGTGGATGAGCCGACCAAGGGCATCGGCAGCTATGACGCGATTCGCGTGTATTTATGGGCCGGCGTGACCGATGAAGGCGATCCCTTGGCGCAAACCTGGCGTAATCATGTCGCCGGTATGCTGGGATATCTGAATGCGCATGGTGTACCGCCCGAGCACGTCGATACGGTGAGCGGAGCTGCCACGACAACACCGGCGACGCCAGGGCCATGGGGATTTTCTGCGGCCTTGTTGCCTTACCTGAAAGCAGCAGGGCAGGACAGCCTGCTGGCAGGTCAGTTACGGCTGGTACAGGAGCAGGCCAGCAAGAGCACCGAACCGGGCTATTACAACAGCGTGCTGAGCTTGTTCGGCTGGGGCTGGTTGCAGGGGCAATATCGTTTTGCTGCCGATGGCGATCTGCAACCGGCATGGCAGCCCTGCACCAAATGAATCAGCCGCCCACGGGCGGCTGATTGACTGGGGCGACAACTCAGGTGAATCAGCTCTCGGCTGGTTCGCGGAAGTAAATCCGCTTTGGCAATGCCCACAACAGCAAGGCTGCGCCGAGCAAACATTCCAGCGCCACTACGTACAGACCGATTGACGCACTACCGGTGATGTCACGAATCTTGCCGACCATATAAGGCGTGATAATGCCGCCCAATTGACCGACCGAATTGATCAAGGCAATCCCGCCGGCTGCCGCAGCACCGCTCAATACGCGCGGTGGCAGAATCCAGAACAGGCCGATGCCGGCGATGATGCCGGTGGCTGCAAACGACAGCCCCACGACCAGTACCAGCGTGTTGTTGCCGAAATAGGCGCTGACGGCATAACCGACGGCACCCGCCAGCGCACAACCGGCCAGATGCCAGCGTCGTTCGCCGGTACGGTCAGAGCTGCGACCGATCAACACCATGCCAATGGCAGCGCACAGGTAGGGGATTACCGTGATCAAACCGATGATAAAGGTATCGTCGGTACCGGCAGTCTTGATCAATTGTGGCATCCAGAACACCAGGCCATAAATACCCGATGCCAGCACCAGATAGATTAGCGACATGGTGATGGTCGACGGTTGTCGCAGTGCTTCGCGGAAGGAATGCACGGCTTGGCTTTTGGGTTCTTCTGCCAGGCGCGCCAACAGCAATTTCTTTTCATCGTCACGCAACCAGCGTGCATCGGTGATGTTGTTGTCGATGACAATCCAGCAAATCACGCCGAGCACAATCGATGGAATGCCTTCCAGCAAAAACAGCCATTGCCAGCCATGCAAGGAACTCACGCCATGTGCGTACTTCATGATGCCGCCCGAGATCGGGCCACCGATCATGCCACACACGGCGATGGCCGCCATGAACAGCGAATTGATGCGGCCGCGTCGTTGTGACGGGAACCACTTGGTGAAGAAATACAGCGCGCCCGGCACGAAACCGGCTTCCAGACTACCGATCAAGAAACGCAGGATATAGAAGCTGGTTTCATTGGTGACAAACATCATCGCCGCCGAGGCAATGCCCCAGGTAATCATGATGCGGGCGATCCAGCGTTTGGGGCCGACTTTGTGCAAGATCATGTTGCTGGGAATCTCGAACAGGAAGTAGCCAACGAAGAAAATACTCGCGCCCAGCCCGTACACGGCATCGGAAAAACCCAAATCGCTTTGCATCTGCAATTTGGCGAAGCTGATGTTGACGCGGTCGAGATACGCGAACACAAAACAGATCATCAATAACGGTACGAAACGCAGCGTGATGCGGCGGTACAACTGGGATTCCTGAATATCCTGCGCACTGGCTGGATAGGGAATGACTGCCATGAATGTCTCCTTGAAGATTTTATAGGTCGCAAGCCTGCCGCTGGCATTGCTTGTGGCAATGCCGGTTGGGCGGCTGAACTGTTTTTTTATTACGGGTGGCAAATTGACAGCGCTAGCACAGGATGACTGCGCTAGCGCTGTTATCGCTCTATTTTTGGATGAATCACGCGCGTCAATGCAAGTGGCGCGCCAGCGCACTTAATAGGTTGCGCGACCGCCGGACAGGTCGAATACCGAGGCCGTGGTGAAGGAATTTTCTTCCGATACCAGCCAGGTCACCATGGCGGCAATTTCTTCCACCTTGACGAAGCGTCCGCGCGGGATCTTCGACAACATGTAATCAATATGCGCCTGGCTGCATTGTTCCAGGATGCGGGTTTGCGCCGCTGCTGGTGTGATCGCATTGACGGCGATGTTCTTGGTTGCAGTTTCCTTGCCGAGGCTCTTGGTGAGTGCGATCAGACCAGCTTTGGCGGCGCTGTAGGCCGATGCAGTCGGATTGCCTTCTTTACCAGCGATGGAGGCGATGTTGACGATGCGACCGTAGTTTTGCGCAATCATGCGCTGTACCACTACCTGGTTGACATAGAACGCGCCATTGAGGTCGATGTCGATAACGCGGCGCCATTCTTCAGGCGAGTAGTCAGCGACCGGGGCATTCTGGCCAGCGATGCCGGCGCTGTGCACCAGCACATCAATCGATTGTGTGACTTTTTCGGTGGCTTCGATGGCGCGTTGCACGGCAGCCTGATCGGCGATATTGACGACTACTGTTTCCACATTGCCGAGTGATTCCAGCTTGCTGCGTGCTTCCTGCAGCAGTTTTTCATCGAGATCCCACAACACCACCTTGGCCTTGCCTTGCAGCAGGCGTTCGGCGATAGCAAAACCAATACCTTGTGCACCGCCTGTGATGATCGCGCTGCGACCTTGAAAATCGTAGTGATTCATAGTGACTCCATTCTCCGTTTTTTAAGAGGCTGTTTCAAAATGCGCATGGCGTTGTTGCCGTACCTGGCGCTACGTATTTTGAAACAGCCTCAATGTATTTCCGCTGGGGTCCTGCCATCGAGGGCAGTGTTTTTTTATGGTTGCTCGAACCTGACAAGCGCAGGCGAGCGGTACAACTGGCCAGCCGGATCAAACCGGCCGGCAGGGTAGAACAATTACGCGTTGATGGTCTTTTGCTGTTGCTCGCCGAGGCCTTCGATGCCCAGGCGCATGGTTTGACCCGCGCTCAGGTAGACCGAAGTTGGCTTGACGCCCATGCCGACGCCAGGAGGCGTACCGGTCGAGATCACATCGCCAGGTTGTAGCGTCATGAACTTGCTCAGATAGGCAATGATGAATGGCACATTGAAGATCATGGTGTTGGTGTTGCCGTTTTGATAGCGCTTGCCATCGACTTCCAGCCACAGTTGCAGATTGTTGGGATTGGCGATTTCATCGCGCGTCACCAGCCATGGGCCGATCGGACCGAAGGTGTCGCAACCCTTGCCCTTGTCCCAGGTACCACCGCGTTCGATCTGGTATTCACGCTCGGAGACATCATTGACCACGCAATAGCCGGCGATGTGCGACAGCGCGTCTTTTTCGTCGATGTAGCTGGCAGTCTTGCCGATGACCACGCCCAGTTCGACTTCCCAGTCGGTCTTTTTGGAGCCGCGCGGGATTTTGACGTCGTCGTTAGGACCGACTACGGCCGATGTCCACTTGTTGAACACGACGGGCTCTGCTGGGATCGGCAGGTTGGATTCGGCAGCATGGTCGGCGTAGTTGAGACCGATGCAGATGAATTTGCCAATGTTGGCGACACAGGCACCAATACGCGGATTGCCTTCAACTACGGGCAGGGAGGCGATATCGAGCGCGCGAATCTTGCTCAGGGTGGCGTCGTCAATGTTGGCACCGTTGAGCTCCTTGATATGTGCCGACAGGTCGCGGATCTTGCCAGCCTGATCCAGAATGCCTGGCTTTTCTTGGCCGACAGGGCCGTAACGGAGTAATTTCATTGCTCTTCCTTTGGTGATGGTCTTCTGAAGTAATAAGACGAAAGCCGCCGTTTTGCGTGGATGTGCGGCACACAGTCTTGCTTGCGAATGGGGATAATACCAATTAATTGGTAAGACCACCAAACAACTTGAATTTATTTGAGATGAAAATTGTTAACTAATTGATCTTTGCGGTCGGCGCGATCGTCTAACGCATTAGTTTCAACTGGGATGAATAGCTATTTTCGTGCGCTCGGGCAAGTCGGGGGGGGATTCGCGACGGATACGTGTTGATCGAAACCATGGAAGTTTTGTTGGTGTAGTCGATGTTTACTGCAATTTCATTGTTGCTTCAAATTTCTCGAAGGCCTCCAAGACGGTCGTTTCCAACTCGTCGTTATCCCAAGGCTTAACAAGGAATTTATATATAGCGCCTTGGTTGATCGCCTGTGTGACGCTTTGCAAATTCGCATGTCCTGTTAACATGATTCGTACCGTGTTGGGAAACATTTGACTCACTTTTTCCAATAATTCAGTTCCTAAAACGTCATCGGCCAGCTTGCGGCAGGAGTTGCTCATGAAATCAACAATCCAATCG
>Ga0066798_10000791_pt1 | contig 14874 bp, 8 predicted proteins | sample PersoiDNA2013203_FD_70961 | JGI IMG/M metagenome (GOLD analysis project Ga0066798, IMG submission 70961) | Permafrost soil microbial communities from the Arctic, to analyse light accelerated degradation of dissolved organic matter (DOM) -... | ecosystem: Environmental > Terrestrial > Soil >...
GTGCTACAAGAACAAGTGTGAGTTATCTGTCAGGCAATGTCTCGTTAAGATTTGCAAAGTTTTGCTTAGGCGGCAAACCAGCCATTTTTATAACACTGATATTTTTGATAAACAAGTGGTCTGTAACTGGCATTATTTCAGGAAAATTTTTTGCATCTTCAACATGCAAGACGGCCGCACAAGGCGGCCGCTGCGGAACTGAAGAATGCTAATTTTACAATATCAAAATACTTCCCACTCATCTTCTGCGTGTACGTTCTTACGCGGTGTGGGTACGGCGCGCAGCACCGGACGAACCTTGCCGGGCGGCGCGGCATGCACCACGGGCATAGCCGAAGCACGCTTGAGGGGCTTGAGCGGCGCGGGCGCCTTGCCATCGAGCTTGAAGACACTGACCACACCCGCCAGCTGGCCGGCCTGTTCCTGCAGCGATTCCGCTGCCGCGGCCGACTCTTCCACCAGTGCCGCGTTCTGCTGCGTCACCTGATCCATCTGGCTGATCGCCTGGTTGATCTGGTCGATGCCCGAGCTTTGCTCCTGCGTGGCCAGAGTGATCTCGGCCATGATATCGGTCACGCGCTGCACGCTGGCGACGATATCGGCCATCGTGCCGCCCGCCTCGGCCACCAGTTTGCTGCCCTCGTCCACCGCCTCGACCGAGCCGCCGATCAGGGTCTTGATTTCCTTGGCGGCGGCAGCGGACCTTTGCGCCAGGTTGCGCACCTCGCCCGCCACCACGGCAAAACCGCGTCCCTGCTCGCCCGCGCGCGCCGCTTCCACGGCCGCGTTCAGGGCCAGGATATTGGTCTGGAAGGCTATCCCATCGATCACGCTGATGATGTCGACGATCTTGCGCGAGGAATCGTTGATGGCGTTCATCGTCTGCACCACCTTGCCCACCACGTCGCCCCCCTTGACGGCCACGCTGGACGCACTGCGGGCCAGCTGATTGGCTTGCCGCGCATTGTCGGCATTCTGGCGCACGGTGGAAGTGAGCTCTTCCATCGAGGACGCCGTCTCTTCCAGTGAACTGGCTTGCTCCTCCGTGCGTGTAGACAGGTCGAGATTGCCACTGGCGATCTGCGATGAGGCCGTGGCGATGGTGTCCGTGCCGCTGCGTACCTGGCCTACAATATGGACCAGGCTGGCGTTCATGTCTTTCAGCGACTGCAGCAATTGTCCCGTTTCCTCCGTCGTCGTCACGTCGATGCGGCTGGTCAGGTCGCCGGCGGCCACCGTCTGCGCCACTTGCACGGCGGCGTTGATGGGCCGCGTGATGGCGCGTGTAATGTAAGCGGCGCAAGCGATGCCCAGTGCCGCAGCCAGCAGCGCAAGACTCAGCATCAGGCTTTCCGAACGGATGACGGTGGCGGCGCCATCGGCCACGCTGGCATCGGCGACTCCCTTGTTGAGCTTGATGATCTCGTCCAGGGTGGCTTCAGCCTTGTCGAACGGTGCGCGCGAGGCCAGGTATTGTTTGTAAAAATCGACAAACAGCGCTTTCTGCTGCTGTTCATCGTGCTGCTTGACCAGCGCGTTCAAGGTGACGCCCACCTTGTCGTCTTCGCTTTTCCAGGCGGCCCACTCGCCCTGAAAACGTTTCCAAAGCAGCACTTCCTCATCCGTCTGCGGCAAGGCCTCGTACAGCTTGCGGCCCTGTTCGATATCCGCCCAGGCGTGTTCACGCAGGCGCAGCGCCTGGGCAAACTGCTCTTGTGACTGGTAATTGTTTTCATAGATGGCGGCCGTCAAGGTAGCCGCCGCCACCGCCGTCTGGCCTTCATTAATCATCAGCAAGCCTTGTATGGAAGGCAGGCGCACCACGCCGATTTCATCGACGGCTGCGCCCACCTTGGCAATGCCGGCATAACCGCTTGCGCCCACCACCAGCAAGGCCAGCATCATGACGGCGACCAGGGTCGCAAGTTTCCATTTTATTAATAAATTTTTAAACATGGCGATCTCTTTTATCTATTCATTACAACAATGGGGCAATACCGCACCTGGCCTGCTGCTACGGCTCAGTGCATGCTGGTATAAAGCAGGCGACGAATTTTGGGCATGGATTTTGTGACAATTAGAGAGATTTGCTGGCTATTAGCATAGAGGAAAAAAAACGTTTTGACTGATACATGGCTGTTACAAAACAAGATTTTTTTCATGCTACGGTGTTTGCCACAAAAACAAGGCGAAAAAGGCGGTCATGCAAGGCCGGCCGCTATTGGCTGCAGAGTTGATCGTCGTATAAGATGGTCGGCAAGCAAACAATCACAACCTTGAAAAACCATGGCTTATCCTATCGAACACAAACTGGTGATCGGCGTCGCTTCGAGCGCGCTGTTTGACTTGTCCGAATCGCACCAGATTTACCTCGATAGCGGCCCAGAGGAATACCGCAAGTACCAGGAAGCGCATATCGACAAGGTCTTGCCGCGCGGCGTGGCCTTCCCCTTCATCCGCCGCTTCCTGAACATCAACAGGCACTATGTCCGCCAGTCACCGGTGGAAGTGGTGCTGTTTTCGCGCAATTCGCCGGAGACAGGCTTGCGTGTGATGCATTCCATCGCCCATTACGGACTCGATATTTCGCGCGCCGCCTTCATGACGGGCAAGCCGCCCTACCCTTATTTGCCAGCCTTCAATGCCTCGCTATTCCTCAGTGCGAACGAAGACGATGTGCGCAGCGCGCTGGCCTGCAATTTCCCGGCCGGCCTGGTGCTGCCCTCACGCACGGAAGACGATGAAAGCGATGAGGAATTGCGCGTGGCTTTCGACTTTGACGGCGTGATAGCAGACGATGAAGCCGAAGCGGTGTTCAAGCGCAATAATGACTTGAATGAATTCCACGCCCATGAAACCTTGCACATGGGCACACCGCACCAGCCCGGACCGCTGGCAGGCCTGTTCCAGAAACTGGCGACCATGCAAAGACTGGAAGAAAAAGCGCAGCGGCGCGATCCCGATTACAAGAAGATCTTGCGCATCGCCATCATCACGGCGCGCAACGCGCCTTCGCACGAAAGAGTCGTGACGACCTTGAAAAGCTGGGGCGTGGCGGCGGACGAAACGTTCTTCCTGGGCGGCATGGACAAATCGCGCGTGCTGGAAGTATTCAAGCCGCATATCTTCTTTGACGACCAGCTGAGCCACTTGAAATCGGCAGGCGGCAACATTCCCATGGTGCACGTGCCGTTTGGCGTAGCCAATGTGCTGCGCCCATAAAAAAGGCTATGTAAAGACATAGCCATAAAAAACCGGCGCCCCGAAGGGGGGACGGCGCGCCGGCCGCTTAGCTTGATTTACCTGCTTTACTGCACCAGCACCCCATTCATCGACGTGGCGTTAACCGTTGGGCCGAAACCGTTGAGGATATGGGTGATCTCGCCCACACCACCCAGCGAGACGGTGGTCATATTGTGCAGCATCGCGCCGTTCAGGCCCGATGCCGGTACTTCAAAGGCATTGTGCAGCTTGATGCTGGGGTTGACATTGAAGTAGCAATACACGCCCACGCCCCACGCTTCGTGGCTGGTCACGTTATCGGCCACCTTGTACGAGGCATAGCCGTTTTTGTTGCCATCCATCCACTGCGCTTGCGTCGGCACATCATACGGCGCTTCGCTCTGGTAGAAATACACCTTGCCGCGCTCGCCATTCCACAAGGTCTGGTATTTCTGGTAATGCTCGACAGCCAGGCCATAGATGAGGACATCGCTACCGTTGACGATCAGGCCATAGTCGGCCGGGTTGATCGTCCAGCCATGCGTGACCGCACCTTCTATGCCATGGTCGGCGCGCCAGATCCACAGATTGTCACCGATCACATCATGGCTGTTGATGCGCACGCTGGTGGTGGCCTTGCCCTGCGAGGCGCCGCCGACGCGGGCGAAGACGTCAAACAATACGGTAGGATTGGCGATGTGGCGGGTATTGCTGCCGACCGTACCGACATCGAGCAGCACCGGCGAATTGGTCACGCCGGCATCGAACAGCACGCCGGCGATCGATACGCCATCGACATCGGCCACCGTCATGGCAGCCTTGCCCGTGGTCGGGATGATGGTGGCCAGGCCCAGGCCCAGCACCACGGTGTTGGCGTTGTTGACACGCACGGTATCGGTCAGATTATAAACACCTGGCGTCAGCAGCAAATGCTTGCCCTGGGCCAGTGCCGCGTTGATGGTGGCGGCCGTGTCGACGTTGGCTTTGGCGATATGGAACTGGCTGATCGGCAAGGATACGCCAGGGCCGGCGCCGTTGGTCCAGGTAATGCCCTGGCTATTGCTGCGCAGCGCAGGCACGAAGACGCTGTAGTTACCGGCCGCATCGACGGTCAGGAATGGCTTTTCACGCACTTTCGGCGTTTGCGCAATCGTCGTGTTCGGTGGATTGGGGAAGCTGGCGACTGGTGAATTCACGTTGCCGACAAACACCATATTCCACACGGCACTGGCCCAGTGATTCCATTGCGAGTTGCGTGCCAGCCATTGTTGCTGGCTTTGCGAATTGACTTCGCCATCGACCAGGGTATCGGACATGAAGCCACCGCTGGACCAGCCGCCATTGTCGGCCAGCGCCAGGTTGCCCCGGACGTGCATGCGCCGCATCGGCGCTGCTTGCGACACGGCCCACATGCTGGTGCCGCCGCTAGGCGTGAGCGAAATGTTTTCTACCGAACGCCAGAAGTTTTGCGTGGCATTGCCATTGAACCAGGACGCATCGACCTGAATGGTGCCATTGATATGCGTATCGTCCGGGCGCGGACCCAGGCCGGCCACGTGCGTATAAAAGCCCACGTTGACGTAGGTGGATGGGTAATTACCGGGTTTAAACAGCAAGGCATAGCGATTATTGCCAAACTGGTTGGTGCGCTGCTGGCTGTAGACCTGGTCCACTTGCGCCTGGATAGTCGCTGCGCTCATGCTGGGGTCGAATATCTTCACATTCGGACCGAAGTCCGGCGCCGTACCGCCGCCACCTGTCGCCGGCGTCAGCTGCCATTGCTGCCCTGCACTGCCATTGCTGGTGAAAATTTGCACCGGCGTGCCATTGGCCGTGCCCGCATTGCTGACGTGCAGCGCCTTGCCGCTGTTTTGATTAATCAAGGTATAAGTACCGCTGGCATTGGCGTTGATTTGCCATTGCTGGGCGCCCGTGCCATTGCTGGCGTAGATACCGACCGGGCTGGTGTCGGGCGTGGCTGCGCCCAGTACGTCGAGCGCCTTGCCGCCATTCTGGTTCAGCAAGGTGTAGGTGCCGTTGGCGTTACTGATGATTTGCCACTTTTGCGCCGCAGAGCCATTGACCGTGGCAATTTCCGTGATGGCGCCATCGTTTGAGGCGCCGTTTGCTGGCTGCAGCGCCTTGCCGCTATTCGGATTGACGAGGGTGTAGACGGTGCCCGGCGTAATGGCCGCCAGCGCTACATCGCCTGAATTGACCACGCTCTGGGCCAGCAGCTTGCTGCTCTGCCCCCCTTCTCCCTGGCCGCCGCACGCGGCCAGCATTCCACCCAGCGCCCAGAACGCCAGGAACTTGCTGATAGTCGTTTTCAAAAGTGTCTCCTCATCGAATGAAGTGGAAAAATACTTGTTGCCGTCCTCCCTGTCAGGCCAGGAGGTGAGTTACCGCCACGGAAGCGATTGCTCGTCCCGTGAAGATTCTGTGCAATGAAAACGACAGTCCGGCAAGGCCGGAACATGATCAGATCGAGATGAAATGACAGACTGATCGATCAGTGGAAGCGCTTCCAGTCAAATGCCAAAAAAATTCCAACGCGTGGAATAGTGGCTAGGGTCTATGACCTGGCTGGTTGCGGCCCAGGCGCGCAAGGCGCGGTCTCCGGGAGTAATTATTTTTATGCAACGAAGCAACTTTACGCCACGAATTTGCGCTTGTCTAGTGAAAAAAACATTTTTTAAAAAGCAAGCTCTTTACTGCGCAAACCCGATTCCAGACAAACGCGGCATGGCTTGCCAGGTACTATAATGATGATTGTCGCTGCGCCGCCGAACCGGCTGGCGCGCACCTCCCCTCCATTACTCTGTCGTCGCCTGCATGTCATTTGACTTAAACCTATCTTTTCCCAAAGCCGGCAACCGTTTTGCCTTGCCGGCCCTCTATGGTTCCTCCGACGCCTGGGCGCTGGCCAACGCCGCGCTGGAATTGAAATCGCAGGGCCGGATGCTGGCCGTGGTCGTGGCGCAAGCCAGCGATGGCCAGCGCCTGCTCGATGAAATACCGTGGTTTGGCGGTAAGGAACTGCGCTGCCATTTGCTGCCCGACTGGGAAACCCTGCCCTACGACGCCTTCTCGCCGCACCAGGACCTGGTCTCGGAACGTCTGGCGACCCTGCACGAAATACAGAACCGCCAATGCGACGTGCTGATCGTGCCTGCCACCACGGCGCTGGTGCGCCTGGCGCCGCCCTCCTTTTTGGCCGCCTACACCTTTTTCTTCAAGAAGGGCGAAACACTCGACGAAGCGCGCCTGAAGTCGCAGCTGACCCTGGCCGGCTACAGCCACGTATCGCAAGTGATGTCACCCGGCGAATACTCGGTGCGCGGCGGCTTGCTCGACCTGTTCCCCATGGGCTCGGCGCTGCCCTACCGGCTCGACCTGTTCGGCGACACGATAGAAAGCATACGCACGTTTGACGCCGACACCCAGCGCTCGCTGTATCCCGTGCACGAAGTGCGCTTGCTGCCAGGGCGCGAATTCCCGATGGACGATGCGGCCCGCACCACCTTCCGCAGCCGCTGGCGCGAACAGTTCGAAGGCGATCCGTCGCGCTCGGTGGTCTACAAGGACATCAGCAGCGGCATCGCCTCGGCCGGCATCGAGTATTACCTGCCGCTGTTTTTCGAAGAAACGGCGACCCTGTACGATTATTTGCCGCCGGACGCCGCGCTGGCCCTGGTGGGCGACATCGACGCCGCCATTGGCCGCTTCTGGACCGATACCTTATCGCGCTACCGCTTTCTGAAAGCCGACCGCGAGCGGCCTATTTTGGCTCCCGAAGCCCTGTTCCTCAGCGACGAACAATTCTTCAGCCTGGCCAAACCCTATCCGCGCCTGGCGATTGCCAAATCCAACGATGCGCTGGCCTCGGAACTGTCGGCGCCTATCCCCAACGTGGCCGTCAACCGCCGCGCCGACGATCCGCTGGCCAATCTGCGCAGCTATCTGCTGCAGCCCGGCCGCCGCGTGATGATCTGCGCCGAATCGAACGGCCGCCGCGAAACCCTGCAGCAGTATTTCGCTGAATACGATTTGCAGCTGGCGCCCGTCGAAGGCCATGAGGGCTTCCTGCAGTCCGGCGCCAAGCTGGTGCTGGGCGTGGCGCCGCTGCACGCCGGCTTCGAGCTGTACACGGCTGATGGCAATCTGAGCTTCATTACCGAAACGGAGCTGTATGCCGGTTCGGGCCGCCGCGTGGGCACGAAAAAACAGGAAGGCGTGACACAGGTCGAATCGATGGTGCGCGACCTGTCGGAGCTGAAAATCGGCGACCCGGTGGTGCATATCAACCACGGCATCGGCCGCTACATGGGCCTGACCAGCATGGACCTGGGCGAAGGCGAAACCGAATTTTTGCACCTGGAATACGCCAAAGACACCAAGCTGTACGTGCCTGTGTCGCAGCTGCACGTCATTTCTCGCTACTCGGGCGCCTCGCCCGAAGACGCGCCGCTGCATTCGCTCGGTTCGGGCCAGTGGGAAAAAGCCAAGAAGCGCGCCGCCGACCAGGTGCGCGACACAGCCGCCGAACTGCTCAACCTGTATGCGCGCCGGGCGCTGCGCCAGGGCCATTCCTTCGAATACTCATCACACGATTACGAACGTTTCGCCGACAGTTTCGGTTTCGATGAAACGCCGGACCAGGCCGAGGCCATCCGCAACGTCATCAAGGATATGACGTCCGGTAAACCGATGGACCGCCTGGTGTGCGGCGACGTCGGTTTCGGCAAGACGGAAGTGGCCTTGCGTGCCGCCTTCATCGCCGTCATGGGCGGCAAGCAGGTGGCGATTCTGGCGCCCACCACCCTGTTGGCCGAACAGCATGCGCAAACCTTTGCCGACCGCTTTGCGGACTGGCCCGTGCGTATCGCCGAGTTGTCGCGCTTCCGCAGCGGCAAGGAAATCACGCAGGCATTCAAGGGCATGGCCGACGGCACCCTGGACATCGTCATCGGCACGCACAAGCTACTGTCCGACGACGTGAAATTCACCCGGCTGGGCCTGGTCATCATCGACGAAGAACACCGCTTTGGCGTGCGCCAGAAGGAAGCGCTCAAGGCGCTGCGCGCCGAGGTGGATGTGCTGACCCTGACGGCTACGCCTATCCCGCGTACCTTGGGCATGGCGCTGGAAGGCTTGCGCGACTTTTCCATCATCGCCACGGCGCCGCAAAAGCGCTTGGCCATCAAGACTTTTGTCCGCAGCGAAGGCGAAGCCATCATCCGCGAAGCCTGTTTGCGCGAACTGAAACGGGGCGGTCAGATCTACTTCCTGCACAATGAAGTCGAAACCATCCAGAACCGTTTGGCGATGCTGACGGAATTGCTGCCCGAGGCGCGCATCGCCGTGGCCCACGGCCAGATGCACGAGCGCGACCTGGAAAAAGTCATGCGCGACTTCGTGGCGCAGCGCTTTAATATTTTGCTGTGCACCACCATCATCGAAACCGGTATCGACGTGCCGACCGCGAACACCATCATCATGCACCGCGCCGACAAGTTCGGCCTGGCGCAGCTGCACCAGCTGCGCGGCCGCGTAGGCCGTTCGCATCACCAGGCTTATGCCTATTTGCTGGTACATGACGTGCAGGGCTTGACCAAACTGGCGCAGCGCCGGCTGGACGCGATCCAGCAGATGGAAGAACTGGGCAGCGGCTTTTACCTGGCCATGCACGACCTGGAAATCCGCGGCGCCGGCGAAGTGCTGGGCGAAAGCCAGTCGGGCGAGATGACGGAAATCGGCTTCCAGCTGTATTCGGACATGCTCAACGAAGCGGTGCGCTCGCTGAAAGCCGGCAAGGAGCCCGACCTGGCGGCGCCGCTGGCGTCCACCACCGAGATCAACCTGCACGTGCCTGCCCTGCTGCCGGCCGACTTCTGCGGCGATGTGCACGAACGCCTGTCGATCTACAAACGCCTGGCCAATTGCGCCACGCAAGACAAGATCGACGATATCCAGGAAGAGCTGATTGACCGCTTCGGCAAGCTGCCTGACGCAGTCAAGGCGCTGATCGAGACGCACCGCCTGCGCATCGCGGCAAAGACCGTGGGTATCGTCAAGATAGACGTGCATGGCGAAGCAGCCACCCTGCAATTCATGCCCAAACCGCCCATCGATCCGATGCGCATCATCGAATTGATCCAGAAAAACCGCCATATCAAGCTGCATGGACAGGACAAGCTGAAGATCAGCGCGGCCATGCCAGACCTGGCCGCGCGCGTCACGCAGATCAAGACCACCATCAAACAGCTGACCGTGTAAACTACCGGGACTATCTACGCCAGGCTGACTAATGACCAATACGACTTCCATCACCATGAATCTGATCTTGCAGGGGACGGACGGCGATGCCGCCCGCCTCGACCGCATCGCCGCCTTGGCTGCGCCCACGCACATCACGCGCCTTGGCCCCAACGCCGTGCGCTGCGAAAAAATCGCCTACTCGCCCGCGCTGCGCCCCACCATCGAAGTGGCCGCGCAGGCGGCGCAGCTGGACGCCACCTATATGATGGGACAGCGCGAACTGAGCGAATTCAAGCTGGTGGCGATGGATATGGATTCGACCCTGATCACCATCGAGTGCATCGATGAAATAGCCGACATGCAAGGCTTGAAGCCGCAGGTAGCGGCCATCACGGAAGCGGCCATGCGCGGTGAACTCGATTTTTCCGCCAGCCTCACGCAGCGCGTGGCCCTGCTCGAAGGCCTGGACGCTTCGGCGCTGCAGCGCGTCTATGACGAGCGGCTGCAACTGTCGCCGGGCGCCGAAAAAATGCTGGCGGCGGTGCAGGCGGCCGGCCTGAAAACCTTGCTCGTTTCTGGCGGCTTCACCTTCTTCACCGACCGCCTGAAAGAACGCCTGGGCCTGGACTACACGCACGCCAACACCTTGGAAATCATCGACGGCAAGCTGACCGGCAAAGTCCTGGGCGGCATCGTCGACGCCGAGGAAAAACAGCGCACGGTGGAGCGCGTGTGCGAAGAGCTGGGCATCTCGCCATCGCAAGCCATCGTCATGGGCGACGGCGCCAACGACCTGAAAATGATGGGCATCGCCGGCCTGTCCGTTGCCTTCCGCGCCAAGCCCGTGGTGCGATCGCAAGCCGACGTAGCCCTCAATTTCGTCGGTCTTGACGGCATCCTGACTATCCTGAACTAACAACGCCTACAGCTGCCACAGTACTAATGGCAGCAGTCCCCACCAGGCCAGCACCAGCAGCCATTGCAGCGCCGCCAGCAAGGCGACCCAGTCGAACTTTTCCACGCCGTGCGCCTGGCTGCGGCCGCGCCAGCAGCGGGCCAGGCCGAAGGCCATGGCCAGCGGCAGCGCGCCCGTGACGATGGCCAGCAGCACGCTGGCGACTGTCACATCGCCCAGGCGCAAAAAGGACTGGAATACGAAGAACGGCACCGGCAGCAGCAGCGCCACAACGGACAGCAACGGTGCAAACAGCTGGTCGCTGCGTTTCAGCTTGCGCCGCACTGCCCGCCACAGGCCCACCAGCAGCAGGTACAGCAAGCCGGCCAGACCCAGCGCCACACTGGCCCACAAGACCAGCATGCGCAGCATCGACGCCCGTTGATAGGTATGCAAGCCATCGCTGAACATATAGCGGCCATCGGCCTGCATCAGCACATGCGACGGCGCGCTGCGGTCGCTGGCGCGGAACAGCAAGCCGCCCAGCGGCTCCAGTTCCCTGGGCTGGCCCTGGAAGGGGATCAGGTAAAGATCGTCGCCATCCCATTTCAGGCGCACGAAACCGAATACCGTGTCGACCCAGGCCATGCTGCTCATGGCGCCGGGCGACGGCAGGTACACGCCCTCCCAGTTTTCCACCGTGGGCGCCGGTTTGCCCGATGGCGCGGGTGCGCGCAAAGGCAGCTCCAGGTCGCGCATCAAGAGCCGGTTGAAACGCTCGTAATCGGCCGTTTCGCTGTCGGTATTGAAAGCCACAAAGAAGGCGCTCTTCTGCTCGGGATACACGCACAGCATGGCGCGGAAACCCACCGTCGTGCCCGGGTGGCAGGCGCCCAGCACATTGTGGCGGTCGCGCGTGGCCAAGGCCAGGCCGTGGCCCGCTTCCAGCCCTGCATCCGCGGCCTGCGTACCCACAGGATTGGACAATGCCGCCATCAGCGGCGCGGCAATAAAAGCCGCACCGTTCAACTGCCCGTCGCCCATCAGGAATTGCGCCAGCTTGCCCATGTCCCCCGCCGTGGTGGTGAACTGGCCAGCGGGACGCAGATACATGGGCACCGCCGTTTGCGTGACACCCCGCTCAAAGTGGCCCATGGCCAGGCGCGGATCGGCTTGCGGCCCCGTTTGCGTGACAAAGGCAAAGGTACTGTCCTTCATGCCCAGCGGCTGCAGCACTTGCGTGTCCAGGTAGCGTTCATAGGGCTGGCCCGTGACTTTCTCGATCACCATGCCCAGCAAGCCATAACCCATGTTCGAATACGCATAGCGGCTGCCCGGGCGCACATGCACGCGCAGCAAATTGCCGCCATGGGCAAAGGCGTCGGCCAGCGGGGTATCGGGCAGGGGTTTGGCGCTGAACGCTTGCCAGAAGCGCAGGTCGTCGAGGCCAGCCGTGTGCGCCAGCAAATGGCGGATGCGCACCGGGTCGCTGGCCTGCCATGGATTTTTCAGCGCCAGCTGGGGCAATACCTGGTACAAGGGGGTGTCGAGCGTGAGCTTGCCTTCGCTGACCAGGTGCAGCACGCCCAGCGCCAGCACCACCTTGGCGACCGAACCCACCTGCACTTTGGTGTCAGCCTGCATGGACGCAGCGCTGGCCGAATTTTTCAGGCCGGCAGCGCCCGTGACGATTTTGCCATCCGGCTGGAGCTCGGTCCAGACGGCGCCCGTCAAGCCTTCTTCTTTCAGACCTGCCGTGATATCGCCGGCCAGGCTGGACTTCGCTTCCTGGGCATAGGCTGCAGGCACGGCCAATGCGCATAACAGGCTTGCGGCGTGCAGTAGGCGGCGCAAGCGCCGTTGCGGCGGAGTTGGATTTTGTTCGGTTTTCAGCACTGCCACCTCTTTCATCCGTGACTGGCTACGCAAGCTTGCATTGCTTGCTACAATTAAAACTCCAGCAAGCAAGGAGCAACCATGTCACAACAGATTATTCTGGAAAACAACGTCAACCAGGCCAAGACCCTGGCCTGGTGGTTATACCTGATCCATGGCGCCAGCTTCGTGTTTTCGCTGGGCGCCTTTTCCTTCATCCCGCTCATCATCAATTACGTGAAACGGGGCGAGACGGCAGGCACCTTTGTGTACAGCCATCATAGCTGGCAAATCCGTTCCTTCTGGTGGTATGTCGTCTGGGTCGTGCTGGGCGCCATCCTGTGGATGACGCTGATCGGCATACCGGCCGCCATCGTCGTCTGGGGTATCGCCTGGCTATGGAAGGCGTACCGGCTGCTGCGCGGCTTCATCGACTTGAACAACAATAACGCCATGCCGCAGTAGTCCATCACGCCAGTGCGGCAAACGCCTGTTGTATATCGGCGATCAGGTCTTGCGGATCTTCCAGGCCCACGTTCAGCCGCACCAGCTGCCCGGTTTGCCGCCAGCCCTTGCGCATGGAGGCAACAGGGTATGGCATCACCAGGCTATTGGCGCCGCCCCAGCTATAACCGATCTTGAACAGTTTCAAGGCATCGACAAAGCGGTCGGTCTGCTGCTGCGTATAGCGGGCATCGAACAGCACCGAAAACAGGCCACCTGCGCCCGAGAAATCACGCTGCCAGATGGCGTGGCCAGGGCAGTCGCCGAACGCCGGATGCAGCACCGTGGCGATCTCCGGCCGGCCCTTGAGCCACTGCGCCAGCGTGCGGGCACCCGCATCGTGGGCGTCGAAACGCAGCTTCAGGGTAGGCAAACCGCGCAGCACCAGATAGGCATCGTCCGCCCCCACGCCCAGCCCGAGGCGCATATGCGCCAAGGCCAGTTTTTCGTATAAGGCCTTATCACGCGTGATCAGGGCGCCCATCAGCACGTCCGAGCCGCCCGACTGGTACTTGGTCAACGCCTGCATGACGATATCCACGCCCAGCTCAAAACCGCGCAACGCCAGGCCCGCCGACCAGGTATTGTCCAGCGCCACCAGCACGCCGCGCGCATGGGCGGCGGCGCAAATGGCCGGCAAATCCGGCACTTCCATCGTCACGGAACCGGGCGCTTCGGTCCAGATCAATTTTGTATTCGGCTGTATCAGGGCAGCGATGCCGGCGCCGATGAGCGGCTCGTAATAGCGGGCCGTGATGCCGAAATCCTGCGCCAGCCAGCGCCCCAGTTCGCGGTTCGGGTTATACACGTTTTCCGGTAACAGAACGTCATCGCCGCTTTTCAAGAGGGCGAAATCGGCCATGGCGATCGCCGCCAGGCCCGATGGCGCCAGCAGGCAGTGATTACCGCCCTCGATCTCGGCCAGACGTGCTTCCAGGGTAAAGGTGGTCGGCGTGCCGTGCAAGCCATAGGTGTAGGCGTTCTTGTCTTTCCAGTCACCCGAGCGCATGGCGGCCACGTTCTTGAACAAGACGGTGGACGCGTGATGTATCGCGTTGGGGAAAGCGGCAAAGCCGGGCGGCGCCTGGTAATCGCTGTGGATCAGCGCCGTCTGCGGAGATTTGTTCTGGGTCATGGCATCGTCGCAAAATAAAAAAGGCGGACCGCATATGCGAGTCCGCCTTGATTGTAAGGGCTTTGGCCCTTTGATGCCGTACGGCTGTTACACGCTCTTACATACCTTTACTCGGCAGCGCCCCACAAGTCATGCGCATCGGCCGACGTGATTTTTACGTCAACAAATTGGCCGACAGCCAGCTTGCGGTGCGGTTCGTATGGCGGCTTGACGTACACCACGCCGTCGATTTCCGGCGCGTCGGCGCTGGAGCGGCCCACGCCGCCGGTGCGGGTGATTTCATCGATCAGCACGCGCACGGTCTTGCCGACTTTCGCTTGCAGGCGTTTCTTCGAGATTTCTTCCTGCAGCAGCATCACGCGGCCACGGCGCTCTTCGCGCACTTCTTCCGGCACCGGATTGGCGATCTCGTTGGCGGTCGCGCCTTCGACTGGCGAATAGGCGAAGCAGCCCAGGCGGTCGATCTGCGCTTCCTTGAGGAAGTCCAGCAGGTATTCGAATTCCGCTTCCGTCTCGCCAGGGAAACCGGCGATAAAGGTCGAACGGATGGTCAGGTCCGGGTTGATCGCGCGCCAAGCCTGGATGCGGTCCAGGTTTTTCTCGCCACTGGCCGGGCGCTTCATGCGCTTCAGCACATCGGGATGGGCGTGCTGCATCGGGATGTCGAGGTAAGGCAGGATATGGCCGCCGCTCATCATCGGGATGATCTGGTCCACGTGCGGGTAAGGATAGACGTAATGCAAACGCACCCAGGCGCCGTAGGACTTGGCCAGTTCGCCCAGCGCTTCGGTCAGCTGCGTCATATGGGTTTTCACAGGGCGGCCATTCCAGAAGCCGGAGCGGAATTTCACGTCCACGCCATAGGCCGAGGTGTCTTGCGAAATCACCAGCAGTTCCTTGACGCCGGACTTGAACAGGTTTTCCGCTTCCATCATCAATTCGGCGATAGGCCGCGATACCAGGTCGCCGCGCATCGACGGGA
>Ga0066798_10000792_pt1 | contig 14861 bp, 15 predicted proteins | sample PersoiDNA2013203_FD_70961 | JGI IMG/M metagenome (GOLD analysis project Ga0066798, IMG submission 70961) | Permafrost soil microbial communities from the Arctic, to analyse light accelerated degradation of dissolved organic matter (DOM) -... | ecosystem: Environmental > Terrestrial > Soil >...
GTAGGCACGATTGGACTCGAACCAACGACCCCTACCATGTCAAGGTAGTGCTCTAACCAGCTGAGCTACGCGCCTAGTGAAGAAGCGAGATTATAGGGGCATTTTTTATTTTTGGCTAGTGTTGTCGAAAAGATTTTTAAAAAAATTGGCAACCGTCCTAGCCGCCCCACTTGCAAGCGCACTCGCAGGCGCTTGCGCCGCTATTGCCGACGCGCCTCCAACACGCCCTTGACCTCACGAATGACCGCCAAGGCCTTCTGCAATTGCGCTGTCGAACCAATTTCGGCAGTAAAGCCCATCCGTGCCTGCCCTTTCATGCTCTGGGTACTGACGCCGATCACGTTGATCTTTTCGCGCAGGAAAATTTCTGAAATGTCGCGCAGCAAGCCCTGGCGATCACCGGCCAGCACGAAGATATCGACCGGATAGACGGTATCCTTGGCCGGCGAACCCCAATCGGTCTGAATGACACGTTCAGGAGCCTTGCTACTCATTTCCGCAAAATTCTTGCAAGTCAGACGATGAATTGACACGCCCTTGCCACGCGTGACGAAGCCGACAATCGCGTCCGGCGGTGCCGGCTTGCAGCAGCGCGCCAATTGCGTCATCAGACCTTCGGTGCCGACCACCAGCACCCCCGACTTGGCGCCCTGCACAATGCTCGATGCCCGGCTCTTGCGAGTGATGGAGGCTTCGTCCGGCTCAACCGGCTTGTCGTCGCCGCCCTCATGCAAGGCCTGCTCGATCTGGCGCGGGCTGAACTCATCCTTGCCCAACGACAAGCACAAGTCATCTACCTTGCCAAAGCCCAGCTTGTGCGCCAGCTCTTCCAGATTGACGGCGGTCTTGCCTTCACGCTGCAAGGTCTTTTCCAGCAGACTGCGTCCTTGCGCCAGGGTTTCTTCTTGCTCAATTGCATTGAACCAGGCACGCACCTTGGAGCGTGTCCGCGGGCTCACCGCATAACCGGGGCTGAGCCAGTCACGCGACGGACCGGCGCCGGCACCACTCTTGACAGTAATAATCTCGACCGTCTGGCCGTTCTTCAATGACGTATTCAACGGCACCATCACGCCATCGACACGCGCGCCACGGCAGCGATGACCGACATCGCTGTGCAAATGATAGGCGAAGTCGATTGGCGTGGCGCCGCTAGGCAGCTCAATCACCCGCGCCTGTGGCGTCAGTACATAAATGCGCTCATCCAGCGTGGTGGACTTGAGTTTTTCCACCCAGTCGCGGCGCACTTCTTCCTGCTCGACCACGGCGTCGGCGACTTCACTTTTCCAGGCCAGCAATTGGCGCAACCAGGCAATTTTTTCGTCGTACTTTTGCCCCGTAAAATTGGAGCCGCCGCTTTCCTTGTAGCGCCAGTGCGCCGCTACACCGTATTCGGCAAAGTGATGCATTTCACGCGTGCGGATCTGCACTTCCAGCGGGCGGCCATCTTCCGCCACCACCACAGTATGCAGCGACTGATAACCGTTCGGCTTGGGCCGCGAAATGTAATCGTCGAACTCCTTGGGAATCGGCACCCAGATGTTATGGATGATGCCAAGCACGGCAAAGCATTGCTTGACGTCGTCGACGATCACACGAAACGCGCGTACGTCGTAGAGCTCGGAAAATTCCAGCTCCTTGCCGCGCATCTTGTTCCAGATACTGTAAATATGCTTGGGCCGCCCCGAGACTTCCGCCTTGATATCCGCGCTAGTGAGTTCTGCACGCAAACGTTCGATCGCCGTGGCGACAAAGGCGGCACGCTCGATCCGCTTTTCTTCCAGCATCTTGGCGATGCGCTTGTAGGTCGTCGGCTCCAGGAAGCGGAACGATAAATCCTCAAGCTCCCACTTCAACTGCCAGATGCCCAGACGATTGGCCAGTGGCGCATACAGGTCGAAGGTTTCCCGGGCGTATTGCGCGGTGGTTTCGTTTTCCAGTTTGTTTTCGGCGAAATAACGCAAGGTGGTCACACGCGAAGCGAGCCGTACCAGCACCACGCGCATATCAGTTGCCATCGCCAGCAACATCTTGCGCAACGTTTCGATTTGCGCAGCAGCGTGCTGGGCGGCATTCTTGCCGCGCATGACTTCCTTCGGATGCTGAAAGGTCAAGCCATGAAAGCGCATCAACTGGCGCACGCCGGCAACCAGATCGGCAATGTCCTTGCCGAAACGCTCCTCTATCGTCGCGGCAATATCCAGATCAACGATATACAACTCGAACAGCAAACCGGCGATGCGCGTCTCGGCATCGACATTGAGTGCGGCCAGCACGTCGACGACGCCCTGCACAAACTGCAACACATCCTGCCCGGACGGCACTGGTTTGCCGCGATAAATCGGTTCGACAAACGCCAGCGCCGCCAATACACGGGCACTGTCTTCCGGGCGCAATCCGGCGACTATGGAGGGACTGCCCTCCTGCGACACTGGGACGACTGAAACCATGAATCCTTAGTTTTACTTTTGGGCAGCAACAATGATGATTTCGACCAGCAACTCAGGTCGTGCCAGCTTGGCTTCGACTGTCGCGCGCGGTGGTGTGTTACCGGCTGGCACCCAATCGTCCCACACCTTGTTCATGCCTTCGAAATCCTTAACGTCGGCGATATAAATCTGGCACGACAGGATCTGCTCCTTGCTGCTGCCGGCTTCGGCCAGCAAACGATCAATATGGCCCAGCACTTCACGTGTCTGACCTTCGATGTTTTGGGTAGCATCTTCGGCAATCTGGCCAGCCAGATAAATAGTGCCATTGTGAATGGCAGCTTCCGACAGGCGTTTGCCAACATGGAGACGTTGTACGGTCATGGTATTTCCTCGCTACGTTAAGTGGATGCCGCAAACAAGAAGTCTTGTGCCAACTTGATCTGATCAGCATGCATAAAGGTCGGCGCATGGCCAACCCCTGCAATTTCTACCAGCCTGGCCTTGGGGCCGCGCTGCGTCATCGCCTGCGCCACCTCCGGCAACAACAGGTCGGACTGCTGGCCGCGCACCAGCAAAGTGGGACAACGAATCGCATCGTACGCCGCCCACAGCATGGCTTCGCCGATACTGGCCGCTTCCGGCGTCATCGCTTTGAATGGCGCAGCCAGATTCAAATCATAGTGCCGGTGCCATTTACCGTCCTGATCCTGGCGCAAGACGTCGGCGGCCAATTTATGCCACTCTTCATCGGTATGTGGGCCGAAGGTCGCCGAAATCGCGCGGATATACTGCGCTGCCTCATCAAAGGTGACGAAACGCATATCCTGGCCGATGTATTCACCAATACGTGCCAAGGCCGATGCATTGATTGAGGGACCAATATCATTCAAGACCAGACGGCGAATCGGATTATCGGGCAGCGACGCCAGCGCCATACCGATCAGGCCTCCCATCGAAGTGCCGAACCAGTCCAGCGACTCGGCCCCCAGCTTAGCCAGCAGCGTCACCATATCACTGACGTATTGCGGAATCACATAATACTGAGGATCGCGCAAGCGCCCCGAGCGTCCGCGCCCGACCACGTCGGGGCAAACCACACGGTAAGTATCGGACAAGGCCCGCGCCATGACATCAAAATCATCCCCGACCCGCGTCACGCCATGCACGCAAACCAGCACATTGGGATTATGCGAATCGCCCCACTCTTTGTAAGCCATGGAATGTAATCCGGAAGGCGAAATACATTGAACTGTTTTCAACACGGCTTGGGTCATAATCTTGGCCAAATTTGATTTGAATTGCACGTATTTTACTACCTGGCACCCAGGTTGTACGTTGACAAGATTTGCTGACTCCTGACGAATAATCGACAGAATTGCTCCTAAGTACGTTCAATAAAAATCAAGAAATAGGCAATGGTTCACAGAATAGGCAGATTCTGGCCGAGTCGCTGCTATAATGCCTTCCTTTTTCGGCGCTCACGCCGGGGGGAAACGTAGGGCAAGCTGCCTGAGTGGTGAAATTGGTAGACACAGCGGACTTAAAATCCGCCGCTTACCTGGAAAGGGGCGTACCGGTTCGATTCCGGTCTCAGGCACCAAGAAGCAATTCAAAGTCGTCCACAGAAGTCAACCAAAGCCGCTAAAACGCCACGTTTCAGCGGCTTTTTGTCTTTAACGTCCAATAAGATTTATTGCAATCCGGCTGTTTTTCATCCAAGCTTGCATCCATAACAGCAGCACTCAAATATTATGGATACAAAATGCAAAAGCTCGCAAAACCGTGTTGATTTGCACCGAAAACCCACTTTTCTGGGAAAATTGCATCTTAAATTGACCCACGTTTAGAACACAATCTTACTTAAGAAATTAGGTAGGAGATTGGAGTGATTGACGTGGCATTACCAGGAATTATTCGACGCTGGCAGATCCGTGACCAGGTCCCCCTAAGAGAAATCGCCAGAAGGTTAGGCATCTCTCGAAACACTGTTCGGCACTATCTACGCTCAGAGATAACAGAGCCGGCCTATCGAGATAGGCAGAGTTCTAGCGCTATCGACAAATATGCTTTGCAACTTACGGCTTTGCTTAAAACCGAGTCAGCCAAATCGCGTAAACAACGCCGCAGTCTGAAACAGATCCATGCCGATTTGCGAGAACTAGGTTTTGAAGGGTCTTACGACAGAGTCGCGTTCGCAAGACAATGGAGGGCGGGTCAAATCGATAGGGTCAATTCAGCGAGCAAACGAACATAATCCGATGAAAAAAAATATTGTTGCCATTGTTGCAGCCCTACTCCTGAATGCTTGTGCCACGTCAGGCAATCCAGCACTCGCCGAGATGGACCAAATTTCCCTTGATCAGCATCTCGTCAAGGGAAAGTCGACCAAAGCTGATGTCTTGGCCTACTTGGGCCCAGCGGGCTCTTTCCTGAAAGAGCCCGATAACAATACTGAAACCTGGGTTTATAACTACAGCAGCTCGAACGCTTTAGGAATGACGTTTATTCCCATCTATGGATTAACGCACGGCGGAGAAACAAAGCAATCCAAGAGCCTGACCATTATCTTCAACGGCAATGGCATCGTAATACGCTATTCGCTTGCGACAAATAACCGCACCCAAACCATAGGATATTGATTGGTCTTCTTGGAAAATCCAACCGCACTCTGCCACCATGCCGTATCACTGCTTCGAAATTCGGTGCGAATGTGTCGACTTGCGCCAGCGAATTTTCCGACCTCTACATTGTGACCAGCTACAGTGGCATTGCCGACAACTTCGGTGACGGGCGCTTGTGCGTGTGCTGGCCGTGATTATTATTTTTCTTGTGCATTTCAGGTCAAAAAAATCCGTGACTGGCAATAAAGTTCGGCCTCTTACCTGTCGTAAATGGACTATTGCCATTTGTATTGCGCAGACGCAGGAATGCAGACTTGGACTGAACTAATTCATGGCTTTGAGATAAACTGAAGGCCAATACATCCGATAGCGCATAGCCCTCGCCCCCAGAGAAGAACATGAAAAAACTTAGCATTAATGTCAAAGATGAAGTATTTGAATCGCTGGAACGCGATTTTAAAAGCTTTCTTCGACTCTCGCTGAAGTGTGATTCGCAATTTGCGACGCCCTCGTTTGATAATTTTTTGTTGGCAAAAATATCAGATAACACGCACTTCCTGACCGAAGGGGCCGTACAGCACCTGATGTTGTCAGGTCAATACGCTTGGGCCAAACGCGCTCTCGATAAAGAATTCCCCGATGTGGTTGCGATTCTGATCTCGCAGGCATCCACCTATGGCTTCAATATCGCCGTGCGTCACGATTGGAGTAATGACGATTTGACCACAGCAGCAAAGGCTTGGGCTACCGCCATCGTCGCACAAGCCAAGGGCGACGAATCACAGATCGATATTCTCGCGGCGCAAATCAAATCATCGGCTGTTAGCATAGCGACAGTCGAAGAAAATCTCAAAACACCTGCCTGGCGTGTTTCACACGCACTGGCGCAGCAATTGCACGACGCCAAAATCGCAGTCGAGCATGCCAGAGGATCTGTTGCACAAGAAAAATTGGGGGCGCTGCGAGCATTGCTGAAGCTTGGCGTTGCCTATGGCTCAGTTGCCGAAAAGACCGAGCAGGAAATTTTGAATCGTTTACGCGCCAAAAAGCCCTACTTATTTGAAGAACCGCCAGAAGGCTTTCTTGCACGTTTCATTACCATGTGGCGCAGCGTATTTGCCTAAGAAAATACTGAACAACTACCGAATGCAAATCAGGCGTTGTCCATGCTGGCGATGATCAACATCAGCAAGTGGAGACGATGAGACCAATGCACGACATGCGACCGCATTTCGGCGCTCAAACCATCGTCGATTCTATGAAATAGCTATCCGATTAGACACCTTCTCACAACGTGAACTTGGCGTCGCTGTATCTGAGGGGTTGTTCAGTGCATCCCTACCCATTATCTGACCGATACGCTCAGCGCGAAAACGACTCAACATCTTGTATATCTAAACCCATCAAGTACACATCTAGTGCGGAGCAGCAGGAGCGCCATCGCTATGATGCATGACGATATTCCGAACACGCCAACCGCTGATTGCCAAGAAAACAAAGTCCTTCACAATGAGCGGATATCCAGAAATACACCATGCGTCTCAAATTAAACTGCAACGACTATTCCAGTCGACTAAATTGCCGACATCGAACACGACGATACAAAACCAACTTCAAGTGCGTACTTAAATAGGTCTGCGTCGCAGCCCACACCGAGTTTCTTCATCGCGCTATTTTTTTGCGAACTGACCGTCTGTTTGCTCCGGTGCAATTGCATAGCAATATTATTGATAGTCATTCCCGAAACATACAAGCGAATCACTTCAGCTTCTCGCTTCGACAGATGGATATACCTTTTTTCACAACCTGAAAACTTGTCCAGCGTTTGTACTATCGCATTCACCGTGGGAGAGTAATATTGCCCGGATGAACTGGCAATATGGATAGCCGGAATCAAATGACTGGCATCATCAGATTTGCTAATAATGCAACGCACACCCAAGGCAATCAAGGTTCTTAACACACCAGGATTGTCCATCATTGTCATGACCACAATTTTTATATCGGGATAACGTCGCATGATAAATTCGAACAACGGCAAGCCGTCGCCAAATTCTCCACCGGGCATTGCGTAGTCTGTGACAAGTACATCAACAACCCCTTTATCCAGAAGTTGGATAATACGTGTCGAGTTACGCGCGCTCGCCGTGACCTCGATCGTACTGATCGTAATCGCTTGCTTGATGCCTTCAATTATTGCAGGATGGTCATCGGCAACAATTACTCTGATCTTATAAGGCTGCACGCCATTACCTCTCTACCTTGCTCATGTTTTCCTAGAAGTCATCTCAAAAATAATTTCGCAACAATATGACGGCGTATCCAAGTAAAACGAGAGCGTGATATTCCCATCGATTGACCAAGCGTCTGATAAATTTAAGCTAAGCAAGGCACCGCTCAATCTCCCAGCCTTTTCGATAGCGTCGAAGTACTCGTCCATTATGCGTTTTGGCGCGAACAGGATTAACCTTGTGCGGCGAAATCATGTCAATGCCATGTGCTCACAACGCTTCGTCCAATAGATCCCAACCGTAGCGACTTGTCACCAATCAATTGGTGCCGAAGTGCTTCGAAAAAGCGCCGCTTCAACGTCGACTCTGCCAATTTCACTTTCGCAGGAGTATCCGATTCAGTCAGCAAGCCGTTCGCATTTGCCACCAACCAAAGCTTAGTGCTCTTTTCTTTTTCTATCTCGCCGACTTAGCCGCCGCAAAGCGGCCGTCAATTGAAGAACGCCGTTAAATCCCGTCGTACTCGCTCTTGCAGCTTGCCGGTCAGTTTCAACACCAGATGTTTCAACACCCCCAATTTCACCCAACGCAGGAAGTATCGATGGCAGGCCTAGTAAGGTGACTACTCCGGTAGCATCTCTGCTTCGCATCACCCATAGCACGCCGTTGAGCACTGCCCGCGTGTCCGCGACCGGCATGCCTCCGCTATCGTATTTCTGGCGTAATTCAGGGAACAGCGGCTTTAGCAAGGCTCAATCGGCATAGCTGATATTTTTGGCCATTTTTATGGTCTAAAAATTAGCAGCTTTATTTTGAGATAGCGCCTAAGAGTTTGCTCTCTTTGTCTCGACGTGTAATTCCTCTTCCCACATTTTTATTATTTGCCGACGCGCCAACGGCGAAGCAATTAGGTATTGATTCATGTTCGTCGTAAATTGCTTAATTTCTGCCTTGGACAACTTTGAAAATCCCAATAAAAGTCTCGCAACATTCATAATTTCATTCCTGAGTTTTAATATAAACATATGCTATTCATCGTGTCACGCTGCCACACAACTCTGCATCTCCAGATACTCACACTACCCACTTGCACTTCCAACCTAGCGTCATGTCCTTAAAATAATTTCAGCAGTTGAAACTGACACATCAGATGAAGTCGTCAGGCAAAGAATAAATACGGCGCCTAGCGAGCTATGGCAACTACGAGCAACGCGGCATGACAAGCCAATGGACGATTTCGTATTCAACTTATTTACGTGACAATGCACTAGACACTACCAACTTTCTGGCTCTTCAGGACGCTCCAGCATTTTAATTGTGAATTCATTCAATGTGCCATTCGACACAACTGACAGTCCCACTCCATTCTTCAGTTTGGCGTACATAGGTGAATTCTCACCCTCCTCCTGTTTATACAATTCCATCACTTTCGCCAATGCCCCTGTATGCGTTGGAATATTTTTGTACGGAGCACTACCGTCAGCAGCCACAAATTTTTGCATCTGCTCAATAATCTGAAGACTGCTCATATTAGGGGTGACCTGCCACAAAGCCGTTAGATGAGCGTATAGCTCACCGATCATAGAATCTTCCTGCCCGTCAGTTTTCGGTAGCTCCAGTTGCTGTCCAAAGCTCTGCCAGCTATTCTCGCCGACTTGCTGGGCCCGTAAAAAATTCTCAGTGATTTGATTAATCATCAATATACCTTTGTCCTGGATTTACAAACTCTGGGCTGACAGTATCAGATTCCTCGATTTCATATTCATCCGGTTCAAACACCGACGCAAGCGCTGCGCGACATTTTCCTGCGGCCGAACTATTGGCCGCATATATCGAAGGCAAGCTACTCATTGCACGAAGAGCGGCACGAACAACAAAATCATCTGGCGAAAATTCGGCTACATGGTCACCAAGACGAAAAAGAAACCGTGCCTCCTGGTGATATTCGATATTGACATGCCCACTGACATGCTTACGCAAACGCTCCGCTAAACGTCGATGCTCGCCTCGCATACTTTCTGGTAGCAACACATCAAGCTCAGTCGTAACATCCGAATTTTTATCGCCTAGGCATTCTTCAAACGCTGCCATGATTACGTCCGGGTCACTCACGCAGCGTTTCAATATGGACTCGAGTTCTCGCTGCAAATTCGCTTGCAGTTGCGCAGAAAAATCAGCATGTCGAGCAAGATATTCCACTAGTTCATCTGCTGCCGCCAATATGCCAGCAGCATATCCATCGGTTCTTGCCTGCCTGCAAACCTGCTCTGCAGTTTCCTCGGCCCGCGCCACACTATCACTGGCGCGACGGCGCGCTTCCGCCATTAATGCAGAAGCTTTAATATCATTCCGAAGATAGGTGCTGCGAACCAGCAAACCCTCATCAGGCAGGACATCAAGCATGGTTTGAATGATTTTTGGCATATTGAAGCGCTTGTGAAATCAAAAATAATTCGCCGTCGTCCAACTGCCGCCTTGGCTGGTCAAAAACAGCATCCAACTCGGGAGCAAACATCAAACGAAGGCGACAGAGCAAATCACTGGATGCTGTACGCTGCCAATCCAGCATACAAGTCAGTCCTACCCTCTGAATTTGATAAAAAATATTACAAGTTTCACTCGATGACAAAGAAAACTGATCAGGCAACCTCTTAGGATTAAGAGAAAATGCCGGCGCCGTGTCGATGAGCCGATGAAACGGCATTCCCAGAAAGGCCCGTACCGACGCCGACAAACGCAGCAAGCTGCCACGCCAAGCCAAATCTGACTTCAGCAGCTGTGCGCCAATCAGCGTACTGACTTGCGGCACGTTCAACCAATGCCGCAAGAGCCGCCCTTGTCTCAGAGAGACTTGTATCGTTGAACGTTCCGGAGCAATCATCAAATTGTCCAATATAATTCGATTCAAAACAGCTCGATGGCGTGGCGTATCAAAACAGCTAGGCGTTTTCAATCGTCTAGGATGAATGTAGCTCAAGGGGTCAAACATGACACGCTTTAGACGGTCGTGTTCGATCAAAGCTTCAAAGTGCTTCTTCACTTAAGACCACCTTCCTGCTCAGCTTGAATTTATGGTTGTAGCGTATCCATATCCATACCAAGAACGCCAACATTGCAGCAACGAAAATGAGCGCCAGAAGACCTATAGGTGAACCCAAGCTAGATTGCTCTTTCTGCTTTGGCCCCTCGTGCTGCAAAGTAGTTCGCTTCGATAGCACGACAGAAATATTGTCATACTCCACATCTGCAAAACTGTTCTTGAGAAACCGTTTTATGTCATTGATCAAGGCAGCAACATCTGCATCGCCCTCATAACTGGCAAGCGCAGCCAGATGTATCGGATGAGTTTTCCGGCCGCCCTCACCTGCATCAAGGTCGTAGCTGACATGAACCCGTGCCGATACGACACCCGTAATCGTGTACAAAGACTGCCCTAGTCGCTGTTCAATTGCCGAATAAAGTCTTGCCTTCTCTGCGCGTGGCGATGCAACCAAACTGTCAACCGGGAACATATCGGCAATCTGCATTACCTTTTTTGACGGAAGATCATAAGATTTCAAAATATCGGCGGCCGCAAAGAAGTCTAGCTTTTCCACGTCAATACTGTAGCCAATCTTGCCGTTATCGCGCTTGCCCGCCTCAATATTATGTCGATGCAATACCGCCACTACTTCATTGGCTTGCGTTTGATCGAGTCCCTGCAACAGTCTTTCCTGTTTGCATCCAGCAAGCAGGAAACATAGCGCCACCAACATAGCCCACTTACTCATGCCCGCAACAAGGTTTCCGCCACTGCAACACCCTTGCGTGTCAGCGCACTAATGGTTTCCATCTGCAGCTTGTAATCCCCTACCATAACCTGCAGGGCAAACAAGCCACCCGGCTCTGAAGTTAACATTGGGTCATTACTCTTCGTCATGATGTCATTGTATTTAGCCTCAGTTTCGACAGCGACAGAAGCAAAGGCATCTCGAAAACGATCATCAAGTGACGTCACACCTATTTCCGGAGGCGAAATATCTGCCACCGCAATCGCATTCAAATTTTGCACGCCGGCGACGGATGAACTATTCATTACGCGTCCCTTTCAAACAAATTATCGGAAGTTAGCTACGATCGTAGCATCAGTGTCTTTGAATACTTTTACCGTAGACGACTGCGCATTTCGCAAAATCGTAATTTCGGAAATGATCGCCTGATATCGTGCAAGTTGGGCAGGATCTGCACTACCACCATCTGCAAGTGCAGCGCGGGCCTCCTGTTCCGCCGCAAACAATTCAGCACCGCCGGTTTCGAATGCAGCTGCAGTCGTCACCATCAAACCACCACCTGGATAAGTTGTCGCCATGTATTACTCCTTCTAAAATTTCAATGGAAAAAACCAATGTTGCGGATTCATCTTCACGAAGCCTGAACCACCATACTTAAACGATTTTCCTTTTAACCAGTCTTCTTTCAGAACGACCGAAAACTGAATGTAACGACTACCAAAATCGCTATAAAACCGATTAATAAAGTCCTGCAATTTTATCAATTCAACATCACTCAAATCGCCCTGAATCAAATAGCTGATGCCGCGTTCACTTTCACTTCGCTCGAATGCTACCGCCATTTTTTCCAACTCCGCTTTGGCCCTACCATCAACCATAGCATCTGCCCATATCGCAGTTGCGACACTTTCGGCGTAAGGCATCCATGCGGTCATGCTGGCCATAACAGCCTTGCGCTGCTTGACATCAAGCAAGCTGCGCTCCTGGCTTAACAATAGTTCTGGCTTAAGTGGATCGAGCAATCTAATCCGGTAAAAAGCCAATGAAGGGTAGGTTTCCACCAGCAATCTCCGCACCCGAGCTTCTTCATTGCGAAGAGTCGACACGTATGCAGATTTTGCCAAACCCTCACGCATCAACGCCTGCTTAGCCCACGCCACATCGCGTTCGGTCGCGGCAAATATGTAAACCCTACCGTCGCTTCCGCGCACCAACCGATACGATTCGCTGGAACCTGCCACCACTGCAGCAATTTCAGCGACCTTCTTGTTCTCGCCGAAAGCCTCCCATAGCACGGCTCCGAGCATTACAAGTACAAATAGAAAACTCACGACAAACAGCGCCTGAATGATCTTCGACCGCCGCGCATGCGACAGATCATGGACCGGCAATGGCGCACATTCGACCACACTGCTATCCCAGTCTGCTCCATCAGCGCGGAGCGTGAATGACAGCGGTCCAATCTGGCACACCTTCTGATATTCACACTTCTGCTCTTCGACACTTGGATGCAAAGTGCGCAATACAAAACCATCGCGAGCATTATCGTCAACAATGATTTCAAAATTGACTCCACCGTCGATAGGAATGACGATTGCATTTTCAGGGAACTCCGGAACTTCTTCCGCATCACCTCCGGCCAGAAAAGATGCTGCGGATCCTGCTACAACGAGAGTCGTCTTATCGATCAATCGATACTCACAACCACATAGCGGGCCATTCAAAAGTCGTAGCGTTGCCCGGACTTCCATACCTGCTTCTTCAAATGACAATGACATGAATTATTTCTGAGAAAAATTTTGGCCTAGTGTTTTCGACGGCGATATCTCCACAACCCGATCGAATAAAAAATAAGCAAAACCACTAAATTTTCTATGTGTGACCCAATGTGAAAAACAAGCACAAAGTGTATGACTTTCACGCACCGACCGACATCTGACTAGAACTAAAATTTCTTAAAATTCACAACTACCAGTCAGAAAGAACTACTGACTTTTAAGTCACGGTATCCTGCGCAGAAAAAGTACGCGGCGTTATTCAAACGCAAGACTGCTCCATCTTGTCGATAGAGTTCCATATCAGCATCTGTAATTTTTCCAAGTGAATACCAATATCATTTGGAATATCACAGGCACAAGTGCATTCCAATGTATGGCATGCCTGCACTATCGTTAATTGCCGCTGCATGGCAAATGCACCTTTAATTGCGTGCAAATGTTGCAGCAACAATGCATGATGGTTCTCCGAACAAGCTCTCCGAATCTGGCACAGAGACTCGCTGCTACTGGCGCGCAATTCCCGTAACAATCGTTTTGATGGTAGCCGCTCTACACATGGCAGATCCGGCCGTGCTGGAAAAACCCGCGCGTTTACCAAATGGCTGCGGATGACACGGTCGATTTCCCTCAGCATCATTGGTTTGAGTAATACATCGTCGATACCCGCGTCACGACAATGCTGGCGCTCTTCCTTCGAAGCACTAGCGGTAATGGCGACGATTGGCAACTTACAACCCTGTTCTCGCAACATCCGCGCAAACATCAGACCACCAATTCCGGGCATCGACAAATCGGTCAGTACGATATCGAAATGACCTGCAACGTATAACTGCAATGCCTCGCCTACATGGGCAGACAGACTGACCGTATAGCCAAGAAAACCAAGCTGCTCACCGATTAGCTCCCGACTCACGGCGTGATCCTCCACTGCTAACACGCGGACAACCTTCTGCTCTTCTGGCGCTGGGCTAGCCGAAAGAAGACACACCCGCGCGAGCGTATTTTCTGGCGCTGCATCAGCAGCGGTCAAGGCCATCATCAGCGCTCGTCGCAATCCGTAAAGCGAATAACAGGACAACAAAATACGCCCCCCATTTTCCAGAGGAAAACGCGGTCCGTTTTCTCGACCGTCAATTACCTGCATGTTATGCGCGGCGATCAATTTTTCTGACGCTAAGCTCCAACCGCGTTTTGCGCCGAACAACAGGACTATCCCGATATCTTGGAGTTGATGCTCAAGGCTCGTCAGCACACGTATTTTCAAGCCCCAGGCGTGCAAATGCTCTGCTAGGTGAATGCGCCATTCTTCGACTTCACATAACACCGAAATCACCCCCGGAGGCATATCAATAGGTGAACTTTCCTCAATCGGCTCCAATGGCAGCACCACAATAAATTCTGTGCCCTTCCCAACGGTACTCTCCAGCGTAATACTCCCAGCCATGAGTTGCGTCAGTCGAAGGCAAAGCGATAGCCCAAGTCCGCTGCCGCCGTATTGACGCGCCACGGAGACATCGCCTTGTACATATGGCCGAAACAATTGCTCGCGGCGCTCAGCAGGAATGCCAATGCCAGTATCGGCGACACGTAATATCAATTGTGCCTGCCCCGCCTCGCACTGACTTGTGAACTCGATCGAAATAGTGACTTTTCCGCAGGCTGTAAACTTGACTGCATTGCTGAGCAGATTCACGACAATCTGGCGAAAGCGGGTTGGATCGCCAAGAAACCAACGCGGTAGTTTAGGTGAAATGCGGTAGTAAAGATCGATCCCCTTTTGATCAGCCAGGGGCAGAAATATGGAAAGCGCTTGTTCTACCAGATCAATTACATCGAAAGGAATTTTTTCAAGCTGCATCAAACCAGACTCAATCTTGGAAAAGTCCAATACATCATTGATGATGTCAAGTAATCCGCGCGAGGAATGCATCGCCGTTTGCAAACGATCCTGCTGCATCTCCGATAACGCAGTATAAGAAAGCAGCTCCAAGTTACCAAGGATCCCATTGAGTGGCGTTCTAATTTCGTG
>Ga0066798_10000794_pt1 | contig 14831 bp, 12 predicted proteins | sample PersoiDNA2013203_FD_70961 | JGI IMG/M metagenome (GOLD analysis project Ga0066798, IMG submission 70961) | Permafrost soil microbial communities from the Arctic, to analyse light accelerated degradation of dissolved organic matter (DOM) -... | ecosystem: Environmental > Terrestrial > Soil >...
GTATTCCCTGGGATTACATGATCAATGGCAACCACGCCATGATCCTCATCGTCATCGCCGCCATCTGGAAGCAGATCAGCTATAACTTCCTATTCTTCCTGGCCGGTCTGCAATCGATTCCGAAGTCGCTCATCGAAGCGGCTGCCATTGATGGCGCCGGTCCGGTCAAGCGCTTCTTCACCATTGTGTTCCCGTTGATTTCGCCGACCACTTTCTTCCTGATGGTGGTCAATATCGTCTACGCGTTTTTCGATACCTTTGCGATTGTGGAAGCAACCACCCACGGCGGCCCCGGCAAGGATACCGAGATTCTGGTCTACAAGGTCTTTACCGACGGCTTCAAGGGCGGTGATCTGGGCGGTTCTGCGGCGCAGTCGGTGGTGTTGATGTTCGTGGTGATCCTGTTGACTGTGGTGCAATTCAAATACGTTGAAAAGAAGGTGCAGTATGCATAACTTGATTCAGAGCCAATCGCAACAGGTGCGCGCATGATAGAACGCCGCCCCATCCTCGATGCGATCAGTCACCTGGTATTGATTATCGGTGCCCTCATCGTCATTTTCCCGTTGTATGTGGCCTTCGTTGCCAGCACCCAGACCGCCGAGCAATCGGCCACGTCGCCACTGTCGCTGATGCCGGGTACGGAAATGATCAACAACTACCGCACCGTGCTGACCGCAGGCGCCTCGGGCCAGGTGTCATCGCCGCCGGTGTCGCGCATGCTGTGGGTGAGTCTGGTGACGGCGCTGGTGATTGCGATCGGCAAGATCTCGATTTCCATGCTGTCGGCGTTTGCCATGGTCTACTTCCGTTTCCGTGGACGCGGGATTTTCTTCTGGATGATCTTCGTGACCTTGATGTTGCCGGTGGAGGTGCGCATCACCTCTACCTATCAAGTCATCTCCGACTTCGGCATGCTCAATTCGTATGCCGGCTTGACGGTGCCGCTGATTGCATCGGCTACCGCCACGTTCCTGTTCCGCCAGTTCTTTCTGACCGTGCCGGACGAATTGGCAGAAGCGGCCCGCATCGATGGTGCCGGACCGTTGCGCTTTTTCAAGGATGTGATCTGGCCGCTGTCGCGCACCAATGTGATCGCCTTGTTCGTGATCATGTTCATCTACGGCTGGAATCAATACTTGTGGCCGTTGATGGTGGCAACAGATCAATCCATGTACCCGATCGGCATCGGCATCAAGACGCTGATTTCCGGCGGTGACTCGGCAGTGGAATGGAATATGGTGATGGCGACGATGGTACTGGCAATGTTGCCGCCGGGCTTGGTCATTGTGGTCATGCAAAAGTGGTTCGTTAAAGGTTTGGTCGATTCCGAAAAATAAACATGGCAAAAATTCATCTGAAACAGGTCAAGAAGACCTACGGCAAAGGCCCTAAAGCAGTCGATGTGATTCATGGCATCGATATCGATATCGCAGACGGCGAGTTCATCGTCATGGTCGGTCCTTCCGGCTGCGGCAAATCGACGCTGCTGCGCATGGTGGCGGGATTGGAAGAAATCAGCTCGGGCGAAGTCATGATCGGCGACCGCGTGGTCAACAATCTGGAGCCGAAAGAGCGTGATATTGCCATGGTGTTCCAGAACTACGCCTTGTATCCGCACATGAGCGTCTACGAAAACATGGCCTACGGTCTGAAGATTCAGGGCTTGCCGAAGGCCGAGATCGAGACCCGCGTGCAACGTGCGGCGCAGATTCTCGAACTGGGCGCGCTGCTGGAGCGCACGCCGCGTCAATTGTCGGGCGGTCAGCGTCAGCGTGTCGCGATGGGACGCGCCATTGTGCGCAAGCCGGCGGTGTTCCTGTTCGACGAACCGCTGTCGAACCTTGATGCCAAGCTGCGCGTGCAAATGCGTCTGGAAATTCAAAAGCTGCACAAGGCCTTGCGCACCACCAGCCTGTACGTCACGCATGATCAGGTCGAGGCGATGACACTGGGTCAGCGCATGATCGTCATGAACAAGGGCCGTGCCGAGCAGATTGGGACTTCCGCCGAAGTCTACGGCAAGCCAGCCACGACCTTTGTCGCCAGCTTCATCGGTTCGCCGCCGATGAACTTGCTCAATGGCCAGCTCAATGCCGAAGGTGATCGTTTCACTTTCGACGATGGCAGCAGCGTGAACCTGCCAGCGGCGGCACAAGGTGCGCGTGCTGGTGCCGGTGCGCGGATTCTGGGTATTCGTCCGGAGCATCTGCAACTGGGGCATCCCGGTTTGACGTTGGAAGTTGACCTGGTCGAAGCGCTCGGTGCGGAGTTACTGGTGCATACGCGTTGCGGTGGTCAAGGTATGGTCGTTCGTTGTCCTGCCAGTACCGAGGTCGCCACCGGTCAAACCGTGACGGCCGGCTTTGAGCCATCCACCGTGCATTGGTTTGATCCGCAGACGACGCATCGCATCGACTGATAATCTGCGGTGAGCATGCTCAACGACAACGGCGCCAGATGGCGCCGTTGTCGTATCTGAAGAATGTGGATTGTATGGAGATTTTGTCGCGAGTGTGTGGGCCTCATTATTGATCTCCCGCAAGAAAAATGCGGTCGCGCTGAAGCCTTGCGGCAACTTTGTGGAGCGGGCGTTGTTGCGACGCATCTATAAGGGATTCCCCTATAGATGTATGGTGTTTGAATCGCTAAACTCATTGCAACATATTTAACAAAATGCCAATATCGAGCAGAGTTGATATGTCGTGAAAAACGAATCGGACCCCATGCCGGCACAGGAAAAAAACGATGAATACGAACACCGAACAGTTTGCATCGCACGTCTATCACGACCGCAACTTCAATTGCGATACGGCAAAGATTTTGCCAGGCGAATATTATTACACCCATCACGATATGATGATCGTGACCGTGCTGGGCTCTTGCGTTTCGGCGTGTATTCGCGACCGCGTCAGCGGTGTTGGCGGCATGAATCATTTCATGTTGCCGGATGGCGGCAGCGATGCTGATAGCCCGATTTCTTCGTCGGCGCGTTACGGTACTTACGCCATGGAAATCTTGATCAATGAATTGCTCAAGGCCGGCGCCAAGCGTGAAAATCTGGAATCGAAGGTGTTTGGCGGCGGTGCCGTTTTACGCGGGTTCAACGCGATCAATGTGGGCGAGCGCAATGCCAAATTCGTCAAGGATTACCTGCGCGTGGAAGGCATACGCGTGGTCGCTGAAGATCTCAACGATATCTGGCCGCGCAAGGTGCATTATTTTCCGCGCACCGGCAAGGTGATGGTCAAGAAGCTCAAAAGCACCGACACCGTGCTGGAGACGAAAGAGCGCGACTATGCCAGCAAGCTGGCCAAGAAGTCGGCAATCGGCGGCGAGATCGATTTGTTTTGAATCTGCCGCTTGCTGTCTAGCTGACCAGTCTCATCAATATTTTTCTTCGACGACCGGCACCCGTTGGGCCGGGTCGTAGAAAAATTTTTCTTCGGCGATATGTTCGCCTTCCCAGCGCTGATAAGCAATTTCTTCCATATGCGTGACGGTGCCATCAAGCCATTCAAAATGGAAGATCCAGCGTATGGCCACCTTGTCACCCTCCACGAATACCGGGCGTACGCACTTCGATTTGAGTGACTTGACCCGCGCCATGACCCGGCGCTCATTGGCGATGTGAGCATCGCGGCCAAAGCGTGGCGGCTCGCCATTTTCCTGCATGGTCGAATCTTCGGTATAGAACGCCTCGACCGCTTCAATATGTTGGTTGGCTTCGACGTGTGCGATGAAGCGTTCCAGGGTTTCCTTGCTAGGCATGGCGGGCTCCTATGGATTAATGGATCGATGCGGCACAACTGTTGCGAATTGTGTTGTTGCTGCCTTGTTGCCACCAGCTTTCAGTCTGTTCATTACCGGCTTGGCGCAGCGTCTGACGGATCGCTGCGGCCGGTTGCAAATTGAGTTGCATCTGGTGTTCGCGCATGCGCGCATAGTTGTCGGCAATGCGGCTCTTGACCGAGGCCCAGCTGGCATCGCTGGTGTTCTTGGCGGCTTGCGTCAGGGTGGCCTGCTGGGCTGGCGTCAAGCCGTTCCAGATATCGACGTTGATGATGGTGTAGCTCAGCGGAATGGCATAACTGATTGCGGTGAAATTGGGCAAATGTTCCCATAAACGATTGCCGGCTCCGCCGTCGCCCGAAGATAGCACGGCATTGAGTTCGCCGCTGGTGAGCTTGGCCCCTACCGCCGAAAACGGCAGATTGACGCTGGTCGCGCCGATGCGCTGAAACACGCCACGGCTGTTGTCGTCGTAGGTACGAATACTGAGTGCCTTGAGCGCAGCCAGATCCGGCAACGGCTGGGCCGACCAGATACCCGATGGCGGCCACGGCGTGGCATACAGCAGATGCAGATTGAGCGCGCTCAGATGGCGTTCCAGTTCCGGTCGGGAGCAGTTGAACAGGCTCTGCGCCTGTTCGAAATCATCGACCATGAATGGCAGCGACGACAGCAGGAAGAATGAATCGCTGCCACCCAGGATGCCGGAAAACAGCGTGGCGATTTCGACCTTGCCATCGTGCACGGCGCTGACCTGATCCTTGCCCTTGTAGGGATTGGCACTCTCTTGCAAGGTACTCACGTTGATTGCACCGTTCGACAATTGTTTTACGCTCGCAGCAAACTGTAGATCGGCACTGGCCGTGATCGACGTGGCCGGATATTCATTGATCAGCCGTAATGGCGTGACCGTTTGCGCCAGCGCAACTGGCTGGTGCAGCACCGCAACGGCAGCAACCATGCTGAACAGCCGCAGACCAAGCTTGAAGTGGCGGTTTGAACGGCTGGACATGGATTCTCCTGTTTTTTGCATTGGTGATGAATGCTGTCAGCGCCAGAATGTACCCGGCGCACCCGGACGGTCAGCGCAGATCAAGCGTCAGCTTGTTGGGCCTGATGCACCAGTTGCAACCATTGCTGTACCGCTGGCCGTTGCCATTGCCGTTCGGCATAGGCCGCCAGTTTCGGTGGCATCTGGTCAGCGTTACGCAGCAGCCGCTTGAGCATCAGCGCGAGATCGGTATCGGCGATGCACCAAGTGCCAAACAAATGTTCTGCGCCATCACCCAGCAAGGTCTCGCAGGCAGCGACCAGCTTGGTCTTGGCAATCTTGGCATCGTCCGACAAAGGCAGGCGTTGTTCGGCAAAAAATACCACCTCGGTAGGACGTTCCTGCCGGATGCTGGCCAGGTCGCTGCGCAGCCAGGCCTGAATCTCGCGCGCTTTGGCACGTTGCTGTACGTCAGGTGGATAAAGCGGCGCATGCGTGGGGGCGGCAAAGCGCTCTTCCAGATATTCGGCAATTGCAGTCGATTCCGATAAACGAAATGCGCCATCGATCAAGGTCGGTACACGCTGTGTCAGCGACAGACCGGCATAGACTGCCTCGCGATTTTGCCGCAATGCCAGGTCGATGGTTTGCAATGCGAACGGAATATTTTTTTCCGTCAATGCGACAAAGGCTGACATGGCGTACGGACTGATGAATTGCTTGTCGACGTACAGGGTGTATTGGGGTTGGCTCATGCGGGTTCTCCAGAGGATGGCTGCGCGCTGTTTGATGGTGCGTATTAGCAGTGATGGCTGCAGCGTGCAATAGTTCGATGGGACACACGATGTCTGCCACCAGCTTGGCAGGCGGGCAGCTTTAGCCTTCGCTCAGTGCGGCATCGTGCAACATGGTCACGCCCGGCAGGGCGCAGGACAGGATCGCTTGCCGCACCGCGTCGATGGCAGCATGGCGGGTGAAGCTCTTGCGCCAGGCGATCACCACGCGACGCGATGGCACCGGTTTGGTAAACGGTACATAGCGCACCATGCCGTCCTTGGCATGCATGTCCGGTACCGACGCCTGCGGTAGCACGGTGATGCCGATGCCGGAGGCGACCATATGGCGGATGGTTTCCAGCGATGATCCTTCGAAGGTGCGTGCGATGCCGTCGCCGGCAGTCGAAAAACGCGACATTTCCGGACACACTTCCAATACCTGATCGCGGAAGCAATGACCATTGCCGAGCAACAGCATGGTTTCGGTCTTCAGATCCTTGGCGCTGATTTCCTTTTGCTCGGCCCATTTGTGATGTTTGGGCAGCGCAATGACAAACTCTTCATCGTACAAAGGCTGGACTACCAGCCCATGCTCGGGAAATGGCAGCGCCATGATGGCAGCATCGAGTTCGCCCTGACGCAGTAATTCGATCAGGCGCGTCGTGAAGTTTTCTTGCAGGATCAAGGGCATCTGCGGCACGGTCGCGATCATGGTCTTGACCAGCGAAGGCAGCAGGTAGGGGCCGATGGTGTAAATGATGCCAAGGCGCAGCGGACCCGACAGCGGGTCTTTGTTCTGGCTGGCGATTTCTTTGATGGCGGCAGTTTGTTCTAGCACGCGTTCGGCCTGCGCGACGATTTGTGCACCCAGCGGCGTGACCGAAACTTCGGTGCCGCCGCGTTCGAAAATGATCACGCCGAGTTCATCCTCCAGCTTCTTGATTGCGACCGACAAGGTCGGCTGCGCCACGAAGCAGGCTTCGGCGGCATGGCCGAAATGTTTTTGCCGCGCCACGGCGACGATGTACTTGAGTTCGGTGAGTGTCATTTGGGTGAATGCGAGCTGATATGGGCTGACTATAGCGCATTTGCAAGGCCCATGCTGGCCTTGGTATGCATGGTAAAGTTGTGCCGTTTTCATTGGAAAAGGCGGGATTGCCGTGTCGGGGATGGCTAAAAGAACTAGCACCGGAACAAGGACGTGGCAGCATTGCTGTCGCCCGTTGGCTTTGCTGGCGAGTTTGACTGCTGGTGCGCTACCGGCGCATGCCGCAGGTGATGTCGCGGCCGGCAAGTCAGCCTTCAATAAATGTGCCAGTTGCCATCAGGTCGGGCCTTCAGCGCGTGCTGGCTTCGGTCCGCAACTCAATGGCATCATCGGCCGACCAGCCGCCAGCAGCAAGGATTACAAATATTCGGCCGCACTGCAGAATTCACATATCGTCTGGACTGAGGATAAACTGCGGGCCTTTCTCAAAGGTCCCAGCGATCTGGTGCCAGGCACCAAGATGCGGTTTTGGGGTATCAGCGATGAGCAGCAATTGAGCAATTTGCTGGCGTATTTGCGTACCTTCAGGTAAGGCGCGCGCTCATACCTTGAGGAAGTCCTCGCGCCCACCGAGCCAGCGTTCAAGATGGCTACCGACAATCGCGGGCTCGCTCTGCAACAAGGTCTGCGCCAGATTGCGCGCTTTTTCTACTAGCCATTGATCGGTCGCCAGATCGGCAAAACGCAATAGCGCTTCGCCCGACTGGCGTGCGCCGAGGAACTCGCCGGGACCGCGGATTTCCAGGTCGCGGCGGGCGATTTCAAAGCCGTCGGCGGTTTCGCGCATTGTCATCAATCTTTGCTTGGCAGTGCCGCCAAGCGGACTTTGGTAGAGCAGGATACAGGCGCTGGCAGCAGCACCGCGACCGACGCGGCCGCGCAACTGATGCAGTTGCGACAGGCCGAAACGCTCGGCATGTTCGATCACCATCAAGGACGCATTGGGAACATCGACACCGACTTCAATCACGGTGGTCGCCACCAGCACATGAATCTGACCGGCGCTGAAGGCATCCATGACTTCCTTTTTTTCGGCCGGTTTCAGGCGTCCGTGTACCAGGCCAATATGCAGGTCCGGCAGCGCCTCGGCCAGCATTGCATAAGTGTCGGTGGCAGTCTGCAGTTGCAGCGCTTCCGACTCTTCAATCAGCGGGCACACCCAATACACTTGACGGCCTTCCTGCGCCGCCGCGTGCACGCGTGCAATCACTTCTTCGCGGCGATTCTGGTCGATGGTACGGGTGACCACCGGCGTGCGGCCGGGAGGCAGTTCATCGATCACCGAGACTTCTAGGTCGGCGTAATAGGTCATGGCCAAGGTGCGCGGAATCGGCGTGGCGGACATCATCAGTTGATGCGGCACGGTGTGTGCCGCAGTGTCGTTACTGTTCGGATCGGTCGCCTTGTTGCGCAAGGCCAGGCGCTGGCCGACGCCGAAGCGATGTTGCTCATCGACGATCACCAGACCCAGTTTGTCAAACTGGACGCTATCTTGAATCAGCGCATGGGTGCCGATCACCAGTCGTGCTGCCCCCGATTCGATGCGGGCATTGGCGGCGGCTTTTTCCTTTTTCTTGAGGCTGCCGGTGAGCCAGGCGACTTCGACGCCAAGTGGTTCCATCCAGGCGGCAATCTTGCGGAAATGCTGGTCGGCGAGAATTTCGGTCGGCGCCATCAGCACCGCCTGAAAGCCGCTATCGATCGCTTGCACTGCCGCCAGTGCAGCAACCACGGTCTTGCCGCTGCCGACATCACCTTGCAGTAGCCGTTGCATCGGAAACGATTCGCGCAGATCGTGACGAATTTCATCGAGCACGCGCTGCTGCGCGGCTGTCAGCTTGAACGGCAATTGCTTGAGGAAGGCCTTGGAGATTTTGCCCACGGTCGGTAGCGCACAGGCGGTGCGTGCACGCCGGGCGTTCTGGGCGCGCTTGAGCGAGAGTTGCTGGGCCAGCAGTTCATCGAACTTCATGCGGATCCAGGCCGGGTGCGAGCGCTCCGTCAGCGCATATTCGTCAACCTCGGTCGGTGGATTGTGCAACAGGCGTACTGCGGCTTCAAATGGATCGAGCTTCAGTTCTGTCAGCAGCGTGGCCGGCAAGGTGTCTTGCCAATCGATGCGCGTGAGCGCGCCAGCGATGGCTTTGCGCAGATAGGCTTGCGACAGGCCTTCGCCGGCCGGATAGACCGGCGTTAGCGAGGTCGGTAGCGGTGCGCCTTCGAGCACTACCTTGTAGCTCGGATGGACCATTTCGGCGCCGAAAAAGCCATGGCGCAATTCGCCGCGCACGCGGATGCGCACACCTTCGCTCAGTTGTTTGGTCTGGCTGCCGTAAAAATTGAGAAAACGCAGCACCAGTTGGCCGCTATCATCGGCCATGGTCACCACGAGTTGGCGGCGCGGCCGGTATTGAATGTCGGACACGCTGATCACACCTTCGACCTGCACCACCTGCGTGCCGCGCAGGCTGGCCTCATGGATGCTCATGACCTGGGTTTCGTCTTCGTAGCGCATTGGCAGATGCAGCGCCAGGTCCATATCGGTACGCAAGCCTAGCTTGAGCAACTGGTTGGCGCTTTTCTGGGCGGCGCTTAAGGTGGGGCGGGCAGGCTGGCTGCGGCCTTTGGCTTTGAGCAGCTTGGCGTCGTCAACGTGGGCTTTTTTCGTCTGAGCGGGCATGCAACGGAGGTGTGGGTGGCGAGAAAGCGTAAAATAGAGGGTTCGGCCTTATTTTACTGTGAATAATCACAGTATTAATAGTCTTACTGCTTCTTTATTGATTTTCCATGTACTCATTATCTGATTTCGATTTCGACTTGCCGCCCGCGCTGATTGCGCAGACGCCGCTGCCCGAGCGCAGTGCTTCGCGCCTGTTACAGGTCGATGGCGCGACACTGACTGATCGCCGCTTTGCCGACATCGTTGATTTGCTGGCACCTGGCGATTTGTTGGTGTTCAACGACACGCGCGTGCTCAAGGCGCGCTTTTATGGCGTCAAGGCCAGTGGCGGCAAGGTTGAGGTATTGGTCGAACGGGTGCTCGACAATCGTACCGTGCACGCCCAGGTGCGTGCCTCCAAGTCGCCGCCGGCCGGCACCCGCATGCGTCTGGCCGATGCCTTTGAGGTGGTAGTGGGTGAGCGTTTTGGTGAATTTTTCACTTTGCAATTTCCGTCGGATGTCTTTGCGTTGCTCGATCAATATGGCAGCTTGCCGTTGCCGCCGTATATCGATCATGCCGCCGATGCCTACGACGAGACGCGCTATCAGACCGTCTACGCCAAGCAGCCGGGGGCCGTGGCGGCACCGACCGCAGGTCTGCATTTCGATCAAGCCTTGCTGGCGGCTTTGCAAGCCAGGGGAATCGAGCACGCTTTCGTGACCTTGCACGTTGGCGCTGGCACGTTCCAGCCGGTGCGGGTGGAAAATCTGGCCGAACACAATATGCATAGCGAGTGGTACACCGTGAGCGCCGAGACGGTCGCACGGGTGGCCGCGGTCAAGGCTGCCGGTGGCAACGTGGTGGCGGTCGGTACCACCAGCATGCGGGCGCTGGAGTCGGCCTCGCAGTCGGGCAGTTTGCAGGCCGGTAGCGCCGATACCAAGCTGTTTATCACGCCCGGCTATACCTTCAAGACGGTCAATCGTCTGATCACCAACTTCCATTTGCCCAAATCGACGCTGCTGATGCTGGTGTCGGCGTTTGCCGGCTATGCACATATCCGCGCCGCTTATGCGCACGCGATCGAGCAGCAATATCGTTTCTTCAGCTATGGCGATGCCATGCTACTTACCTGTGACTATCATGCTTGAATTTACCCTGCTCAATACCGACGGCAATGCCCGCCGCGGTCGCGTCAAACTGAATCATGGCGTGGTCGAGACGCCGATCTTCATGCCGGTTGGCACCTATGGTTCGGTCAAGGCGATGTCGCCGCTGGAACTCAAGGAAATCGACGCCCAGATCATCCTCGGCAACACCTTCCATCTGTGGCTGCGGCCAGGTTTGGACGTGATGGACAAGTTCGGCGGCCTGCATGACTTCATGGGGTGGGACAAGCCCATCCTGACCGACTCTGGCGGCTTTCAGGTGTTTTCACTCGGTGAGATGCGCAAGATTACCGAAGAGGGCGTGCACTTTGCCTCACCGATCAATGGCGACAAGCTGTTCCTGTCGCCGGAAGTGTCGATGCAGATTCAGCGTGTACTCAATTCCGACATCGTGATGCAGTTCGACGAATGTACGCCGTATGAAATCGACGGTCGCCCGGCGACCCAAGTCGAGGCGGCGCAATCGATGCGCATGTCCTTGCGCTGGGCCAAGCGTTCGCGTGACGAATTCCAGAGTGGCGAAAATCCGAATTCTTTATTCGGTATCGTCCAGGGAGGCATGTTTGAAACCCTGCGTGACGAATCGCTGGCCGGGCTCAATGAACTCGGCTTCGACGGCATTGCCATCGGCGGCCTGTCGGTGGGTGAGCCGAAGGAAGACATGATGCGCGTGCTGGAGCATATCGGTCCGCGTTTGCCTGCTGACAAACCGCATTATCTGATGGGGGTTGGGACGCCGGAAGATCTGGTTGCGGGTGTGGCCAATGGCGTCGACATGTTCGATTGCGTGATGCCCACGCGCAATGCGCGCAATGGCTGGCTGTTTACCCGTTTTGGCGATATCAAGATCAAAAATGCGCGCTACAAGGAAGACACCAAGCCGCTCGATGAAACCTGCGATTGCTATGCATGCAAGAATTTCTCGCGCGCCTATCTACATCATTTGCACCGCACCGGCGAAATTCTTGGTGCGCGCTTGAACACCATTCACAATCTGCATTACTACCTGCAGATCATGAAGGAAATCCGGCCCGCTATCGAGGCCGGCCAGTTCAGTCAGTTCGTCACCAAGTTCCAGCAGGACCGCGCACGCGGCGTCTGATCCGTTTCAAGCAGGCATGGCCTGTAATGGGATGATGGCGCCCGGATGCGTGACCACGCAGGCGGCCAGCGTGCAGCCTGCGGCGGCAGCGGCAGTGGCCGATGCGCCTTGCAGACGTGCTGCCAGATAAGCGGCATTGAATGAGTCGCCCGCTGCCGTGGTGTCGACGGCCTGTACTTTTTGCGTTGCCACCGGCTGTGGCTCTTCCATGTCGCTGGCCAGTACCAGGCAGCCTTGCTCTCCCAATTTGACGACCACTTCGCCGACGCCTGCATTGCGGTTGCGTTGCAGGCAGGCTTGGGCATCGAGGTCGCCGTGCAAGGCGGTTTCGTCATCGAGCGTCACCAGTACATGGCTGGCCTGCGCCAGCGCCAGATTGGTCCAATGCAGCGCATCGCTGCGCGCTTGCCACAGACGTGGCCGGTAGTTGCTGTCGAACACCACCCAGCCGCCTTGGGCGCGCACACTCGCTGCCAGGTCCAGCAAACGCTGACGACGCGCATCATCAAGAATAGCCAAGGTAATGCCCGAAAAATACAGCAGACGGCATTGCCCGACTTGCTGTTGCAGGTGTTCAGCATGGGCGATATCGAGCATGGTGCGTGCCGCCGATTGCTGACGCCAGTACATGAATGAACGTTCGCCGGCTGCGGTGGTTTCGATCCAGTACAAGCCCGGCAAGGCGTTGGGCGTGGTAGCGATCAATTCGGTGTGCAGGTTCTGGCGGCTAATTTCGGCGCGCAATGAGGCGCTGATACTGTCGTCGCCGGTGGCTGAGATGAATTGGCTATGCGCGCTGTCATTGCTGAGGCGCTGGAAGTAGACCGCCGTGTTGTAGACATCGCCGGCAAACGATTGCGTCATCGCGCGCGGCATTGCCTGCAGGGCGTCGCCAGCTTGCGCGGGTTTGAGTTCAATCATGCATTCGCCGATGAACCAGGCTTGTGGAGTAGTCATAGTGAGTTTTTATCTGCTTCCAGGAAAAAATGCCGCGCAGCGGCGTCGGGCCAGGGTCTCACTCTGGTGAGGCCTGCTGCACTCGGTGGGGGATTCTAACGTGACAGCCATAATCGTGTCGATGGCGGGCATAACTGAGCTAGCTTGGGGGCCTAAATGGCAAATTGGTCCAACCAATTATATGCAGTTATTGTTAGCTGAAGGTGGTCGTATCTATTTGTTATATATGGATATTTGTTATTAAGCCACATATTGGTCTAGTCAAATATTGACATGGTTAGACCAAAATGCGACCATCCTCAAAATTGGTTGTCCGATGATTGCTTTGAAGGCTGCTTTTCTATACAGTGGTAGACCAATTTACAGTCGAAAAAGAGGGTGTTATGGCAGATCGTCAGACTCGATCAGCAGCCGCGAAATTGGATGAAAGCAGCAAGAAAGCAGCACGTTCGGAGTCGTTGGAAACAGTTGCAGCGCCGGAGCGCTCCTACCAGCGATTGGCCGAACAGATTGCCGATTTGATACTCGATGGCGAATTTAAGGCTGGTGAGCGCTTGCCGTCGGAGCGCAGCCTGGCCGACCGCTTCGACATCAGCCGTACCTCGGTGCGCGAAGCCATCATTGCGCTGGAAGTGCAGGGTTTGGTGGAAGTGCGTGGCGGGTCCGGGATTTATGTGTGCGATGCGGCGACCAAGCCGGTTAGCTTTGTGCCCGATGGGGGCGCTGGACCGTTCGAGCTGTTGCGCGCACGTTGGGTGATCGAATCTGAAGTGGCGGCATTGGCGGCGCAGAACCGCACCGATGCCGACATCGACAAGATTTATGCGCAACTGGCAGCCATGGGACGCAACTTTCAGGCCAAGGTCGCCAACGAAAACGATGACCGCATGTTTCATGTGCGCCTGGCCGAAGCCAGTGGCAACAGTGTCATGGCGCAAGTGGTCACGGCCATGTGGGATCAGTTGCGCGGTGTGTTGTGGAAAAAGCTGGAAGAGCATTTTCATGACCCGCAATTGCGCGAGGCCTCGCTGGAAGAGCATCAAAAGATTTTCGACGCGCTGGTGGCGCGGGATCCGGTAGCTGCCCGCGATGCCATGCGTGCGCATCTGGAGCGGATCATGAATGAATTTAAAAAAGCATGGCGTTAAGACTATTGCAGGCTTGGTCTGGCCGCCTTGCCCAATGAGGCTCCCGTAGAGGACGCCCTTAACCAGAAGGAGGCAGCAATGATCAATACCGGCATCGGCACCTTGGTGTGTGATTTTCCGTCCCTGCGTATCCGCAGTAGTTGCGTTTGGGGCGCGGCCTGATGTAACCCGGTAGTCTGCCGACAGCGTCGCTGCGGCGGTATCTCTTTCCTTGTGGCGCATGATTGCAATGCAGTCGATTTGGTCTTGCCTTGCTGCAAGGGGAGTGTTGCGTCTTCGATTTGGTGAATACAGCTTTGAATCCGGCCTGTCTCGACGGGAGGGAGTCAATTTAGCGCGGAGCAATACCGCAATCATCCGAGCAAGAAAGAGGAGAAGAAATGAAACTACGACGTAATTGGGTAATGGGAGGCATGGCCATCGCAGCCGCAGGTGCCGCAATGCCAGTCATGGCACAAAGCAGCGTGACAATCTACGGTGCAGTCGATGAAGCCATGGTGTACACCAGCAATCAAAATGGTCCGCACAACATCTACATGCGTAGCGGCAATTTGAACGCCAGCAAGATCGGCTTCAAAGGCGCGGAAGATCTGGGCGGTGGTTTGCAAGGCGTGTTTACTCTCGAAAACGGTTTTAATGCAGATGACGGCAGCATGTCTTCGGCGGGCGTGCTGTTCAACCGTCAATCGTTTGTCGGTTTGTCCAGTAACAGTGCAGGAACTGTGCTGGCCGGTCGTCAATACACGCCATATTTCCAATATGTCGGCGCGATTGGCCCAACCAGCGTGCTCACCGGTGCGACCGGCGCTCACCCGGGCGACGTTGATGGTCTCGATACCACGGTGCGCATCAGCAACTCGGTGACTTACATTTCGCCAACCTTCGGCGGCGCGCAAGTCAGCGCACTGTATGGTTTTGGCGAAACTGCTGGCGCTGTATCCACCGGCAATACTTATAGCTTGGCTGCCAAATGGGATATCAATGCCTGGAATTTTGCGGTCGGCTATCAACGCCTGCGCAATGGCTCCGGCTCTGCCAGCACCTGGAATTCGACGGCTTCCGGTAGCTTTGCCGTATCGCCCATCAACACCGGCTATTCCTCGGCCAACAATGTGACCATGCTCGCTGGTGCGTTGCGTTATACGTTTGGCCAATGGATGGTCGGCGCCAACCTGAGTACTGCGCA
>Ga0066798_10000795_pt1 | contig 14803 bp, 20 predicted proteins | sample PersoiDNA2013203_FD_70961 | JGI IMG/M metagenome (GOLD analysis project Ga0066798, IMG submission 70961) | Permafrost soil microbial communities from the Arctic, to analyse light accelerated degradation of dissolved organic matter (DOM) -... | ecosystem: Environmental > Terrestrial > Soil >...
TCAACGCCGGCATGCCGATTCTCAATCGGCACTTGAAAGCCGAACCGCTGGTGCTACGTGATGCCACCGTCACCGTCGTGGTATATGGCCCAGGCCTGATGCTGCGCACCGAGGGCAAGGCGATGCGCCCCGGCGTGCTGGGCGAGCCTATCCCCGTGTTGGTCAACGGTGCGGAGTCGAGCCTGTTGGCAGTGGTGGCCGGCAAAGGGGAAGTCCATGTTCAACGCTAAGGCGCTTTGGCTGGTTGTGCTGCTACCGATTTGCGCCAGCGCGCAAAGCCTGATCAATCCCGATGGCTATCGCTCTCTCACTGGCGACCGCCGTGGCTACCACGTTGGTGACACCCTGACGATTCTGGTGGTGGAATCGACCTCGGCGCAAAGCGCAGCCGGGACAGGGGCCGATAGCAGTACCGATATTTCTGCGCGACTGGGATGGGACAACAACAACCATCAGGGCCGCCTCGGCCTGCAAGGCGACTCCAGCGGCAAAGGCCAGACCAATCGTAGCGGGCAGATCCGCACCAATGTGTCGGTGCGAATCATTGACCAACTGCCCGAAGGCTTGCTGCGGGTCAGCGGTGAGCAATTGGTGACCGTCAATGATGAGAAGCAGCAGGTACGTATCAGCGGTTTGGTGCGCCCCGATGATATTGCCTACAACAACACCGTATTGTCCTACCGCCTGGCCGATGCACAAATCGACATTGTCGGCGATGGGGTGATCACCGATGCGCAGAAGCAAAGCATCGTTTTCCGAACACTCAAGTGGCTGCGAATCCTATGAAACAGCTGACGATGGGGTTATTGGGCCTGTTGCTCAGCCTTTGGCTGCCTGCGGGGTGGGCCGATGTAAGGATCAAGGAACTGACACGCATCCAGGGCGTGCGTGATTACGCAATTATCGGCTACGGGCTGGTGGTGGGCCTGGCCGGTACGGGGGATACCGACCGCAACCGTGCTACGCGCCAGTCGCTGGTCAATACCCTGAAAAATTTCAATGTGAACGTGGCGGACTCGGATCTCAATGCGCGCAACACGGCGGCGGTGATGGTCACCGGCAACCTGCGTTCATTCAGTGAAACGGGTGACAAGGTGGATGTCGAGGTTTCTTCTCTGGGCGATGCGCGCAGCTTGTTGGGTGGCACTTTGCTGATGACGCCGTTGTATGGGCCCGATGAAAAACTCTACGCCCTGGCTCAGGGCCCCATGTCAGTGGGGGGGTATGTCTTTGAAGCCAACCAGAACTCGGTGCAGAAAAACCACCCCACGGTAGGCCGCATTCCACGAGGTGCCAGCGTTGAACGCTCGGCCTTTACCGAAAATGATGCCGCTGCGCGCAACTTGGTACTGGTACTCAACGAGCCTGACTACACCACTGCGCAGCGTATTGCCGACGCATTGACACGTGAGCTGGGATTGCCCGGCGTGCGAGTCGTGCATGCGGCGAAGGTTGAAGTTCCGCTGAGCAGTGCGGCTGGTTTGCCCCGATTGATTTCCCGCATCGAGAACGTATCCGTGGCGCCTGACTATGCCGCCCGCGTGGTGGTCAACGAGCGCACGGGAACGGTCGTGGCGGGTGCGCATGTGCGATTGGGTGAGGTGAGCATTTCCCAGGGCTCACTCAGTGTGGTGATCAGCACCAAGTATCAGGTGTCCCAGCCGTCCTGGATTGGTCGTACCGGTCCGAGTGTGGGCACGGTCGTGGTGCCGGACACCGAGCTGAATGTGACCGAGGAGCAACATGGCCCGGTCAAGCTGGCAGAAGGCGCGACGGTTGGCGATCTGGTGCAGGCACTTAATAAGGTGCGTCTGACTACCCGTGAAGTGATCACCGTGTTGCAGGCCATTAAACAAGCCGGCGCCTTGCACGCCGAACTGATTGTTCAATAAGGAGCGGTGATGTCTGCGGATATGAGTCTAGCGGTAGAGACCGTACGTTTCGCCATGAGCCTGGAGCATTTGCGGGCCAAGGTTGCGGCGCACAATATCGCCATGGCCAGCGTTCCCGGCGGCCAGGCCATGCGGGTAAACAGCCATGAGCCGCTGGCTGCCTTGCGGGGCGCCCAAGGTGACACCCAATTATTCGCGCAGTCACTGCGAGCGATGCGGGACAACGAGCTGGCGCCTTACCTGCAGCACTACACACCGATCACGCCGCTCTCTCCTGACGCAGAGGTAGCCGAGTTGTCGGCTGCGAGCGGTCGCTATCAAGCGTTGGCCGATGGCGTTTCTCGCCAGTTCGGCTTGATGCAATTGGCTATCAAGGGAGGGCGCTGAGTATGCCGTTGGACAATATCAGCGAAGTGATTCGCGGCAGCATGGCCTATGAGCGCACACGGGTTGAGGTCGCCAGCTACAACCTGGCGATTGCCAATGTGGCACTCAGCCCGGGGCAGGACTCACCCTTGTTGCGGGTATCGCCGCCCGACAGTTTTGCCAGTCAGGTGGGGTTGCATGCTCCTCGGGTTCAAGCCTATCAGGGTAACGAAACCCGTGTCGTACAGGACCCCGGCCACCCCATGGCCGACCATAACGGCATGGTGCACTACCCCAACATCGAAGCCGCCCGAGAGATGGCCACCCTGGTCTCGGCGACCCGCGCTTACGAGGCGAATATCCGCTCCTACAACAGCTTGCGAGCAATGACGCTCAAAGCCTTCGAAATCGGGAAATGACATGAGCGCAGCAATTACCCCCATTGGGCTGACCTCAGCGCTGTCGTCGGCGAACGGGATGACCTTTGAGACGAATAACGTCAGTGGTGCTGACTTTCTTGGCCAGTTGAAATCGGGCGCCGTACAACTGAACGAGCAGACCGACCAGGCAACAGCCTTGCTGTCGTCGTATGCCGTGGGTGAAAACGTTGCTCCCCATGACTTGGTCATGGCCATGGAGCAGGCAAAGCTGTCGCTTCAATTGGCGGTCGAGGTACGTAATCGTCTGGTGGATGCCTACCAGGAATTGGCGCGGTTGCAAATTTAACCCATGGAAGACAAACCCGTGTCGAAGCTTTTTACCGGTCGTTCCAGCGTATTCCTCGGTGGTGTGGTGCTGATCATCGCGCTGTTGGCGTTATCCTTCTGGTGGGTGTTTCGGCCCAACTACGTGGCGCTTTACAAGGACGCCAGCGAAGCCTCGCAAGCCGAAATCCTGGCGATTCTCAGCCAGCGTCAGGTGCCGTATCGCATCAACACCAAGGAAGGTGTGATCGAGGTTGCAGCAGAAGAGGCAGCCACTGCACGAATGTACCTTGCGCAAGCGGGAATACCGAGCCGTAGCAGCACGGGTTTCGAGCTGTTCGACAAGGCCGACTACGGCATGTCGGAGTTCAGCCAGAAGATTAACTATCAACGGGCGATGGAAGGTGAGTTGGCGCGCTCAATCATGAGCATGTCCGAAGTTGAATACGCCCGAGTTCACCTGACGTTCAAGAAAACCAGCCTTTACCAGCAAGCGGAAGAGCCGCCCAAGGCCTCGGTGATTGTCCGACCGCGGTTGCAAGGCGCCTTGAATCCTCAGCGCGTACGCGGCATTCAACAAGTAGTGGCCTCTGCCGTGGAGGGCATGTCCCTGGAACGTGTCGCCGTGCTGAATGAAGACGGCCTGGTTTTGAGCAGTTCAGACGGGGCAGCAGGGGCGCCCGAGCATCAGCAATTGACGGCCCAGGTTGAGCAGGCCCTGAAGCAAAAGGCCGAGCAGTTGCTATTGCGCCCATTGGGTAGCAATGGCGCCGACGTCTCCGTGCGAGTACAGATGAATTTTGACCGGGTCAAATCCATCAGCGAACAACCTCTTGCCGACAAACGCTCCATTCGCCGAGAAAAAACCACGGCGTCCACCGATAGCTCGACAGGCGAAAGCAATTCAAAACGTTCGCAAAATAACCGTGAAGTGGACTACGAGGTGGGTAAAGAGCGCGCCGAAACTGAACATGCCATGGGGAAGATCGAGCGGATCACAGTAGGCATCGTACTCAGCACGCCGTCAGCGAATGCTCAACTCAAGGAAATCCAGGGCTTGCTGGAAGCGGCTTTGGGCCTTGATCTTGCCCGGGGCGACCGTCTGGTGATCGCGTATATCCCGCCCATGCCCGCCACGACTGCCGCGAAGCCCGCCGCCACCAATGTTGCCACCTCGTCGGTGGTGTCCTCTGGCGATCCGCAAGTACCACCAGGCGTTGCGGTGCCATGGATGCGTTGGGGGATTGCAGCACTGGCTGCTGCGCTGTCGATCATTCTGTTGATGTTATGGATGGGGGCCCGCAAGCGTGGAGCCCGCACAGCCAATAGCCTTCCGCGGCTGTCTTCGATGGAGCGTGAACAATTGCTGGGCGACTTGCGTCGCTGGCTGGTGGAGGGCCGCTAAACCATGGAATTTTCGCCACTGCGCAAGGCTGCGATCCGCCTGGCCTGTCTACACGCTGATGATCGTCAATGGATCCTGGCCAATTTAGCCGCTGATGAACGCCGAAAAATAGACGTGTTGTTGGGCGAAATCAACGAATTGGGGCTGGCCAGTGAACCATCGGTGATGGTTGGGTTGATCAATGAACTGGCGGCACAGCCTCAGGTCCAGGCCAGCGCTCATAGCTATGTTATCCACGAACGGTTGCTCAAGGCCGGCCACCCATTCTGGGCCGGCTTGGTCTTGCAGTTGGAAACGCCCGTGCAACGGCGTGAAGCGTTGAGCACATTGGCCAACAGTGCGTCGATAAGGCGTTGGGACACGGCTTTCGCAAAGCACACAATTCCGCCTGCACTGGTCAGCAGCCTGCGAGAGTATCTGGCACGCTCAGGAGGCCAGGATGAACGCTAAGGTGCCGGGCCACCACACCGTGCTGCGTCAGCCAGGGCAGGGGGCTGGTGGGCGGCGCCTTCCTGTGATGGCAGCGGCGGGTAGCGTCGATCCTGTTGTCACTCCGTCCCCGGCACTGGAGGTCCTGCGCGCGACGTTTGCGCAGGAGCTGGCCGATTTGCACCAGCAATCCCATGCCGCCGGCCTGGCTCAGGCTCGCACTGAATTTGCCAAACAGGCAGCCACGGAGCTGGCTCAACAGCAGCAGGCCTGGCTGAAGAAAGAAGCGGCGTTGCGCGAGGCGTTGGAGTCTCAGCGATTGCAACTGGTCGAGCTGGCCAGCCAGCTGGAGAAACAAGGCTCGCAGATGATTGCCTCGATGACACCGGCGGTTGGCCGGTTGGCGTTGGCAGTGGTCGTGCGGTTGCTGGGGCAGCATGCTCCCGGCCGGTCGCTGGTGGCCGATATGGCCCAGCAGGCGATTGAAGAGTATCAATTGAAGGCACCGCTGCGCATCCGCATCGCCGCTTTGGATTACGCCACGCTACAGGCCTGCATGCAGGACGATCCGTTACTGGCGTTGTTTCAGCCGGACGCGGCAGCGATACCGGGCAGTTGCCTGATCGACCACGGCATTGGCCAACTGGACGCTGGTTTGGACACACAGCTCGCGGCTCTTAAAGCGCTTTTGGCACCCGATAAAAGGGGGGCTGCCAATGTGGCAGGTGTATGAAGATCAGCGGATAGCAGAGCTGGCACGGGCGAAGCTGTGTCGGCGCCTGGGACGTTTGATTTCAATCCAGGGCCTGATACTGCAGGCGACCGGGCTGGATGTGAAGTTGGGCGAATTAGTGGACATTGTTCCGGCGGCCGGGGGCGACGCGCTCGTCGCCGAAGTGGTTGGTTTACGCCGTGAGTGCGTATTGCTCATGCCTTATGGTCCGGTAGACGGGTTGTGCCTGGCCAGTGAGGTGATTGCCCGTGGCGAGGCTTATCGGGTGCCAGTGGGGCAGGGACTATTGGGCCGTGTGCTGGACGCCACTTGCCAGCCTTTGGACGATAAACCTGTGCCATCGGGTCTGGTGCTGATGCCGCGTTTTGTTGCCCCCATTAATCCGTTGCATCGCTCACCTATCAGCCAGGTGCTGGTCACTGGGGTGAAGGCCGTTGACGTATTTATGCCATTGGGGCGTGGGCAGCGCGTGGGGATTTTTGCGGGCAGCGGCGTGGGCAAAAGCACACTGCTGGGGATGATGAGCCAGTACGCGGACGCTGATGTGATTGTCATCGCCCTGATTGGTGAGCGCGGCCGGGAAGTCGGCGATTTCATTCGTGAAAGCCTGGGCCCCGAAGGCTTGAAAAGGGCCGTAGTCATCGCCGCTGCGGCTGAGCAACCTGCGGTGCTGCGGCGCCAGGCGGCCTACACGGCGACCACCATCGCTGAGTGGTTTCGTGCCCAGGGTCAGCATGTGCTGTTGATCATGGATTCGATCACTCGTTTTGCCCTGGCGCAGCGTGAAATTGGTTTGTCCACCGGGGAGCCAATGGGCAGCCGGGGCTACACCCCTTCGGTGTTTGCGCTCCTGCCACCGTTAATGGAGCGTGCCGGCGGCCTCAATGATCAAGGCTCGATCACCGGCGTTTATACCGTCCTGGTGGAAGGTGACGATATGAATGAGCCGGTAGCGGATCATATGCGCGCCATTCTCGACGGGCACATCGTCCTGAGCCGGACCATCGCCGCGCGGGGTCATTGGCCTGCGATCGATGTGTTGCACAGTGTCAGCCGCCTTGCCAATGCGTTGCGCAACGACGAGCAAAAAGCCCAGGTCGATCATCTTCGTGCGGGGATGGGCGCTTACCAGAACAGTGCGGACCTGATTGAGTTGGGAGCCTATGAGAAGGGCACCAGCCCATTGCTGGATAGCATGATCACGCTTAAGCCACAGTTCGATGAACTGCTCAAACAGCGCTCGAACGAACATGTACTGACGGCTGACGCCTGGAAGACCGTGCGGCGCTTGTCGCAACAACTGACCGCAGGAGCCGCCCATGCAGGATGAACAGCGCAAGCTCCGGCAACTGGCGGCCGCGACCCGCTTGCGAGCATTGCAACGGGAAAAAGCTGCATTGAGTCACGCTGCCTGTTTACGCGGTGTGCGCACCGCCGAACGCCTGCTGGAGGAAGAGCACCAGCGGTATGCGCAACTCCAATCGTCGTTTGAGCAGCAAGGTCGCGTAGGCGTGGCGTTGGACCCTGCGCAATACGAGCAGCGTCTACTGGCCCAATCGCAGAGTTTTACTGCGTTGAAGTCTCGGGTACAGGCCTTGGGCGAGGTACAGGAGGAGGAAAGTGCATGCAGGAGGCTGTTGGGGCGCCGCACGCTCGATGTGCAGGTAACTGAAAAGGCTTTCAACACTGTGTTGCATGACCTGCAGTGCTACCTGAGGGATCAGGAATCCATCGATATCTTTGACGCGCAGCAGGCGCGAGGGGCGAGTCATGGGGCTTAACGTCGGGGTGTCGCTATGGGTTACGCCGCCGGACGCGCAAGCGCCAGTGCTGCGTGACAATAAGCCGCAAGGGCAAACGTTCGCACAGAGAGCGGGGGTTGAGCCGTTGCTGGCAAAGGCGGATCAATTGTTGCCGCCAACCGATGATCATCTGGCCCAGGAGGCTGATTTGCTCAATATTCAGCGCCTGCTTCAGTCGAGTTTGAAAACACCCGAGAGGGTCGTGTTGGAGCTCTATAGCCTCGGGCTTCGCGCCGGAAAACACCTTTCGTATGTGCCGCAATTATTTGAGCAGACGACACACGTTGAACGCGGGGGTGCTGCGGCTGATAACGAACGTGCGTTCTATCAAGCCGGAGGCGGCCTCCCGCTTCAAAGGCCATTACCCTCAGTTGAAGACAACAGCGCCTTTGAGCAGAAAGCCATTCACCTTGCCGGCGATGACTTGGCGGATGCCGGCCATGAATTGCCCGGCGCGAGTCCGGCCCTGGCCTACTTGATAAGAAAGTGGCCAGAACGTCATGTACAGGTTTTGCCACGGGGTAAAGGCATCGAAGTGATCATTCGCGACTACCACCTGGCCCCGGAAGAACAGCGGGCTCTGGTGCAAGACCTGACACATCAGGCTGTACGCCCTGAAAGCATCTGGATCAATGGCCAGCCAGCGTGGCAGGCCCCGTCTCTCTCACGTCATTCAACAGGCGACTCCCATGGCCATTGAAGCGATCGGCAACGAACTGAGTACCACCACCTCGGAGCTGGCGCAAAGCCGCTTGGGGCAGGAGGACTTTATCAAGTTGTTCCTCACCGAGTTGACGTTCCAGGATCCCCTGGAGCCCATTAATAACCGTGAGTTTTTGGCCCAGATGGCGCAGTTCGCCAACCTTGAGCAGACCCGCGTCACCAATGAAAACACCAATAACTTGGTGTCGATGAGCGCTACGTCGCAGTCTCTCGGGCTCCTGGGGCGTCAGGTGGAGATCAATATGACCACGGGAGGTAGCGTGATCGGTTCGGTATCAGCCATTGCGTTTTCCTCGACCGGGCCTGTGCTTTCAATCAAAAAAGCCGATGGCTCCGTGCTTACGGACGTGCGTCTATCGCAAATCAAACTGGTCAGGCAGGGGGCGTGATGCTGCAAGCTTTCTATAACGGAATGAGTGGCCTGTTTTCCTTTTCCAAGGGCTTGGACAACGTTTCCAATAACGTTTCCAATATGAACACCCCTGGGTACCGCGGTAGCGACACGTTTTACCGCAGCGTCAACGGCCAGAATGGACAAAGCTTTGGCGCCGGTATCGCCGGTACCGAGGTGCGGATCAAACCCGGAGAAAATCGTCAGACTGGTAACAACACCAACGCTGCCGTCAACGGTTCAGGTTATTTCGTGTTGCGCGATGCACGCGGCGAACTGTCTTATACGCGGGCCGGGCAGTTCCAGGTGGACCAGGACGGGTATCTGGTGGACACCGTAACCCAATTGAAAGTGGCAGGTATCGACTCTGCGGGCAACTTGCGCGACATCAATATCAAGGGCCAGCGGACGTTGCCACCCAAGGCCACCACCCGCATCGAGATGATAGGTGCCTTGGCGCGTAGCGGCCCTACGGATTCCACCCACCAGATCAACTCAATCCAGGTGTTTGACGCGACGGGCGCCAGCCACACGTTGAGTGTCAAGTTTGAGCCGCAAACCACACCGCCCAACAGTTGGAAAGTCAGTGTTTCAGATGCCAGCGGCGCATTACTGCAAAGCGGCACCATTGCCTTTGGTCCTGACGGCAGTCCCGTGGCAGGCTCCAATACGCTGAACTTCACCCTGACCGCCAACGGCGCAGCCCAGAGCATTCAGTTGGATTTCGGTACGCCAGGCAGTTTCAACCTGGCCTCACAGGTGGCCAGTGGTCCGAGCCACACCTTGGGCGCTCGTGTGGTCGACGGCAGTGCGATTGCGGGGCTGAGCAGTTACGCCTTCGATGAGAAAGGCGTTCTGCAATTTACCTATGCCAACGGCGAAAAACGCACCGGGAGCCAGTTGGCCCTGGCCGACTTTGCTGACGAGACAGCGCTGATTGCTGGCGCGAATTCGCAGTACAGGACGCCCTCCACCCTGCGTGCCGAATTTGGCAGGGCAGGTGAGGCTCAGTTCGGTCGTATCCAAGGCGGTTACCTTGAGTTGTCCAATGTCGACTTGGCGCAGGAGTTCGGTGACATCCTCATCATCCAGCGCGGTTATCAGGCTAGCTCCCGGGTCATGACGGTCTCCAACGAAATGCTGGAGCAACTCTACAACGGCACTCGGGGTGGGTAATTGATGAGAGCGTTGGGGTTTATTGGCAAGAGCCGCTGGAGCGCAGTCACAGAAAAACTGCCACCGGCGGTGGAAGCCTGGCGTGAGCAATGGTGCTTCAGCCAGGTGGGAAAGCCTTGTCAGATTGAGTGCCTGGAGCGTGTTGATACCGCTGACCAGGAGCGCGCGCACGCTCTGACGTGGCTCAAGGCCGGTGGTGCAAGTGCTGCGGTGTATGTGGCGGGCCACTGGACGGCACTGGTGTTTGGCGCATTCGCCCAGGAGTTGCCTGCAGACGAAACCGCGGACTATTTGCTTCAGGGCGCCCAGCGAGCGCTGGTTAATGGTGTCTTGGCGTCAATAGGCCAGGCGCCAGCCGCAGAATTGCTGGCGGCACCGCCAAGAGCACTCGGCAAACCGATGAGTACCGACATTCTGCTGCGCGTCAGCGTTGAGTCTTTTCGGGTCTATGTCGTGCTGGACGCTGCGTTGTTGAACAACGCGCTGGGACCACACGAGGTGAAGCCGCCGCTGTTCCCGCGTGAAAATGCCCTGGGCAATGCCAAGGTCAAGCTGTCGCTGCAATTGCCACTCGCCAGCCTGTCCATTGGCGAGATGAACGACCTGCACCCGGGGGACACCTTGCGCGCTCAGGCACTGCTTTCCCAAACCCTGCAATTGCGGGTCGGCACAAGGGTAGTCGCGTCGGGATACCTCGCCCGGCAGCAGGACAATCTCGCCGTACAACTGATTTCCGGTCAATCGCCAAAGGAGTTTTAGCGTGACAGCTACAGTCGATTCAATCGAGTTGGAAGAGGCAAAAAACGTCGCAAATGAAAGCATGCCGGCGCTGATCAAGCGGGACATGAACTTGATCAAGCATGTGGTCGTGGAACTGGTGGTTGAGCTAGGCAACGCGTCGATGAGTGTCGACGAACTGTTTGCGCTCAAGAGCGGGGACATCGTCAAGCTCTTGCAGCAAGTCCACGAACCCGCGTCTCTGTGCCTTGATGGCAAGGCCGTGGCGCGTGGCAACCTGGTTGCCGTCGACGACAACTTTGGCATTCAGTTGACGGAAATACTGTGACCACGGAAATTACTTCCCAGCCCTTGGGCTTGCCGCTTCGCCAGGACGACCCGGTGTCGTTTGTACTCATGATCAAGGTGCTATTGGTCACGGCTTTATTGCTGGCCATTGTGTACTTGGTCATGCGTTGGTACGCCAAGCGTCAGGCAACTGGTAGTGCAAGTGCTCCGACTACGGAGTTGAACTGTACTCGAGCACTGAGGTTATCGACCAAAACCAAGGTCTACCTTGTGAAGGCGGATGGCGTGCAGCTATTGGTCACAGAGTCATCCAATGGCGCGACGGTAACTGTACTGAATCAAGTGGCCTCTGCTCCGGATGCTCAATCGTGATGATTCGTTGTCTTGCGTTTGTGCTCTTGGGCTTATCTCCTCTGGCGGCCTCTGCCGCTGATGACTTCTCCGAATGGGGCAGCCTTCACATCAATCAAATCCAGTCCCCCGTCAGTTTTGTCGTACTGCTGACGGCACTGTCGTTTCTGCCCTTTATGGTGATCGCCCTCACCACCTTCACGCGAAATATTGTGGTGCTGTCACTGACGCGCCAGGCGCTTGGCTTGCAGCAAACGCCACCGAATATCGTGCTGATCGTGCTGTCGATGTTTCTCACGTTATTTGCGATGGCTCCCACGCTGGAAAAGGCTTACGACGTCGGAGTTCGGCCGTTTCTTGCCAGCAAGGTGGGTTTGGAGGGGGCTGCTCAGCAAGGTTGGGTGCCGATTCGCGACTTCATGGTCCGTCAGACTCACGAGTCTGACTTGCGGCTGATCTACGAGCTGGCCAAGGCTCCGCTACCCGTGAGTCCCGATGGTTTGTCGCCCGTCAAACTTGTACCAGCATTCATGTTGAGTGAGCTGAAGGTCGCCTTCCAGATTGGCTTCATGATTTTTCTTCCGTTTCTGATCATTGATCTGGTGGTAGCCTCAATCCTGATGTCCCTGGGTATGATCATGGTGCCGCCGATCACCATTTCACTGCCGCTGAAAATCATGTTGTTCCTGCTCATTGATGGCTGGGGATTGATAGCCCAGACATTAATGCGTGGCTTGGGTTAACGAAGGGACGACCTTTCCATGGAACCGGAAAAAGACGACAACGACGAAAGCCTGGAGCCCGCGCTTTGGCATGTCTGGACTAGCGAAAAGACCAGCCAGGCACGAAGTCAGTTGTTTTTCTTTTACGCCCAATGGCTACGAATGATTACGCGTTTGCTGTATGTCCGATATCCCCATCCCTTGGCCGAGTGGTATGACTACGTTAATCTGGCCTCGATCGGTCTGTTACAGGCCATTGATCGATTCAACCCGGACTTGAAGACTCGATTTCAGGCCTACGCCGAGCCCTATGTCAAAGGCAATGTACTCAAGGGATTGGCGTGCTATGTGCGTGATAGCCGACAGGTTTACCAGGACCGGCTCATCAGCCTTTCTGGCAGCGATGAGGCGGCTGACAGTGATCTGGTGAACGTCGCCAATGTCGCGATTGGTTTGGCGTTTGGGTTGTTTCTGGAGTCCGGCATCATCGATCACGAGCCTGAGGCCAGTGACCCTTCGAACCTTTACGAGGTTGAGCAAAGCCAGGACCAACTCAACGAGTGTGTGAAGTTGCTGTCATCCAATGAGCAGCAGGTGATCGTTGCCCATTACTATCAGCATCTGAGCTTCACTGAAATCAGCGAGCTGATGGAGCTTTCGAAGGGAAGGATTTCGCAGTTACATGCTCAAGCGCTCAAGCATATGCGACGAAGTTACGAACGACTGCTAATTAGGGCGGATTGGTAGAGGTACAGATGCTGGGATATGTCACTAGCATTGTCTGAATAGTTTGATTTTTGTCATTTGCTGGTTTCTTTACTGCGATAAAGCGGATGAAGCGAATCATAAAAATACTTAAAATAGTAAGGTGCATATGTTTGATTTAACGAGTAGAAGAACGCAGCACGCAGTCGGTCAGGGGGCTTTTCATTCCGCCTCTATTTTTTTACGTGATAACGAATATCCTTCGTTTCATTTTGTGTACGACTGTGGAGCCCAATTGGCTGGGCGTATGACTGCTGCGTTGATTGACTCAGTCATTTCCTATACTGAGTGCACACCTCGGGTGGATGCCCTCATACTCTCCCATTTTGATTTCGATCATATAAATGGAGCCCGTATGTTGGCTTCGAAAGTCAAAGTTCAGAGAGTTTATGTTCCATATCTATCACCTAAAACGCTGATTCTTGAGCTCACAAGGCAGGCTGCAAACATCGGACTTCTTGAAATAAATGAATTATTTGGAATAGCTAATGGTGGTGCACTATGGGGAACTCCAGTAACTCGCGTGCAAGGGCGACCACGTGGAGATGAACCGGAAGGAATTCGCTATGATAATAGCAAAACCCCCAATGACGGACCTGCGGTCCCGGAATGGCCTGCTTTAGATGTCACTATCGACGGAAATCGTGTAATTCCCTCAGTTATCAGTCACGACAGTTCTCTTGAAATTGCTGATGGAGATCTGGTTCTTTGGTATCTGAAATTTTGGAACTATGGTGCAGACGAACGATTGGCCGAAATGGTGATTGAAGAGCTGAACAAAAATAGCGTGAATTTTCCAGTTGCTGCGCTATCAGTACCGGAAGGGGCGGCCACCGTTGCTGATTGGTTGAGCAATAAAGTTAACCGTGACGCTGCGATAGATAGTTATTTCAAAGCGATTCTACGTCGTTTTAACGAGTTGGGCTGGAAGCGGCCAAGTAAAGGACTGTTGCCAAATTTGATTTCTCTGGCAGCGTTCAGTGGGCCTACTCTCGATATGTATCACTGGGTTCGAACGTGGAGGTCTAATTGCACAGTGCATGGAATCGAAGTCATCCATCCTATAGATGGCTTTTTCAGAGACTTCGGGTGGGTAGGTACAGGTGATGCGCCTTTGGGGGAGGATGCAGTGTGGTTCGAATTTTACGGACACTTCCAGAATGAGCTTGAAAAGGTAAATGTCATGTTGATGCCGCATCACGGTGCAGCACCTAAGTCCGGTCCGCATTACTATCGTGACGAGCTAAATAAGCATCCTGGCATGATGAATATCTTTTCGGCAGGTGAGAAGAACAACTACAAACATCCGAAAGCAGAAGTTCTGCGAGATGTCCTTCTTGCTGGCGGGCGTGTCACGGTAGTCACTGAAAATAAGGCTACACAATGGGAAGAGGAAATAGTTTTCAGTAGCAGACCCTAAAATAACTTTCTAACGCTTGTTTCATTAATCGCGCGGTTGGGCGCGCTTTAGGCAGGAGAGAGTTAAATCTCAGCTCTGTTCAGCCTGCACTGATGGCAGCGAGTTGATGCAGGATGAGCGATTGCAGCTCTTCGACTGTGATGCAGTGTCGTTTCGTACAGGTCGCTGGCTGCTGTAACTGAGGAGTCCGGTTGTCTCGGCGAGTCGACTGTTTGTTACTCATGATGGATAAAGTCTGTTTTTTTCGGAATCAGCCTACAAGCAATTTTGCTTCCCTTCTGCAACCCTTCGGGGCCGGCGCCATCGATGCCGGCGGTTTCTTGGATTCTGTTGTCCACCACGTAGGATGAAGGCTGAAATGAGGAAAAACGGATTTGCTCATCGCACGGGCTATTGCCTAGGAAGGACCCTAAGGATCTACACGCTTAGGGAGGCGCAGCTAAAGCATTGTTTGGTCGCGAAGGGCGTCCCGAAGATAATCACGGTCATGATGTTCTGGGTAGCTAAGTTCCTACTGCTCGGGGCTCTCCTGTATTTTGCGTTTTGGCTAGCACTGATTTTTATTGGACTCCTCTTCTTCGGGACCTTTTTAATACCTAGGCTGGAGGCAGAAGACTCAGTTGTAGGTTTTGATGGCGAAAAGCTGTTTCCCGATCACGATGCGCCCGAGAAATCCAATGACCCGAAGTACGATTAGGTAAGGATAGCTCTGTGTTTACTAGATTCTCTAAGAGCTAAATCACCTTCTGGATTGTGTCTTTGCCTTTGCCTCCCTGTTGTTGAGCACCTTTTGTACCGTCGCTCATTGCTTGAAGGGTTGAGCCGGCTTTGATTCCTGCGAAGGCAAGTGACGTCATCCAGAAGGCTGGCAATACGATGAAGAGCGTAGCCATCACGT
>Ga0066798_10000799_pt1 | contig 14745 bp, 18 predicted proteins | sample PersoiDNA2013203_FD_70961 | JGI IMG/M metagenome (GOLD analysis project Ga0066798, IMG submission 70961) | Permafrost soil microbial communities from the Arctic, to analyse light accelerated degradation of dissolved organic matter (DOM) -... | ecosystem: Environmental > Terrestrial > Soil >...
GCAGTCGCTTGTCGGTTGGTGCATGCAAGATTAAATTAAACAACCAGGCTAAGTATGTAGAACTGTCTGTGGAGGATTTGCGGACGCGGGTTCGATTCCCGCCAGCTCCACCAATATGTAGTTTTAAGTAGTTCAATGAAATACACTAAGCCCGCGTAACTGCGGGCTTTTTGTTGACTTTTTGTGTGGTAGCGTTTAATCTAATTCAACCAAATTCGTTGGTAACTGTTGGTAATAATGTTGGTAATTGCACTAACATAAATCTTGTTACCAACAAATGAAATTGAAAGGATTGGAATGCCACTCTCAGATACCGCAATACGCACTGTAAAGCCACAAGCAAAGCCTTTGAAGCTATCAGATGGTGGTGGTCTATTTTTGTTGGTAACACCTGCCGGTGGTAAGTGGTGGAGATATTCCTATCGCTTTATTGGGAAGCAAAAAACGCTATCTCTTGGCACCTATCCAGATACAGGTTTAAAAGATGCACGGGAAAAACAAGCTGAAGCTCGCAAGTTTCTGGCTCAAGGTATCGACCCCGGCGAAAATCGCAAAGCTGAAAAAGCATCAAAGCAAGGCAACGCCGCAAATAGCTTTGAAGTAGTAGCGCGTGAGTGGGCCTTAAGTTTCTTTACGAATAAATCAGCCTCACACCAAGACCGGACTATGAGACGATTAGAAAGTCATGTATTTCCGTGGTTGGGAAGCAAAGCTATCTCAGAAATAAATGCCCCTCAAATTTTAGAAGTTGTTAAGCGTATTGAAAACTTGAATAAACTTGAAACTGCCCACCGCACATTACAAGCTATTAGCCAAGTATTTCGCCATGCAGTACAAACGGGCAGGGCATTACGTGACCCTTGCGTAGATTTAAGAGGCGCATTACCTGCCGCAATTGTTAAGCATATGGCGGCATTTACCGAACCTAAAGAGATTGCTGAGTTATTACGTGCAATTGAAGGCTTTACAGGCACTTTTACTGTGCAATCTGCACTTAGGTTAGCGCCATTGGTATTTACGCGCCCTAGCGAGCTACGCAGGGCTAAATGGGCTGATATTGACCTTGATGCTTGTGAATGGCGTTATAGAGTCAGTAAAACGCAAACAGACCACCTTGTACCACTGTCAACTCAAGCTATTGAAATATTGAAAGCTATTTATCCGTTATCAGGGCATGGCGAGTTTGTTTTCATGGGTGGGCATGACCCTAAAAAACCAATGAGCGAGGCGGCTATCAACGCCTCATTGAAGCGCATGGGCTACGATACAAAAACTCAGATAACTGGCCACGGGTTTAGAGCAATGGCGCGTACTATCCTGCATGAAAGATTAAACATTGACCCCTACATTATTGAGCACCAATTGGCGCATAAAGTACCTGATGCACTTGGGGCTGCCTATAACCGCACCAAATTCATTGAACAGCGCAAAGCAATGATGCAGCAATGGGCTGATTACCTTGACAAGCTCAAGGCTGGTGCTGATGTGATACCGATAAAGGGCCACGCGGCTTGATAGTCGTCATGAAGGATTATTATGAAAGGGTTTAATAAAACTGATGGACATCCTTTCGAGGAGCCTTTTATTTCCATGCATCTTAAAGATGCTGAGAATGGGGATTTTGAGGCTAGGCAATGGCTCAAAAGCAATGTAAAGGAAGCTTTGAAGGAAGGCCGTCCAGTTGATCCTCACGTCCGGCTTTCTCTTGAAGAGATGAAAAAAGGTGGGTTACGCAAATCAGCGCAAATTAAGGGACGTGGCAAACGTGGAGCTGCACTAGGCGAACATAATCAATTGAGGCAGGCAGCGGAAATGTTTAAGCACATCCGAATTAGTGGGTGCACTGTCCGTCAAGCTGAGCAGAATGTCGCATCACGGCTAAATTGTAGCGAAAGTAGCGCAAGAAACGCCTATTATAATCACACCGGAAATGCTCAAAATGAAAAAGATCTATTTGTCCAACTAGCTATGGACTGTATTGACAACCCCAATCATGAGCTCGAAAAGCTGTTAATAGATCGAAAATCAGGCTCTACATAAAATATCAATCAAAGATGTCATTTTTTTAGAACATACACTAGTTTAATGCTCATTTAAAGTTCATCTCATGGCCAACTATATTCAGTCAAGGTCATTTACATACAAGGTGAACCATCATGGGAAACACAATTCAACAAAGCGGATTTTTACGCCTTAAACAGATTATCGGTGATTCGAAAGCCAATCCACCTATCTCTCCAATCATTCCAATCTGTGCCACTTCGTGGTGGGCTGGCGTCAAGTCAGGCAAATATCCCAAGCCAATCAAGCTCGGAGAAAAAACTACAGTTTGGCGAGCAAGTGAAGTTTTAGCTCTTGTGAATGGGGCATAACATGGCTAACAATAAAAAAGCCGCACCGGCTGGTACCGGGACGGCTTCAAATAATGCTTTTAACAAATCGAATAATAGCACTTCCCTACAGTTTGCGAAAGCTTACCCAAACGCCTTGCCTAAGCCATGGGTACTGGTATTTGTGCGAGTCGAAGTAGTACCCTATGACCTTGGTTGCAATGATCAATCTGTAGCTGACATGGAAGAAAAAGGCTACAAATTAGTTCCGGTCTGGGATGATAGTGTGGGTATCAGTATCCGTGATTGGATATGGCGTGAATACCCTATGAGCGACTCTACCCGCGAAAACATAATGCAACTAAGCCAAGGTTCATGGCGATCACACACTTCGCCTAATGGTTGTATCACTTACCGATATGAGGTGAAGCCATGAATAACGCTCTCGCTCCACTGTCTGATTATCCACAGTTCATTATCTATTCCGCTGTATCAAGTACCGACCGACCCGGCAAGACTGACAAGCTCCCCATTAACCACATAAGTGGTCAAAAATGTAATGCTCAAGACCCGGCAAACTGGACGGATGAAGCGACCGCTAGCAAGGCGGCTGATAAATTCGGCAAAGGTTATGGGGTTGGTTTTGTGCTAACGGAAAATGACCCATACTTTTGCCTCGACATTGACTGTTGCTTAATGCCGGATGGTAAAAACTGGTCACCCTTGGCATTATCACTGACTGAACGACTTACTGGCGCTGCTGTAGAAGTCTCGCTATCAGGCACAGGGTTGCACATATGGGGGCAATGCAAGGATGCTATACCAGCCCACCGCTGCCGCAATGGCGTACATAGTGTTGAGCTATATACCGAGGCTCGGTTCATCGCCTTAGGCCATCCGAACGCTGTTGGCGATGCCTCCACTGATTGCACTGAGACGCTTACATCTGTTATTGCGGACTATTTCCCGGCGTCTAGTGGTTCATCCATGGAGCCTGCCGAATGGACTGATGGCGGTACCAATCCAGCCGATGATGATGCTTTGATTGACAGGATGCTTGCCAGCAAGAGTGCGACTTCTGCCTTCGGTAGCGGTGTATCCTTTGCCCAGCTCTGGAAAGCTGACGAAAGCGCTTTGAGTAAAGCCTACCCTGATATAGGCGAACGCAAATATGATGCGAGCCGAGCTGATGCAGCGCTTGCACAGCATCTCGCTTTCTGGACTGGCAATGATTGCGAGAGAATCAAGCGCCTCATGCTTCGGTCGGCACTTATGCGCGATAAGTGGAAGCGTAACGACTACTTGAGGCGAACCATCCTTGGTGTATGTGCCAAGCAAGTGACAGTGATTCAAAGTCGCGATACATCTAGCTTTGATGGTGTTTCTGGTGGTGACGAAGGCTGGTCTGAACCACAAGCTATTCCCTGTTCGCTATTACCAGTTGAACCATTCAATGATAATCTATTACCTAAGGCGCTCCGTGTATGGGTAGCAGACATAGCAGAGCGTATGCAATGCCCGCCTGACTTCCCTGCCGTTGGCGCTATGGTGGCATTGTCATCCGTAATTGGACGTAAAGTTTGTATCCGCCCTAAAAGGCATGATGATTGGCAGGTGGTACCAAACCTGTGGGGAGCCGTTGTAGGAAGGCCGGGAGTTATGAAATCGCCAGCATTATCAGAAGTTATGAAGCCGTTAGATCGTCTGTCGACCATTGCTGGTGATCTGCACGCCGAAGCTATGCGTGACCACGAAATTAAATCTAAGTTAGACGGAATGAGCGGCAAGGCATCGGAAAGTAAAGCACAAGCACTGGTTAAAAAGGGCAAGCTGGGTGAAGCGGAACAAGTGCTCATTGAATCCGGCCTTGATGCCATCGCCACGCCCGCCTTGCGGCGCTACAAAGTAACTGATGCCAGCGTGGAGGCTCTTGGTGAAATCCTGATCGAGAACCCTTGGGGAGTGCTTGCCTATCGTGATGAGCTAAATGGACTTCTTCGCTCACTAGATAAGGAAGGGCAGGAAGGGGCACGTGCTTTTTATTTGCAAGGATACGATGGCAATCAAGGTTACACCTTTGACCGCATCATGCGTGGAAAAAATCTGCACATTCCAGCCGTCTGCATCGCGATGCTGGGCGGTATCCAGCCGGGCAAGCTGCAAGCCTACATTCACGATGCTGTTAGCGGGGGTGCTGGTGATGATGGACTGCTGCAACGTTTTGGCCTGCTAGTCTGGCCTGACATTGGGGGTGAGTGGCGTAATATTGATAAATGGCCTGATACGCAAGCCAAGAATATGGCATTTGAGGCTTTCCAGCGACTTGATGCTATGGCACTCGCTATTGATTCAGAGAGTCGTGAGGAAGTGCCGGTTATCTATCGCTTCTCGGACGACGCGCAAACAGTATTCGAGGAATGGCGGCAGGAGTTTGAAACAGCTTTACGATCAGGTAATCATCATCCAGCGATGGAGTCACATCTTTCAAAGTATCGCAAGCTAGTGCCTGCAATCGCATTGGTGTGCGCGCTAGCCGATGGTGAAAACGAGGTTAGCGAGGATTCGTTGCTGCGGGCGCTGGCGTGGGCTCGGTATCTGCAAACTCATGCGGCCAGAGCTTATGCGGCAGGTTCTCGACCTGCAACAGAAAGCGCAATGGCACTGTTATCTAAGATCAAGACGGGTGCAGTAGTCGATGGCTTCAAGCCAGCCGATGTTTATTTGAAGGGCTGGGCACATCTTGGCACCCCAGAGGATGCACACGCTGCAATCAGCATGTTGTGCGATTTGAATTATTTGCGACGAGTAGAACGTCCTGTCGGCATGAAGGGTGGCAGGCCGTCGACTACTTATCTGATTAACCCTGCAACGATGGAATGTAAATGACATGGATGCCCTGAAAAATATGTAAGGGGGGGGCTAGCTGACCCTAATAAACCTAAAAAACCAATTTTACCTAGTTCTTTAGGTTTATTAGGTACCACACTCCCTGTTCTGAAAAATCAGGTAGCAAACAATGGCGTGGAATTTACGCTGAGATAAGTTACATAGCGGTAACTTATAAAATACACAATGTGAAAGACAGCGACATTATGAATAGTCAAATAAATTGGAACGTTCGATTATTACAAATTGCGAAAGAGCATCCAGACGCGCCCGGCAAAGCTGGCGAAATCTTGCGAGCTACACTAGCGCGACAAGCAACCAGCCAATTTACCCATGACCTGCAACTGTCTCATGCCTGTGCCCGTGAGACTGTGGTTAACGGCGTCCGAATGGCGCTTCGTTGCGGTGTGCTACTACTGAAAGCTAAAGCCTCACTTCCAGCTAGAGAGTTTGCCACCCTGCTGCGCGTTGTGTGCATATTCCCGGAAGCTGCCGAGAGTTACATGCTGCTCGCGCAGGAACATCCAGAACTGGGCCAGCGATGCTTGCGCCGAAGGGGACGTATTTCCGAGGTCGAAGCTCACAATGCTCTTAGAGGCAGTCATGACACAGTGGCTAACCTTCAAATACTACTTAACGATAAATAGGAGTTTTAGCATGAGTCCTAGCGATACCACAATTATTTTAGGCAACCAGATTTTGAAAGTTAGCCTTACTTCCCTGAATGGGCGGGTAGTGGTCGATCTTCGGTATCAATACCGAACAGCCAATGGAGGGGGTCTTGCACCGACCAGACGGGGTGTTACACTGCCTGCTGCTGCCATCCACGAGATCATCGCATCTTTGGAAGCACTCAAGGCCGAGATGGAGGGGGACGGTTATTTGGAATATACCGGGGAATGCAATCCGCCAAAGTGCCACCCACAGGTCTATCCTTCTAACTTTTAGCCCTCGCGCGAATACGCGCATCTACGCGCGCGTAGTTAGAATGCTTGTGGCATACTTTTCTTCTGTTTTACTTACCAATTCGTTTGCTGAAATATTTAATGCTTTGGCAAGCCTGATGACGGTAGAAATAGACGGTTGACGAAGGCCTCGCTCAAGACGATAAATAAATGTGCGGTCAACCTGAGCATTAAATGCGAGTTCTTCTTGGGTTATCCCACGCTCAGTTCTGACAGCACGTAGAACTTCCCCAAAAATTTTAGCGATCTCAGTAACTTCATTGTTTCCCATGTCTGGGAATATGATTTATTATGCTTCCTATAGGCCACTGCCTATTGGCAACATTTAATTAAATAGCCGCGACTATTTGTATTTTAAAATTGGGAATGATTGTGAAAAAATGCTTAATCGTTTTGAGTTTTGCTTTGCTTAGTTTCAATGTTTTAGCAGCAGAAAACACATGGTATCCGAAGGCATCGGACAGTTGTGCATCATTCTCAGTCGAATTTAAAGCTCATACAGCTAATGCCTATAACAAGTGGAAGCAGCATCCCGAGCTTCTCAAGCTTCTATGGAGAGACAAGGCTGTTGCTCAGTTGAAGTCAGACCTCGATGCAGCGCTTGACTCGCTCCGGGCAAAGAATAATGAAGAGAAACCTCATGTCAGTGCTGTAGGAGATTCACTTGGAACACTTATAATTTTTAGTACTTATTGTGATAGTCATGGGACGACTCTCCTTGGTGCCATAAATGCCTCAGATATAATTAGCTCCTTCAAAGGTTCGGGGAATTCACCTTCTAACTCAACCTTATTAAATTCAAATCGTTATCAGAAGCAGATTGAATCATGGCTTGATCCGTTTAAATCAAGTTACACAGCAGATTCTCCTTGGTGGGGGTTTTATAGCTATGCCATTGCAGAAGCAAAGGATGTGGATAGCGGCAAAATATCAGAACAGGAAGCCGCCAAAATGATTGACGAAAGACGGCTCAAATTAAATCAGGAAATTGCATCCACTTCTGTGCCAAAACTAGCAACTCTAAATTGCTTACTCGTGTCAGGAAATGGGGAGCAAAATGAAATTGGACTAACGATTGATTACACGAACATGCAAGTAAATGGCTATAAAGCTGAATTTCATGAAAATGTAATACGTTGGTCGATACCAGCAACTAATGGCTCGACAAAATTTTATGAATCATTGAATAGATTATCTGGGTTTTATAATTCAGGTAGCGACCAATTTCCTAGCCTTTGGACGGGTCATTGTGCGCCTGCTACTAAGCAATTTTGAAAATATCCAAGGTTTAATTTCATGGCTACTTGATTGGTCACACTTTGTTAAACATTAATGAAAGGTACTTTTATGAAGTTTTTTATGTTAGTTATATTAATAGCCATTACCAGCTTTACTTTAGGAAAAGCCATGGCTGATGAGTCGTTAATTATTCAAGGATCCAAGCAAATAAAAGGGCAACAGACATTGTCACCACAAGGAGCATCTGTTCAATCTTTCAAGCTGGCAGATAACGATATTCCTGGAGTTAGTATGAAGTGTGGTTTTGCTCCTTTTCCGCCTTTAGGTTGCTCAGTCGGTTCTTGTGTTTGCGACCAAAGTGGAAAGAACTGCCATTGGACTTTTAATTGCAACTAGCTGATGACGTGGTGGTTATATTTAGTGGTAAAGAGGATAAGTAACTGCTTCATGTAAAGCAAATCATGCGAACCTTTTTAAGATACGCAGATTGGGAGACGGCTCCGCAATAATTTACACCCCGTCCGTATAGTGGGGTGAGTGGTCCCAAAGTTTGGGTTTAACGGTTTATGACTTGAAGCAAGGTGGTGACATTGCTTAACTGTTGGTAACTTTGTTGGTAACTATAATTAAACCCGTCTGATAATCCTAGTGTTTATAATGGTTGTATTGGTTTGTTCGATTGACGCCAGCTCCACCAAATCAACGCTAAGTGATTGAATCACTTAGCGTTTTTTTTCGACTTAACTGACTTAACATTTAGGTGTGACACTTTGGTGTGCCACCTGTTGGGAAGACGGCAAATGTCGATTAGAATTGCATCACACCTGTTTCGTAACAGGCATGGCACTTTTTATTTTAGGCTAGTGGTTCCTAAAGACTTACGCGAATACATAAATCAGCGAGAGATTAGGTTTAGCCTTCAAACAGAGCAACGGCAACAGGCAATAGCTTCGGCTCTGTCTTTGGTTGCGAATCTTCCCAAACACATTTTTGAGCTTCGGCGTATGGCAGAGAACAGCGATAATCCAATAACAGACAGTCACCACGCTCAATGGATTGAACAGCTTAGACAGAATTTAAATCTGAAGGCTCAGATTGTTGACCTTGAAGATAGGCTTGCAGAGGCAGAATTTAAGCTGAGTAAATCTACACCGCTTGAGAGAGCAAATGCCGTTGTTGAACGTGCATACGATAAGGGGCAGTTAAAAGGTAAACGTGAGCTTGAGGAGCGTTTAGCATTCCCTTGGCTTCCAGAGCGTACTGTGCCATTTTCAGAGCTTCAAGCGGCCTATATGAAAAGCCTCACCGTGCGTGCAACTGGGGGTACTAAAAAACCACCAAATCCAAAAACGATGGAAGAGTATGCTAAATCCATTGAATTTTTCATAACGGTTATGGGGGATTTACGGATTGGTGAGATAGACAGAGAAATTGCTGGCGATTACTTTTCAACATTAAAAAAGCTCCCAGCTAATTTGACTAGACTTAGTAAATATCGCGGCAAGTCCATTTCTGAATTGATAGCAATGGGCGATTCTCCACAGTCTGAGGTCAATATCAGTAAGAAAATTGAACGTATATCTACGATGTTCAAATGGGCGCTTGAGGAGAAGCGTAAATGGGGTATTGATGCCAATCCATTTACGGGATTTGGGCAAGCCGATAATACCGAGACGAAACGTCGACCGTTTACCAACGATGAGTTGAGGGTGCTATTAACCCACCCTGATTACATCAAGCGAAAATTTACAAACAGCTATGCATTTTGGCTAATTCCTTTAGCTCTCTTCACAGGCGCTAGGCTTGGAGAATTGTGCCAATTGGATATTAAGGACTTCGTTGAAGTTGAAGGTATAGCATGTATTGACATCAATGATGTTGATGCCACTGAAATAGTGGTCGACAGTGGAAGAAAAAAGCGGGTTAAAAATAAGAATGCAAGGCGATTGGTTCCGCTTCACTCTGCGTTGATTGATATTGGTCTACTCCGGTATGTTGATAAACTTAAGGGACAGGGACAAAAGCATTTATTTCCAGAGCTTAGCCGGGAAAGACGTGACGGTCCTGGACACGCTGCCTCAAATTGGTTTCAGGGCTTTCGCAAGCGAGTTGGTCTAACGGAAAAACAAGAAACTGTGTTTCATAGTTTTCGTCATTATTTCATCACAAACATTCTTGATAATGAGGTGCCGCCGCATATGTTGGCACCAATAGTTGGACATGAGGCGGAATTGATTACTGGCAAAGTCTATTGGAATACGAAGGATGCCACCAAGCGTAAGCCTACGGTAGATAAATTCAAAGTGCCTGATGACGTTATGGTGCTATTGCCAGCGATTGAAGATTTAACATTTACAGTGTCACGCAAGGTGCGTTCAAAAAAGTAGAATGCGAGCAAGTAAGCTTTTGTGAATTCATAAAACAATAGCTGGTTTTGTATTATCTGAGTTTAAGATTTTTTTGATGTGCATTACTTATTGAAAGATGGTTTATGAAAAACTTTATAATGTTTTTGGTGTTTTTATCAGCTTCTAATTTTTCTTTTGCTGAGGGCTTAGATGATTATAAGGGGGGGCTAACCCTTCTGAAAAATTAACTCATCTTGTAAGCACCTCTATGTTCATTTGTGAAATGACGGGAAGCACAATTTTAATTAAAGCTAGTTTAGGTGAAACATCTAAGTATTCTGAATTAAGTTCATGCATAAATGATTACAAAGCTCAGTTTACTAGTTCCTATAAAGTAGTTAAATTAAGTTTAGAAAATAATAAAGATGCATTGAGTGCCCTAAATGATTATGCTTCACTTGTACTTGCCACATATGACGATTTAAGTATTAGAACTGGCGAGTCGAATAAAAACTATTCTTATAGGTTTGCAGAGTCAGAGCGAACCATAAATACAAAAGCAAGTTTTTTAATGTTGCAGTTATAGACATTTCTGAATATTTTCATCGGTTTTTAAGTTTGACGTAGACTTAATTAAACGCTGCATTTGAACCAAAGACCACTTACCACCCTTTGGTGCTGGGATGCCAACTTGATTCAACTCAGCAACCATAGCGCGTTGAGATAATCCGCGAAGCTTGAAGCCTTCAATTTGCCCTCTAAGGCTTTCAGCAAAGCTGGTGGCGGCCTCTTTTCGTTCTAGGATATTCTCTGCTAGGTTGCACTTAAAAATCTCGCCACGATCCACGCAACGTGCTTTTTTTGCATCGTATGCCGCTTTTGTTCTGGCGCTTATTGCATCACGCTCCCATTCTGCCATCGACGCGAATATTTGTAGCATTGTCTTGTTAGCGTTCGGCATGTCCACTGCGATGAACTCGACGCCCGTTTCAAGCAAGCCCGAAATAAAATGCACATTACGAGCTAGGCGGTCAAGTTTGGCAATGACCAGCGTTGCTTTAGCTTTTTTTGCCGCCGCTAGTGCGGCTCGTAACTGTGGGCGTTTATTAAGGGCGTTGCTACCTTTGCCCGTTTCCACTTCTTCAAATTCCCCAATCAGTACCCAATCGCCTCCATTAAGGTATTTGGCAACGGCGGCTTTTTGCGCTTCAAGTCCTAATCCAGAAATGCCTTGCTTTTGTGTGCTTACACGATAGTAAGCGATGAATTTTCCATTTGCCATGACTCATATTTCCTCTTAGTTGACTACGCGTTATCTTCCAAATATGTAGTCAGTATGCATGCCATTTGCATAATAGTCAATATATAGTCATCGTTGACTTTAATAAGACTTTATGATATTGTCACATAATCGTAAGAATAGAGAGGTGCATAATGGAAGTCGTTAAATTGAAAATGGTTGAAGAGCTTTTAAATGAGGCTATAAAAGAGCGTGATGGATACTGGAGAAATTTTCTAATCAACAACAGAAAGCCAGAGCGCCATCAAGTCTATCGAGTCCCTTATCAAAAAATTGGTCGTGATATTTATTACAACCGTGAGGAAGTGGCAAAATTCATTGATTGGGAAAAAAGTCGCAGATTAGGCACTGTTAAGTTAACGGGGCGAGCTGCCGAGGCCATGCGTGCGTATGGAATTGGTGAAGACGGCGGCGGCACAACAGGCAGAAAGCTGGAGGTAACAGGTATTAACGCACAGTTTGATGAGGTGAAGCGTGAGCCTTACATCCAGTTAATTACCTCTAATCCGTTAATGGTGTATCGCATTCCATTAGAGCAAGCAAAAGTAATCCACGCGGAACTTGGTGACATCATAGTTTCTTGTGACAGATGGGCTGAAAAGGTCGCAAATGAAAACCAACGCTAAAGCATTATCAGCACCCGAAACGGCTAATGTTCTTAGGCGTGCATTAGGTGGTGTCAGAGCTTGGGATGACACTTTGTCTGACATGCGAATAGGTAAGCAAAATTACCACGGTTTGACATTGTTGCCATACTGTAGGTACAACGACGGAAGAGGGCTTCGTCCATATTATTTGTTAAGAGATATAGGGAATTTCATCAATGACGCGTTGTTAGCGAATCCAAGCTCAATCGAATTGCGTCCGATTCAGGTTCATGATATTGAAATAGACTTGAAGGATAATCGTAGCTGGAGGCTTCGCAAATTAACAGGTGCGCTTCCAGTAACAAGCCCGATAGCGGCACGGGTTTAAATGCCGCAAATCAATCATAAGGGGCACATATGCAACGTTTAGATTTACAGCAAACAGCAGATTTTCTTGAAAGTGCAACGATAGACAAGTCAATTGACTTTGGTTTTGCGCTAGTGCATTCGGGTATGTCTGCCACAGGACATAAATTCGTATTGGTTAATGACAGCATGGGAAGGACTAGCCTGACACTATCGCATTAGTAATTAGAGTCACCAGTAAAGACCTACTTTACTGGTGGTTTTGATTTAAGTCACAAATGACTTAATGCCGAAATGCTCAATCAAGCAAATTATCATGGATTACAGCAAATACTCATCATCGTTTTCGATTGATTGGCTTGAGGTTGAAATCACGCTAAATGAAAACTCAAACCAGCAAACGATTCGGAGAAAAGTTATTGAGGCTAGTAGAAGGTTCGGTCTCAATATCCCTGACGAAGAGGATATTAAACAAGACCCTGAAAAAAATCCTACGCATATAAAACCAAGCATTACGTTAGAATCAAGCGGCGGCGCTTGTAAGGTATTCAAATTTAAGCTATTTGACATTCAGTATAAAAAGCAGGTTATAGATACGATTAACGCATTGCATGATGAAAAAAATATTAGCGAGGTGAAGTTTACCGCAATAGAAATAGCGAGAGACTTCAGGAGTATGGAAAAATTGCGTGATCTAGCAAACCGTGAGCATGCGGAATTACTAGCTCACTATTATAAATTCATGAGAAAACCCGCAAGCAATAATCACAGGGTTTACGACTTGATTTATAAATCAACGGATGGGGTGCTTTCAAAGGCATGGTTAATCAACCACTTTACTCTTAGCGATACAACCATTTGGATAGGTAGCCAAAAAAAATATAACGGTCAGCAAGCAGACCCAGTAGCGCAACGCCTTTACAATAAAGTTACTGACCGCAATAAGCCGCTCGACCCCTCAACGCATCGGGCGAGATTTGAGATTACATTGCAAGGCAAAGGGATGCCATTTAGTGACATCGGCGGATTAATGGCTTTCAAGCTTGAAACACAGGCTTCGCACTTTTACCTGAGTAAGCTAACCGACGCGGAAAAATTAGAAATAGCTTTCAATCCGTTGAAAAAACTAATCTTCAACAAAAAACAACAAATTGGCGCACCTCAGTGTATTGGTATGAAATCTATTCAAATAGGAAAGAATAGGCTAAAAGTAGGGAAATTCTACAAAGGAATTGAAGCTGATAAAACTGAGAATCGGAAAATAAAAACCGACCTTGAGAACCTTACAAAGTCGCTTAACCGTAATATGAAGTAGCAAAAAAAGGCGTATGTATTTTCTAATAAGCCTAGGTAACCATTGATTTTAGCAATGTCGTTCTATTAACTACATATATTATGTCACTTTATATCTGTTATGCGAATGCGCTATTTGCAAGTAATTACGCATGGGTATAGTAGCGATTTACCGTTACGCTGTGAAGTGTGGGTTTGGCGAAGCAACTTCAGCTCTTGTCCCACCATCAGTCATGCCAGCGCTCTTTAAGTTGCTGAAGAGTTTCATATAGTCCGAAATGACCATGCGAAAAAGTCTTGTTGTCACACTGGTAGTACATTGTCAATTTTATTGTAGCTGGTATTTTGACAATCATTTATTGCGGATAAAAATAATATGAAGAATAAATTTCTTAAATTAGCTGTAGCGGCGACCTTATCTTTGGTAGCGCTTTCAGCAAATGCTGACCTAATTCAACTAGATTTTAAAGTTGATATAACTAGTAAAACATATGGTACAAACAATTCAACTTCTTACAATCCACCAATTTCATTTGATTACGTAGTTAGCATTGATGATACGTCCATTAATAACTACACATCTTCTTCTGGAGTTAAATTTTCTAATCTCGGATTTTCATCATCTACTATTCCAGAAACTCAATTTACTGCTGAAGTTCTAGCTAACAATACAATACCATTGAATCCATTTTGGAAAAGTACATCATTGTATCGTGAATATAATCCGAACATGTATGGAGCTGGACAAGGAGGTACATTTCAAGCAATTTTCTTAACTACAGACGCTTCTTCCACTATTTCACCAATTACAAATCAATGGAATAATTACCAAAGAGGCATACAACTTCAAGCAATAATTCAATCTGGTGACACTACAACAACATTTACAAGCACATCTTTTCAAGCCTACATGAATACTCTTGTTGGCAATTCAAGTTTTGCTTTTAATGATACGTATCTGATATCTCAATATTATCCTGTAACCAATTCAAGTAATTCCATTAGTACCTTTGGCTATTGGGGTAAGGCAACACTATTAAGTGTCGTAGCAGTCCCAGAGGCTGACACTTCAGCGATGTTGTTAATGGGTATTGGTTTTATAGGTTTTATGGCAAGACGTCGTAAGAATCAACAACCTTAATTAAAATCACTAATTAGTCACACAAACGGGAGCCTAAGCTCCCGTTTTGCATTGTGGCGAGGGTGAACTAATCGCCACTATCAACGCGACACCTTCTCAGGTGATAGCCCTTGCAGGTGTTATGTTGACTTTTGTGTTTGTCTTTCTCGACCTCGACTACTTCTTTCCGTTGCTCATCGGCGCCGTTAATCGTGCATTAGAGTTGTCCATCTAATGTCCACCTAACGCCCACCTAATGCCATCAATAAAAGGGGGGTAATAATACCGATGTCTTAGGTTTGACCGACCAT
>Ga0066798_10000803_pt1 | contig 14696 bp, 12 predicted proteins | sample PersoiDNA2013203_FD_70961 | JGI IMG/M metagenome (GOLD analysis project Ga0066798, IMG submission 70961) | Permafrost soil microbial communities from the Arctic, to analyse light accelerated degradation of dissolved organic matter (DOM) -... | ecosystem: Environmental > Terrestrial > Soil >...
GACGCCCTCGACGCGATCGACGTGGGGGCTCTGGTCCAGAGCGCGGTCGCGCTTCCCGCGGGGACGTCCATGGCCGACGCCCAACAGCAGCTGACCAGCGGGGGAGTCGACCGGCTCGTGCTTCTTGGCCCCGACGGGGCGCCGGTCGCGACCGTTGACGGGGTGGCCTGGAACTCGGTCCCCGCAGAGCAGCGCGCGAAGACGCCGTTGGCGGAGGTGGCCGTGCCGCTGCCGGCCGAGGCCGTCCTGTCCGACATCACCACCGGCTCGGAGCTGGCGCGCGGCGCGGCCGGTGCGGCGTCGGTCAGTGCGGTGCTGATCCTCGTGCAGACGGGTACGCCGGGTACTCCGGGCGGCGTCCGCGGGATCGTCCGGGTCCGGGACGTCATCGCCGCCCTGCGCGCCTAGACTCGGCCGACGTGACCGCCGGACAGAACGACCCCAGACCTGAAGCCACCGGCGCCGTCGAACGCCGCGGTCCGTTCCGAGCCGGGGACCGGGTCCAGCTCACCGACGTGCGCGGCCGTCTGCACACCATCGTGCTCGTCCCGGGCGGGGCGTACCACACCCATCGGGGCGCGTTCAGCCACGACGACCTGATCGGACGACCCGAGGGCTCGGTCGTCACCAACAGCGCGGGGTTCGACTACCTCGCTCTTCGGCCATTGCTCTCGGACTTCGTGCTGTCGATGCCGCGCGGGGCTGCCGTCGTGTACCCCAAGGACGCCGGCCAGATCGTCGCGATGGCGGACATCTATCCCGGCGCTCGCGTCGTGGAGGCCGGCGTCGGCTCGGGGGCCCTGACCATGTCGCTCCTGCGAGCGGTCGGTGACGCCGGCATGTTGCACTCGATCGAGCGCCGAGCGGATTTCGGGGAGATCGCGCGCGCCAATGTCGAAGGGCTCTTCGGGGGACCGCATCCGGCCTGGACGCTGTCGGTCGGAGACCTGTCCGACGTGCTCCCGATGACCTCCGAACCGGGCTCGATCGACCGGGTGGTGCTCGACATGCTCGCCCCGTGGGAGAACCTCGAGGCCGTCGCGACCGCGCTCGCTCCCGGTGGAGTCCTCATCGCGTACCTCGCCACCACCACCCAGCTCTCGCGGATCGCCGAGGACCTTCGCGCCGACGGGCGGTTCACCGAGCCGCACGCGTGGGAGTCCATGGTCCGCGGCTGGCACCTCGAAGGACTCGCGGTCCGCCCCGAGCACCGGATGATCGGACACACCGGCTTCCTCATCACGACCCGCCGGATGGCCGACGGCATCGAGGTGCCGGTGCTGCGGCGTCGTCCGGCGAAGGGCGCCTACCCTGCCGATGCCGAGTGGACACCCGAGGAGCTGGGCGAGCGGCCGATCACGGAGAAGAAGACGCGACGCGTCCGCCGCGACCAGTCCGGCCTGGCGTACGAGGCCCGATCGGGCGAATAGGGTCGCGGTGACGGCGTCGGCGGCTTACCGTCGACAGTGCAGGCGAGGGACAAGGGGGCGAGGCGATGACCGAGGCACCCAGATACCCGGGCGGGATGTCGGGTCGCGGCTCCGACGAGCGGGTCGCGTCCCTCGAGGAGAAGAACGCGCGGCTCGCCGATGCGCTCCGGGTGGCTCGCGCACGCATCGAGGACCTCAACCACCAGCTGACCGACCTGGCCAAGCCGCCGGGGACCTACGCGCTGTTCGTCGCCGACCATGGCGACGGGACCATCGACGTCGTGTCGGCCGGCCGGAAGATGAACGTCGGCGTCTCGGGGTCGATCGATGTCAGCGTGCTCCGTCAGGGCCAGGAGCTGCGCCTGAACGAGGGCATGCTCGTGGTCGCGGTCGGCGGCTACGAACCGGTCGGCGAGATCGTCACCGTCAAGGAGCTGCTGGACCCGGATCGCGCGCTCGTGCTCGGCCGCGCGGACGAGGAGCGCGTCGTCCGGCTCTCCGGAGCACTCCTCGACGGCCCGGTGCGGGTCGGTGACGCGCTCACCATCGACACCCGCAACGGCTTCGTGTTCGAGCGGATCCCGCGTTCCGAGGTGGAGGACCTCATCCTCGAGGAGGTCCCCGACACCGACTACAGCGACATCGGTGGCCTGGGCCCCCAGATCGAGCAGATCCGGGACGCTGTCGAGCTGCCGTTCGCGCATCCGGAGCTGTTCGTCGAGCACGGCCTCAAGCCGCCCAAGGGAGTGTTGCTGTACGGCCCGCCCGGTTGCGGGAAGACGCTCATCGCGAAGGCGGTGGCGAACTCGCTCGCGCACGCGGTCCGAGCCCGCGGCGGCGACGGGCCGAACCGCAGCTACTTCCTGAACGTCAAGGGTCCCGAGCTGCTCAACAAATACGTCGGCGAGACCGAGCGGCACATCCGGCTGATCTTCGCCCGGGCCCGCGAGAAGGCCTCCGAGGGCACGCCCGTCGTGGTGTTCTTCGACGAGATGGACGCGCTGTTCCGCACCCGCGGCACCGGCATCTCGAGCGACGTCGAGACGACGATCGTGCCTCAGCTCTTGAGCGAGATCGACGGGGTCGAGCGGCTCGACAACGTGATCGTGATCGGCGCGTCGAACCGTGAGGACATGATCGACCCGGCCATCCTGCGACCCGGACGGCTGGACGTGAAGATCAAGATCGAGCGGCCCGACGCCGAGGCCGCACGCGAGATCTTCGGCAAGTATCTGACCCCGGACCTGCCGTTGCACCCGGATGACCTGGCCGAGCACGCCGGCAGCGCGAGCGACGCGGTCGACGCGATGATCCAGCGGGCGGTCGAGCGGATGTACACCGAGAGCGAGGAGAACCAGTTCCTCGAGGTGACGTACGCGTCCGGCGACAAGGAGGTCCTGTACTTCAAGGACTTCACCTCCGGCGCGATGATCCGCAACATCGTCGACCGAGCCAAGAAGTCCGCGATCAAGGACCTGCTGGCCACCGGTGAACGCGGTATCCGGGTCGAGCACCTGCTGTCCGGCTGCGTCGACGAGTTCAAGGAGAACGAGGACCTGCCGAACACCACGAACCCGGACGACTGGGCCCGGATCTCCGGCAAGAAGGGCGAGCGGATCGTGTTCATCCGCACCATCGTCCAGGGCAAGAAGCCGGGGGACGAGGGCCGCTCGATCGAGACGGTCACCAACACCGGCCAGTACCTCTAGGACTGACCCATGACAGTTCGCCGGGTCATGGGCATCGAGACCGAGTACGGCATCGCCGAACCGGGCCACCCGATGGCGAACCCGATGCTGCTCTCGAGCTATGTGGTCGCGGCCTACGCGGGCACCCAGCTGCACCGCGCCGCGCGGGCCCGCTGGGACTACGACGACGAGGACCCGCTCCAGGACGCGCGCGGCTTCCACCTCGACCGCGCGTCCGCGCACCCGTCGGTGCTCACCGACGACCCGGCACACCCCGCGCCCTCCGGCGACGCGACCCCGGAAGACGTCCCGGCCCGCGGTCGCCCGGGCGCTCCGCAGAGTCGGCCCCGGCTGCCGGTCGAGGAGTACGAGGACCCGGGCGTTGCGAACGTCATCCTGACGAACGGCGCGCGGCTCTACGTCGATCACGCCCACCCCGAATACTCCTCGCCCGAGGTCACCTCACCGCGCGACCTCGTGGTCTGGGACAAGGCCGGCGAACAAGTGATGCTCCGGGCGGCCCGGATCGTGGCGGTCAACCCCGCCCTCCCGGACGTCACGCTCTACAAGAACAACGTCGACGGCAAGGGGGCCACCTACGGCACCCACGAGAACTACCTCGTGGACCGGGCGGTGCCGTTCGCGGAGATCGTTGACGTGCTCACCCCGTTCTTCGTCACCCGGACGGTCTTCACCGGCGCAGGCCGGGTCGGGATCGGGCAGGTGGGACAGCTCGCCGGGTTCCAGCTCGCCCAGCGGGCCGACTACATCGAGGCCGAGGTGGGCCTCGAGACGACCTTGCGGCGACCGATCATCAACACCCGCGACGAGCCGCACGCCGACCCGGAGCGGTGGCGACGGCTGCACGTGATCATCGGCGACGCGAACATGCTCGAGGTGGCGACGTTCCTCAAGGTGGGGACGAGCTCGCTCGTGCTGTGGCTGCTCGAGCACCGCGACGCCGCACCGCACGCGGTCGCGGCGGTGCGCTCGCTCCGTCTGGTCGAACCGGTAGGAGCGGTCCAGCTGGTCAGCCGCGACCTGACGATGACGACGCGGCTCGCCCTGGCCGACGGGCGTCGTCTGACCGCGCTGGAGATCCAGCGGTGCTACCTGGAGGCGGTCCGGGGCGGCCTCGAGGAGGCGGCGACGCCGCCCGACGCGGCCACTGCCGAGGTCCTGGATCGCTGGGAGTCCGTGCTGACCCGGCTGGCCACCGACCCGGCGTCATGCGCCCGGGAGGTCGAATGGTTGGCGAAGCTGCGGCTGCTGGAGGGGTTGCGGCGGCGCGACCACCTGTCCTGGGACCACCCGAGACTTGCCGCGGTGGACATCCAGTGGTCGGACCTGCGTCCGGAACGCGGTCTGTACCACCGCTTGCTGGAGGCGGGGGCCGTCGAGCGGCTGGTCGACGCCGACGCGGTCAGCCGAGCGGTGCACGAGCCACCGACCGACACGCGCGCCTACTTCCGCGGTCGAGCACTCGCCCGGTTCGGCGCGGAGATCAGCGCGGCGAGCTGGGACTCACTCATCTTCGACGTCCCGGGCGCGGCGACCCTGCAGCGCGTCGGGATGCGGGACCCGTGGCGCGGCACCGAGGCACACGTGCGTGAGCTGCTCGACTCGAGTGGCGCGGCGTCCGAGCTGCTCGAGAAATTGATGGGTCCGCGCGGGTCCACCGGCGCGGCCTAGGATCAGATCAGGTAGCCCCGGAGACGTCGGAGGTCAGCATGTCTGGACAGCAGAGGTCCGAGCGCCGCCACGACGACGACGCGGACGCGCCGGAACCGATCAGCCCGCCGACGGCGGCGCAGGCCCGGGACACCGAGGTCGACGCCCTGCTGGAGGAGATCGACGGCGTCCTCGAGTCGAATGCGGAGTCGTTCGTGCGCGGATTCGTCCAGAAGGGCGGTCAGTAACCGACGATGAGTCCCGACCCGTCCGGGCGGTTGCCGCGCGCATTCACCACGCCCGGGAACTCGTCGTTTCTCGAGTTCCTCGCCTCGTACTCGCCCGCGCTGCTGCCGGGAAACCGCATCCTTCCCGCCGGGAACGCTCCGGTGGCGCCGCACGCGACGACGATCGTGGCGCTGACCTTCGACGGCGGCGTGGTGATGGCCGGCGACCGCCGCGCGACGATGGGGACCATGATCGCGAGCCGCCAGATGGACAAGGTCTTCCCGGCCGACGACTACTCCGTCATCGGCGTGGCCGGGACCGCCGGGATCGCGGTCGAGCTGGTCCGGCTGTTCCAGCTCGAGCTCGAGCACTACGAGAAGATCGAGGGAGCGCTCCTCTCCCTCGACGGCAAGGCCAACCGGCTCGCGACGATGCTCCGCTCGAACCTTGGCCTGGCGATGCAGGGCCTGACCGTCATCCCGTTGTTCGCCGGCTACGACCTCGGGCGCAGCGCGGGACGGATCTTCTCCTACGACATCACCGGCGGGCGCTACGAGGAGCACGAGCACCACTCGGTCGGCTCGGGCGCGGTCTTCGCCCGCGGATCGCTCAAGAAGCGTTGGCGGCCCGGCCTCGGCCAGGACGACGCCGTCGCGATCGCGGTCGAAGCGCTCGTCGATGCCGCCGACGACGACTCAGCGACGGCCGGGCCGGACAGTGCCCGGGAGATCTGGCCGATCGTCGCGACGGTGAGCTCTGCGGGCTACCGCCGGGTCCCGGACGACGCGCTGTCCGTAATCGTGTCGGCGCTCGCGGCGGCGCACCAGCGGAGCACCGGCGGCGGCGGTGACGCGTCATGAGCATGCCGTTCTACGTCTCGCCCGAACAGCTGATGAAGGACCGGGCCGACTACGCGCGCAAAGGCATCGCACGGGGGCGATCCGTCGTCGTGCTCGCCTTCGAGGACGGGATCCTCTTCGCCACCGAGAACGCCTCCCGCGCGTTGCACAAGATCTCCGAGATCTACGACCGGATCGCGTTCGCGGCGGTCGGGAAGTACAACGAGTTCGAGAACCTTCGGGTCGCCGGGGTGCGGTATGCCGACCTGCGTGGCTACTCCTATGACCGCGCCGACGTGAATGCGCGCGGGCTCGCGAACGCCTACGCGCAGACGCTCGGCACCGTCTTCACGACCGAGCCGAAGCCGCTCGAGGTCGAGCTGGTGGTGGCCGAGGTCGGTGACGTCCCCGACGACGACCAGATCTATCGGCTCAGTTATGACGGCTCGGTCGCGGACGAGCGCGGACACGTCGTCATGGGCGGCCACGCGGAGAGCCTCGCCGTCGTCGTCGAGAAGGAGTGGGCTCCCGGGCTCGGTCTGAAGGATGCCCTCGCGCTGGCGGTGCGGGTGCTGGGGACGCAACCCGAGGGTGAGGCTCGGCCGCTCGCCGCGGCGCAGCTCGAGGTGGCACTGCTCGAACGTGCCCGGCCCAGGAGGGCCTTCCGCCGGCTCACCGGCGCCGCCCTGGAGGACCTGCTTCCCGGTCCGCGCTGATGGACCGTCGGATCTTCGGCCTCGAGACCGAGTTCGGGGTGACCTGCGCGACGGAGGATGGCCGCCAGCTCTCGGCGGACGAGGTTGCGCGGCACCTGTTCCGCAAGGTCGTCGCGTGGGGGCGCTCGTCCAACGTGTTCCTGCGGAACGGCTCTCGGCTGTACCTCGACGTCGGTTCGCACCCCGAGTACGCGACCGCGGAGTGCGACGACATCCGGCAGCTCATCGCGCACGACCGAGCGGGAGAGCGGGTGCTCGAGGGCCTGGTGGTCGACGCCCAGGAACGGCTCGACCGCGAGGGGCCGACGGGCCGGATCCACCTGTTCAAGAACAACACCGACTCGGTCGGCAACTCCTACGGCTGCCACGAGAACTACCTGATCCGTCGTCAGGGGGACTTCCAGCGGCTCTCGGACATCCTCGTACCGTTCTTCATCACTCGTCAGATCCTGACCGGTGCGGGCAAGCTCACGGTGACCCCGAGGGGCGCGACCTTCTCCCTCTCGCAGCGAGCCGACCACATGTGGGAGGCCGTCTCGAGCGCGACGACTCGTTCGAGACCGATCATCAACACGCGGGACGAGCCGCACGCCGACGCCGAGAGCTACCGGCGGTTGCACGTCATCGTGGGCGACTCCTCGATGTCCGAGACGACGACGATGCTCAAGGTCGGAGCGACGAACCTGGTGCTGCGGGTGATCGAGGCGGGGGTTCCGATGCGGGACCTCTCGCTCGAGAACCCGATGCGGGCGATCCGCGAGATCAGCCACGACATCTCGGGTGCCCATCTGGTCACCCTGGCGAACGGTCGAACGATGACGGCGATCGACATCCAGGAGGAGTACCTGAGTCGCGTGACCGAGTTCCTGGAGACGCACGAGGACGACAAGCCCAGCACGGCGCGCGTGCTCGAGCTCTGGGGACGCGGGCTGCGCGCGCTGCGCACCGAGGACCTCTCCCTGGTCTCGCGGGAGCTCGACTGGGTGATCAAGCACGACCTGATCGAGCGGTATCGCGCCAAGCATGGTCTGTCGCTCGGCGACGTCCGGGTCTCGCGGCTCGATCTGGCGTATCACGACATCTCGCGGACCGAGGGCCTGTTCAACCTCCTCGCGGCGCGCGGCCTGGTCGAGCGGGTGGTCACCGACCTCGAGGTCTTCGAGGCGACGGTGGTCCCGCCGCAGACCACCCGGGCAAAGCTCCGTGGTGACTTCGTGCGCCGGGCGCAGGAGACGCGGCGCGACTACACGGTCGACTGGGTGCACCTCAAGCTGAACGACCAGGCCCAGCGCACGGTGCTCTGCAAGGACCCCTTCAAGAGCGTGGACGAGCGCGTCGAGCGCCTCATCGACTCGATGTAGCCGGAGCCGATGCGGTCGGCGCAACACGTACAGTTGCGGGGTGCCGGGCGTGCCGGGACCCGTCTCGACCCGCACCCGCTGATCCAGGAGAGGACGACTGTGCGCCGACTGATCGGTGTCACCGCTGTGACGATGCTGCTGCTGGCCGGTTGCAGCAGCACTTCCGGCAGCGTCGACACGGTCGCGGTGACCGGTGCGGCGGGGACCGTGCCGACGCTCGAGTTCAAGCACCCCCTGACCGTGCGGCATCCCGAGACGCGTGAGGTCTGGGCCGGGAACGGCCCCACCCTGGGCGACGGCGCATCGGTGCTGATGAACTACATCGCCGAGGACGCCCAGAACGGCGACCTCGTCGGTGAGACCTACTCGACCGGCCCGCTCGCGACGTCTGTGACGCTCGATGCACTCGGGCAGGACCTGTACGAAGCGGTGAAGGGGCGCCGCGTCGGTACTCGCCTGGTTCACTTGACGCCGGCGGTGTCGAACGACGAATCCCCGCTGGTGGTCGTGATCGACCTGCTGCCCACGCGCGCTCGCGGCGAGACGGTCACGCCCCGCCCGGAGCTCCCGGTCGTCACCCTGGCGGACGACGGTGCTCCGACGATCACAGTCCCGGCGTCCCCGCCGCCGACCGACCTCGTGGTGCAACCACTGATCAAGGGCCTGGGTCCGCAGGTGGCTCCGGGCCAGAGCCTCGTCGTCCAGTACACCGGCGTGGACTGGGCCGACGGCTCTGTGGTGGACACGACATGGGCGGCGGGCAAGGGCCCGTTCACGACGGAGATCGGCCTCGGGAAAGTGATCCAGGGTTGGGACGAGGGCCTGGTCGAGCAGACCGTCGGTAGTCAGGTGCTGCTCGTCATCCCGCCGGCACTCGGGTACGGCGACAAGACACTCGTCTTCGTGGTGGACATCCTCGCGGCGGCCGGGAAGCCCGTCCCCGGGGCCACGGCGGCGGCAACGGCTCCGCCGACGACGGGCACGACGCCGTCCGCGACCCCGACGGCCACCGGCTGAGCGGGGCGACGGTGAGCGTGGCGATCCGGGTCATCCCGTGCCTCGACGTGGATGCCGGGCGGGTGGTCAAGGGGGTCCACTTCGAGAACCTCCGCGACGCCGGTGACCCGGTCGAGCTGGCGCGACGCTACGACGCCGAGGGTGCCGACGAGATCACCTTCCTGGACGTCTCGGCGTCCTCGGGCAACCGCGAGACCACTGACGACGTCGTGCGACGCACCGCCGAGCAGGTCTTCGTCCCGCTCACCGTGGGTGGGGGAGTCCGGAGCGCCGAGGACGTCGATCGGCTGCTGCGCGCGGGCGCCGACAAGGTGGGCGTCAACACCGCCGCGATCGCCCGGCCCGAGCTCATCTCCGAGATCGCCGAGCGGTTCGGCAGCCAGGTGCTCGTCCTCTCCGCCGACGCGCGGCGGTGCCGCGACGGGGTCAGCACCGCGAGTGGCTACGAGGTCACCACTCACGGTGGCCGCCGGGGTACCGGGATCGATGCCATCGAGTGGGTGGCCCGCGCCGCCGAGCTCGGTGTGGGCGAGATCCTGCTCAACTCGATGGACGCGGACGGCACCACGGCGGGTTTCGACCTCGAGATGCTCCGCGACGTGCGTTCCGTCGTCACCGTGCCCCTGATCGCGAGCGGCGGTGCGGGCACCGCTCACGACTTCACCCTCGCGGCCCAGGCCGGGGCCGACGCCGTCCTCGCGGCCAGCGTGTTCCACTTCGGCACCTTGACGATCGGCCAGGTCAAGGACGACCTTCGCGCCGCGGGCATCCCCGTTCGCTAGCGCGAAGTGGAGCGGTGCGGGTGCCGCGCGGGGCCGACTGGTTCGCTGGTTCGCCGGATTGGTGCGTCGGCGGCGTGTGCGATGCTGACGGGACTTGTCCGGGGAGGGTGCGGTGCGCGGGGCTGCAGGCGCTGGATCGGTCCTCGCGGACGAACGAGTCGGGACCTGGCGGCGGTCACTCGACCTGATCGGCCGGGGGCTTCGCGCCGAGCCCGGGTCGTTCGCGGTGGCGATCCTGGGCAGCGCATTCTGGGGCGGTGCGACGGTGCTCTCGGGCTGGCTGCTCGGACGCGCCAGCGAGCAAGTGGTCGTTCCTGCCCTGTCGGGCAAGGAGGTCTCGCCCGGCGAGGTCTGGCGCACCGGGTTGGTGCTGCTGGCGGTCGGCCTCGTGACCGCTCTTGGCGTGGTGGTGCGGCGGGTGTACGCCGGGATCGCCGTCTTCGACGTACAGGCACGGCACCGCCGGGCGGTCACCCGCCAGTACCTGCGCCTCCCGGTGTCCTGGCACCGGCAGCACCCCACCGGTCAGCTGTTGTCCAATGCGAGCAGCGACGCGGAAGCGGCGGCCAGCGTGTTCAACCCGCTGCCGTGGGCGATCGGTGTCGTGGTGATGGTCGTGGTCGCCGGCGTCGCGATGATCGCTGCCGATCCGGTCCTGGGCGCCACCGGCCTCGGCATGCTGCCCGCCATCGCAGCCGTGAACTGGGTCTACCAGCGCCGGATGTCACCCGCGGTCGCCAGGGCGCAGCAGCGACGCGCCGAGGTGTCCGACGCCGCGCACGAGAGCTTCGAGGCGTCGCTCGTGGTGAAGTCCCTCGGGACGGAGGCGCGGGAGAGTGAGCGGTTCACCGGGCACGTGACCCGGCTGCGCGACGCAAACGTCCAGCAGGGATACGTGCGTTCGGTGTTCGAACCGGTGATGGACCTGCTGCCGAGCCTCGGTACCCTGGCAGTGCTCGCGGTCGGCGCCCAGCGGGTGGCGAGCGGTGCCGTGGGTGCGGGCGCTGTGGTGACGACGGCCTATCTGGTCGGGGTGATGGCGTTCCCGGTGCGGGCCATCGGTTTCCTGCTGGGTGAGCTGCCCCGGAGCCTGGTCGGTTGGGACCGGGTGTCTCGGGTTCTGCGGGCGACCGGGGCGCCGGTGTCCGGCGCGGCGGACCTCCCCGGCGTCGGTGGACTGGCGGTCGAGCTGGTCGACGTGGCGGTCGAGATCCAGGGACCGGCGCAGGCGCAACCGGCGGTGCTGCTCGCTGACGTCTCGGTGACGCTGCCCGCGGGTCGGACCATAGCGATCGTCGGCCCGACCGGCTCCGGGAAGTCCACCCTGGCCCAGGTTCTGGTCCGCCTGGTCGACCCGACCCGGGGTCGGGTGCTGCTCGACGGGGTGGACGCACGGGACCTGTCCGAGCCGGCGCGGACCAAGGCTGTCGCTCTGGTGACACAGAGCACCTTCATCTTCGACGACACGGTGCGCGGGAACGTGACCTTGGCCGACGCCGACGACCCGCGCGCACCAGATGAGCAGGCGGTGGTGCGGGCGCTGCGTCGAGCCCAGGCCGAGGAGTTCGTCGCCGAGCTCGCCCAGGGGATCGACACCCCGGTCGGTGAGCGCGGGGCGAACCTGTCCGGTGGCCAGCGGCAGCGGATCGCCCTCGCGCGCGCCCTGGTCCGCAGGCCCCGGCTGCTCATCCTCGACGACGCGACGTCCGCGGTCGACCCGCAGGTGGAGGGCAGGATCCTCACGGCACTGCGCGCGGACGGTTCGACCGCGACCGTGGTCCTCATCGCCTACCGGTTGGCGACCATCCTGCTGGCCGATGAGGTCGTGCACCTCGACCGGGGGCGGGTGGTCGACCGGGGCAGCCATGACGAGCTGATGGCGCGAGACAGCGGTTACCGCGCGCTCGCCACGGCCTACCTCGAGGCCGCGGCCCAGCGCGCTGCGCGGGCCGAGCTCGACGACGACGCAGCAGCGGCCGGGAGCGAGACGTGAACCGGGCTCGGCACGGGGGCGTGAACCGGGCCTCGGACCGCAAGGTCGACCGGGCGTCGGACCGAGCGAACGCGGAGCGGCCACCGACCGTGAGCTCGGGCCGGATCGCAGGAGCGAGCGAGCTCGGCGTCCTGGCCACCGTTCGCCGCGGCCTCGCGCTCTCACCGGAGATGACCCGCGGCGGCGTCGTCACCGTGCTGCTCGCGCTGGTCGCGGCCGGTGGCCGGCTCGTCGTCCCGATCATGGTTCAGCAGACGATGGACACCGGGATCGGAGCCGCTGGGGGACCGGACCTGCGCCGGGTGGCCCAGCTCCTCTCGGTCGGCGTGCTCCTCGTGCTGCTGACCGCGGGGTGTTCCGCCTGGGCGAGCCGTCGCATCTTCCGCGGCACCGAGGCCGGCCTGGCCAGCCTGCGGGTGCGGGCCTTCGACCACGTGCACCGGCTGTCGATCTTGACCCAGGGCACGGACCGCCGCGGCGCCCTGGTCTCCCGCGTGACGACGGACGTCGACACGATCTCGACCTTCGCCCAGTCCGGTGGCATGAGTCTGATCGTCTCGTCGGGCCAGATCCTCGCCGCGACGGTCGCGATGCTCGTGTACTCGTGGCAGCTGGCGGTGCTCGTCCTGCTCTGCTTCGTGCCGATGATCTGGCTGACGCCCTGGGCGCAGCGACTGGTGGGGACGGCGTACCGCGACGTCCGGGCCCGGGTCGGGGGGATGCTCGCGGCCGTCTCCGAGGCGGTCGTGGGTGCCGAGACGATCCGGGTCTTCGGCGTCGCGACCCAGAGCCAGTCCCGCATCGACGCCGCGATCAGCAGCCATCGGGACGCGGCCGTGCGGGCGCAGCGGCGGGTCGCGGTGGCGTTCTCGACCGGGGTGCTGGCCTCGGCGGCGGCGGTCGCCGTCGTCGTGGTGGCCGGGACGCTGCTCGGGATGGCCGGACGGGTGAGCGTCGGGGCGGTGCTGGCGTTCGTCTTCCTGGTCCAGGTGCTGACCGGGCCGGTGATGACCGCCACCGAGGTGCTCAACGAGCTCCAGAACGCGGTTGCCGGCTGGCGCCGCGTCCTCGCGATCCTCGAGTCACCGGTGGACATCGAGGAGCCTGCACCCGACCTGGCAGTCCGGACGGCCCGCGGCCCGGCCGCGCTGACTCTCTCCGGTGTCGGCTTCCGGTACCCCGGTGGACCGTTGGTGCTGCGCGACGTCGACCTGACGATCCCGCCGGGTACTCGGGTCGCGGTGGTGGGGGAGACCGGCTCTGGGAAGACGACGCTCGCCCGGTTGATCATGCGACTGGTCGACCCGGCGACCGGGCGGGTCATGCTCGACGGTGTCGACGTGCGCCGGATCTCGCTCGACAACGTGCGTGACCGGGTGGTGCTGGTGCCGCAGGAGGGCTTCCTCTTCGCGGGATCGCTCGCCGACAACCTCGGGTACGGTCGGCGGCCCGTCACGCGCTCCCGGATCGAGCAGGCGGTCCGGGACCTCGGGCTCGAGGCCTGGGTCGGTTCGCTCGCGGGCGGTCTGGACGCCCCGGTCGGGCAGCGTGGCGAGTCCCTGTCCGCGGGCGAGCGTCAGCTCGTCGCGATCGTGCGCGCCTACCTGGCCGATCCGGACCTGCTCGTGCTGGACGAGGCCACCTCGGCGGTCGACCCGGTCACGGAGCTGCGCACGTCGCACGCGCTCCATTCGCTCACCGAGGGCCGGAGCTCGATCGTGATCGCGCACCGGTTGTCGACGGCGGAAGGAGCCGACCTCGTCGTCGTCGTGCACGAGGGCCGGATCGTCGAGACCGGTGCGCACGCCGAGCTCGTCCGCGCCGGCGGCGTGTATGCGCAGATGCACGCGTCGTGGGTCGAGCAGACGCACTGAACCAGCGGGATAAAGGTGCGGCCGGCGCTCGATGACGCGTGGGAGGATCGGCGGGTGCCCGAACCGCTGCCTGTGCCCGCGACCGATGATGCGAACCCGCGGCTCGACCCGGCCATCGCCGCGCGCCTCAAGCGCGACGCCGCCGGGTTGGTGTGCGCGGTGATCCAGCAGCACGACACCCTCGAGGTCCTGATGGTCGGTTGGATGGACGACGAGGCGCTGCGGCGGACCCTCACCGAGGGTCGGGTCACCTTCTTCAGCCGATCGCGCCAGTCGTACTGGCGCAAGGGCGACACCTCGGGTCACGTGCAGCACGTGAAGTCGGTCGCTCTCGACTGCGATGGCGATGCCCTGCTCGTCCGGGTCGACCAGGTGGGTGCCGCGTGCCACACCGGCACCAGGACCTGCTTCGAGGCCGGCGGCCCGCTGCCGGCGGTCGTGGGCACCGCGGAGACCGAGCCGCGAGCATGACCACGACACCGAAGGACCCGGCGGGTCGGGTCAGCCTCGACTGGGGCCAGACCTGGCCGACGTTGCCCGAGTTCCGTTCCCTCGCCGTCGAGCGGCGGGTGATCCCGGTCGCCCGCCGGTTGCTCGCCGACGTCACGCCGGTCGGCCTCTACCGCACCCTCGCGCAGGGTCGGCCCGGCACCTTCGTGCTCGAGTCGGCGGAGGTCGACGGGACCTGGGCGCGGTACTCGTTCATCGGAGTGCACTCGCGAGCCACTCTCACGGTGCGCGACCGCCGCGCGGCATGGACCGGCGACGTCCCGGTCGGCGTGCCCACCGAGGGCGACCCGGTCGAGGTGCTCGCCGAGACCCTGCGGGTGCTGCGGACCCCAGCGGTGCCGGGTCTGCCGCCGTTGACCGGGGGACTCGTCGGAGCGCTCGGCTGGGACGTGGTGCGCTACTGGGAGCCGACTCTGCCGGCGAACGCACCCGAGGAGCTGGGCGTCCCCGAGCTCACGCTCTGCCTGGCGAGCGATCTCGCCGTCGTCGACCACGTGGACGGGTCGGTCTGGCTGATCGCCAACGCGATCAACTTCGACGACACCGATGCGCGGGTCGATGAGGCCTGGACGGATGCGGTCGCCCGG
>Ga0066798_10000804_pt1 | contig 14694 bp, 10 predicted proteins | sample PersoiDNA2013203_FD_70961 | JGI IMG/M metagenome (GOLD analysis project Ga0066798, IMG submission 70961) | Permafrost soil microbial communities from the Arctic, to analyse light accelerated degradation of dissolved organic matter (DOM) -... | ecosystem: Environmental > Terrestrial > Soil >...
CAGCGGAAGCCGGCGGGCCTGTCTCTATCACACGCAAGCGTCGCCAGCGCTCAGCTGGCGACACGTCAGCAATCACTCACTTGCGGCTGCTGGCGCCTTGTCTAGCAGGATTGCGACACCGGGCAGTTCCTTGCCCTCCATGAACTCGAGGGAAGCACCGCCGCCGGTGGAAATGTGCGTCATCTTGTCGCCCAGGCCCTGCTGCTCGACGGCGGCAACGGAGTCGCCGCCACCCACGACAACGGTCGCACCGGCCTGAGCACGTCCAGCCAGGAAGCGGGCGATCTCATTGGTACCAGTCGAGAAGGCCGGGATCTCGAAGACGCCAAGCGGGCCGTTCCAGAAGACCGTCCGGGCGGGCTCCAGAGCCTTGCGCATCGCGTCGAGGCTCTGCTTGCCGATGTCGACGATGTTCCAGGAGGCCGGAACCTTGTCGGCCGGCAGGGTCTTGTACTCGCTGCCGCGCGTGACTTCCTTGGCCACGATGACGTCGATCGGCAGGATGATCTTGGTGCCGTGCTTAGCAGCCGACTCCATGATCGCCCGGGCATCCTCGACGCGATCCGGCTCGACCAGACTCTTGCCGACCGACTTGCCCTGGGCAAGCATGAACGTGTTGGCCATGCCGCCGCCGATGACGAGAATCTCGACTTTGTCGACCAGGTTACGCAAGACTTGGATCTTGCCGGAGACCTTGGCGCCGCCGATGATCGCAGCGAATGGGCGCTCCGGGTGCTCCATCAGCTTGCTGAGGAACTCGATCTCCTTCTCCATGAGGAGACCGGCATACGCTGGCAAGATGCGGGCGATGCCCTCAGTGGAGGCGTGGGCTCGGTGGGCGGTGCCGAAGGCGTCGTTGACGAAGACGTCGGCGTAGCTCGCCAGTGTCTTGGCAAATCCGGGGTCGTTCTTCTCTTCCTCGACGTGGAAGCGCAGGTTCTCGAGGAGGATGCACTCGCCCGGCTTGAGGCGCTTGATGGCGTCCTCGGTGCCGGCGCCCAGGGCGTCACCCGTGACCGAGACCGGCATCTTGAGCAGCTGCGAGAGCCGCTCGGCAACGGGCCGCAGGCGCATGCTGTCCTGGACCTTGCCGTCCGGCCGGCCGAGGTGGCTGGCCAGAATGACGATGGCGCCCTGAGCAAGGAGTGCCTTGATCGTCGGCAGGGCGGCTACGATCCGGCTGTCGTCCGTGATCTTGCCGTCCGCTAGAGGAACGTTGAAGTCGACCCGGAGGAAGACGCGCTTGCCCGCCGCGTCCAGGTCCCGGATGGTGAGCTTATTCATCTTGACCTCGGGGGGCGACCGGGGGCGACCAGCCGGGAGGCCGGTCGCCTTAACGGAAAGGCCCTTGAAGGCCTTTCCGTGGTCACAAGTGCTCTGGGTTGGGGGTTATAGACGCTCGGCGATGAACTTGGTCAGGTCGGCAACGCGGCTGCTGTAGCCCCATTCGTTGTCGTACCAGGCCAGGACCTTGACGAACTTGCCGGTCCCGCCGATGACCATCGTCAGAGCGCCGTCAACGATCGAGGACCGAGTGTCGGCCTTGAAGTCCATGGAGACGAGGGGCTCGTCCGACACGCCGAGGATGCCCTTGAGCGGGCCGGCAGCGGCCGCCCGGAACGCGTCGTTGATGGCCTGAGCGGTGGTCTCGTCGCGAAGCTCGACGGCAAAGTCCACGATGCTCACGGTCGGGGTCGGAACGCGCAGGCTGAAGCCGTCGACCTTGCCCTTGAGCTCGGGGATGACGAGCCCGAGAGCTTTTGCCGCGCCGGTCGTCGTCGGGATCATATTCAGACCGGCCGAGCGGGCGCGGCGAGGATCCTTGTGGGCGACGTCCAGGATCTTCTGGTCGTTGGTATAGCTGTGGATCGTGTTCATCAGGCCCTTCTCGATACCGAACGTATCGTTCAGGACCTTGGCGACCGGCGCCAGGCAGTTGGTCGTGCAGCTGGCGTTGCTGATGATCACGTGCTTGGCCGGGTCGTACTTGCCCTCGTTGACGCCGAGGACGATGGTGATGTCCTCGCCCTTGGCCGGGGCGCTGATGAGGACCTTCTTGGCGCCTGCGTTGATGTGGGCGCGGGCCTTGTCGGCATCGGTGAAGCGACCGGTCGACTCGATGACGATGTCGACGCCGAGGTCCTTCCAGGGCAGCTGGGTCGGATCGGCGATCTGGAGGACCTTGACGGACTTGCCATTGATGACGATGGCGTCGTCCGTGTAGGTGACGGTACCGTCGAAGTTGCCGTAGGTGGAGTCGTGAGCGAAGAGGAGAGCGTTGGTCGAGACTTCGACTAGATCGTTGACCGCGACTACTTCGAGCTCAGGTGAGCGCTCGAGGATCGCCTTCAGCGACTGCCGGCCGATGCGACCGAAACCGTTGATACCGACACGAACTGCCATTACTTATCCTCCAGGGGAGTGATGCCGCGCTCGGTCAACCGTTCGCGGATGCAGAGTTGGCCCGACCGCCGCGCCAAACCGGGTCGCCGAGACGTGCGATCACGAGTGGGTGTCCGCCTGCCAGGCCCACGTCCGCGCCGAGCTCGGCATGGACGATCTGAACCCGGCTACGGGGCGTTCGGAAGGCGGTGGCAGCGACCTGCGCCCTAGCCGGACCGAGAAGCCGCTCGCCCTGAGCGTCCGCGATCGCGCCGCCGACCACGATTCGGGTTGGGTTGAGTGCGTCGACGAACCCGACGCAGGCAACAGCGAATGCGCGTCTGCCGCGCTCCATGATGTTCCGGCACGTCTCATCGCCGGCCTCATCGCCCTCGGCGACGTCACGCGCCTCGATGGCGTCGATGCCCTTCTGGGCCGCTCGGGCCGCCAGGAAGGGGCTCTGGCCATCAGCCATGGCCCCGCGAGCGGTCCTGGCCATCGCCGCCCCGCCGATGAAGGCCTCGAGGCAGCCAACGGCGCCGCAGCCGCATTGGCCGTCCATAGAGACAGGCGTGTGACCCAGCTCTCCGGCGGTGCCATCTGGGCCGTGCAGGATGCGCCCCTCGATGACGATGGCTCCGCCGACCCCGGTCGATACCGTCAGATAGATGAAGTCCTCGCAGGCGCGAGCGGCGCCGAAGGCCATCTCGCCAAGGGCCGCCACGTTGGTATCGCGATCGAGGAAGACGGGCAAGCCGAGTCTGGCGCCAAGTTCTGCGGCCATCGGGACGTCATTGAACCCAGGGCCCATGTTGGGCGTCTGCAGGACAACTCCCCGCCAAGGATCCACAGGACCAGGGCTGGAGATGCCGACGCCGACGAGCCCGGACCGTATGTCTGCCGGCACGTGCTCGCGGGCCCTGACGAGAGCGGCCTCGCAGGCGTCGAGAATGGCCCCAGGGCCATCGGCGATCGGCGTGCGGACCTTGGTCAGAGCCAGTCGGGATCCGTCGTCCAGCACCACGGCGGCGCGAACATGCGTGCCCCCGACGTCGAGTGCGAGGACTGGTCGTGCTAACAGAGGAAGACCCTCGAACTTGGATGTGGTGAGAAGACTCGACAATTCTAGCAAAGGGGATTCTGGCATCAGCGGGCCGGTCGGCCCGTTCGGCCCGTCTGCAAAGGCCCGCATCGCCGGGCCGGGCATCCCCTCGCGGTGAGGCATTTGGCTGCCACAGGCCACCGCTAGGTCACGCCGTAACGCCGCCGTGCGTGGCGCAACGCGCAAAGTGCGTTGCGTGGCAGACGCCGCTGGCCCAGAAAGATTGCGACCCCCGCCGGAGCGGGGGTCGCAATCGGTATCGAACCCTTAGCCGTTCAGCCGCCGATCCGGAAGACCTTGCCGCCGCAGTCGGGGCAGATGCCCTGAGTCGCCGGCTTGCCATTCTTCATGGTGATCTTCTCGGCGTTCTGGATCACGACCTTCTTCTTATCCTTGACGCAATAGCCCTCGACCATGGTTCATTGCCTCCCAGTGACAAACGGGGCCCTTGCCCCGAGCATTGATGAGCGCCTGTCCAGGCAAGGGTACCTGATGGAGATGAATTCAGACTGCCTCGTACGACAGGTCCCAGCCGACAGGCCAGCACGTTCGCGGAGCATAGTCGGCCCCAAAGTTGTGCGTCAAGCACTCTTGAGATCGGATATGGCTGGCACCAACTAATCGGGCCTTCGCGACCGAGACCTTGCGCAGAGCGAGGCCTGGTGCCAAACGTGCCTCGAGAGACACGAAAGTTACCGAACACGCGGCAGCCGAGCAACCCGCACAAGTCGCGGGAGCAGCCCGAGACGAGGTAGTCGCGCAAGAATCAAGAGCCGCGCGGTCAATGCATTCCGTCGACGTGCAGCGGCCAAACAGACCACAACGCCGACGAGGAGAAGTGCCACTGCACCCAGAAGAGTCGGAACATCCGGCAGCGGGGCTATTGGCAGGACCTGTCGAATTGATGAGGCGCTCCAAGGGCCTGGCAGGATTGACGCATCCTCTTTGCCTGCTACGAGACCCACGACGCTGCCGGGGCTGCGACTCGCGTCCGCCTCCCCGCCTGGAAGAATCACGATCGAAGCAGCGTCGGCCAGGATAAGGAGGCCTCGCTCGTCTTGCGTGACCCTACCTCTGACCTCCACCGCATCCCCCGGCTCCAGCAGCGACAATGCCGCGGCTGCGCTCGGACCGCCGATCCGTACCTCGCCCGTACCGTCATTGATTGTGACCTCGCCATCGCCCGTTGCCGTGACGAGGCCGACCACAGTGACATCGAGCCCGAGATGGCCGGCCACAAACTCGATGTCGATCACGCCGCCGGCCGGCCCGCCCGAGGCGGTCGCGACCACCGACAGGCCAGCCACGTTCTCGCCTGACGCGGTCGAGACCGCGCTCGCCGCCCCGACTGGGCCGAGCCGCCAGTCGAGCGGAGAGCGCGGTAGCAGCTGGAACTCGGCCGAATTCGAGGTCGATCGCCGCACGATGCCCGCAACCATGGCCAACCGCCCGACCGAGGACGACGTGATCGATATACCTGCGGCCGGCTCGCCCAGAACGACGACCAGCTGGCCGTTTACGAGCACCTCCACGCGCCAGCGCGAGCCCGCATGAGTCACGCGCTGGATGCGCCCGCAGACTCGTACCAAACGCCATTCGGCGAACGACCCTAGAGCGCCGCTAACCTGATCCGGCTCGACGGCCTGCAGTTCGCCATCAGACTCGACTCGAGTGGCCAGGATCGTTGGGCCTCCCTCCCATGAGCCAACCTTGCCGGTTACGTGGACCCTCATTCCGACTCCGGGAGCATCCACGCCCGCAGGAAGGACGACGGCGACCGCGCCGGTACCGTCCTCGACGACGATCGTGGGGCCGTTGATGTCCAGCAAACCGGCAGCCGCCGTCACCGTCGCCTTTGCGTCGACAGCACTGCCTCGCCTTCCCACGAGCGATGAGAGATCGTGCAACGCGGCTGCGCCTGTAGAAGTTGGCAGGGGCGCCGGCTGCGTGGGCGCCGGCTGCCGGGGGTCTGGCTGCTGGGGGTCTGGCTGCTGGGGGTCGATTTCGGGCCGCACGAGAAGGTCCGATCGGGCTCGCAACCAGACTTTGTAGCCATCCGCCAAGCCCAATGCAGATGCCCTCTGACCGACGACACCCGTGGCCATGACGATGTCGCCGCGGGTCACATCCGCGCTCGACAGGCCGGTTAGTGGATCAGCCATGACTCGGACGCTGGCGGAGCCGTCGCCGACGACAACCGTAAGCCGGCCGGCCTCTGTGGTCACTGACTCAACGGTCCCTCGAACGGTCACGAGCCGAGCCTCATTCCCTTCGCCGATGGCAGACAGCTCCGCGCGAGCGGGCGTCGGCTCCTCCCCCTGTGGTCCGACAGCTAGACGATGGAGTTCGCGGACTTCGACCTGGCCGTACGGCGCAGCCAGGACCCCGACCACCTCCGCTGCGGCTCCTGGCACGATGCCCACTTCGAGCCCCGTCCAGCGAACGAATACGGCGCCCGACACGTCCTCGACCGCGAAGAGCCCCTCAATGCCTGTCAACCCAGGTGCGGCGGTCACGACTCCGAACACGTGGACGAGGGCACCGGGAGTCTGGGCGCGAGCGGCGGCGATCGAGATCGGGTCCGGCTCAGACGCACTGGGCGAGGGCGAGGCCGCGCGAGTGGGCGAAGGGGAGGCGGTCGGTGCAGGCGTGGGTACGACGCCCGAGGTGGGAGATAGGGTAGGGAGCGCAGTCGGCCGGGGCGCCGTCGAGTTTGCCGTTGCGGTGGGCTGGGGCGTTGCGGTGGGCTGGGGCGCAGTCGGGTTGGCCGTTGCAGTCGGCTGGGGCTCGGTTGGCACGATCGTGGCAGCATCGCTCGGGCTGCCGGCCGCAGTAGTTACCGACGCGACTACGCTCATCGTCGGCATGACGGTGGCTCCACTCGTCGGCGTGGACGACAGCGACTGGGGAATCGGATTTGGCTGGACAAACCAGTCCGAGCCGTTGTCGTTTGTGTCGACCGTGTTGCCTTCCGGCCCACCCGGCCTGCGTTCGAGACTCGATTTCGCCGGCGGAGCAGGCGCCACGTTCCCCTCGACGTACTGATTGGCAGCCGTGCCCCAGCCGACGGAGTCGATCACCGATCCCTCAGTGTCGATTGCCGATCCTCCCCCGATTATCAGAGCGAGAGCCCCGCCATCAGCCGCCAACCCGCCCGAGTACGTGGCATCGGCCATCGGTCCGTAGATGCCCGCGGCATTCGCTACGAGCAGATGCTGACCCGGCGCGAGCAGCAGTGGCGCGCTGAAGAGGGCCTTGCGGGTCGTCGTGGCGCCGGAGGCGGTGACGTAGATCAGCTCACAGCCACCGAGGTCCGCGGCAACGGGGCCGGCGTTGGCAATCTCCACGTACTCGTCGGAGGCGGACAATCCACCGGTAATGACTTCCGCCAGCAGCAATCCAGTTGACGCCGGCCAGGCCGCGGCGGCCGCCAGCCCAGGAGAGAGGGCGGCGGCGACCGAGGCGGACATGACGAGAACGAGCGACAGAACGGCATAGACCCGGCGCGGAGCAGGCATTGGGCACCTCAGGCGGCCTCTCCGGCGGGAACAAGCACCGCAGTTGTACGCCCCCCTGCTTACGCCCTGCTTACGCCCGGCTTATCAGCGGCTTATCGGCGGCTTATCGGCGGTCCTGTGTTCGAGGTCGCCATCGACTACCATTCCGGCCACGGGGATACGGCGCGGATCGACTCCGCGCGCTCATGCAGACAGATCTGAGGAGACAACGTGGCTCGCGCCAAGAGGACCGATCGAGCTGAGGCGCGCCGCCAGTACCGCGCCTACCTGCAGGAAAAACAAGAGACGGCGGCCGCCGAAGCCGACGACTCGGATGGCGCAGCGGACGTGGCCAGCTCCAAGCCGGCACGCGGCCGCGACCAGAAGCCCCAGGCAGTCATTAAGCCGGGCGGCCGCCTGGGCATATTCGCCGCGGCCAAGGCCGCCTATCGAACGCCCCACTACGTCGACGATATCCGCAACGTTCGATCGCTCGTCTTCCACTCGAAAGCGGTCTGGCCGGTGCTCGTTGTCTGCGTGGCCGCAGGGGCATTCAGCGTCTTTCGGATTTCCAGCGGCGCCAGCTACGATGATCCAGTCCTGAGGGCCCTCTTCCAGTTCCTCCTCTTCCCGGTCCCGTTGGTGCCGCCGATGATGGCCGGCTTCCTGGCGCCGAGATCGACCTGGCTCGCCGGCTTGATCGCCGCCTTCATTTCGACGATGACGGTGGTCGGGTTCTTCGCTATGACCACGACCAGGGTACCTGGCTATGCAGGAGAATTTTCCGGGGGCCTGCTCGAGATTACGCTCCAGATGCTCTCGACGTCGCTGGCCTTCGGCTTGATGATGGCCGCCCTGTCTGGGTGGTACAAGCGCTTCCTGACGTTGACCTCCGCGCCGCGGAATCGGGCACCGGCCAAGTCGGCCAGCCAGCGACCGACGCAGCGGCGCCGCCCAACCACGCGAGGCTAGGTCGTTTGAGGGGGGCTCGCGTCAGCCGCGGCGCATACCGCTATAACCGAGTGCCCTTAGACCGCCGAGAGGCGACCAGCCTCCCGGCCGGTCGCCAAAGCGACGGACCTCCCGGTCCGTCGCTCCCGGCCCTGCCGGCCCGCCGACCGACTCCGCCACTTCTGGGAGCGGTCTGATCTCGCGCGCCACCACGTTCACGACGCTCGCCTCGCGCTGCAGCACGCCGTCCACGTAGAGCAGGGCGTGGCGCCGGACGACGCCTCGGAGCCGCGCCCACGCATCCGGCCAGAGAGTGACGTTGACCATGCCCGTCTCGTCTTCGAGGGCCAGGAAGACCGTGCCCTTCGCCGTCATTGGGTGCTGACGGGCTACGACCAACCCGCCGAGCTTCACGGGGCCGGGCCCCCGATCGGCCAGCGAGGCGTTCGTCACGGCGCCGAGACGATCCAGAGCCGGCCGGAAGAGCGAGACCACCTGACGACTCGCGTCTAGCGACAGGACCGCGTAAGAGTCGCTCAGCCGTTCGCCCTCGGTCAGGGCTGGGAGTTCGGGGGCAGGAGTCGGCGGCAGGCGCAGGTCCATCGGCCGTTGGCTCCCGCCCGCGCCCCCGCGCCTGGACGCGACCCCGGACGCGCGCCCCCTGGCGGCGCCCATTACCTCGCGCAGCTGCCACAGCAGCTCCCGCCGCGGCCGGCCCAGCGAATCGAGCGCCCCCGCTCGGATCAGCCGCTCGAGCACTTCCTCCGGCAGCTCCGTCCGGGCCACCACGTCCGCCAGGGTTGCGTACGATCCGCGGGCCAGCTCGGTGTCCAGACGCGCGGCATGCTCGGCGCCGATCCCCTTCACCAGGCGCAGCCCCAGTCGGATCCCGTGGCCCATCGCCGAATCGGCGGCCCAACGCTCACGGGACGCGGCCGAAGGCACGACGCAACCCGACGAGCGCACGGCTGCCTGCTTGCCCGGCCCAACCCACTCCGTCGTCGTCTTGTAGCTCGAGGCGTTGACGTCCACGGGCAGGACCGCCACCCCGTGGCGCTTGGCGTCGTTGATCAGCACCTCCACCGGGTAGAAGCCCATCGGCTGAGCGTTAATCAGGCCCACGCTGAAATGAGCTGGGTAGAAGAGCTTGAGGAAGGCCGACTCGTAGGCGGTTCGGGCGAACGCCGCGGCATGGCTCTTGGCGAAACCGAACGAGGCGAAGGCGGCGAGCTGTCGGAACAGCTCCTCGGCCTGCTCATTGGTAAGGCCGTTGGTGGTGCGGCAGCCGTCGACGAAGTGGGCGTGCAGCTTCTCCATCTCGGCGCTGGAGCGCCACGTCCCCATCGCCCGCCGAAACCCATCCGACTCGCCGGCGCTGAATCCCGCGACCGTGATGGCGATCTGCATGACCTGTTCCTGATAGAGGATCACGCCCAGGGTCTCCTCGAGGACCGGCTGCAGGCTCGGGTGAAGGTACGCGACCGGCTCGAGACCCTGGCGTCGGCGCAGGTACGGGTGGACGGCGTTGCCCTGAATCGGACCCGGCCGAATGATCGCCACCTCGACTACCAGGTCGTCCAGGTTGGCCGGCTTCGACTTGGGCAGCGTCTGCATCTGGGCCCGGCTCTCGACCTGGAAGACGCCAACCGTGTCCGCGGCCTGGAGCATCGCGAAGACCTCGGGCACGTCCTCGGGCAACCGGTCGAGGTCAACACAGGCGGCGCAGTCGGCTTCGATGAGCTGCAGCGTCTCGTCTATCGCGGCCAGCATCCCGAGGCCGAGCAGGTCGAGCTTGATCAGCTTGAGCGTCTCGACGTCGCGCTTGTCGAACTGGACGACGACACGATCCGGCATGGTGGCCCGCTCCAACGGCGCGATGTCGATCAGCGGCGCGGCGGTCACGAGCATGCCGCCGGAGTGGATCGAGAGGTGGCGCGGGAAGCCGTCGATGCGGCCGCAGAACGCCAGCCAGCGTTCCCACTCCGGCATGCCGGCCGTGGAGCCGCCGCTGTCCGTGGATGGGGCGGAGACCGGCACGGTTGACGAGATCTCAGCCGAAGGCCTCCGTCCGCCGCTCGCGTAGCGCTCAGCCACCACTTCAGCGTGGAGCGATGGTGGGTGGAGGCCCTCGGCGGACGTTCGTTCCGCAGCCAACCGGGCAATGCTCGCCCGCGAGTCGCCCGGACCACCCTTGTCGTCCGAGATCGCCGACTGCCGCCGCCGCTCCAGCCTGTACTGCTGCTCGAGCGCCGACCCGCCGCCGATATCGGCTAGTGGAGCCGTCGCACGCTGCCCGGGTCGCCGAGTTTCATCGGAATATAGGTGGGGGCCATGGTAAGTGGAAAGCAGAGCCTGAGACGATCCCTGCGCCTGCCATTCCGACCCGGAAGCGGGCCGCACTGGGCGTGGATCGGGCGGAGTACCGGTGCCCATGCCGGTCTGGATCGTCGATCCCGAAGTGGACCCCTCCATAAGATTGCCCGGGCCACTATTCCGATGAAACTCGGCGGCACAATGGTCTGGATCGCCGCGCCCGTCGGCCACTTCCACCGCCCCACTATCCGCGATCCTGCCGCGGCGCGGGCGGTTCAGCTGCCCCATTCGGTCGGTCAAGCCGCGCTCGGCCGCCGTCTCCGCGGCGCCACGGACAGCCACTCCCACCACTCCCGCGGCCGCCGCCTCCCGTTCGACCGTCTCGGCGAAGAACGCGCCGAACCCGCCGTCCGCCTCCAGATCGCGCCGGACCGTACTCGCGTCGTACGTTTCGAGCGCCTTGGCGACCCGATCGACCAGCGGTCGAGGAAACCCCAGCGCGTACCCCACCTCGCGCACCGCCGACCGGGCCCGGTACGTGACCAGGTTGCAGACCATGCCGGTATGTTCGGCGCCGTAGCGGGCGTAGACGTACTGGATGACCTCCTCCCGGCGCTCGGAGGAAAAGTCGATGTCGATGTCGGGATAGCTCGTCCGGCCTTCGTTGATGAAGCGCTCGAATAGCAGGTGGTGGCGAATGGGATCGACGCGGGTGATGCCGAGGACGTAGGCCGCGATCGAATTTGCGGCACTTCCCCGACCCTGGGCCGGAATCCCTCGCTCGCGGGCAAACTGCATGATGTCCCAGCAGATCAGGAAGAACTCGGCCAGGCCGGTCTTTTCGATGACGTCCAGCTCATGGGCCAGCTGCCGCAGAACCGGCGACGAGATGGGGTGATAGCGGCGGCGGGCGCCGTCGTGGCATCGCTCCTCCAGGTACGAAAACGGCGTGTGCCCCTTCGGGATCGGGAAGCCGGGAAAGCGATAGCGCTCGAAACCAAGGTCAACTGAGCAGCTGGCGGCCAGCTCACCAGCGTTACCGATTCCTTCCACCCAAGCGGCCATTGTCCCGGCGTACGCCCCCGCAAAGCCGAGCGCGGCGCCACCTGGTGGAGTGCTTCCGGCCACAGCCATCAACTCGTCCGCGGACTTGAGGAACGACTCTCCGTCCGGGCGCCGAAGATCGCGCAACTCGTCGAGGGGGCGGCCGTGGCGGATTGCCGTCACGACATCCTGCATCTCGCGTCCTTCCGGGCGGGCGTAGTGGACGTCGTTCGTGACCACGACCGGCAGACCCATCTCTTCCGCAAGGAGCGCGGTCTCCGCCACGAGCCAGTCGTCGTCGGGGAGCAGGTGGTGCTGCATCTCGAGGAAGAACGATGCAGTGGCCCCGGAGTCCGGGCGTGGGGCGGCGGGCCCGCCGCCTTCGCGACCGGCGAAAAGCCGGGCATACCGTTCCGCGGCGGCTCGCGCCCCTTCGCGATCCCCGACCCGTAACCGCCGGGCAATTTCGCCCTCGCGGCAACCGGAAAGCGCCACCAACCCTTCGACGTTCTCGGCCAGCAGCTCGTGGCTGAAGCGCGGCATCGACTTCGTGCCGGCGAGATTCGCCCGGCTCACGAGGCGGCAGAGGCTGCGATAGCCGGCCGCGTTCCGAGCCAGCAGCACGAGGTGCGGCCCGCGCTGACCCTCCCCGACGCCACGCAAATCCTCCTTCACCGGGTCGCGGTGGCCGGGAAGCCGGGCGCGGACCGGACGCGGCCGGGCCGGCAGCCCCTCGCCGGGGAGTGGCGAAAGGAGCGGCGCGCCCACCGCCGGAGAGTGGCGCCGCGGCCTCCTCGCCGGCACAACGATGCCGTGTGAACTCGCAAGCGAGTTCACCTCCGAGTTCGCAAGCGAACTCGGTCTCGTAGACGGCGCCGCGGCGTCCATCAGCTCGATCTCGATCCCGATGATCGGCCGCAGCCCCGCCTCCTGAGCCGCAGTCGCAAACCGGACCACGCCGTACAGGCCGTTGTGGTCCGTGACGGCCAGCCCGGACAGGCCCAACTCCACGGCGCGCCCGACCAGCTCATCCGGAGCGGAGGCACCGTCGAGGAACGAGAAATTGGTGTGGCAGTGGAGTTCTGCGTAAGCGGCCTTCGGCTCAGTCATACAGACGCTCCATATGCCAGGTCCCGTCAACTCGATCCAGGTACAGAAGCGCAAGCCAGCTCTGGCCGACAACCTTGAAGTAGTCGCGCGCGATCGGCCGGCTCCACCAGCTCTCTTCGACGCGCCAGCGATTGCAGACCTCGACTTGCTCGCGCCGGCCATTCCAGCGAAAGGCGACAAGCTGCCCATCCGGCCCGAGTTCGACTTCGATCAAAGGGTGCTCACGCAGCAGCCGGGTCATTGGGTCCGCCTGACGCGGCCGACCAGAGAGCCGCTTCCCGAGGTCGGCCGCCCCCGCCACACCCAGCGCGTCTCCGGGAGCGGCGCATCCGGATCGGCGATCTCCATCCAGCCCACCCGCTCCTCACCGAAACGAAGCCCCAGCCGCGCCAGCTGCCAGCCGAGCCGCCCCGTCCGTCCCGTCTGTGGCGTGAACAACGCAAGCTGGGTGCCGGCCGCCGGGGCCACGTTGCCAAGCTCCAATTCCACTCGCGCGATCGGCGCCCGAGGCGGAACGGCCTCCAAGCGAGCGATCAACAGGCGCTCGATGGCCAGCCCTTCGGACGTGGGTTCGGGCAGGTGCTGTTCCACGACCATCGTGGCCGGCACGTCGCCGGCCGAAAACGATCGATCCAGCTCCAGAGTCAACCGCGCCCAGGCGGCCGCCGCGCCACGCGCCTCGAGTTGATCGCCAAAAGCCGCCGCCAGCCGATGCAGGACGAATCGCAGCCCCTCCACATCCGCCACGGGCGGATCTATCGGTAGAGCCATCGCCAATCGTTCCGGGGCCTGGCGCGGCCGAAACGCATCCGTTTCCTCGCCCCGCGCCCGAGCGTGGAGCCGCTCCCCCTCCGGCCCGAACCGGGCCACGACCGCGGACCGCGGCAACTCGGCGACCTGGCCGACGAGGCGCAGCCCGAACCGCTCGAGGCGGGTCCGAGTCTCCGGATCGCGACTCAGCATGGCTGCGGGGAGCCCCGCCAGGAAGCCCGCATCGGCGCCCGGCTCGATGACGTGGAGCGCGACGGGGCCACTCGCGGGGCCGCTCGCCACCGCAGCCGCTCTGGCCGCCACCGCGGCCGCTACTGCTGCCCCGAATCGCGTTCCGCCGATTCCCGCCAGAGGCGGCCCCGGCAGGATTCCCGCCATGGCCTCGCCGATTCGCCGAACGATCAGCGTCTCCGGCCCCCACAACCGCTCCAGGCCGTCGAGCTGGACCTCCGCCCGCCCAAAGCCCGGCATCGACGCCTCGGTCTCGGCCGCCACGCCGGGGCTGAAGGCGGCCAGCCGCTCCAGCGCCGCTTCCAGGGCAGCGGCATCCGCCGCCGGATCGGGATCTAGAAAGAGCGCCTCCGGCGCGAGTCTATGGGCCGCCCCGAGCGGCATGCCCAGCCTTACTCCCCTCTCCAGTGCCGATCTGCTCGCGTCGAGAACTCTCCCGTCCGTCCAAGGCTTACCTCCCAGAACGATCGGCACCGCCCCGAAGGGCGCTGCCGCTCGGCTGCGAGCCAGGCGAAGGAGAAGGTGGGGCCAGTGAAGATGAAGGAGTCGCATCGGCAGGGACCGGAGTACGTCTGAATGGGAGGGGCGGCGATGGCCGAACCGCGCGGGAAGGGGCGGCGAGCCACGAGCCCCCGGGCGGCGCAGCTCCGGCTTGCGCCACGGCCCGGAAAGCGGCCGCCGCCGGCACCAAACGCCTCGGCGCCGCCGGCCCCGCCCGACCCGCCGCCGGCCCCGCCCGACCCGCCGCCGGCCCCGCCCGACCAATCGTTTCTCGCAGAAACTCGCCTCGGGCCAGGCAAGCATCGCGCAGGCCGCCTTCTGCGTACAGGATCCGCAGTTCGGCCGCCCGGCCAGGCGGCCCAAATCGGTCGCGTGCGACGCGGACCTCCGTCCGCTGGCCGACCACATCCTGGCCAAGCCGAATCCACGCTCTACGACTCAACTCCAATCGCAACGCAGAAACCTGAGTCAAGACGCCGGCCAGGGCAGAAGGAAGGTTGGGTGGCTCCAATACCAGCAGCTGAACGCCGGCTCGACGAGCAAGCGCAGCCAGTCGGTCGAATCGCTCGGCCAGGACGGCCGCCGAAAGCCCGGCTCCGCTCAATGGCCGATAGGGCAGGTCCAGCAGCAGCAGATCGACCGTCCGATCCTGCAGCAGCATCGCCGCCATAGACAGCGCCTCCTCGAGCGAGTCCGGCGTGAGGACGACCAACCACTCGAGCTGGACCCCGCGAGCAACCGCCTCGACCGGATCGAGGCTCCTGGCGAGATCCAGATACGCCACGATCCCAC
>Ga0066798_10000805_pt1 | contig 14686 bp, 14 predicted proteins | sample PersoiDNA2013203_FD_70961 | JGI IMG/M metagenome (GOLD analysis project Ga0066798, IMG submission 70961) | Permafrost soil microbial communities from the Arctic, to analyse light accelerated degradation of dissolved organic matter (DOM) -... | ecosystem: Environmental > Terrestrial > Soil >...
TCAATATATTTCTTGGCATTGTCCCAGGCACCGCCACCGGTGGTCATTGAAATCGCCACGAACAGGCCGGTGACGATGGTGCCCATCAACAAGCCCCCCAGCGCGGCCGGTCCCAGCAACAAACCAACCAGCACCGGCACCACCACTGGCAGCAACGATGGCACGATCATTTCGCGAATCGCCGACGAGGTCAGCAGGTCGACGGCCTTGTCATACTCAGGCTTGCCGCTGCCATCCATGATGCCCTTGATCTCACGGAACTGACGCCGCACTTCGACCACGACTGCACCGGCTGCACGCCCTACCGCTTCCATTGCCATGGCGCCAAACAAGTAAGGAATCAGCCCGCCGATAAACAGGCCAACGATCACCATTGGATTGGACAAGTCAAACACGGTGCTCTGACCAACGGCGTCGAGCGCATGCGTATAATCGGCAAACAAGACCAACGCCGCCAAGCCCGCCGAGCCGATTGCATAGCCTTTGGTAACCGCCTTGGTGGTGTTGCCGACCGCATCGAGCGGATCGGTGATCGCCCGCACAGATTCCGGCATGCCGGCCATCTCCGCGATTCCGCCTGCGTTATCGGTGATCGGCCCGTAGGCATCAAGCGCGACGATGATGCCCGCCATTGACAGCATCGCCGTGGCTGCAATCGCAATACCATACAAGCCTGCCAGCCAATAGGACGCGAGGATCGCGGCACACACTGCCAGCACCGGATAGGCTGTCGACTTCATCGACACGCCAAGACCGGCAATGATGTTGGTACCATGCCCGGTGGTTGAGGCCTCGGCAATATGGCGTACCGGTTTGAAATCGGTACCGGTGTAATACTCTGTGATGTAGACCATCAAGCCGGTCAGGACGATGCCAATCAGCGCCGACCCCATCAACGGTATCCGTAATTCAGGTGGCAACATGATCCAGCTAACCGCAGCAAAGCCGAGCAGACTCAAGCCCGCCGCCCACCACAAGCCGGTATAAAGTGCCGACATGATTTTCTGGCCGGGCGCCACCTTGACCATGCTGCAACCGATGATCGACGCCAGAATCGACACGCCACCCAGCGCCAGCGGATAAAGCACGGCCAGCACTTCAGCCCCCTTGACCACGAGCGTGCCCAGCAACATGGTTGCCACCAGTGTCACCACATAGGTTTCGAACAAGTCGGCTGCCATGCCGGCGCAATCACCAACGTTGTCGCCGACGTTATCGGCAATCACCGCCGGATTGCGCGGATCATCTTCAGGAATACCGGCCTCCACCTTGCCGACCAGGTCAGCACCAACGTCAGCGCCTTTGGTGAAGATGCCGCCGCCCAGACGCGCAAAAATGGAAATCAACGAGGCACCGAAAGCCAGTCCGATCATCGGGCGCAACGCATCATGCAAAGACACCGCACGCCCTTCGCCATACCAGAACAAGCCGAAGAAAAATAAGGACACACCCAGCAAACCCAGGCCAACCACCAGCATGCCAGTGATGGCACCGCCCCGGAACGCCACATTGAGCGCAGCATTCATGCCGACGGTAGCTGCTTGTGCCGTGCGCACATTGGCACGCACCGAGACATTCATACCGATAAAACCACAAGCGCCAGACAACACAGCACCGATCAAAAAGCCAAGCGCAGTGATCCAGCCCAAACCGGGAATCAAGGCAATGGCGATCAGCAAGATCACGCCGACCAGGGCGATAGTGCGGTACTGGCGCGCCAGATATGCCGCCGCGCCCTGCTCGATGGCCTCGGCGATGGCTTGCATGCGCGGGTTGCCGGGGTCTTGTTTGAGTATCCAACTACGGGAAATGAGGCCGTAGATCACTGCGACGACGCCGCATGCCACGGCAAACCATAAGGCTGCTGCCATCATGTCTCCTCCTTGTTATCACGACAAAGTTAACAATTACGACCTTCCGTACACAGCCGAATCATAGATTCTGACTGGTGCGGACACTGCGCACTGCAACACTTTACGTCGCCCTTTTTTTCGGATCTGTGGGCTGTCTCTATTTTTTAATTTTTTTGGTTCATTGCGATCTTACGCGCAATGCCGCCTTCCTTACTACTGATCAATGACTGGCGATCAATGACGACATCGCTTCGGTACAAAAACGCTAACGTAAAAAAAGCGGACACTAGGTCCGCTTCATTTTATGCCGAGAGTGCAGCAAATGCACTTTCTCTGATTTGCTCGACTGGTCCGATGCCAGCGATCTTGCGATATTTCGGCGCCCCCGGCAGGCCTGATTGCGCCCACTGGCCATAGTAACCAACCAGCACTTCAGTTTGTTCGTGATACACCGACAAGCGCTTCTTGACGGTTTCTTCCTTGTCGTCGTCGCGCTGGATCAATGCTTCACCGGTAACGTCATCCTTGCCCTCAACCTTAGGCGGATTGAATTTGACGTGGTAGGTACGGCCCGAAGGTTGATGCACGCGGCGACCGCTCATGCGCTCGACGATGGCGCTGTCCGGCACGTCGATTTCCAGCACGTAGTCGATGTTGACACCAGCATCTTTCATGGCATCGGCCTGCGGCGTGGTGCGCGGAAAACCATCGAACAGATAACCATTGGCGCAGTCCGGTTGCTTCAGGCGTTCCTTGACCAATCCGATGATAATCTCATCCGACACCAGACCACCTGCATCCATGACCTTCTTGGCGGCAACGCCAAGTTCGGTTCCGGCAGCCACGGCCGCGCGCAACATGTCGCCGGTCGAAATCTGCGGGATATTGTATTTTTCCTTGATAAAAGTGGCTTGCGTACCTTTACCGGCACCAGGCGCTCCTAGAAGGATGAGGCGCATATCAGTTCCTAAATTGAAGTTTGAATTCTGTGCGATGGCAATCGACTCACTGCACCAGTACCGCCATCAAGAGCGAGTGTCCCGGTTGAGGCCGCTACATCATTGCTATTGACGAAACTTACCACAAAAACACCGCCCCTCATGAGAAATGCTCATTTTTTAGGCAGCCAAACTCAAGCAATTATCATGGAAAACAATGACGTGAGACTTACAAGGTCGGTGCTGGTACTCGTTTGCGGCGATGCACAAAAAAATAGAACGGCCTGCGCCAGTGTGTCTATAAGGCCGAGATGGCTGACATCAATGCACTATCGGGCGGGGCCTGGAAGTGCTTGCGCACGCGCTCCAGATCCTCGATCGTGTCGACTCCGGCTTCTGGTAGCAGCGAAGTGACATGCACCGCGATTGAATAACCATGCCAGAGCACGCGCAACTGTTCGAGCGCTTCAATACGCTCCAGCGGCGAAGCGGTCAAGGTCGGATATATTTGCAGGAATTTGTTGGTGTAGGCATACAAGCCGATATGCCGCAGCGGCGCGAACTCGTGCCGATGCTGCTCGGACAGCCACTCTTTCGATTGCGCAAAACCGTCGCGATGCCAAGGAATGCCGGCGCGTGAAAAATACATCGCGCAACCATCCTTGTTCAACACCACCTTGACGACATTGGGGTTGAAGATTTCCGACAATGATTCGATCGCATGTGCGGCCGTCGCCATGGGCACTTCAGCTTTGATATGCGCAGCAGTAGCCGCGATCAGACCAGGATCGATCAATGGTTCATCACCTTGCACATTGACGACCACGGCATCGTCGGCCAGATCGAGTGATGCCGCCACTTCCGCAATGCGATCCGTGCCGGACGGATGATCGGCGCGCGTCATGGCAACATCAATGCCATGCTGTTCGCAAGCAGCATAAATGTCGCGATGATCGGTCGCCACCACAATGCGTTTGGCGCCGGACAAGGCTGCCCGTTCGGCCACGCGCACGATCATCGGCTTGCCGCCGAGATCAGCCAATGGCTTGTTGGGCAAACGGGTCGATGCTAGCCTGGCGGGAATGATGACGGTAAATGACATAGCGGCAATCGGCAGCGCTTATGGTGCCGCTGGTGCAGACGGTGCAGCCAGAACTGGCGTTGCCGCCAGATCGCGCGCTTCATCGGCCCACATGATAGGAATACCATCGCGGATCGGATAAGCCAGCTTGTCGGCGTTGCAAATAAGCTCCAAGGCTTTTTTATCGTGTTCCAGCGGGCCCTTGCAAATCGGGCAGACGAGAATATCAAGCAGTCGAGCGTTCACGGAGTTTCTCCACTATATGTTCAGCCAGCGCGCCATCGATGCGCGCTGTCACAGGCACAACCCAGATACGCGGGTCGTTTTTGATAGCCTCTATTGCCCTGCATTTTACTGCATCCTTTTCGGTAATCAGGATCATCGCGGCAGACAGGCCGGCAAACGGGTTGTCGGCAAAGTCATAATGATCGGGCAAGGACAGGGTATTGAACGCCAAGCCGGCATGGCGCAGCGTGGCGTAGAAGCGTTGCGGATTGCCGATCCCGGCCACTGCCGCCAGTGCTTGCTGGGTACTTGCCAATGCCACCAGCGGCTGGCGCTGACTGCGATCGCACAATTGTTCGACCATTTCGGCCGCCAGCCGCATCGCCACCGTACCGGCCGGCAGCGTTGGCAACGCACCGTCGCTACCGACATTGCAGACCGCAAAGTCAGCTTTGCGCGACGCCGGTTCGCGCAAAGGCCCGGCTGGCAGCAACCAGCCATTGCCGTTGCCGCGCAGATCGGAGAGGATGATTTCAATATCGCGCGCCATGGCGTAATGCTGCAGACCGTCGTCGGAAACCAGCACATTGACCTCCGGATGCGCCGCCAGCAAGGCCAGACCGGCTGCCACGCGAGCACGCCCGACCATCACCGGGCAGCCGCTGCGTTCCGCAATAAGCAAAGGTTCATCTCCGACGTCCTGCGCCAGCGAAGCTGACGTAACCGCCCTGCTGCCATCGGTGGCCGCACCGTAACCACGTGAAATCACGCCCGGCTTGTAGCCGGCCTGGCGCAGCGCTTCGACTAGCCAGATGGTCAATGGCGTCTTGCCGGTACCGCCGACGAAAATATTACCCACCACCACCACCGGCACCGGCAGGCGTTGCGCCTGTTTCCAGCCATGACGGTAAAGCGCACGACGCAACCAGGCCAGCCCCCCAAACAGCAGCGACAAGGGCCACAGCAGACAGGCCAATGGCCCACGACCGCTCCAGGCGCGCGTCAGGCGAGATTCCAGAGTGGCGGCACGATCAGACAAAAGCAAACCTTGGTTGAATGAAATGAAGACAAGCGCAGAACAGCGCCCGCGCTATTTGCCGCTGCTGCTCTGAGCAGCAAAGGTGACCTTGGCAAAACCAGCCGCGCGCGCCGCTTCCAGCACATTGATCACAGTCTGGTGCGCCGCCATTGCATCGGCATTGATGATCACCACCGGATCAGGCTTGCCACTGCCCTCGGCCTGCCCGGCAGCTTGCGCCACAGCCTGCAATTCGCGCGCCAACCCGGCACTATCGCGAGCGGCGACGGCCTGATTATTGATCGCGTAACGGCCCTGGGCATCGACCCCGACATTGATCTCGAACGGTTGCTCCAGCGCTTTTTCAGCATCAGCGGTGGGCAAGGTAATCTGCAACGCAGTGAACTTGCTGTAGGTGGTGGTCACCATCAGGAAAATCACGATCACCAGCAATACGTCAATGAACGGAATCAGGTTGATTTCCAGATCCTCACGCGCTCGGCCTTTGCGAAAATTCATGGCAAATCCTGGTTGAAATTATTGACGCGCACCGTGCACGATATCGACAAACTTGACGGCCTGCTGCTCCATATCGACCACAAAGCCATCGACCAGCGCGCGGAAATGGCGATAAAACACCAGCGACGGCATCGCAATGGCCAGCCCGAAACCGGTGTTGTACAAGGCAATCGAAATGCCGTGCGCCAATTGTGCCGGATTGGTGCCCGCAGAATTTTGCGAAGCAAAAATCTCGATCATGCCAATCACCGTGCCAAACAAGCCCATCAGCGGCGCCAGCGAAGCAATCGTGCCCAGCGTGGTCAGATAGCGTTCCAGCCGATGCGCAGCAGCCTGACCGGCTTCTTCGATGGCTTCCTTCATGACTTCACGCGGGGCATCGACGTTACGTAAACCGGCTGCCAGCACCTGCCCCAGCGGCGAATTCTGCTCCAGCTTGTCGAGCACATCGTCATTGATACGGCCGTGTTCATAGACGCGCACCACTTCCGGCAGCAAATCAGCGGGCAAAATGCGGCCACGGCGCAAATACAAGATTCTCTCGATAATCAGCGCAAGGCCGATAATGGAGGCGATCAACAAAGGCCAGATCGGCCATCCCGCAGCTTGGATGATAGCGAACAAGAAGAACTCCCTCAGTTACAAACAATCGATTTCAAACGATCTCAAACTGTTTTGTTGCGATACAGCGAATTAATTCGACGGTGCAGAATGTAACGTGTTGCGCCGCGCCCCGCAAGGCGCAAACTGACGGCGCGGCCAAAGCGATTTAAAATCTTGTGCACTTTACCCACATTTTCTGTGCATAACTTTGTGAACAAGCCCGACATCAAGACACCAAGACCTTGATTACAAAGACTTTTCTCTACTTGATCAAACTTTGCACAGCGCACAGGATTTCACCCCCGCCATGAACCACGACGATTACACTACATCCACAGCTGCTGCGAGCGGACCGCCGGTACTCGCCGTGTCCGCGCTTAATCAGGCAGTAGCGCGCGTGCTCGAACGCACTTTTCCGCTAGTCTGGGTGTCCGGCGAAATATCCAATTTTACCCGCGCCGCCTCCGGCCACTGGTATTTCACGCTCAAAGACGATGCCGCCCAGGTACGCGCCGTGATGTTCAAAGGCCGCGCCCAGCATGCCGGCTTCGCCCCGCGCGAAGGCGACAAGGTTGAAGTGCGTACGCTGGTGACACTGTACGCGCCACGCGGCGACTATCAGCTCAATGTCGAAGCGATCCGGCGCGCTGGCGTCGGCAATCTGTACGAAGCTTTCCTGCGCCTGAAAGAAAAACTGGACCGCGAAGGCCTGTTCGATCCCGCACGCAAACGCCCAATGCCAGCCTTTGTCCGCTGCATCGGCATCGTCACCAGCCCACAGGCGGCGGCCTTGCACGATATTTTGACCGCATTGCGACGGCGCGTTCCGCATGTGCGGGTGATTCTGTATCCAACGCCGGTACAAGGCGAAGGTGCAGCAGCGCGCATCACGCGCGCCATCCAGACTGCCTCACAACGCGCCGAGTGCGACGTATTGCTGGTCGGACGCGGCGGCGGCAGCATGGAAGACCTGTGGTCGTTCAACGACGAAGCGGTGGCGCGCGCAATTGCCACCTGCTCCATGCCCGTCATTGCCGGTGTCGGCCACGAAACTGATTTCACGATTGCCGATTTTGCCGCCGATCTGCGGGCACCGACCCCAACTGCCGCCGCGGAACTGTGCACCACCCCGCGCAGCGAATGGCTGGCGGCACTGTATAGCTATGCCAGCGAACTCACACGTGCCTTCAAGCGCCAATTGGCCGAACAGGGCCAGACCGTCGACTGGATGTCGCGCCGACTGGTCAGCCCGAGCGCACAAGTGAAGCATCAGCGCGTCAAACTGCAGGCAATGCAAGCGCGCCTGGAACATGCCACGCGCATGCCAGCAGCCAAGGCGCGCTATCAGTTGCAATATTTGCAAACCCGGCTACAAAACCGCCTGCCCGACACCCGCCCGGCCCGCCTGATGCTGAGCGAACATAGCCGCCGACTCGGCAATGCCGTGCAACTGCTCAACCAGCGCCGACGCCAATTGCTCAACACACAACTGGCGCAACTAGAGTTGCTTAACCCACAACGCACGCTCGAGCGCGGCTATGCCATCGTCAGCGACAGCAAAGGCCGAGTCCTGCGCGCGCCGTCTGAGTTGCAGGCGCGCAGCGAGATCACGCTACGTCTGGCCGGCGGCAGCGCTGCGGTCAGTATTGCCGGGGTACAGCCGACGCTGGAATGAGCAATCTGCCGTTTTCACCTGCCTGACAACATGCCGCCAGCGGCGTTGCACCGCCTTGCTACCAACAGGTTGTCAGGCACTGTTATCGTATTACCCGTATTTCCTACGCCATTTTCAGACGTCGGCCAAGGGAAATCGGCCGATTCGAGCAGTGCAAAGAATCGCCAACGGCTTTAGAATCATGGTCTGACAATAAAAACCTTTGTTTCAATCAACAAACCGTAACAATACCGAAAGGATTCACCATGGCACATACCCTACCGGCACTGCCTTATGAATTGGACGCACTGGCGCCAACCATTTCCAAGGAAACGCTCGAATTCCACTATGGTAAGCATCACCAGACCTACGTGACCAATTTGAACAACCTGATCCCCGGCACTGAATTTGAAAACCTCTCGCTCGAAGACATCATCAAGAAGTCATCCGGCGGCGTCTTCAACAACGCAGCACAAATCTGGAACCACACTTTCTACTGGAACAGCCTGACGCCAAAGAGCGCAGGTGCACCAAGCGGCGCGCTGGCTGACGCCATCAATGCCAAATGGGGTTCGTTCGACAGCTTCAAGGCAGAATTCACCAAGCTCGGCCTGGGCAACTTCGGTTCCGGCTGGACCTGGCTGGTCAAGAAGGCAGATGGCACACTGGACATCGTCAACACCACCGGCGCCGGCACTCCGCTGACCACCGCTGACAAGGCGCTGCTGACCATCGACGTGTGGGAACATGCCTACTATATCGACTACCGCAATGCACGCGCCAAGTACGTCGAAGCGTTCTGGGGCATCGTCAACTGGGACTTCGCTGCAAAGAATTTCGCTTAAGCCGTAACGCTTTTGCGCAATCGAGAAAGCCTGCCGGTCAGTGACCGGCAGGCTTTTTTCATTCCCGCGCAGCTCCTGCACTGCGTCGGCGACCTGCCACGATCAACATGGATATGCCACAATCGCCACTCCCTTATTCATCGCGCGGAGCATTCCTCATGGCCACCATCCACCTGCATAACGAATCCGGCTACGCCCAGCGCATCCGTGCCCGCAGCCACCAGTTGCAAGCCGACGAACCGCTCAACAACGGCGGTGGCGATACTGGCCCGGCCCCCTACGAACTGTTGCTGGCGGCATTGGCGGCCTGCACTTCGCTGACCTTGCGCATGTATGCCGAACGCAAAGGATGGCAACTCGGCAGCATCCACGTTGATGCGCGCTTCTCGCGCGACGAAGCCGGGCTCGAAAATATCGAAAGAACCGTGACCTTCGGCCATGCACTCACGCCTGAGCAATTGCAACGACTGGCCGATATCTGCGAAAAAACGCCGGTCACCAAGACCTTGCGCGAAGGCACGCCGATCCGCACGGCTTTTTCCTGATCAAGATCTCGTTATTTTCGATCATCAACCATATAATTCACTAAAAATCATTCTAAAAATTGACAAAAAACACGATGAATAATAAAAAATATCTTTAAAAATCAATAAGTTAATTTAATTATCGAATTATTCGATAATAGACCACCATTCTTTCCGTTTTTCTTTTAATTTCGGCCCGCGCATACTCCGTCTGTCCTAAACGAAAACGCAGAAAACGAAGACGCTCCCACATCGGGATCGCCGTTTCCTGCCCTAACCGACGGAGTAAATCATGCTTCAAATTCGCAAATCAAATGAACGCGGCGTTGCTGACCACGGTTGGCTCAATTCGCACCACACTTTCTCGTTCGGTCATTACTATGATCCGCAACATGTCGGCTTCGGCCCACTGCGCGTGATCAACGAAGACCGCGTGCAACCAGCCATGGGTTTCGGCACACACGGCCACAGCGACATGGAGATCATCTCTTATGTGCTCGACGGCGCGCTGGAACACAAGGACAGCATGGGTACCGGCTCGGTACTGCACTATGGTGATGTGCAGCGCATGAGCGCCGGCAGCGGCGTGCGCCATAGCGAGTTCAACCACTCGCCGGACGCACCGGTGCACTTCCTGCAGATCTGGATTCAGCCAAATGTGAAAGGCATTGCGCCCAGCTACGAAGAGAAGCATTTCAGCCCGCAACAAAAGCAAGGTCAGTTACGCCTGATTGCCTCGTCCGACGGCCGCGATGATTCGGTGCTGATCCATCAGGATGCCTCGATCTATGCCTCGATCCTGAACGGCGGCGAAAAGCTGGAACACACGCTCGATGCCAACCGGCTGGCTTATGTGCATCTGATTCGCGGCCATCTCACCGTCAACGGCAAAGCGCTGGCGACCGGCGATGCTATCAAGATCAGCGACGAGCAACTGATCACAATCGAACAGGCGCAAGCAGCTGAATTCCTGCTGTTCGACCTGCCTTACTAGCCTTATTAAACCGAAACGACCTTGCCTGCGGCAAGGCCGTTCCACCGACAACGACAACCACCAGGAAACCATCATGGCAAACATTCTCTTCATCAACAGCAGCGCCCGCAGCACCGGCTCGATCTCGCGCCAGCTCACCAGCGAATTCATCGAACAACTGAAAGCCGCACAACCCGGCAGCAATGTGGTCGAGCGCGATGTCGCCGCCAATCCGATTCCCCACCTCGATGAAAAAATGCTGGGCACCTTCTTTACCCCAGCCGACAAGCGCAGCGCCGAACAGCAGGCACTGGTCAAGATTTCCGAAGAGTTGATTGCCGAAGTCAATGCCGCCGACACCATCGTCATCGGCGCACCGATGTACAACTTCTCGATCACTTCCACGCTCAAGGCCTGGATTGATCATGTCGCCCGTGCCGGCGTCACCTTCAAGTACACCGAAACTGGTCCGGTCGGCTTGGTCCAAGGAAAGAAAGTGTATATCTTCACCTCACGCGGCGGTGTCTACAGCGAAGGCCCAGCCAAGGTAATGGACTTCCATGAAACCTATCTGCGCGCCGTACTCGGCTTTATCGGCATGACCGATATCACCTTCATCCATAGTGAAGGCCTGGGCATGGGCGAAGCCGCTGTGGAAAAAGCCATTGCGCAAACCCGCCAAACCATCGGTACCTTGCTGGCAGCTTGATCAATCTGCCTTCCATGTAAAAAAAGCACGCGCGCCAACAGCGTTCGTGCTTTTTTCATTACCTTGCGATACCGCTACAAACCGTTGCTGGCGATTTCACTAAACATGCGCTGCAACACATCAGTCTCGCGCAGACGCTGCAACCACCAACGCAGGGCAGCGCCCTCCTCACCGACCCGCCAGGCCAGCGAGAAATGCTCATCGGCACGTGGCTCCTCCACTTCCTTGACGACCATCGATCCGGCAGCAATCGCCGCGCGTACGCAAGGCTCTGGCAAAAATCCAAAACCAATCCCGGCCAGTTGCAAGGCATATTTGCTGCGCATGTCTGGCACCGTCAAGGTATCCTGACCAAATAGCAAACCGACGGTGCGCGGCGCCATACGGCGTGCCGAATCCGCCACACTGATGGCGCGATAAGGATAGAGATCGGACTTGCTCAAGACTTTTTTGACCGCCGCCAGTGGATGATTGGGTGCCACGGCGAACACAAACTGTACCGTACCGATCGGTTCAGCGACATAGCCGCCGCCCGCCGGTCCTTCGCCGGGCGCGGCCACCAGCAAATCAACGCGGCGGTCGAGCAAGGCTTCCCAGGTGCCCGCCAGCGATTCGCGCGTGATGCGCAAACGGGTTTTATCGGCTACCTGATAAAACGCCACAATGTCCGACTCCAGCCAGGCAGCCGAATACAGTGAATCGAGCCCGACCGTGAATTCGGTTTCCCAGCCCGAGGCGACACGGCGCACACGGTGCTCCAGATCCTCAGCCGCCTTGAGCAAGTAGCGCCCTTCCTTGAGCAACTCTTCGCCGGCACGCGTCAACACCACCTTTGGACCTTGCCGCTCGAACACTTGCACACCCAGATCCTGCTCCAGTTTCGACACCGTATAGGAAATGGTTGACGGCACCCGATGCAATTCGACACCGGCAGCCGAAAACGAACCGCGCCGGTCGATTGCATCAAGTATCAAGAGCGCATCAAGACTGATTCTGAACATAGGAGTTTCCGCAAATAGGCTGGCGAGCGATCAGACTTCCACCGTATGACCGGCGGCAACCCAGGCGTCGATGCCGCCAGTGAGCGGGCGCACGCGCTGGTAGCCGCGCCGCATCAGCTGCTTGGCCACCAATGCCGCCGAAGCTTCGTTAGGACAGGCGCAATAAACGATCACTTCGCCCTCGGCCGGCACATCAAACACAAAGGTTTGAATTTCCTTGCTGGCAATGGTCACGGCACCGGGAATACGGCCGCCACTTTGCGAGGCAGGGGTACGGACATCAACAATGGTCGGCCGCTCTCCGCTCTTGAACAACTGATGCAATTCATCAACAGAAATACGCGCCATTTCCAGCGAACGGCGAAAACGGCGGCGCTGCCACCATTTGTTGGCAACAAAAATGGCAAAGCCGATCACCACCAGCAACATGCCGTATTGCCCCAATTGGGTCAGCACGCTGAGCAAATCGTCCACCGCGGAATTGAACAGGGAACCGAGAAACACCGCCAACCCCGCCCACAAGGCAGCGCCGACGCCGTCAAAGAGGACGAAGCGGGTACGTGAAGTGCCGAGCGTGCCAGCCAGCGCGCTGGCAATCGATGCGAAACCGGGAATGAATTTGGCGACCAGCAGGGAGCGTGCGCCCCAGCGCGAATAGATCGATTCGGTCTGGCGCACACAGGAGTCAGGCGATAAGGAAATCCGGCACAGCAGCGACATGATGCGACGGCCATAGCGGCGGCCGGCCAGATACCAGCAATAGTCGGCAATCAACGCCGCTGCCACTGCCACCAATATCACCAAAGCAATCGGATACTGGCCGCGATAAGCCAGGGCGCCAGTGATCACCAGCGTCGGATAGGCGGGAATCGGCGCACCGAATTGTTCAGCCAATACATTGACGAAAACAATGAGCAGACCGTACTGTTCAATCAAATGGTACAAATAGCTCATCACATCCTTCTTGTCTTGGATTGCTGTTATCGCTACCTGACTGCGCCTCAACGCCCGCGCACGACAGATGCAGACCGCATTATAGATTCACCAGTGCTGTGCTGCCCAATGCTTGTGCTTTGATGCGGGAACATCACATTCTTGCGCTCAACTCAATAAAGTTTTCCCCTGAGGCCTATTTTTGCAACAGCGCTCTGGCCGCATACTGACCGCCTGCAGTCGTTTCTGCCCCATGCTTATAGAGGATCATCATGCACACCATTCCCGCCTTTGGCGTCGGCACTTTCCGCCTGACCGGCCAATCCGTCATCGATTCGATCCGCAACGGGCTCGAACTCGGTTACCGCCATATCGACACCGCACAGATCTACGGCAATGAAAGCGACGTCGGCCAAGCTATCGCGGGCAGCGGTGTTGCGCGTGCTCAATTGTTCGTCACCACCAAGGTCTGGACCGATAGCTTGAGCAAGGACAAACTGCTGCCCAGCCTGCAAAACAGCCTGGAAAAATTACAAATATCCCAGGTCGACCTGAGCCTGATCCATTGGCCGGCACCGAACGACAGCATTGCCGTGGCAACTTATATGGAAGCGCTAGCACAGGCCCAGGCACAAGGATTGACGCGCCTGATCGGCGTGTCCAATTTCACCATCGCGCAATTGCAGCAAGCCATTGCAGCAGTTGGCGCAGCCGCCATCAGCACCTTGCAGATCGAAATACATCCGTTTTTGCAAAACCGCAAACTGGTCGACTTCGCCCGCAGTCAAGGCATCCACCTGACTGCCTATATGCCGCTGGCCTATGGCAAAGTCATGAGCGATCCAGTGCTACAGGAAATCGCCCGTGCACATCAAGCCAGCGCTGCTCAGGTTGCCTTGGCCTGGTCCTTGCAGCAAGGCTTTGCCGTGATTCCTTCATCAACGCAACGCGCCAATCTGGCCAGCAATCTGGCGGCGCAAGAGTTGCAATTATCAGACGCCGAGATGGCCCGCATTGCCACGCTGGAGCGCGGCGAACGCCTGGCCAATCCTGATTTTGCGCCGCATTGGGATTAAGCGTTCAGAAAACACGGGCGTAAAAAAACCGGCCGCGACATCCAGGCGGCCGGTTTTTCTTGCGGCTCACTCAGGCGACAGCAGCGACTGGCTTATTGTGCGGCTCACCCTTGATGCGCAAGACCATCACGGCACCGAGCAAACAAGCACAACCCATGAGCACCGAGGACAAGGTGTAATTACCCAGCGTCGAGCGCAACACGCCCGCCACCAAGGTCGCCGTCGCAGCACCCAGTTGATGACCGGCGACGATCCAGCCAAACACGATCGGTGCGGCCAAACGGCCGAACACGTCATTGGCCAGCTTCACGGTCGGCGGCACCGTGGCAATCCAGTCCAGACCATAGAACACGGCGAAGATGGTCAAGCCATAGTATTCAAGACCGAAAGCATAAGGCAGGAAGATCAAGGCAATGCCGCGCAAGCCGTAATACCAGAACAGCAGCACGCGCGGATTAAAACGATCCGACATCCAACCAGACAAGGTGGTACCCACCAGATCGAGCAAACCCATTGCCGCCAAAATGCCGGCGCCGCCCACTTCCGAAATGCCATAGTCGTTGCACATGGCGATAAACTGCGTGCCGATGTAGCCGTTGGTGCTCATGCCGCAGACAAAGAAACTGAAAAACAGCAGCCAGAAGTCGCGTACCTTCATCGCCTGACGCAGCGCATCGAAAGCAATCGTCAACGGATTACGCGCCTTGATTTCGGCATCTGCCGGTGCATCGGCA
>Ga0066798_10000806_pt1 | contig 14671 bp, 14 predicted proteins | sample PersoiDNA2013203_FD_70961 | JGI IMG/M metagenome (GOLD analysis project Ga0066798, IMG submission 70961) | Permafrost soil microbial communities from the Arctic, to analyse light accelerated degradation of dissolved organic matter (DOM) -... | ecosystem: Environmental > Terrestrial > Soil >...
GGGCGGTGGGTGTAGCGCTTGAGCAGTGCCAGCGGTGTGGGGACCTCGCGCTCGCTGTCCTGGACGGTTCCGTCGAGGTTGAGCAGCACGGGGTAGGCCAGACCGATGGGTGTGGGGGTGGCCAGTTCGACCAGGCGTGACCACAGGTTGTTCGGCAGGTGGTCCAGGTCCGGGTTCATCACGCCAAAGAATGGCGTGCTGCAGTGCTGGAAGGCCTTGTTGTGGTTGGCACCAAAGCCCTGTGGCGTGGCGTTGAGGATCTCGCTGACCCGGAAGGGGCAATCAGGCGGCACCGTCAGGCCGGGGCCGGGCAGGTTGTGGGTGATGATCAGATGTTGCAGATTGCTGGGGCCTTGGGCGCTCAGTTCATCCAGCAGCACCTGCAAGCATTCGGCATGGCCGTGGCTGATCACCGAAAGCGTCAAATCCCGTTCACCCCGGTTCAAGGAATCCGGCCCGCTGTCCCTGTGTGTCATTTAGATGAAGTGATACCAACGCTGCATGGCGAGCATGTTAACTGTTGGTTGGGGTGTAACGGCGCCGGCTGGAGCCGGGTGGCTGGGTGATTTGGTGCAAAATCGCGGGCTGGCGTGCGGTGTCCGGCTCCGTGCTCAGGCTTTCGCTCCCGTTCCAGACGTCTGATGGGCGTCGCATCACCGCTTTCATCCCCACATGAGCACAGAATCCTTGTCTACCGTTGAACCCGTCCTGACGCAGGACGAGCCGCGCCCCCGGCTCGGCGACGTGCTGGTTCAGGCTGGCAAGCTCACTCCACGTGACCTGGAACGCGCCCTGTCGGCCCAGCAGGAGTTGGGCGACATGCTGGGGCGGGTGTTGGTTCAGTTGGGGTTGGTGTCCGAGCAGGATGTGCTCCAGGCCTTGTCGCAGCAGTTGGGGCTGACTGTGGTGGGGGCAGATCAGTTTCCAGAGTTTCCTCTGGAGGTGCCCGGTCTGCTGCCTTCGTATCTGTCGGCCAACCAGGTGCTGCCCATCCGCCTGCATGAGGATCGACTCGACGTGGCGATGGCCGTGCCGCAGGATCGGTATGTGCTCAAGGCCTTGCATTTGGCGACAGGCTTGAAGGTCCAGCCCCATCTTTGCCTGGAAAGTGAAATCGAGAAGGCATGGGCCCAGCCGGTCGAGGCCGAACCTGAAGACGACACGGCGGGATTTGATGAGGACAGCCTGGGGGGCGACTTTGTCGAGCACCTCAAGGATCTGGCCAGCGAAGCGCCCGTGATCCGACTGGTCAACAGCATCATCAGTCGGGTGATCGAGTTGCGTGCTTCGGACATCCATTTGGAACCCTTCGATGACGGTCTGCATGTGCGCTACCGGGTGGACGGTGTGATCCACGCGGGCGATGTGGTTCAGCCCAAGCTGAGCGCGGCCGTGAACTCGCGCGTGAAGTTGCTGGCACACCTCGACATTGCCGAGCGTCGCCTCCCGCAGGACGGTCGCATCAAGACCCGGGTCAAAGGGCGTGAGCTGGATCTTCGGGTGTCCACGGTGCCCACGGTGCATGGTGAAAGCGTGGTGATGCGGGTGCTGGACCGTGCCAGTGTGCGTTTCAGCCTGGAAAGCATGGGCTTTGCCAGCGACACCCTGGGGCGCTTCAACACCTTGCTGGCCAAGCCCCACGGCATCTTGCTGGTCACGGGGCCGACGGGCTCTGGCAAGACCACGACGCTGTACGCGGCCCTGTCCAAACTGGATTCGACCACCCAGAAGATCATCACGGTGGAAGACCCGGTGGAGTACCAGTTGGAGGGCATCAACCAGATCCAGGTGCACCCCCAGATCAACCTGACCTTTGCCAGCGCGCTGCGCTCCATCCTTCGGCAAGACCCCGACATCATCATGATCGGCGAAATGCGCGACGGTGAAACCGCCCAGATCGCGGTGCAATCCGCGCTCACAGGGCACTTGGTGCTTTCCACGCTGCACACCAACACGGCAGCAGGCGCCGTGATCCGGCTCAAGGACATGGGGGTGGAGGGGTATCTGATCACCTCCTCGGTCAATGGCGTATTGGCGCAACGTCTGGTGCGGGCCTTGTGCAGCCACTGCAAGCAGGCCGAGGCGCCGTCATCCGAGGTGCTGTCAAGCACAGGGCTGCATCGCTTTCTGCCGTCGGGTCAGCCCATCTACAAAGCCGTGGGTTGCGATCACTGCCGGGGCACGGGTTACCAGGGACGCACCGGCATCCATGAATTGCTGGTGCTCGATGAAGCCATGCGGCGAGCCATTGTGGCGGGCGATGATGCCAGCCGCCTGCACAGCCTGGCCTGCCAGTCGGGCATGCTGACGCTTTACGAAGATGGCTTGCGCAAGGTGGCCGCTGGTGTGACCAGCCTTGATGAGTTGCTGCGCGTGACGGAGGACCAGGGCGATGCCTGAGTTCTTCTGGCGTGCGGTGGATGCGCAGGGGCAGGTGCAGGAGGGCCGTCATGAGGCGGTCTCGGTGCCGGCCACCCAGAAATGGTTGCGCGCTCGCCACCTGACCCCGCTGGAAATCCGTGAGCCCCAGGCCAGCGATGCAGACGCCCGGGCGGCGGGCAAGGCGTCGGGCCTGGCCTCCCTGAAGGGCAGCGGGCGCCGCGTGGGCAAGGGCCCGGTGACGCAGGCCGACGTGCTGCTGCTGACCTCCGAACTGTCGATCATGTTGCGTGCAGGTCTGGCCCTGGACAACGCCTTGCGGGTGTTGATCGGCATGAGCCACAAGCCGTCGGTGGCGGCCTTGACCCAAAGCACGCTGGATGACGTCAAGGGCGGCACCCCCTTCAGCAAGGCCTTGGGCAAGCACCGCGCCCTGTTCGGTGATTTCTACATCAACATGATCCGCTCGGGCGAGGTCAGTGGCCAACTCAGCTCGGTGATGGATCGCCTCGTCGAGCACATGGAGCGTCTGCGCGCGCTGCGGGAGAACGTGGTGTCCGCCACCATTTACCCAGCCATCTTGCTGGGCGTGGCGGTTTTGTCCTTGATTGCCATGCTCGGCTTTGTCGTGCCGCAGTTCGAGAAGCTGTTCAACGACATGGGTGATGCTCTGCCTTTGCCCACCCGCCTGGTGATGGGGTTGGGGCATGCGTTCACCAGCTATGGGCTGGTGATCGGCGCTGTGGCCTTTTTTGTCGGCACCGGCGTCTGGCGCTGGTTCAAGTCGCCGGTCGGTCGCAGTTGGTGGCAGCACAAGGTGTTGCGTCTGCCTTTATTGGGGCGGCTGACCCTCAAATACGAATTGACCCTGTTTTCGCGCTCGCTGGGCACCTTGCTGGGCAACGGCGTGCCGTTGTTGACAGCCCTTCGCATCGCCACAGATACCGTGACCAATGATGTGCTGCGCAGTGCTTTGGCCGGCGTGGGGCCCATGGTCAAGGAAGGCAGCAAAATGGTCGATGCCATTTCTGCCACCGGAATTTTTGAACCCTTGGCGATCAACTTGATCCGAGTGGGGGAAGAGACGGGGCGCATCGGGCCCATGATGCTGGAGTTGGCCAACATCCTGAACCGGGACGTCGAGGTGGGGATCAAGCGTGGCCTGACCCTGCTGGAGCCGTTGCTGATCATTGTGCTGGGTCTCATGATCGCCTCGATCATCGTGTCGATCCTGCTGGGCATTCTGTCCATCAATGATCTGGCTGTTTGAGTTGTTACTTTAAGGATTTGATATGTTGAGCTTTCGCCAGCGCCGTGCGAGCCGTCGTGCCCGTGGCTTCACCCTGATCGAACTGCTGGTCGTTTTGGCCATCCTGACCTTGCTGGCAGGCTTGGTGGGGCCTCGGGTGCTGAGTCAGCTCGGTGGGGCCAAGTCCAAGACGGCAGGTGTGCAGATTGCCGACCTCGAAAAATCGCTCGAGCTTTACAAGCTCGATGTGGGGCGCTTCCCGACCACTGAAGAGGGGCTGAACGCGCTGGTGGTCAAGCCGGCCTCGGCCAATGGCTGGAATGGCCCTTACTTGAAGGGCGGCGTGCCCAACGACCCCTGGGGCAAGCCGTACAAGTACACCCTGAATGGCGCCAACGTCGAGTTGCTGTCTTACGGTGCCGATGGCGCAGCCGGTGGTGAAGGCGAGAACGCCGACGTCGTGAACGCCAAGTAAATCCATCACGCATGAACCGGTCCCGGCGCTTCCATGCTGCCCGCGAGCGGGGCTTCACCCTGATCGAGTTGCTGGTGGTGTTTGCCATCCTGGGCTTGTTGATGGCGGTGGTGCCCATCGCGTTGGGCAAGATGCGGGAGGGCGCTGAATACCGGAGTGTGCTGCGCGAAATGGTGTCTGAGATGCGCGCCGCCCGCAACCGCGCCCAGCTGCAAGGGGCCGAGACCCGCTTTCGGGTTGATCTGGAGCGACGGCTTTTTGGGGTGGATGATGCCCCGGCCAAACCATTTCCGGCTTCGGTCGCGGTCAGGGCCACCGTGGCGGGCATGGAGCTCGGGCAGTCAGGTGCGGCGGCCATTCGGTTTTTGCCTGACGGCGGCGCCACGGGGGGGAGTATTGATGTGTTTCGCCCCTCTGGCAGCGGCACTCGTTTGCGCATTGACTGGATGTCCGGCCGTGTCAGCACGGAACCCATCGAGCAATGAGGGCCGGCCTGTACTCCCGGCGTGCCTCGGCGCGCGGGTTCTCTCTGCTGGAGTTGTTGGTCGCCATGGCGATTCTCGGCATGTCCTTGGGCCTGATCTACCGGGCCAGTGGCAGTGCCGCCCGTGGCATGGCCTCGGTCGAGATGCAGTCGCGTGCAACGGCCGAGCTCGAATCGTTGCTCGCCTGGCACGACACCGTGCCTGAAGGTGGCTGGCACGACGCCGGTCGTCGAGGTGGCTTTGACTGGCGCATCGATTCGGCGCCTTGGGCCGGCTCGCTCAACGATTCACGCACGGTGCCCCTGCATGAGGTGCAGTACAGCGTGAGCTGGTTCAACGGTGACCGGGTGCAAAGCCTGCAGGTCACCACCTTGCTGCCCCAGGCCCTGCCGCTGCCAGGGCAGGTGCGCTGACATGGTGTACGCAAGCCGACCCAGCCGTCGCCAGGGCTTCACGTTGGTGGAGTTGCTGGTGGCCATGTCGCTCATGTCGCTGATCCTGCTGGCCATGAGTTCAGCCCTGCACACCATGGGTCAGACCGAGTCGCGCATCGACGAGCGATCCACCCGGCTGGATGACTTTCGCTCGGCCACAGCCTTCATCCGGTCCACTCTGGGCCGGGTCTCGATGCGGCTGCGCCCTGGGGCGGGTTCGGTCGATCAGAGCAATTACCTGTTTGAGGGGCGCAACGAAGGCATTGCCTGGGTGGGCACCATGCCTGCGCGCTATGGTGCTGGGGGGCGGCATTTCTTCCGTCTCATGGCTGAGCCCTCGGGCCAGCAGGGCTATGCCTTGGTGTTGCGTTACGCCCCCTGGACCGGTGCTGCTGGCTTTCCGGATTGGTCGCAGGTAGACGGCCGGGTGCTGGTGGGGGGGGTGACGGGCTGGAGCATCGAATACGAAGACCCGCGCGTGGCGCCTGGCCGCTGGCTGCCTGAATGGTCCATGGCCATGGGCAATACCAATCAGGACCGGCGCAGCCGATTGCCCTCGCGTGTGCGCCTGTTGATCCAGGTGGCGGGCAGCGACTGGCCTGAGCTCGTGATCCCTCTGCGTCAACTGCCTTCACAGGTGGGCGGCAGCGCCAGTGGTTTTGCCGTCGGAGGCGCTGAAGAATGAAGATGCAACGCGTCTCCAAGCCGCCCGTCTGGCTGCGCATCCGCCCGCGCCAGGCCGGCATTGCCCTGGTGGGCGTGTTGTGGATGGTGGCGGCCCTGAGCCTGATTGTGGCGGGCATGGTCAAGGTCACCCGGCAGGACGCGCGTACCGTGTCGGCTGGCAAGCAAGGCGTGCTGGCAGAGGCCTATGGGCAAGCGGCGATCGTGCAAACAGTGCAGCGCATGCAGATCGATCCCACCCAATATGTGCGCTACACCCAGCTCACAGTCAATTACCAGGGGGCTCCGATCCAGGTTGCAGTGGTGCCACTGAATGGGCTGATCAACCTCAATGGGGCATCGGCGGGCCTGTTGTCCAAGCTGTTCCGGGTGGCGGGCGGCCTGCCTGCCACCACGGCCGATACCCTGGCCCAGCAGGTGGTGGCCTTGCGCGACCGCCCCGACACAAAGGGCACGGCCGTGGGCTTCGATGCGGTGGAAGACCTTCTGCAGGTGCCCGGGGTCGACTACGACCTCTATGCTAATATCGCCCGCCTTCTGGTCGTGGGCCGGCGCACTGTGTCGCGGGTGAACGCTTTGGCGGCCACGCCCGAGGTGCTGGTGGTGCTGGCGGGCGGTGATGCTGCGGTGGCCAATCAGATCGTGCAGGCCCGGCAAGTGGCTGGTTCGGCACCCGACACCACGCGGCTCGATGCCTCTTTTGTGGACAACAGTTCGGGTTCACGCTACCGGCTGATCGCCAGCCTGTCGCTGGACTCGGGGCGTCGTTGGTATGTTTCCCGGGACATCGACCTCAACCGAAATGCCCCGGATGGCCAGCCCTGGCGCACTTTTGGGGCCGACCGCCGGGTTGCCTCCGCGCCATGAAACTTTTTATTTTCCTGAATGGTGTCCATGGTCACGACCAACACTGATTTGCGTCTGTTCGGTCTCGACTTGCGAAAGTTGGGCGCAGAGCTCGCGCGCCCCTGGCAAGGCTTGCTGGATCGGCCGGCCTTGCGCTGGCTGACCCCGCTGCAGCCGGTGCGTCTCATCCGAGCTGACCGCAGCGAATGGATTCAGCGCGGCGAGTTGCTGCAGCCGGCAGCCAATTGCACGGCCAAGGTTCGGGCCGCCGCCATCCGCGCCACCGCAGTTGAACTGCCGGATGAGAGCGTGCTGGTGCGTGAGCTGGTGTTGCCTTTGTTGGCCGATGCCGATCTGGCCCGCGCCGTGGCGCTCGAAGTGGCCGCTGCCAGCCCCTTTCTGTCCGACGACACGGTGCATGGGTTTACGGTGCTGTCACGCCAAGGTCAGAGCCAGCGTGTGGCTCTGGCCCTGAGCTCGCGGGCCTCGGTTGCCCGTTACCTTGATGAAGTGATGGCCGCGCCCGGCCAGCCGGCCGAGTCGTCCCGATCGGCCCCCGAGGTCTGGGTGTCACTGAGTGCTTCGGCTCTGCAACCAGGCCCCTACATCACGCTGGCTGGATTTGGTGAAGCCAATCGCCTGCGCCGCCAGCAGCGCGGACGCACTCTGCGCTTGGGCTTGATTCTGCTGGCCTTGTTCTGGTTGGTGCCGGCGCTCACCGCTTCCACCCTGCAGCTGATCCATCGGGTGCGGCAGGCCGAAGCCCAGTTCGCGACCCTGAACAAAAAAGCGGCTCCGGCCGTGGCGCAGCGCACCGAACTGGTCACGCAGCTGGATGGTCTCAAAGACCTGAACGAAATCCTGCAAGAGCGCGTCGAGCCGCTGCGGGTGATCGCCTTGATGACCGAAACCCTGCCGGACGACACGTGGCTGCAATCGCTGCAGATCCAGGGCGCCAAGATCACGCTGCAGGGATTGACCCCCAGCGCCGCCGCACTGATGCAAAAGCTCAGCACCGAGCCGCTTTTCAAGGACGTCAAAGCCCCTTCGGCGGCCGTGCGACAGCCTGGCGCAGCCAAAGAGGCCTTCAACATCGAATTCACCCTGGACACCAAGGCCATGCGTGCCAACGACCCGGAGCAGGAGGCGCCGCCCCCGCGCCCGCGGGAGAACCGTCCGGTACCTGGGGCTGATGGCAAGCCTGCAGACGCCAATGTGCCCAAGCCCGCACCGGTGGCAAATGCTGCGCCCGCAGCGCCTCCGCCCACTCCGGTGTCGGCAGCCTACCCGCAAGGCGTGCCGCCTGCTGTGCTCAAGGAAGCTGGGCCATTCGGTATTTTGTTGGGCGCTACCCCCAAGGTGGCACAGCCTGCTCCGGCGGTGATCCCGCCGCCTCCGCCGCCTCCGCCTGCGCAGGCACCTGCTTCGGCCCCTGCCGCAGCCCCCGCCGCGCCTGCCCCGGCCGCGCCCGCCCCTGCAGCGCCAGCCAAGCCGGCGGCCGGTGCCAGCCCGTTCTCGATTGGAGGTGGCAAATGAAATCCATCAAGCAATTGCAGAGCCTGCCGGGTCTGGTGTTGGGGCTGCTTCTCGTGTTGGTGCCTTTGATCGGTGTGTCTGGTTATGTGTACGTCCAGCACCAGGGCGCCCAAAAGCGCCTGTCTGATCTGGAGCCGCGCTACGCTCGCCTGTTGGGCCTGGTCGGCCAGCAAAGCCAGATCGAAGACGCGGTCGATCAGGCGCGGCAGTTGCAGGACCTGTACATCTACCCATCCACCCAAGACGTCTCGCAGGTGGGCAATGCTGCCCAGCAGCGCATTCGCGACCTGTTCACCAGCGCCGGCGTGGATGTGCAATCCAGCCAGGTCTTGCCCGCCAAGACGGACCACCGCTTTGACCGTATCCCCATCCAGGTGCGCTACGAGGGTGAAATGGCCAAGTTGCAGGCCTTGCTGGTGGCCGTGGGCACCCAGCCGGGGCCGGCGGTGCTGGTCGAGGGCATGACGGTGCAGATCCTGACCTACGCCACCAACCAGGCGCCGGCACGGCTGACCGGCCAAATCAACTTTTTTGTGCTGAGGTCGGCATCGTGAAAGCACAACTCGGAAAGATCCGCCTCGTGATCCGGCAATACGCCCTGTGGCTGCTGCTGGCTCTGAACCTGCTTTTGGCGCTCGAGGTTGCGCACCTGTGGGTCAATCGTCAGGGACAATTGCGCAATTGGTTGTGGCAGGAGCCGGCTGCGCAGCAAATCACTCTCGACAAAATCAGCTTGCCCCGCGGCGCCGCGAGTGGTGAGGCCGACCTGAGCCGTTTCGTGCAGGTGTTGGACCGCCCTCTGTTCACGGCCACCCGCCGGCCGCCGCCGCCCCCGCCGCCCCCGCCGCCCCCCAAGCCCGTCGACCCCTTGGCCGACTTTGAATTGGTCGGTCTGGTCGAACGCGGCGCTGAAGGCAGCGTGTTGGCGAAGCAGGGCGGAAAAGTTCGTCGCTACCACGTGGGTGATGCCGTGGGCGAATGGCGCCTGGCCGCTGTGCAGGGGCGCGATGTCGTGTTCAAGAATGGCACCGAATCGAGAACTATCACGCTGATCCGGAGTCGCAAGCCCTGAGGCTGTGGCTCAGAGGCCGTCGGCAGCGGCATTGAATAACTGAGAAATATGAATCACAAACAATTTGTGCTCACGTCGGTGGTGTTGGCGATCAGCCAGCTGAGTTGGGCTGCCAGCGATGATGCGTCGGCCACCAAACCTGCGGCCACCGGCTTTTCGATCGGTGGTGGGGCCGCCGTGCCTGCCAAGACGGCTCCCGCTGTTGTCAAGGTAGCTCCGGCTCCAGCTCCAGCTCCAGCTCCAGCTCCAGCTCCAGCTCCAGCTCCAGCTCCAGCTCCAGCTCCAGCTCCAGCTCCAGCCGCGGTGGCTCCGGTGGCCGCTGAGGCTGCAGCCTCGGCAGCTCCTGCGCCGGCTGCCACAGCGCCCGCCGTGCCTTCTGGCGCTGACGCCAAGGCGCCTGAAGCTGTGCCCGCAGCGCCTGTGGTTGTCGAGGCACCGCCGACGGCAGCCGTTCCTGCGCCTGCCGCCGTACCGCCCAAGGCTGCAGAATCCAAGGCTACAGAATCCAAGGCCTCTGCTTTGGCTCCGCAGGTTGACACCGAGCCCCGGCTGGATCGCGGCACTGGCGTCATCACGGCGCCCAGTTTGCTGGCACCTCCACCCGACGTTTCGGCCACCTCGTTTGGTTTTGAAGAGGCACCGATTCTCGATGTGGTCAATGTGCTGATGCGCGACATCTTGAAGGTGGATTTCGTGATCCACCCGCCGTTGACCGGGAGCGTCACACTGGCCACGCGTGCGAATGTCAGCACCGACCAGGCGGTGTACCTGCTTGAGAGCGCGTTGCAAGCCGCTGGCCTGCAGATGGTGCGCGATACCCGGGGCATTTTCCACGTGGGCAAGCCCGAGTCGCTCAAGGGCATTGGCGGTGCGGTACGCCGCTTCGAAGCCGGCAAGCCCTTGCAACCCGGTTATGGCGTGATCGTGGTGCCGCTGGAGTTCATTGGCGCTGCCGAAATGGCCAGCATCCTCAAGCCTTTGTTGCCGCCCGATGCACTGGTGCGCACCGACACCACCCGCAACATGCTGGTGCTGGTGGGCTCGCGCACGCAGGCCGAGGGCTGGTTGGACTTGGTGCGTACTTTTGACGTGAACCTGCTCAAGGGCATGTCGATCGGCCTGTTCCCGCTCAAATACATCACCACCAAAGAGGTGGAAGACACCCTTAAGATGCTGGCGGCTTCAACCGGCACTACCTTGGGTGCCTCCACCACGGGGGGCACGGGCGGAGCGTCGGCCGCGCCTGCCGCCCCGACCATGAGCCTGGGGGCTGCAGTTGCCGCAGGGGGGCTGGGTGCGTCATCCAACACAGCCAACCGCACCGGCGGCGTCAGTGAGGCGTTTCCCTTGTTTGGTGCCATCCGCATGATGACGGTGGACCGGCTCAATGCTGTCCTTGTGGTCACACCCCGCGCTCCCTATCTGGATGAGGCCAAGCGATGGCTCGATGGCATTGACAAGCCAGGTCTGAACGGCGGTGAACCTCAGCTGTATGTGTACCCCGTGCAAAACGGCAATGCCAAACATCTGGCCAGCGTGATCAGCGGCCTGTTTGGTGGCAATGCGGGGGGCGGCACCTCCAACACAGGCGTGGCGCCCAGCCTGGGAAGCTCCAGCACCGGCTCCACGTTCCTGGGCTCCTCTGGCACCAGCAGTTCGGCCTTTGGCAGCAGCAGCGGCAGCAGCAGCTTGAGTGGCGGCAGCTCCTTTGGCTCGGCCACTGGCAACACCAATGCCGCCAACAACGCCACCAACGTGCAGGCCGTCGCCCTGGGCAACAGCGGGGTGCGCCTGATTGCCGACAACCTCAACAACGCCATTCTGGTGTGGGGGACACGGGCTGAATTTGCCAAGATCGAAAATGCCCTCAAACGCCTGGATGTGCCTCCCACTCAGGTGTTGATTGAGGCCAGCATCATCGAGGTGACCCTCAGCGACACCCTGAGCTACGGTTTGCAATGGGCTTTCAGCGGTGGTGCCAGCGGCAACCGCAAGGGTACGGGGGTGTTGAGTTCGGCTTCGGATGGTTCGATTGCCACTGCTGCCCAGGGCTTCACCTACACCTTGACCAATTCGGCGGGCAGCGTACAGGCCGTGCTCAACGCTTTGGCAGGCGAATCCTTGCTCAAGGTGATTTCCAGCCCCACCCTGATGGTGCTGGACAACCACACCGCCAACATCACGGTGGGCACCCAGCAACCCGTGCAGGCCGGCAGCAGCGTGACCAGCACCGGCACCACGGTCAGCTCGATCCAATACAAGGACACCGGGGTCAATCTCACGGTGACCCCTTCGGTCAACGCCGGCAACATGGTGACCATGGAATTGCAGCAGACCGTGAGCGATGTCGGGGCCACGCAAGACAAGGCCACCGGTCAATATCCTTTCAATCAGCGCCAGATCACCAGCAAGGTGGCCGTGCGCTCGGGCGAGAACATCGTTTTGGGTGGTCTGATCCGCGACAACAACAGCAATGGCAGCTCGGGCTTGCCTCTGCTCAGCTCCATTCCTGTGATTGGTGGCCTTTTTGGTGCCAAAAACTCCAGCACCAACCGCACCGAATTGCTGGTGGTGCTGACCCCGCGCGTGGTGCGCTCGGATCAGGAAATCCGCGATGTCAGTGAGGAGATGCGTGACAAGCTCAAGGGCCTTTCGGGCTTCAAGAACCTTCCTACGACCCCTGCGGGCAAGGCGCCCTTGACGCAAAGCACGTCCACCCTTAAGTAAGCAGTTTGTTTCTTCTTTATATAGAGAGAAAGTCTTCGCATCATGACCCTTGTATCTTCTTTCAAGACACGCCGTTGGGCCTTGACTGCCTGTGCTGTTTCGGCCCTTTTGCTGGCCGGTTGCGCCAGCCTGCAGCCCCAGACGCCTGAGCAGATCGTGGAGGCCCGCGCCAATCAGCGCTGGCAGTACCTGATTGAGGGCGATATTCAGAAAGCGTACGACATGCTGACGGATAGCTACCGCCGAGTGACACCTTACGAGCGCTACCGCACCCGTTTGGCCAATGGGGGTTGGATCAAGGCCAAGGCAATTTCTGTCAATTGTGCCGACGAAGTGTGTGCCGTACGCATCAGTCTCGAAGCAAAACCTCCCCTGGGCGCCAAGTATGGCGGTAACATCAATACAGGGCTCGATGAGAGCTGGGTTCTGGAAGAAGGGCAGTGGCGTTTCAAGCCGCAGCTCTGATTCAGTGACTTCAGGGCTCAGCGAGCACTGCCTTGTCTTACAGGAGGAACGTCAACCAGGTATTGGGTTTTGTTGCTTTTCTTCAACATGATGGGCTAGCCCACAATCCACTGGATGAGCCCGTTTCTTTCTGTGCTACGATTCGTAGGCGTTGACAATCTTGGTAGTTGCGCTTACCAAATTTTTTCTAAACAGGAGTTTTCATGAAAAAAAGGATTTTGTCCTTGAGCATTGCTGCCATGATTGGCGGTGTCGGTCTGGTTGGCGGTGCTTCCGCTGCAGTGTTCACCCAGTCGGCCGGCGGCGCTCTGTCGTTGAACGGCAATGGCGCTGGTAACATCCTGCTGGTGCCTTACTTCAGCACCCAAGGTGGCAACGCTACCCTGCTGAGCATCACCAACACTGACACCGTGAACGGCAAGGCTGTCAAGGTTCGTTTCCGTGGCGCTGCCAACTCTGACGACCTGTATGACTTCCAGGTTCTGCTGTCGCCTGGCGACGTGTGGACCGCATCCGTGTCGCAAGATGCCACCACCGGCATCAGCAGCCTGAGCACCACCGACACCACCATCACCCTGCCTTCCTCGGTGAATGGTCTGTTCCAAACCGGTCGCGTTCAGCAATTCAGCACCGCTTCGACCATCGCTAACCAAACTCGCGAAGGCTACATCGAAATCCTGAACCTGGCTGACATTCCGAAGTTCGGTCTGTTCGACCAAGGCACGATTTCGGGCACCACCCTGACTGCTCCGACCACCAACCCGCTGTACACTGCCATCAAGCACGTGAACGGTGTGCCTCCTGGCCTGACCACCGCTGCCGGTACTGCCGCCATCAACCTGCTGGTGCAAGATCCGACCGCTTACTCGGCCACCGTGGCCTTCAGCACTGGCGCAGCCGCTGCCGGCACGATCGCCGTCAACACCGCTACCGCTTCCTTCGCTGGCACCAGCTCCACCACCGCTCAAGGTCTGGGTCTGGTGTTCCCGACAGGCGGCCTGCTGGCTGACTGGACCATCATCAACGTGGCCAACACCACCGCGATCTCTGGTCAAGCCACTGCTGTGACTGCAACGAACCCCAACCTGGTGTTCTTCCCGCAGATCGGCACTGCCCTGGCTACCACCAAGGTTTCGGCTACGACCGAAGTCTCTGGCACTGCTGCTGCACCGCTGACCGCTGGCCTGGACGCTATCACTGCTGACCCGGTCTTCCGTACGACTTCTGTTGCTTACAACACGAGCACCGTGATCGGTAACACCAACCCCAACTACTTCAACAAGGGTGGTACGGGCGCGGCTGTTTACAGCGACACCACCAACTGGGCTGCTTCCCCGAACTTCAACAACGTTGTTCAGAACGCCGCTTCTTCGACCGCTGCTTTCATTGCAAACCCGGTTGTTGCCGCTGCTTACTACGACCAGCCTGACCTGTCGACCCCCTACGTCGGCACCGTTGTGGCTACGACCTCTGCCTTCGGTAACAGCACTGCCACGACCTACTACACTGGTAAGTCGGCTCTGGACCAATCGCTGTCTCTGACCGCTCTGCTGGCCAAGTCGTCGGTGACCAACTCGTACCTGACCAACTCCGCTCTGGCTGCCGCCACTGACTGGGTGTTCTCGCTGCCGACCCGCCGCTACCACACCGCTTATGCTTACGCATACGCTGGTGCAACTGGTAACGGTCAGGTTTACACCGACTACACCAGCGCATCGACGATCGCCAACGCTGGTGCTCAGCTGTCCGCTTATCGTTTCTTCAGCCCGTCGAACACCACCGTGTCCTCGACCAACGGTCTGCAGATCTGCACGAAGCTGGCTTCTGGCGTGACCTCGTTCGGTCGTGAAGAGCAAGTGGCTGCTGTGTCCAACCCTGGCTTCGTGGTGTCTCCTGGCACCGTGGCTGCTTCGGCAACCCTGAGCCTGTGCGGTGAGACCTCGGTCCTGTCGTTCGGCAAGGCTTCGTCGGTTCTGGGCGCTTCGGTGGCCAACACCATCTACCCGGCTGCTAGCCTGCCGGCTACCGATGGTTGGGCAACCTTCGGCACCAACTCTGGTGCTACCAACGTGGTTGGTACTCTGCCTATCATCGGCTTCGCCGCTCAAAAGGCTGTGAACAGCGCCGTGTCGGCTGGTGTGTCGGGCAACTTCGGCCTGACCTACACCCACCGTTAATCACGGGCCGGTTCGCCGGTTCTGCTCGGCCCCTTGGGGCCGGCAAAATACAAAGGCGGAGACCCAGGTCTCCGCCTTTTTTTTGGGGTTCTGGTGCACTGCTTGTTGAACTTCGTTCACCTGATGTGCTCAATACAGCCCT
>Ga0066798_10000810_pt1 | contig 14611 bp, 13 predicted proteins | sample PersoiDNA2013203_FD_70961 | JGI IMG/M metagenome (GOLD analysis project Ga0066798, IMG submission 70961) | Permafrost soil microbial communities from the Arctic, to analyse light accelerated degradation of dissolved organic matter (DOM) -... | ecosystem: Environmental > Terrestrial > Soil >...
CGTGCGAGCCAAGGATCGCATTGACAGTGAAGGGCGGAGTTACGTACCTGGTAACTGGTGGGAGCGATTCTTAAGAAAGGTCAGAGGGTACGAACCGCCAATCAGAGCTTGGTCTGCTATACATCCAGGTAAATGCGTTATGCAGACACTACCTTTTTTTGTGGCCAGCTTCGACTACAACAAAAGTCAGCCTAGATATCTCAATCCATTTCTGATTGTCAGTGGAACCTATAACGACTACTCCCCTAATCCTCTCTTTACATCGTTATCTGTAGTCGAGGTTATGGACTGGTCTGATGGCATGGCTACATTGGAAGTTGAGCGCAATCACAACTCCCCAAGGGTTTGTAAGATCGGCGACCTTCCTCTCTATGTGGCATTGGAGGGAAAAAATAGAGTTGAGCTGTTCAAGAATGCAAACAGAAAAATGAAAGCTCTCGTAGTTGAGGTGTTTTATCCGGCTGCCTCTGAGCTTAGGCTAATTCGATCGTGGCCTTTTAACGTATACAGCCTATGCTATAGAGGGGAGGCTAGAGTGCTTCCCGAACCAAATATGGCTTTGCCACTTCTGCATGCGTATGGTGTCAATCTACCATCGAGTTCGCGTGTTTCGTTTAAAGACTACCTTCGGTTGCGGGAGGTTCGTCAAAGCATTATTTCTGATCAGATGATTAACTGATGCTATGCTCATGCCCAGAATGTGTTGAATTTAGGGCGGCGGGCTTCGATTTTTTGGGTTGTCGTAATTCAGGCGAGGTTGCAAATACCTAGACGAGGTAGGCTCACTTACTTGGCTAGGGTTAATCCTCCCTTAACATGCAGTTATTATTTTAAGTACTTATATTCATAAGGGGGTTGTCAATGTCTCGTCTAGTGGAATACCGTAAGCTCGAACAACAACTGGCTGCTCAGCTTGCAGAGCTTGAGTCCATGAAAAGCGATTCTGGTCTGAAAAAGGAAATTGAATTCGAGAAGAAGCTCCGTGCTCTGTTGGGAGAGTACGGTTTTAGCTTGAAAGACGTAATCAATATCCTTGACCCTCAAGCCAGTCGCCGTGCAGCGGTGGCCAAGCCGGTAACGGCTACCCGTAAAGCGCGTCAGTTGAAGGTGTACAAGAACCCGCACACGGGCGAAGTGGTGGAGACCAAAGGTGGCAACCACAAAACTCTGAAGGAATGGAAATCCGAGCACGGCTCAGACACGGTTGAGTCCTGGCTATCGAAGTGAGATCAATGCTTTGCAAGCATAAGGGCCCTTGATGGGCCCTTTGTTTTTTTGGATTACAGGGAGGAGAGGATCAGCCTCTTTCTTGAGATGCTTCTTACAGCGTCTCGGATCTGTACCAAGTACATTGAGTTTCATCCAAATTGTGTATTTTGTGCCAACACATTGCTAACGAGTCAGCCTCACTCCATGCCAAAAAATCAAATCGACATCGTCATTGAGCCGGTTCAGCCCATGGAAATTGGGGAGGTGATCGAATTCGTCATGGGGGCCAGGGCGCAGATTTTTCCAACGCTGAACCAATCGTTATTGCCGGCCGATCTTGCGGGGTTCAAGGAAGCGTATCTAGATCTGGGAAAGGGACAGTTTCTGGTCGCTCGTAAAGGCAACGAGATTGTCGCAACTATCGGCTACCTTCCTTACGATCATCGCTTTCCTCAACTCGACTACTCGGGCCTCAAGGTCGTCGAAGTGGTTCGCTTGTTCGTGAGCCCAGATCAACGAGGCTTGGGGCTCGCCGCGAGGTTGTATGAGTCTCTGAGGAGGCTAGCCGTCGTAGGTGGCATTGACGTGCTGTACTTACATACCCATCCCTTTCTCCCTGGTGCGATTAGCTTCTGGCAAAAGCACGGGTTTGAGACGGTGGATGTGGAAGACGATCCGTACTGGCAGACAACGCATATGCAGAGCTTTCTGCCGAAAGACTGAATCAGCCTCTACTGCAAAAATAGCGTTCAGGTCTCGTAGCCACCGCAAGGTTCAATGCCGCGTGACTTGGCGTCTCGTCTGCCATCCTCAGGCGTTTGCTTCGTTCTTCAAAATTTCGAATGCGCTTGCCACCACTCTTGGTACCTGCCCATTTCCAAGGGCTTTAATCCGGTCCACCCGCTGGGCCAACCCATCAACCACTCGACCCACTCCGGGTTCAACGGGCCACCGTCTGACGCCATCACCGCATGGTCCAGTCGGTCTCTCGTACGGTCCCTTCCACACCTGCGCTTCAGCGACTTGGGGGATGATCCCTTGGCCATGCTCGCTGTTGGAGTAGGCCAACAACCAGATCCTGTCACGCTTATGGGGCGCGCCGCATTCAGCCGCTGATACACGACACCATTGCGTGTCATACCCCATTTGGGCAAGGTCACCGAGGACCAGGGCAAGACCTCGGGTAACGAGCATTGGGGAGTTTTCCAGCCACACATAAGTGGGTCGAATCTCACCGACGATTCTTGCCATTTCTTTCCAAAGGCCTGATCGAGTCCCCTCGATGCCGGCGCCTCGGCCTTGAATAGAAATGTCCTGGCACGGAAACCCGCCAGATACCACATTAACAATGCCTCGCCACGGCTTACCGTCAAAACTGCACACGTCAGACCAAATCGGGAAAGCCGGCAGGGCTCTATCGTTTTGTCGTTGCGCGAGAACTTGTGCGGCGTAGGCATCACACTCAACGGCGCAGACGGTGCGCCATCCCATGAGTTGGCCACCGAGTATTCCTCCACCAGCACCTGAGAAAAGAGCCAGCTCATTCATCCTTGATCCTGAACGTTGAGCCCGCATAAAAGCTGAGCCCGTCGATGAAGGGAGAATTCCTGAGTGAGGTCGGCAGTGCTGGGCCTGGATGATGAAAAACGGGCGCCCGGGGAGGGCGCCTTGGTCGATGTTAGAGCCAGCCATACTCCGCCAGTGAGAGCGGGGTGCCTTCAGCAATGATGAAGTGGTCCAACACCCTGACCTCTACGAGTTCCAGCGACTTCTTGAGGCAAGCGGTGAGTCGTCGATCTGCTAGGCTGGGTGTGTGACATCCTGAGGGATGGTTGTGGGCGATGATGATTGCCGCGGCGTTATGCGCTAACGCGCGCTTGATAACCTGCCTGGGATGGATGACCGCGCTACTGATACTTCCGTGAAAAAGCACCTCGAATTTAATGGGCCTATGCACACTGTCCAGATAGATCACCGCAAAGACTTCGTGATCCATCCCAGCAAGCTGCAGCTTCAGGTAGTTGCGCACCTCGTGTGGATCCTCAAGCTTTGGCCCTCGGGTAAAGAGCCGGCGATCGAGGATCTGGAGGGCGGTCTCAATCAACTGATCTTCGTCCTCACGACAGGTGATTGTGGATAGGGCAGCAGTGCTTAAGGCGTTAGTGTGACTCATCGCGTAAACCTCTTTATGGATTGCAGGAGGCACGCGGTCCCCGAGGGAGTCGTTGTCCCTCGAGTGTGGGTGAGGGCGCCCGGACGGGCGCCTGGGGGTTTCGCTGTCGGTCAGAGCTCGCTTGCGGCGGGCGCTGAGTTTTCCATAACTGCGTTTAGTTGGGTGTCCTGTGTTGTTTCCTTGGGCGGAGCCCTGAACACGGTCTCACCGTTGATTCTGATCATGGACAGATAGAGCAGTCGTCCTTTGAGGCTCGCACCAGGCTGACCTTTTTTGTCGCCCTTCTGGTATGTGAAAGGTGAGATCCAGATATCACCTATGGTGAAGCACACCAGGACCTTATCCCCTGAGTTGATCTCTTCCTTGCAGTGGCGTATCAGCGTGTCCGCTTCTGCGCCCGTCACTCGACAGTCGATGTAGGTGTATTCAACGTCGTCAGCGGCGCCATGGAACGCAGCAACGGTCACCGCCATAAACGGTTCTGCCTTGCGCACTTGGACCTCTCGCGCGCGACACAGGTAGCCGATACCGCGAGTGTGCAGGTCGTAGTATTTCGTTTCGTTGGTGAAGGATTGGGTCATGAGTTTCTCCGTGTCTTAGTGAAAACGAGGAGTCACTCATCCCCAGGGAAAGTGATTTCCCCGTTGGGTGGTGTGATAGGCATTCGATCGTCAATGACGCTGACGACTGACCGCAATGTTGAATGCGATGGCGGTCGAGTGATCGGCGCGTGTAGCACGCACTGCAGCTTTCTAGATCTAGGCTGCCCTCAGTATCATGCTGACGACGTCAGAGGTAAACGGTAGGAAGCATGAAAGCGCTAAAAGCTTTGATCAAGTCGTAAGTGCGACAGTTTTTGTAGGAACATTCTGGTCTCGGCTTGTAGGTACGTACTAATAGCTTTGTCGCAATGCCCCTCGAAGTCGTTCGAGTAAGGCCGCTAATTAGGTGGGGGCCTATGAAAAGTGAACGTTAAATTTTGTTAGTTGAGATCGGTGAAAAATGCCTCTGTTGCTTCTGTCAAAGCAACAGAGGCGCTATAAACTGTAAAAACAGTTTGATGTGTTTTGGTTTTGATCTTTCACTCGAGATTGGTTTTTACATGGTGGTTGATACTATTTCCTCTCGGGGCTTGTAGCACGGCGGGTCAAAATATTCATAGTCAATACCTACGGAGTGACATCCGTACAGGAAGTCATCTTGATACCATCTAATGTTTTTGGCAATACAATCTAGTGCAAATCTAAAAACCAGCTGTCGAGATTCATCCTGCCAGTCACCACCAATCAGAGGTGCGGTGGAGAGCCAGTCGTAAATATATCTGCATTCATCGAACGGCATTACATCAAGTAGCATTTTTGTCTGTTTCCCCTCTGCTGTATAGCTATATCTTTTTGATTCTTTTATATTGCTGTGAGAAGGATAGGAAATTTGTGCAAAGGCCGGATAAAATGCAATCTCTTCAGTGGGCACATCACAAAGAAAACGCATATTTCTTCTATAGTTGAATTTTGAAATGCGTTCCAGTGGTGCGGCCCAGAAGTCTTTATCGTGCCTTAAGGTGTAAAAGCAAGCAATGGCGTCTGCTGCAGTAACTGAGCTAGGCTTTCCAGAAAGCTGGTTCAACCAGTTGGTGCAGAATTTTTTAACTTCAGGTGTTGTGGATTTGACCTGGTGGTTTACACCTGATATGTCGCATGCGGCTAGCGTAAATAGTAACGAGTACATGTTTGGGTCGGTGAAGGCGTCACCATCCATGTCAAATGTATTTTCGTCAATTTGGAACTCGGTGCTCAATTCTAGTGCAATATCTTTGGTGTTTGTGTTGTTTTCTTGGTAGCTATCTTCCTCTATAGGGCTAGTCACAAATCGTCGACCTCGAGCCGCTGCTTCCTTGATATCTGTAATGATCTCTTTGTGGAGCGAAGCATTGAGCAGGCGAATTGTTGGAGAAATTATCGATGCAATATCTGCGATGTGTCTTGTGATGAACGCTCCGTAGTAGTTACTGAAATCGGCCTTAACAATGTTAATGAAGTCGTTGTTCTCCTCGTACTCATCCCTATATTCTTCAGGTGGTAAGCCAAAATCATAACCATTAGCCCCGGCGCCATCTGTCCAGGTTTGATCGGGGTCGTCGAAACTGTCAAGAAAAGCTTTGGGATATAAGTAGGCAGCTATTAAATGACCGTAATTGTCTAGTACTTCTTTTTTTGTGATGTCAGGTTCGCTGAAGTTTGTAATTAACACGCCTAGCGAAGAAAGTGCTGAGTGCCTAAAAATGTTAACAATGGCTTGGGTCGTTTTTCTTACTTTGCTCGGCAAAGGGCCGCAAGCGTCAAAATAAATTATATCGAAACGCCTTGGTGTGGATAGAAAGTAATCTTCAATGCTCACGTTCATAAGTTTAACGCCACGGAATTTTGTGCGTTCTATATCAACTACTGCAGAAGTGAATACGTCTTTGTCGATCTCGAATGCCCATATGTTTTCCGGCCTTACGCCCAGTTCAATTAGAACCTCTAAGTCGTTTGTCGGTTCGGGGCCAGAGAGATAGGCGACCGTAAGTTCGCTGGGTGTACGTGCTCCTACAACAGATTTTCGGAAATTTTTCCATGAGTCTATATCTTCAGTCTTACAAACTTTTGCCGCACTAGTGTAGTCGGAATGCTGGGAAGGATCTGACATTTTTGAAACCACTCTGTCGATATAGTCTCGGGGAACGATTGCGCAGTGCTCTCGACGCGTAGTTAATAGTTCGACAGCATGTGTTAGTGCTTTGCTCCGTGCGATCTGTTTACTGGCTTGTTTGTAGCCTGCATTTAAATCGTTTTCATTTTGGGGCATTTTTTTCGCGCCTTAATAGATATATATGTTTATATTGTGATTGGTTGCAGCTTTGAAGTGTTTGCAGTGGTTGGTCGTGTGCTGGTGAACAGAGTAGTTGTGGTCTTGGTGGGGCGGGGCAGGTTGCAGACTCAATGCAGTAAGCTGATTTTTTATTTCTATCTACAGAGTAAGTTGAGTTGGAATTTTTGAGGAGAAGTATTTCGGTTTCGTGAGCCATACATCATCCGTGATTGAGTTTTTTGAGGGGTTTATTGGCAGAAACTATGAATGGTTCAATGCAATACTCCTGATTTATCTCGTGGATGTCAACAGGCCACTATGTGCAGTCCGTTCAGATAGTCCCATGGGGCGGATCAAGAAATATGCACAACGAAACACGTTGATAAGCGGCTTCATCTGCTTTGAAATCCGTTTCTTTAGTCGTTACTAGGTCACGTGCATGTTCCAGATCTCTTAAAAAGCACATGGCAGAGGTGATTTACAGAGGGCTATTTTTCATAGACATAAATATAGACGCAGTACCTCCACTAAAGACTATCCTCTCCAGGTTATCTAAGAAATGGTTATGGCGTCTTGGGGGCAGATGGACGAGAGTAAATGCTCACGAAAAGACGTCACTTGGAAAAAGAGTGAAAAGCGTATTTTTGAAAAAATCAGGAGGTGTCGGCTTCGAGTCAACGCAGTTGGTGAGGCATCACTTGGTCATCGCACGAACGTATGGTGACAGCATTCTGTTTGCGCAAGGATTATGCTCCGTTGGAGCGTGAATAGGATCCGCTACCATTGTTAAGTGAGGGCTAATACACAGTTTTGACGATAGATCTTGTAGGCGACATTGAAATTGCCCCCGCGTCATTATTGCCAATAAACAAGCATTAAACATGCTGCATCGCAGATCAGTTTTCCCGTCGATTTGATCATCCGAAAAAGCCATAAAGCGACGGCGAAACGGAAGGGTCTATTGGAAGGGAGTCTAAGGGGAACAGGCCTACCTGCAAATGGGCTGTCATTGAGCTGAAAAAGCAAAAAGGCTCTCCAACGACTGAAGCAGGTGAATAGCTGAATGTTCTGGCAATCGAAGCTGAAAAAGGCCGCTCAAACTGGATCTCAAACCCCTGCCGCGAATACTCAGGAGTACCTTGCTCCTAAGACAGCATCGGAGCTTTTGTCTACGCCGCGACGAAGCAAGTTGCTTGAGCATATCTGGCAACGCACCTCACTCTCCCGATCCCAGTTTGATGACCTCTATCTGGAGCCTGTGAGGCGATACGCCGAGCTGGTCCAGCAACTGCCCGCCTCAGAAAACCACCACCATGCGTATCCTGGCGGAATGCTCGACCATGGGCTGGAGATCGTTGCGTTCGCGCTCAAGATCCGTCAGTCCCATTTGCTGCCTGTGGGAGCAACTCCTGAAACTCAAGCCGCACAGGCCGAAACCTGGAATGCGGCGTTGGCCTACGCCGCATTGCTTCATGACATCGGCAAGATAGCGGTTGATGTGGAAGTGCATTTTGCTGACGGAACCCGCTGGTATCCGTGGCACGGCCCTATCTCTCGGGAGTACCGCTTCAAGTATCTGAAGGAGCGTCAGTACAAGCTCCATGGCGCGGCCGCTGGACTGCTCTACACGCAGATACTCACGAAGCCCATTTTGGATTGGTTGAGCGCCTATACAGAGCCTTGGCGCGCGCTCATTTATGTCCTCGCGGGCCAATACGAACACGCCGGCACGCTGGGAGAACTCGTCATCCAGGCTGACCAGGCGTCAGTCGCCCAAGAGCTTGGTGGCAATCCATCGCGTGCCTTGGCGGCACCGAAGCACTCTGCGCAACGTCTGTTGATTGAGGGGCTGCGCTACCTCGTAACTGACCAACTGAAGTTGAACCAGCCCCGGGCTTCAGATGGGTGGCTGACTGATGATGCGTTGTGGCTGGTGAGCAAAACAGTGGCCGATAAGCTAAGGGCTCACTTGTTATCTCAGGGCGCGGATTCGATTCCCTCATCGAACTCCACATTGTTCAACGTCCTCCAGGACAACGCGATCATTCAAATGAATGCTGAAGGAAAGGCGATATGGACTGCCACAGTCCAAAGCGGCAAATGGAAAAAGACGCTCACCTTTCTCAAGGTTGCACCTGCATTGATCTGGGAGAAAGGTGAGCGCCCACCGTCTTTTGCGGGCTTTATCACATTGGGGCCTGTCCTAGAGCCTTCAGGGGAAGAGACGCACATTGAGGTTGCGTCGTTCCCACAGAAACTGCCTGCTATTCCCGTGGACACGTCGCCCGTTCTTACGGAAAAACCTACAAAGACAAGCTACAAATTAGTACCGCTGGAATACATGGAGGCGACGCAGTATCCAGACGATCTCTGGGAGGGACAACAGACGTGTATGACCGAGGGGAACGACAGTTCTTCTTCGTATCACTTTCCCACTGTGGATGCTGTACCTACTGAAGCTTTTGACGCCTATCCCAAACCTCGATCTTTACCGGAGATTTTGCCCGTGAGGTCTGAGGCGTTGAGTGAAAAAGAGCAGGGAGAAGCCTTTGTGAGATGGCTTCGACAGGGTGTGTTAACCCATAAAGTCATCATCAATGATGCCAAAGCCAAAGTGCACAGCGTAGCCGGTACTGCATTTCTGGTGACACCCGGAATCTTCCAGCGGTATGCCCAAGAGCATCCTGAGTTGGCAAGGGTAGCAAAAGAGCAGGGCACCACCGATTGGCGCTGGGTGCAGCGGTGCTTTGAGAAGCTGAGTATTCATGAGAAGTGCGCAAGCGGGTTGAACATATGGGCCTGTGAGGTAAGAGGTCCACGTAAGACCAGAGACATTAGAGGCTATCTGCTCAAGGATCCGCTTCAGATATTTACCGAGAAACCCTATGACAACCCCTATTTGGCGTTGAAAGGGTTACCTACTTTCAAGGATGAAGCACCATGCATGTGATCTCAGAATTACCGGAGATCTATTTCTTTGAGATGCGCCTGCGAGCTACGACGGAGCAGGGGTACCGTGTCGCCACCAATGCACTGATTCGGTTTGCGGGGGACTGTCTCATTGATGAGATCGATAGGAAAACAGTCTTAAGCTGGCGTCGGTCGGTCCTGGGATCCGACCTCAAAGAGGTGAGCTGGAACACCTACGCTCGTCACCTGAGGGCGCTCTTCGGCTACGCAATCAAAAACAATCTAACCAGGCTTCTCGAGAACCCTTTCGAAGGGTGTGGTGTGCGTTGTCCTAATCGCCCGCCGAAAACCGTTAAGCAGCGCTTGATTCGAGACTCGAGAATCATCCTTGTGGGTATGGCCCGCTCTGAAATGAAAACCTTGGTAATGGCGTCGTTCCATCCTGCGTGGTTTTGGAGGACCGTATTCGAGACGTTTTTCTATACGGGAATTCGGGCGAATGAGCTTTTGAACCTTCGCCCACTCGATGTGGACTTGGAAACCATGACCATCTGTATTCATCCTGAGGTCTCAAAAAACTTTGATGAGCACCATGTCCCGATCCACAGCAAGCTCGCCAAGCATTTGAGGATTCTACTTCTCAATGCCAAAACGCGCGGGATCAGCTCCACCGAGCAGCTCTTCAACGTGAACAAGTTCTCTCAGCGGCATATGCGCAGAACGATGGATATGAATCAGCTGTCACGCTTCTACACTGCGCTCAGTCGCAAGCTTGGGGTGCACGTTAGCCCGCACCGTTTCAGGCACACGATTGCTACTGACTTGATGAGGCAACCCAAGTGCAATTTGCACATCGTCAAGGACCTCTTGGGGCATCGGAGCATCAGTACGACTCTGAAATACGTCCACGTGGATGTTGACCAGGTGAGGTATGCACTGGAGGAGATGCGGTAGCTGGCTGTTGCTGTCCACTTTTCCTACAGACCAAGAAATTTTGCTGCTTTAACATCGCACCGATACGCGAATATTTTTGACGCGTGGCAGCTTTTATTCTTGTTGAGCTATAGATTCGATGTACGTCTCCACCACGTTTTTCGTGGCACCGTTGTGACTAACAGGTAGCAAATGACTGTTAATCATTGGGTCCCTGGTTCGAGTCCAGGTCGTGGAGCCAGACAAGGTTCCAGAGAAAGCTTTCAAAATCTCTGAAACCCCCGAAAACCCGCCTTCTGGCGGGTTTTTTCGTTTTGGCGTTCTGTCGGATTCCGGTGGATACCAGCCATTTTAAGGGTAGAGTTTGGGATAAAGGTCAGTTCGATAAAAGGGAGTACCCTTATGTCGCGTACTACTGCTCCACTCTCCGACGCCGCTTGCCGTTCGGCCAAGCCCACAGACCGCGCCTACAAGCTTTTCGACGGCGACGGCCTTTACCTTCTAGTCCAACTCAATGGCCGAAAAGGCTGGCGTCTCAGATACGTCAAACCTGATGGCCGGGAAGGACTTACCTCATTCGGCAACTATCCCATCGTTGGCCTCGCGGATGCGCGCCGCAAGCGCTTGGAGGTCAAGCGAATGCTGGCGGATGGCATTGACCCTATAGGAGCCAAGAACCAAGCCAAGGCGGACGCTCTGATCAAAGGCCGCACCTTTGAAAGCGTTGCCCTCGGCTGGCACACGGAAATGTCAGCCAAGTGGGCACCGGACTATTCCAAGACAGTGATGAGTCGCCTCAAAACTCATCTCTTCCCGCTGATCGGCGCACGCGCCATTGTCGACCTTGATACCCACGACCTTATGCGGCCCCTGGACGCGATTAAGAAGCGCGGAACGATAGACATTGCTTTAAGGGTACAAAACTACCTGCAGAGCATCATGCGCGAGGCAAAGCGCCTCCGGCTTATCGCCGTAAACCCTGCTTACGACCTCGTAGGCTCGATCAAAGCCTCGCGGGTCATCCACCGCCCCGCCTTATCCTTATCGCGTTTGCCTGAATTACAGGAACGGATCGACACCTATAAAGGCCGCGCACTTACCCGGCTGACGGTCTTGCTGTCGCTGCACGTGTTTGTACGCTCCAGCGAGCTGCGTTTCGCCCGCTGGAGCGAGTTCGACCTCAAACGTGGCGTCTGGGAAATACCCGACACGCGACCAGCGTTGGAAGGCGTACCCTTTTCCACAAGGGGTACGAAGATGGCAGGCGATATCCATCTTGTACCCTTATCGCCGCAAGCGATCGCCCTGCTCGAGCAGATCCACGTAATCACAGGCAAATTTGACTTGGTGTTCGCAGGCGATACTAAGTCTTGGAAACCAATGTCCGAAAACACGGTGAACAGCGCGCTTCGGAAGATGGGGTACGACACCAAATCCGAAATTTGCGGGCACGGGTTTCGTTCGATGGCCTGCAGCGCACTGATCGAGTCAGGTTTGTGGACGGACACAGCCATCGAGCGGCAGATGAGCCACAAAGAACGTAACAACGTCCGCGCCGCTTACATCGATAAGGCCGAGTTCATCGAGGAACGCAGGCTGATCATGAACTGGTGGAGTCGCTACCTTGAGGCTAATCAGCAGAAACATGTCAGCCCACGCGAATTCGCCAATCAGACGGGTGCGAATGTCACTCGCCTAAAAGCAAAACGTGGCGCAACTGAATAAGTGCTCGGTCCTCATATCTCAGTGATCCGTTTGTCCACGCGGGTCCATCCAAACAGGGCTGCAAAGCCGCCCTGTTTGGATGGACCTCACTTACAAAATCTAAAGCCCACGCAATTGCCTGTGGAGAACCACTGATTTCCATTAGTGGATAATTCCATTCACAGCCGCAGAACTCCCCAAAATTCGAGCCTTGACCCTAATTCTCCACAGGCGTAGAAAAGGTCGGGCAAAGCGCTGTCGCTGACAGCAACCCAGGTAGCCAAAACCTTTAAGGCTACGCCACATCGTGGTGGTTCTCCCAAAGTGCGATTAGCGTCCGGCGGCTCGCACGGTCACTCACCAAGTGATGGATGTCTACTTCAGATCATTGCCATTGCGGCAAATACATCCCCTACCCAGCTGCCCTGCAGCAACCTATCCGCTTGGCCATTTCACTGCGCCAACCTGCGCCCGTCTCTTTCTCCCGGAAAGAGACGGGCGCCCCTACCGCTGCTGCAGCCTAACTCGTACAAGGCATTGCGGCATTCCCCCTCGTGACAATCGGCGTGACAAACACCGAAGTCATCAGCAACAGCGATACAGATGATGATGCCGCAGCCCACGGAATGGACTGCACCTGACTGACAGTCAGGCATGCCCCGGTCATCTCTTCACTGCCTTCACCCGACTCAGGATCTCGCGGCGCCGGTTTCGTCAGTCAGTGCAGTCTCCACCCGCCCACTTCTTCGGAAGTGTTCAGGAGGCCAGATCATGAGATGCCCAAGCTCCCGGTCGTAAAGAGCCGCCAGTCCCGCGTTAGTGGACAACCCTCGCAGGTCACAGGGGCCTTGATCCCTGATAACACTCAACATTCGTGGCGGGATGACGTGAGGAAGGTTTTAAACGTATTGGCTTCGAGAGGAGTTCAATCATGGCACTGGTGGGCAGGCGAAATAGACGCAATTTTGGCTATGGCCGGCAACTGAGCTATGCAGGGCCGCAAGCGCTAAAAGATCTGTTTGGCGGCGGGTATTATGGGACTGTCAAAGCGCACAGTGATCGGTGGCAGACGTTTGTGCGCTGGTGTCGTTCGGAGGATGGGCCAGGGTGCAACGATGCGCGAAAAATTGTTCGGCAGACCTTGCTGGACTACGCCGGGTATCTGCGGCGGCAAGTCGAACAAGGAGCTATCGGCATCGCGACCGCGCAAAACCGATTGTCCAGCGCGAACCTGACCATGGCCGCGCTTCGAGGTGATCAGTATGTGAAAGTGCCGAGTCCGAGCAAGGCGCTGGGAATGCAGCGCACTAGCATCCGCACGACAGCCCCACAAGGCCAGGATCGCGAACACGTGATGCGCATCGTCGAGACGCTCAGCGAACAGCATTCTCGTGCCGCGGCCATCGCTCTGTTGGCGCGCGCCACCGGCATGCGGCTGCGCGAAGCCATTTTGGCCGACTTAACGCGCTTAAAACGTGAGGCCGAGCACTACGGCAAGATCAACATCCAGGATGGCACTTACAGGCTCAGGCACTGCTGTTGCGGAAACTGCCCGGTGTAATGCCGACTACTTTTTTGAAGGCCCGGGTCATGTGGCTTTGATCGAAGAAGCCGCAAGTGAATGACGCTTCTGCGAGACTGGACCCGGTGCGCAGCAGTTTTTGGACCTGGGCGATTCTTTTCTGGATTTGATAGCTGTGGGGGGAGACGCCAACGCTTTTTTTGAACACCCGGATCAGGTAAAGAGGGTCAAGGTTCACCAGTTGCGCCAGTTCTTCCAGCGACAGATGTTTGTCGAACTCGTCTTCGAGCTTCCTCTTGATCTTTTGCACTGCGTGCTGCTCAGCCGCGCTGACTGATTCGATGGGCGCTCCGCTACGCTCGAAGAGCTGTGTCACCAGATCCAGCAGGATAGTTTCCCGTTCAAGGCTGGAGGGGGATTTTTCAATGAGTTGATGTTGATGCAAAAAAATCCGGGCGAAGTCGGGTGCTTGGTTAAGAGCTGTTTGAAAAAGATGAATATGATCGTCTGAAAAGCGCCCTTGAAACACCACCCGATTGACCCATTCGGGGTCGATATAGAGCATTCGATACATCCAGCCCTCATCGTGGCCTGGCAAGCCGTCGTGGATCTCCCCAGGAGTAATGGTGACCACACTGCCAGCGACCCCAATGTAGTAACTGCCGCGATAAAATAGCTTTTCAACACCGCTACTTATAACGCCGATAGCGTATCGATCATGTGAATGTCGGCCGAAAGATTGGGTACTATAACGCGCAGATAGCAACTCGCAGTCGCCTTCGGGTATACGCCAGAATTGAACAAAATCCTTATCTTTTTGAGGCGCTTTATCACTGCGAATCCCGTCCATCAATTGTCCAGTTTTGTGCAATACGTATGAAAAAAAGGTCGCTAAATTTAGCACCTATTTCATAAAACAAGCTAGGGGATGCGATGTCTACAAAACTGGTAGTTGGGGATTTTAATAAGTCGTCATGGTCATTTCGTGCGTGGCTGGTTCTTGTGACAGCCGACGTTTCGTTTGAAACCCTTCAGCTGAAACTGGAACAGAGCGACACCCGCCAGCAAATCCTCGAACACTCGCCTTCTGGCCGAGTCCCGGCACTGTTACTCAATGGCATAGTGATCAACGACAGCCTGGCCATCAGCGAATACGTTGCCGACGCCTATCCTGGCGCCAACCTCTGGCCCCAGGACCCGCAGGTCAAAGCACTCGCCCGCGCCGCAGCGGCGGAGATGCACTCCGGCTTCACTCACCTGCGCACACAGATGTCGTTCGGCCTGAACACCGGTGATACCCCTGAAACGCT
>Ga0066798_10000811_pt1 | contig 14582 bp, 12 predicted proteins | sample PersoiDNA2013203_FD_70961 | JGI IMG/M metagenome (GOLD analysis project Ga0066798, IMG submission 70961) | Permafrost soil microbial communities from the Arctic, to analyse light accelerated degradation of dissolved organic matter (DOM) -... | ecosystem: Environmental > Terrestrial > Soil >...
GGCCTGTTTGGCAAATGGGCGCTGGCCCTGCCCTTCCGCTGGCTGGCCAAGGATTCCTTGTTCCGCGGCCCATTAGGAAAAGTATTACGCTACCTGGGCGGCGAACCGGTCGACCGCAGCACCACCTGCGGCACGATACAGCGCCAGGCCGAGCGCATGCTGGCTGCCGACTGGTACTGGCTGGCGATCACGCCTGAAGCCACGCGCAGCTACCGCCCCAGCTGGAAGAGCGGCTTTTATCATCTGGCGCTGGAAGCGAAAGTGCCCTTGCTGCTGGTCTACATCGATTACCCGAACAAGGTACTGGGCGTGGTCGACCATCTGTATCTGACGGGCGACAAGGAAGCCGACATGGCCGCCATCGCCGCCGCCTATGCCGGCCATCAGGGCTTGCATCCGGAAAATGCCGCCCCTATCATCTTGTCGGAAAAACGTCCGAACTAGCCGAACTTAATTCATCCCCATCAACACCAGGCCCACGGCCGTAATGGCCGCGCCAGCCACGCGCACGACACGTTCGGCCAGCATCTGGCCGATAAAGCGGCCACTCAGCAGCAAAATGGCCGAGGCCAGCATGAAACCGCAGGTGGCTGGCAAGGCGGACAACTCCTGTCCATGCGCATTGCCATGCGCCAGCGCAAACACGCCCACCAGGCCCATCGCCAGCCAGCCCGGCATGCTCAAAGCCAAGGCGATGACCAGGCCCGTCAGCGCCACCGTGGCGGCAATCCCCATTTCCAGGCCCGGCAGCCCCAGTCCCGCCATGCCGGCCAGCGCGCCGATCAGCATCATGGCCAGGAAAGTCAAAGGCTGCTCCATGCCACGGCGCTGCTGGGCGCCCCAGATGCCCACGCCCAGCATGGCCAATAAATGGTCGATGCCGGTAAACGGATGGATGAAGCCGGCCAGGAATCCCGTGCCATTGTCGTGGCCAGGGTGGGCCATGGCCGGCAGGCTGACCAGCGCCAGCGCCGCCAGTGCGCCCAGTTGTTTCAATCGTATCGTCATGCCATCTCCTTGCTGTGTTGATCGAGCAAACCCTGCTCGCGGATAAAATCGATCACGGCCTGCACGCCATCGCCGCTGCGCAGGTTGGTGAACACAAAAGGCCGCTCGCCACGCATGCGTTTTGCATCGTGCGCCATCACGTCCAGGTTGGCGCCCACATACGGCGCCAAATCGGTCTTGTTGATGATCAGCAGGTCGGAGCGCGTGATGCCGGGGCCGCCCTTGCGCGGAATCTTTTCGCCGCCGGCCACGTCGATCACGTAGATCGTCAGGTCCGACAATTCCGGGCTGAAGGTGGCGGCCAGGTTATCGCCGCCCGACTCCACCAGGATCAGCTCCAGATCAGGGAAATCGGCTTGCATGCGGGCGATCGCTTCGAGGTTGATCGAGGCGTCTTCGCGGATGGCCGTATGTGGGCAGCCTCCCGTTTCCACACCCATCAGGCGCTCGGCCGGCAAGGCGCCGGCGCGCAGCAGGATTTCCATGTCTTCACGGGTGTAGATGTCATTCGTGATGACGGCCATGTCATAGTGTTCGCGCATGCCCTTGCACAGCATTTCGCACAGGGCGGTCTTGCCCGAGCCTACCGGGCCGCCTATGCCCACGCGCAGTGGGTTCGATGTGATGGATGTCATGTCATGCCTCTTTCAAATGTCAGGAACGGTAAAGACGGCTGTATTGCTGCTCGTGCCGCATCGACAGCAGCGACAAGCCCGGCGTCCAGTTGCCTATCTCATCGTCTGGCAGGGCGCGCGCCAGCAGCGCCGCCGCTTCCAGCTCGGGGCGTAGCGACAGCAGCAGGCGCTGGCCCGCCACCTGCCCCAATGGCACCGATTTCACGCAGACCAGCACCTGGTTTTCAGCCCAGGCAAACAGCATGGCCAGCAACGCCTCTTCATGCGGCATGGCCAGCGCCACCACGGCGCAGGCATAGGCGGTCGGCAAAGCCACTTCCGGCTCGCCCTGCAGCATGTCGAGCAAGACGCCGTCGGCCACGCCCAGTTCGGCCAGCAGCTTGGTCAGGGAATAGCCCATCTGGATGGTCTCGGCGCGGAACTCCGCCGTGTCGCGCGAAGCGATAAAACGTTCGCTCCACAGACGCACGGCCGATAGATTCTGCTGTTCAAACGCCTGCATCAAACGCCAGCACACGGGGGCTTCCCAGCGCGCCACCACCTCGATCAGATGGTTTGCTATCCAGCTGCGCGCCGTGGCCGCATCGCGCACCAGTCCCTCTTCCAGCGCTGCTTCCAGCCCTTGCGAATAGCTGTAGGCGCCGATCGGCAAGGCCGGACTGGCGAACTGCAGCAAATGCAGCAGGGCCGCGGCCTGCATCATGCGGCGTCGCCGGGACGGTGGATTTTTTGCCGCAGCGGCACGGGCGCCAGCAAGTGCTGGCCATCATGGTGGCCGTGGCCGCCGCCGTAGGCGCCCGCCTCTGGCTCGAAGGGCGCGCTTTCCCCGGTGACGGTGGCGGACAAACCTTCCAGCATGTCCTTCAATACCGGATCACGGCGGATGCGCAGGTAGCCATCGCCCAGCTGCGCCTGCGTATGCCGGTTCCCCAGATGAAAGGCACAGCGTAATAAAGTGTGGGCGTCGGGGCAGCGCACCAGGTAAGTCGGCTCAGACGCAGCCACGACCTGCACCACGATCCCGTCCGGCCCGGTCATCAGGTCGCCATCGCGCAGCACCGTGCCGCGCACGGTAAAGATGGCCGCTTCCTCGCCGGTCGACAGGGTGGCACGCAGCCGGCATTTTTCGCGCTGGTCGTAGGGCAGCACCAGTCGTGCGGCGATGGGGCGCTGGTCGCCAGCCGCCAGTTTGGTATGCAAGGTCAGCATGAATACTCCCGCTTAAAATAGAAAATAGCGCTGCGCCATCGGCAGCACGGTAGCCGCTTCGCACACCAGCAGCTGGCCGTCGGCACGCACGGCATAGGTTTCCGGGTCCACTTCCATATGCGGGGTGGCGCCGTTATGCACCATGTCGTGCTTGCGCAAGCCGCGCATCTGGCGCACGGGGATCAGGGTCTTGTTCAGCTTGAGCTGGTGGCCGATATCGAGCTCGTACGCCGCCTGCGACACAAAGGTGAACGACTTTTTCAGGCCGCCGCCAAAAGCGCCAAACATCATGCGGTAATGCACGGGCTGCGGCGTGGGAATCGAGGCATTCGGGTCGCCCATCTGCGCGGCAGCGATCATGCCGCCCTTTAAAATCAGCGAGGGCTTGACGCCGAAAAAGGCCGGCTTCCACAGCACCAGGTCGGCGATCTTGCCCGCTTCGATGGAACCGACCACATGCGAAATGCCATGCGTGATGGCCGGATTGATCGTGTATTTGGCGATATAGCGCTTGGCGCGGAAGTTGTCGCTGCGGGCCGTGTCGGGCGCCAGCGGGCCGCGCTGTACCTTCATCTTGTGGGCCGTCTGCCAGGTGCGCAATATCACCTCGCCCACTCTTCCCATGGCTTGCGAATCGGACGACATCATGGAAATGGCGCCGATATCGTGCAGGATATCTTCGGCGGCGATGGTCTCGCGGCGTATGCGCGACTCGGCAAAGGCCACGTCTTCGGCGATCGCCGGGTCCAGGTGGTGGCAGACCATCAGCATGTCCAGGTGCTCGTCGAGCGTATTGACGGTAAACGGGCGCGTAGGATTGGTCGACGACGGCAGCACATTCGATTGACCCACGGCCGCGATGATGTCGGGCGCATGGCCGCCGCCCGCCCCTTCCGTGTGAAAGGTGTGGATGGTACGGTCCTTGAAGGCGGCCAGCGTGTGTTCCAGAAAGCCGCCCTCGTTCAGGGTATCGCTATGCAGCGCCACCTGGATATCCATGCGCTCGGCGACCGACAGGCAATTGTCGATGGCGGCCGGCGTGCTGCCCCAGTCCTCATGCAGTTTCAGGCCGATGGCGCCCGCGCGTATCTGCTCTTCCAGCGGTTCCGGCAGGCTCACATTTCCCTTGCCCATGAAGCCCAAATTCATCGGAAACGCATCGGCCGCCGCCAGCATGGCGTGCAAATGCCAGGGTCCCGGCGTGCAAGTGGTGGCGGCCGTGCCCGTGGCGGGACCCGTGCCGCCGCCCAGCATGGTGGTCACGCCGCTCATCAAGGCTTCCTCGATCTGCTGCGGGCAAATGAAGTGGATGTGCGTGTCGACGCCGCCCGCCGTGACGATCAAGCCTTCGCCGGCGATGATCTCGGTGGCGCCGCCGATGACCAGGGTCACGCCAGGCTGGATGTCCGGATTGCCCGCCTTGCCGATGCCGAAAATCAGGCCATTCTTCAAGCCGATATCGGCTTTCACGATGCCCCAGTGGTCGAGGATGACGGCGTTGGTGATGACGGTGTCCATCACTTCGGCGGCGCAGCGCTGCGACTGGCCCATGCCGTCGCGTATCACCTTGCCGCCGCCAAATTTCACTTCTTCGCCATAAATGGCGTAATCATGCTCGATCTCGATGAACAATTCCGTATCGGCCAGGCGGATACGGTCGCCCGTGGTGGGGCCGAACATTTCGGCATAGGCACTGCGCGGTATGCTGGCCATCTCAGCGCTTTCCGGCCGGTTTTTCCTTCAGCCTGCCCATTACCTGGCCATTGAAGCCGTACACCTTGCGCTCGCCGGCCAGCGCCACCAGTTCCACCGTGCGCTGCTGGCCCGGTTCGAAACGCACGGCGGTGCCGGACGCGATATTGAGGCGCATGCCATAGGCGCGCCAGCGCTCGAAGGACAGCGCCGGGTTGACTTCAAAAAAGTGAAAGTGCGAACCGACCTGTATCGGCCGGTCGCCCCGGTTGGCCACTACCACCGTGGCCGTTGCACGGTCGCTATTGAGACCGATCTCGCCTTCTTCCAATTGATATTCACCGGGGATCATGCTGGCTCCTTATACTTTCTTCTATCGGATCAAAACAAACGCAAGCGCGTCAAGGTATAGGCTGATGCACGGTCACCAGCTTGCTGCCATCGGGGAAAGTCGCCTCCACCTGGATATCGGGGATCATTTCAGCGACACCGTCCATCACATCCTCGCGCGACAGCATTTGCGCGCCATCCGACATCAGCCGCGCCACCGACTTGCCGTCGCGCGCACCCTCCATGATGGCTGCGCTGATGAAGGCCACCGCTTCCGGGTAATTCAGTTTCAAGCCGCGCGCCAGGCGCCGCTCGGCCAGCAGCGCCGCCGTAAAAATGAGCAGCTTGTCTTTTTCGCGTGGGCTCAGATCCATAGTGTGTCTCTCTCTTGTCAGGTATTCCAGATGCGGGGTACGACGGCCACGCGCCCCATGATGGCCGGGCGCAGCAGCTGCCAGGCGGCCAGCATGGCCGACCGCGCGGCCTCGCTATCGGCCCCCAGCAGGCGCACGGCCACCAGTGTTTTGATCTGCGTCACGCCCAGGCGTGCGCCGTCAGGCACGGCAATGGCCCGCAGCGCCTCGATCACGCCAGCTGCTACCGGGCCGCCGACGGCGAGCAGGGTGGCGCATACGCTGCACCCGTGCATGCCCAGCGGACTGGCCATCAAGGGGCCGTCAGCCGCCAGCAATCCCTGCTCCCACCACAGCAGCTTGCCGCCGCGGCGTATCTGCGTGTGCTGGGCGATGCTGCCGCTGTTGAACGATTCGCCCGAAGCGCTGCGGCCCAGGCAGATGATGTCGCAGCCGATATAGCAGGCGTCCGGCGCCAGCTCAACCTCATGGCGCAATCGCACGCAAGCCTGGTCAAAGAAGATGCTCTCTTGCGGCAGCCACTCGATGGCAGCACCCGCGCCGGCGCGCAGCACGATGTGCTGGTCCGAGACATGGCCGTTGGCGCGGTACCACTTGGCCGCGCCAGGCGAAGTGAGGAAAGCATGGGCGCCGTCGCCCACGGTGGCCTGCACGGCCAGCTGGTCGCCGCCCACCACGCCGCCCGGTGGATGGACGATGATGGCGTGGCACACGGCGCCGCCTTCCGGGTACAGGGCTTTTTGCACGCGCAAGGGGCCGCTGTGGCGCCGCTCGACCAGGCGGCTGACGCCCTCTTGCAGCGCAAAGCCCAGGGTCAGCTGCGCCCGCCAGGCGCTGTGGGCGCTGGACTCAGGCGGTACGGCAAGGCTGGCGGTAGAACAGTCGGGCATGAAGTCCATCGCTATATGGCAAAGCAACAAACTAGTCTAAGCAGGATGTATGCCAGAGAGAGCTGGCTGGAAATCAGCGCCGGAAGCGTGAGCATGCTGCACCGTGGCGCGGCACACGCACCCTATTGGTGCATTTGCCACGCCACGGCGCTGAAAACCTGATCAGGGTGCAGCCAACGCCGCGTCAGGGTAAGGCCCCTTGCCGCCAGCACTAATGAAATGGTCGATGCGGCGCTCCAGCACGGGCAGCGGCACCGAACCCAGCTCCAGCACCGTGTCATGGAAGGCGCGGATATCGAAGCGTTCGCCCAGCGCCGCCTCGGCCTTGCGCCGGCCTGCGAGGATGGTCATTTCACCCAGGTAGTATGACAGCGCCTGGCCCGGCCAGGAGATATAGCGGTCGACTTCCGTCTCGATTTCATGCGGCGACAGCGCCGTATTATCGTGCAGGTAAGCCTGCGCCTGCGCGCGGGTCCAGCCTTGTGCATGGATGCCCGTATCGACCACCAGCCGCGCCGCGCGCCAGGCCTGGTAGCTCAGCATGCCGAAGGTTTCATAGGCAGTCTCATAGATGCCCATTTCAGCGCCCAGGCGTTCGCAATACAGGGCCCAGCCTTCGCCATAGGCTGAAATATAGGCGCGGCGGAAGGCCGGACGCCCCTGCTGTTCCAGCGCGATCGGCATCTGGAAAGCGTGGCCGGGCGCCGATTCGTGCAGGGTCAAGGCTGGCATGCTGTACAGGGGCCGCGACGGCAAGTCATAGGTATTGACCAGATAGATGCCGAGCCCGCCACGCGCCGACGTGTAATACGGCGCCTGCTCTGGCGGCACGGGGATGATGGCAAAACGCTGGCGCGGCAGATAGCCAAAATACTGCGCCGCCCTGGCATCAAACTTCTTGGCGACCCAGGCCGAGCGCATCAGCAGCTCTTCCGGCGTGCGCGCATAAAACTGCGGATCACTGCGCAAGAATTGTAAAAAGGCGGCAAAGTCACCCTTGAAGCCCGTCTGCGCGATGGTCGCTTGCATCTCGGCACGGATCTTCTGCATTTCCTGCAGGCCGATGGCGTGGATTTGCGCGGCGCTCAAGGTGGTGGTGGTGAATTCCGTGATTTTCGACTGGTAATAGGCTTGACCGTCAGGAAGGCTCTCGGCTGCCAGGATCTGGTTCGCGCCCGGCATGTAGACGTCGCGCATAAAGGCCAGCAATTCGGCATAGGCCGGCATGACGGCGTCGCGTATGGCCTGCGTGGCGGCAATGCGCAAGGCCGCTTGCTGCTGCGCCGGCATGGCGGGCGGCATCTGGCGCAAGGGTTGATAGAACAAGGTCGCTTGCGGGTCTTGCGCCTGCGCCACCGCTACCAAAGCCTGTTCGCGCCCGGCCAGCGTGACTTGCGGCGGCGTAAAGCCGCGTGCCAGGCCGGCGCGCATATTGGCCATCTGTTCGTGGAAATAACGCGGCACATCGTTCAACTGCGCGATATAGCTGCGGTATTGCGCCTCCGTGCGGCGCGGCTTGCGGGAGAGGTAGGCCAGGTCGTTCCAGAAAGCTGTATCGGCATTGAGCGGCTTCTCGTATTCGCGGAAGCGCTGCTCGGCCAGCAAGGCGCTCACCTGCGCGTGATAGACCGCATAGTTGATACCCTCTTCCTCGCCCAGGCCGGCCACGTCGATTGCATCGAGCCGCGCCAGCACATCGGCCCAATAAGCGCGCCGGGCTTCCTGGGTAGCGGGATCGACGCGCGGCAGCGAAGCGCCATCATCGCTATCCTGTGACTGGCGCCATGTCCATTCAGTGCTGTAGATTTGCCGGAACCGGGTTTCGGCAGCGGACGGTATGGCAGTAGCGGCGGTGGCGGCGGTGCCCAGCAGAAGGCAGGCGCAGAACAAGGCAGGAGCGAGTCTTTTCACGGTTTATCTGTCGAGTCGAAAAGAGCCAGCATAGCCGTTCGCGTCAAGGCCAGCATCTTTTTTCGCGCAGCAGCGCCATGAACGCTTGCGCCGCCAGCGGACGGCTGAAGTAATAGCCCTGCATTTCGTCGCAGCCATGCGCGGCCAGGAAGTCGACCTGGGCCCGCGTTTCCACGCCTTCTGCGATTACCCGCATATCGAGGTTGTGCGCCAGCGAGATGACGGACAGGGCGATGGCCGCGTCGCTGCTGCTGGTACTGACGTCGTCCACAAAGGACTTGTCGATCTTCAGCACGTCGATGGGAAAGCGCTTCAGGTAGCCCAGGCTGGAATAACCGGTGCCAAAGTCGTCGAGCGAAATGCTCACGCCGATATCTTTCAGACGCCGCAAGGCCGCCACCGCCTTGTCCGGGTCGCCCATCACCGTGCTTTCCGTGATCTCGATACCCAGGCAGGCGGGCGGAATGCCGTATTTGCGCAAGGTTGCTTCGACGAACGGCACCGTATGGTCTTGCGCGAACTGCTTGCCCGACAAATTGACTGCCACCTTGATGCGGCCCAAGCCCGCATCATGCCAGCTGCGGATTTGCGCGCACACGCTTTCGAGCACCCACTCACCGATGGCGGTGATCGAGCCATACTCTTCGGCCAGCGCGATGAAGAGGCCAGGCGGCACCTTGCCCAGCACCGGATTTTCCCAGCGCAGCAGGGCTTCCGCCCCCAGCATGGCTCCTGTGCGCAAGCAGATCTGCGGCTGGTAATGCACATCGAATTCGTCGCGCGCGATGGCGCCGCGCAGCTGCTGCTGCATGGCCAGCCTGGCGCGGATATCGCTGCCCATGCGTTCCGTAAAAAAGGCATAGTGGTCGCGTCCCGTTTCCTTGGCACGCACCAGGGCCGTGTCGGCGTGGCGCAGCAAGTCATCGAGGCTGTCGCCATCGGCCGGGCACATGGCGATGCCAATACTGGTGCTCAAGGCCAGGCGCTCGCCATTGACGCTCAGTTCACCACGCAAGCCAGCCAGGATGGTTTGCGCCAGGGCCAGCGTGCGGCCCAGCAGTGCATCGTCCTGCAGCAGTATCTGGAATTCGTCGCCGCCCTGGCGCGACACGGTATCGCCATCACGCACGCAGCCGGTGAGGAAGCGCGCCACCACCTGCAGGGCCTTGTCGCCCACCGCCTGGCCGTGCGAATCGTTGATGTTCTTGAAGCGGTCCAGATCCAGGCACAACAGCACCAGTTGCTGGCCATCGCGCCCGGCCTGGGCGCGCGCCTGCTTGAATCGCTGGGCCATCAATGCACGGTTGGGCAGGCCCGTCAGGGCATCGTGATAGGACAGGAAATCGATCAGATGCTGTTCAGCCTTGCGCTCGCTGATATCGAGAAAAACGCCTACGTAGTTGATGACGGCGCCCCCCGCTTCAGGGCCGTAGACCGTCGATACGCTAAGCAAGCAGGGATAGGTGTCGCCGCTCTTGCGCCGCGTCTGCACTTCGCCCGACCAGCAGCCGCTGACGCGCAAGCCCTGGCGCATGGCGTCGAGCACCGTGGACTGCGTGTCATCGGCATGCAACGTCAGGATGTCCAGGCCCCGCACTTCCTGCGCCGTATAAGCGGTGATGCGCGTAAAAGCGGGATTGGAAGCGACGATCAGGCCATCCGGGTCGGTGATCAGGATGGCGTCCTGGGTAGCATCGAAGACTTGCGCAGACAGGCGCAGCAATTCTTCATTGGCCCGGCGTATTTGCACTTCGTGGGCCAGTGTGCCGGCCACCTGCTCCAGTTCCGCCGTGCGCTCGGCCACTCTCCGCTCCAGGCTGGCCCGTTCCTGCGCCAGCTGCTTTTGCGCCCGCCCCAGGCGCACATGGGCATCGGTGCGGGCCAGGATTTCCTCGGCCTGGAACGGTTTCGCGATGAAGTCGACGGCGCCCAGCGCAAAACCGCGCACCTTGTCGTCCGTGTCATGCTGGGCCGACAGGAAGATCACGGGAACCTGGCGCAGTGCGGGCGTTTCCTTCAGGCGCCGGCATACTTCAAAGCCATCGAGGCCGGGCATGCGCACATCGAGCAGTATCAGTTCCGGCGGACGCGCCTGGGCCGTCCACAAGGCCAGCTCGCCGTTCGGCGCCTGCCGCACCGTATAGCCGGCGCCGCCCAGCAAATCACCGAGCAGCTTCAGTGACGCCGGCGTGTCTTCGACAATCAGTATTTCGCCCTTCGTGTTCGCTTCCGGAAAATCGCGATGCATGTAGCAGTTCTCTCCGCTTTGGATGGGGCGCAACGGCGGGCCGTCGGCCGGATAAGGCAATACTTTGCAGTGAACTACGTACTATCATCATAATCTTTATTGCAATAAAGCACCATCCATCCCTTGCACTTCAGGCAGCTTTTCCACCAATCCGATGTTGCCAGCCCACACTCCCGGCATCTCGAGCAAGGTGCACAATTGGCGGTACTGATGCTGCTCCAGCATCGCCTGCAGCGGCGCCACCAGTGGCTGCGCCGGCGGCGGCAGGGTTTCCAGCAAATACGCCACCCTGTCCAGGTTCAGTTCACGCAAGGCCACCAGCAGCGCCGTACGTTGATCCGGCGTCAAGACGGCCAGCTCGTGCGCCTGCAGCGGCTGGCGGCTTTCCGCTACCGGGGAGCTTAGCACGGCAGTGGGCGCAGATGCCGCAGCCTGGGCCGCCTGCACCGGTATGCTGAAGCGGAAGGTAGCGCCCTGTCCTGGCGTGGATTCCAGGGTCAGCTCGCCCTTCATCAGTTGCACGAATTCACGCGAAATGGCCAGGCCCAGGCCCGTACCCTCCTTTGGTCCCGCGCCATCGGCTTGCACGAAGGGTTCGAAGATGCGTTGCTGCTCATGCATGGCGATGCCGACGCCCGTGTCAGTGACAGCAAAGTGCAAGCGCCACGCATCGCCGTCCAGATGCGCCAGTTGCTCACCCCGCACGCGCAAAGTAATAGTGCCGCTGCCGGCAAACTTGACGGCGTTCGACATCAGGTTCAGCAGCACCTGGCGCAAGCGGGTGGCGTCCAGCCATGCAGCAGGTGGCACGCTGGCGCAATCGAGTCGCAGGGCCAGGCCCTGCTGCTCGGCGCGCATGCCCAGCATGTCCATCACTTCCTGCAGCAGCGGCGCCAGCACAGCCACCTCCGCTTGCGTCGACAGCCGCCCCGCCTCGGCCTTCGACAGGTCGAGTATCTCGTTAATCAAGGTCAGCAAATGATTGCCCGAACGGTGGATGATTTCCAGCTTGCGCTTTTCACCGGCCTGCATATGGGGCGAGGCCGCCATCAGGCTTGAAAAGCCGATCACGGAATTGAGCGGCGTGCGCAATTCATGGCTCATATTGGCCAGGAAGGTACTCTTCGCGCGGTTCGCCGCCTGCGCCTGGCTGACAGCCACCGACAGCGCGCCCGTGCGTTCAGCCACCAGCTCTTCGAGGTGGTGGCGATGGCGCAGCAATTCCAGCTCTGCCTCGCGATGCTCCGTGATGTCGTAATTCGAGCCCACCAGGCGCATCGCCTGGCCCGCGCCGTCGCGGAAGATCACGGCGTCTATCCTGATGTAGCGGATGCTGGCGTCGGGCCAGATGATGCGGTATTCATGCGCGAACGCCTGGCCGGAGAGCAGCGCCGCGGCGATGGCTTTTTCCGTCGCCAGCACGTCTTCTGGCACCATGGTGGCGCGCCAGATTGCCGATGGCCGCATGCCGCAGGACGGGTCGGCCTTGAACTGCGCATACATCTGCTCGTCCCATTGCAGGTCGTCGGCCGTCACGTTCCAGTCCCAGATACCGATACTGGCTGCGCCGGTCGCCATCTGCACGCGCTCTTCGCTGCGCTGCAAGGCACGGTAGCGGCTATCGAGCAGGGACACCATGTCGCGAATCGAGCGGTATAAGGTACGCAGCTCGCCCAGGAACCAGGCCTTGGGCGGCGTATCGGCCGCCTCGCCCTGCCCCGCCTTGACGCCGGCCGCGTACTGGCCGATGGCCCTCAATGGCTTGAGCAGCAGCCGCCACATCAGCAGCCAGATACTGGCCACCAGAATCACGTCCAGCGCCACGATCATGGCGGCGATGGCCAGCGCGCGCTGGCGCAGTTGTGCGTGCAGCAGCGCCGGCGACGCATACACGGCCACGCCGCCGATCACCTGCCCGCCCAAGGCCACCATGCGCCGTTCGACCAGCAAGCCGGGATCATCGGGTGGCGCAGCCACGCTGTCAAAACCGCCATCGGCATTGCGGCGCAAGATGAGGGCCTCCTTGCCCAGCGCCGGCGTCAGCGCGCTGGCCACCAGTTCGCGGTTGCCCAGGGTGCTGCGCATGATCGCCAGCATCTGCCTGTCGTCCAGGTTCCATAGCGGCAGTTCCACCGCCACGGCCAACTGGTCGGCGCTCACCGACAGGCTCTGGTATAGCTGCTGCCAGCGCTGTTCCCGTTCAGACTGGTAAAACAGCACGGCAAACACCAGCAGCAGCACCGTGACGACAAACGTCAGCGTCACACTGACAGCCAGCACGATGGATATCCCACCGTAGCGCCCCCCTTTTTCCGCTGCCATGCCCATGCTGTCCCTTGCCCGTTGCCGCGTCTGTGATCCATTCCACCGGCACGCCGCTTGCATGGCTGCCGACAATTATCAACATAATAATGTTAATTGCATGGGCAAGTCCAATCTTGGGACATTTTCTCAGCTCAGATCATCACTGATCCGCAGTCGCACTGATACCAAACAATTCCAGCTTCAGGCCGTGTATGCCGGACGGCACATAGATTGCAATTGCCTGGGCCTTGATCATGGCATCGTAAATACTGCCCTTGTTTTCAATCGAAAAATAATAGGTATTGGGCCGAACCGGCACTTCGGCCGGAACTTGTGCCATATGACGCAGCTCGACGCCGGGCAATGCCCGCGCCAGCAACAGCTCGATATTGTCTGGCGATGAAATCTTGAATTGCAGCGGTACCGTGGCAACCAGCTCCAGTGCCGGCATATCGGCATTGACAGCCAGGCAAAGCTCGGTCTGTCTATCGATGCGGCTAGCCTCAAGAAAACCATGATAGTGAGTGTTTTTTTGCGCATCGTTGGACAAGGCGATCGGGAAGTAGCGCGACAGCAGTACGGTATCGATCAAGTCCCGTATGATGACGTCGAGTTTGCCAAAAGCTGGCGCCACATCTTCATGGCGATAGGCAGGCAAGTCGCTCAAGGTATATTTTTTCGAAAAGGTCATCAAGCCGCCAGCCAGTGCCATCAGTTGTTCGAACAAATGGACAGGGTGATGGCGCCGATAAGCAGCGCAATGACTCAGTACGGCGCTGGCGGTACTCAATGTGTTCAGCATCCAAAAGGAGGAAATGTCACCGCTATGGAATTCAACCGCGTTTTTACCGGGTTGCCGATGGCGGCTGTACAGCGCTTCTATTTTTGCGCCCATGCGCTCAAGCAGGGAATCAAGCATGATCTGCAAGGCCGGTTCCGCGCTGATGCTCAAACCGGGCGGGATGAAGGAAGTATCAATGTCAAAGCTGCCATTGCCGGCGCGGCGCAAGCGTATCAAGGGAATGGCAAGGTAATCATGCAGTGGATCGAGCTGCGACAACAGGCGCACACGTTTCTTCAGGTAGGCCACCTCGATGCTGACCGCTTCGCTGTACAGATCAGGTGTCTCGATATCAGCCTGAACGTAGCGCGCGCCAGAAGCGGACACATTGCCTCCATGCGCCTGCATGGCAGGCAAGGCCGCATAAAATGTAAAGCTATGTTCGCTTGATGGCAAGGTCGACAGGTCAACCGCGCTGGGCAGCACATCACCAAGCGGCGCCTCGTACATCTCGCCATCCTGGAATACCAGTGACATCGTATCGGCCCGCAGACTATTGTTGGCCAGGGCATCCGAATTCCAGGCTATCGTTTGCACGCCCCACAGATGGGGATTAATCAAGGAGGCCAGCCGTTGCAGACGCGCTTCATGATAGCGGTCCAATTGCTGGAATTGCTGGGGGCCGATGGCCAGTCCTTCCGACCATAATAGTTTTGATGGCAAACTCATTGCACTCTCCGTTGTGGGCTGGGGTTTCGCTGCCTTGCCAGTCTGAAGTTGCCAGCTTGAAAGTCTTTGATGTTACGCAGCATCCCTATGCAATTATTTGCGCAACCGCAATTTACCGAGGTGCAGACTCTCCGATACTGGCCTCTTCGCAGCTTTGCCGCCAGGAGTACACCATGTCCCATTATTACGCGCCAGAAACACCTGAAGCCACGCAGCGTGATAGCAAGAACTAAGCATGGACGACTTGCTGCCGTATTTCGAGCGAGAACTGGTCATGCTGCGGCGACACTGCAGCGAATTCGCCGAACGCTATCCCAGGATTGCAGGCAAACTGCACATGTCCGGGGAGTCCTGCGAAGATCCGCATGTGGAGCACCTGATCGAATCAGTGGCCATGCTGGCGGCACGTATCTCGAAACGGCTTGACGACGATTACCCGCAATTTACCGAAGCCTTGTTCGAAGCACTATT
>Ga0066798_10000813_pt1 | contig 14574 bp, 9 predicted proteins | sample PersoiDNA2013203_FD_70961 | JGI IMG/M metagenome (GOLD analysis project Ga0066798, IMG submission 70961) | Permafrost soil microbial communities from the Arctic, to analyse light accelerated degradation of dissolved organic matter (DOM) -... | ecosystem: Environmental > Terrestrial > Soil >...
CTACGTCAGGGGATCTACGAGCCCGTGTAAGCCCCAAAACCCGCTACGACGAGCGTGAGCAGGATTTGAAACAGTGCTTGATCCTCGACGGCTACATGGTGGCGGAAAAAAAGCTCGTCCAGACAGATCCCTCTCTTTCCGACTCTCCCGTTGAAGATGATTTGCTTGAGGCTCTAAAAGCGTCGGGGCTGCCCCATCGTGAGGAAATCATCGGCAAAATTAACGATTCGGCATCGGCCTTCCGTAAAGCTCCTCCTGATTTCAACGCCGCGCTCACAAACGCGCGCGTAGCCCTTGAAACTTTGGCACGTGATGTCGCGTTCGGTATTCAAGATAGAGGCAACGCTGTGGGATCCTACAATCCCGTTAAATGGGGTGAAATGATTGCGTTTTTGCGAAACAACGGTGAAATCACCGTTGAGGAAGAGAAGGGGCTGGCTGGCGTCTTCGGCTTTCTCAGTCCCGGAGCCCATCGATCCGTTGGTATCCCTGAAGACCAGATGACTCGTCTCGGCCGGTCATTCGCGCTAAATATGTGCTGGTTTCTCTTAAAAAATTACTCGGTTCGGTAAGTTCGACCGCTACAGGTCATGCCGATTAACGCGAACAAGGAAGTTGCAATGCAGCAAAAAGAGAATTGCCCTACTGATCGATTGCGACAATGTCAGCCACGGTGTTGTGGAAGGGGTATTGGAGGAGTTAGCGAAATGATGAACAGCGACGGTGAACTGGGTATCGGTAGAGGTCAAGATGTGATCTTGTAGCTCACATTAAGCGATGTCAATCACTCAGCCATGCGGCCTTCTGGCGGTTTAGTCACCCTGTCGCTTGCATGGTTTCGGCATCATCCACACAAGTGGGGCCGGATTATCTGTCCGTTCGTGATTTTGTCGCCGAAGCCAGGAGCGTATTGCAGAGTTCGTTGGAACGGCGGATCAGGGAAGGCATCACGGCCGGCGAAGTGGGGCAGGGGACTCACCCTGAGGAAGTGGCTGCTTTGTTCGGGACTGTCTTGCGGGGAATGGCGATTCAAGCGAGAGATGGGGTATCTTCTGAGGGACTGACGAAAATTGGGCAACGGGCTATGTCTTACTGGTCAACAAATCGCTCTGAACTATTTGAATTAGTGTTGCCTTGGTCGCGCAAGTCTGGTTTAACGTTGATACGCGTACCTAGCTCCCCAATCTCAACGATGTGTTGTTCGCATACAGTACCGCGTCGTCAAACCATCTTAGGAAGTTTTAGGTCCCCAGTATTTGGAGTTTTATGATGTTAGGACGATTCGAATCCTCAATGGTGTCGTTTTTCCAACGTGAGAAATTGCTGCTCAGGGTGGAGTCTGAAAACGGATCAGCAGAACGCATGAATGGCCCAAACTCCCACATCTACGAGTTCCTGGAATATTTTCTCTCGTTGGAGTTCTCTCCATACTACGCCGTTTTGGTAAGCGGGGTCTGGGGTATAGGAAAAACATACTTAGTCAAAGATATTTTGAAAAGTAAGCTACCTGTCGAATCTATTAGTTATGTAAGCCTGTATGGGCTCGATTCGGTGGATGCAATAGATACGGCACTTTATCAAAGCCTGCATCCAGTGCTTACTAATAAAGGTGTGAAGATAGCCGGGCGCGTTGGTAAGGCTGCGCTAAAATTCGTCAAAATGGACGGAGTGTTACGAGTTGGTGATCTGCCAGCGCTAGGCAAGAATAGATTGTACGTTTTTGATGACTTGGAGCGCGCATCGATGAATATTGATGTTGTATTAGGGTACATCAATGAGATGGTTGAGCATGATGGTTGTAAAGTATTGATTATAGGTAATGAAGAGAAGTTAATCGGTAAGCCCGGATACAAGGAAACGAAAGAGAAATTAGTAGGTAGGGTGTTGGAGGTACAACCTGAGGTTGAAAAAGCGTTTAACCATTTCGTGTCTCAGCTGAACTCTACTGGCGCGAAAGGAATTCTTACAAATCATGCAAGCGCAGTTGCCCTAATTTTCAAAGAGGCTTCAGCGACCAATTTTCGAGTGTTGCAACAGACTATTTGGGATTTCGAAAGAATTATTGAGTGCCTGGAACTCAGGCATATTCAAGACGAATCAGGAATGAAGGCCCTCCTTGGGACATTTTTCGCTGTCTCCCTTGAAACTAAAGCAGGGATACTTACGCAGCAAGACCTGTTGTCGCGTCCTGACGGTTTGATGCGGGCTATGCTTCGTCAGGGTGACAGGCAGGTGCCCCCACCACTTGATCTAGCCGACAGTCGGTTTTCAGAGGCGGACCTTTACGATTCGATTGCCAATAATACAGTGCTTTGTGACTTGTTGTTCAAAGGCATGGCGAACGCAGGCAGCTGGCGAGAGTCTCTAGATCGAAGTAGCTATTACGTGAACGTCGGCACAGAGCCCGCCTGGAGGACGGTCTGGAATGGTTCCGAGCGTGACGAACAAGATTTTGACCATGCGCTTCGTGAGATGGAACGGCAGTTTTGCGCCCGAGAGTGGTTTGAGCCGGGAGAGATCTTGCATGTTGTCGGCATGAGGCTTTGGTTAGCCGATATCGGCGTTCTGCCATTGACGCGGGCAGACACCTTGGACCAAGCAAAAAAATATCTGATGGATTTGTATGCAAGGGGCCAACTTACTCCGCAAAGTCGTGACATCTACCGAGATGAGTTTCATGGGTATGGCGGTCTAGGGATTCATCAGGTCGAATCCGAAGAATATCGAAATTTTGTAGAGCTTTTCAACGCACAACGATCACAAGTAACCAAGGATCTTTACCCCCAAAAAGCAGCTAAGCTTTTGCTAGATATGGAAACAGACGTCGGGCTTTTTCTTCGTCAGATATGCCGTAATAATGAGGCTGATAATACTTATGCATACGAGCCGATCCTTGTCGTGATTGATCCATCTGAATTCGTTAGGCGTGTCATGGGGTTGAGCGCTGCGCATCGTAGGAAAGCTATCATGGCTTTAAACATTAGGTATTCTCACGGCAGCATTGATCGCGAGCTGACTTCTGAAAAAGAATGGCTCGTCGATGTGCATAGACTTTTTTGCGAGGCTGCTCAGGCGCTGAGTGCCATGGCTCGATGGAGCGTTTTGAACGCAGTGCAGCATTATATTGAGCCACTGACGGCACCAGCCGCCCTACAACAGGCAAAGGAGTGCTAAAGACGAACTCAGCCTACCTATCTGCCTCCTAGAGTCCTCGTTGCGTACCCGTTGGTAGCGGTGGACGGTCGAGGGCAGAAAATGCATACCTAAACTACGCTGCGGTTCAAACCAGTGGCCGTTAAATTTTCCACCATGAAACATGGTTATTTCGAACTCGGCAGGCTTGAAGAAGGATCTGCTCCGCCGAATTGCGATATGTTGGAGGGGAGGCACCCCAGCTCAAACATCCGTCATTGATCACCTGTTTCTTAGGAGGAAACTCCAGGAAGTATTGGACAGCCTCAGCCACTTTGTTTGATGGGTGCTCGAATATAGCCACCACTTCCAATGAGAATGCTCTCCAGTTTGCGCTCGGCTTTCGGCGATCACCAGTCCAGAAGCCAGCGGCCATCAGGCAGTACTCGGAACGGGAAAATTAGCGGAAAAACGTAAAAGACAAAAGATCCAGTGGAGAGAAGACGTCATCGCATTCAGTAAGGGGCATAGCTGACCTCCGGAAGGCATTATTCCACCTCTTTACTTCCTTGCGCACCAAGGGAGTCGGGCATGGTTTCTTTCCAATCCTTATAGCCAACCCGATAGCGTTGCACCTAGCTTTTTTCGTGTGCCATCCTTACAACGCCACCAATGATCTGCCTTTCATTGAGCGCCAGTCAGTAGCCTAGCGTTTCCTTGGTCTGCTTACAGGTTCCCAATCGACCACGGACCTGACCAGTCAGCATCCGTGTCTGCATCGACTGATAGGCTTTGGTAGAACTGTACTTCTGCTTCACAGCATCGAGCTTGTTCTTCGCCCCAGTCATCTGTGTCACGCAATCATTAATGTCTTTCTTCGACAAGGTTCGCGTGCCCGCTTGATTAGGAGTGCCTTTAGGGCGATTCTCGTACATCTTCTGGACCTCAGTGAGGCTTGCCAGTGCAGCAGCTTCATCCTCATTACTTGCTGCCCATACCGAGCCACACATCACTACTGCAACCATTCCTGCTGCACACTGCTTGATCAATGGAATCTCCTTTTGGTATTGATGGGGTTTTCTATCCTAACGGCAGCCGTTAGCTACGGGCTACCTGAAAAGCCCTCCTTACGTAACGCAAACCATAGGCTATCATCAAGGAATGCTGCGCCTGAAGCACTCAATGTAACCCCGTACATCTTGAAAACAAGGAACGTGTAATGAGCAAGGTTTACCCCATTGAAGATGCAGTTCCGCTGCCACCTGATGAAGACGAGAAAAAACCGGAGAAGAAGGTTTTAACCAAGGACGAAAAAATTGAAAAGGAGAAAAAAGAGCTTCTATCTTCGGTAGCTGCCGCTGACTTTTCCTCCTTGAAGCCTAGAGTCGCATACGTATTAAACCTTTATCCTCACACTCGAAATAGTGACATTTCGCTTTCATTGAAATACTGGGAAATATTCCAACCAGACCTTTACAAAGAAAGCGGAATTCAACCGAAAGATCTATTCAAGCTGGAAAGGCTTCATTACATAGTTCGCGCCCGCGCTAAAATACAAAACGAGTACGAGCTATTTTTAGCGGATACTGAAATCAAAAAAAGCCGCAGAAGAAATGAAGAGAAAATGGAAGGCGCAGTCATTGATGACTCCCCTCCCGTCAAGAAGCTGCATATATTTTCAGATGAAACAGGGAAAACGCACAAATTCGTAATGGTCGCATCTGTCTGGGTTCTCAATGGCAGAGCAGTATTCGCCACCAGCAAAGCCATAAGCGAATGGAAAGCAAAATCTGCCTGGAAAAACAGAGAAGTTCATTTTACAAAGTTTGGTAAAAGTGATTACGAAACCCTGAAATCATACCTTGGAGTGATTTTAGAAAATCGTGAGTATTTAGGATTTAAATATATAGCAGTCGAACGGGCGAAAACCAATCGTCCGATTGAAGAAACAATTCTCAAGCTGCATGAGCTGATGCTTGCGCGTGGTGCTACTCATGAGCTGGAAAGCGGAAGGATAGATCTACCGAGAGAGATGGAGGTAACTGTGGATGAAGAGCAATCGCTGGACTCCTTTGTTATTTCTGACCTAAGAGACCGTGTAGGGGAAACTTTCAAAAAGCGGTATGAGGATAAGCTGCAACTGACCTCATTGCAGACCGCTTCATCAAAAAATAGTGCTCTGATCCAATTGTCAGATGTGATCGCTGGAGCGATAGGTCGAATTCTTAACCATGATGGGGAACGTAATTTTAAAGATGACATGGCTGACCTTGTGATCCAGATGCTAGATCTAAAAATTGAAGAAGGTGACATTGACGGACTCGATTCAGCGGCAAGATTCAACGTCTAATGTTGAAGGGCGAGGCATGCTCAGTGTCTAGAGAATCCGGGGCGATTCACAGGATATGTTATGCGGTTTCGAGGGTGCCAGCACCTTGAGTTGAGGCATTGTGCATATTTTGCACACTGCTTAATTAATCTTTGCGCTACGTGAAAAAACGCGTTGTGCAACGGCTGAGTCCCCATGTCTGCATCATCTGCAAGCCCGGAGCCACGAAAGTCCAGGGCCTTTTTCGCATTTCTGAAAGGGCTCCATTTTTACATCGGCGTATTCATCGGTTCGCTCATGCTGGCCACGGCCCCGCCTTGGTGACATGATTCTCCGCACAGTCACGCTTACGCCGATCAACGCCTCGCGGGGATACATTGGGCTGAATCATTTTGCCGCTATTGATAAAGGAAAAGCTGGGGCCAGAATGTGCCTTGGAATACGACGGGCTTAAGGCTGGTGGTTACACAATCACAGTACGCCGATCAGACTCGTGACGTTTCCCATGGACTAGACCAGCTCCGCTGAATAAGCTAAGTGATTGCGTGGGCTGGGCAAATAAGCCCTTCGCGGTGCGATCAAAGTGTATCGGCGTCTATGAGTTGGTCAGCCGTCGTAGGCTCGGACTCCGGCGAAGGACCCTTCTGAAGAAGGTGCCAAGGAACAGGTGCGACATCGTCTTCGGCAGGGGTATAAAATCCCTTTTGAATTTTGACAAGGTAGCCTTTGTTGAAGAATTGACCCATCGCATTCGCGAAGCTGCTTCTCCACTCGGCCCTCTTTATTAGCCATAGTGATTCAAAACGGTCGTAGATTTCATCGGCCAACAAATTGACCTCCATAACTTCGCCAATTTTGTATATGGCTATTCTCGATTGGGCGAATGCAAAAGCTGAAACGTATAAATTTTTTCCGTCCGGAAGCGGGACATTTAGGGCGTTCGTCCGCAATTTGCTACGCGCTGCATACAGAAAAGCACCTGCCGCCGCTATCGCTAATGGCAGCTTTTGGCGGAATTCGTAAATAACTTCTTTTGATAACTGGTTCGTTATTATCTTGTCGAGTTTGTTAAGTTGCTCGCGTGTGTCATCTCCGAACTCATCGGAAACGTCAAACATCGTTAGGCATAGGGTGCAGTGATAAGCTTTGGAGTAGGTGTGTGGTGTGGTGGTATCACATTTCTCACAGGTTTGGAGCGATACGGGAGAATGATTTGTCCGTTCATGTCCTTCATATGTGACTTGGGTAGCGTAATAAAACTTATCGATCGTGTCTTTATACCAAAAGAACACGGGGCGGACGAAGTGCTTACTGAGGTATGCAATCCAGAGTAAAATCGGGGTTTCATCTTCGTCAATTTCAATCAACCAAGCATCCCAGCTATTTTCCCAAAAAATATTTAGACTTTGCAGGTTCAACTGCAATAATGAATTGTTTTTCTCTATTAAACTCCTGATTCTTAGTCCTTGTTGTGCCTTTAATAGCGTTGCTCTGCTTTCGGGCCTATTTTGTAATCTGGTTTGAAAGGCGTCTGCGCCCAGCCAGTAGCGATTGTGGGCATGGTAAATGGCAATGCATTTGGTAGTTGCTCGGGAATACGCACTGAATAGCTCGGCGGTTCCGAGCTGCTCCGCCCCTATAATCAGTATTATTGGAGCTTCTAAGCCTCGAAATTTTGCAATGGTTTTAGTGGCAATTTGTTCATTGTGTAAAAAGTCGAAATACAATCTGTTGATGTAGGAACCAGTCAAGATAACAATGTCGTCGCTGCTAACGCCGCTATTGATAAGGTCTCGTTTGATAGCCACTAAATCTTCGCACGGAGTGAGGGTTATCACCTCAAGTGCTGTGTCTTCTTCTAAGTGCCTTGGCGATGAATGCTGGAGCTTAGGTGGAACTACCTCAGACAGGATATCCGTGACTGCCTTAGGCATCCGTAGGATTATCGTCAGAGGGAAAGGGGTTACGCCTAATAGCTCACTGAGGTTTTGGAGCGAGACGGTCCCGCGCTCAAAAGGGAACACCTGTGTTTCATCACAAAAAAACGCTTTGTGCTTTCCCTGAAACCATACGGATAGCGCTTCACACCACGCCGGGGTCAGTGCTTGGGATTCATCAACAACCAACGCATCGTAACTTTGCAGTAACTCCTGCTCTATCGCGGCCTTCAGGTCTTCGACACAAGCTGTCTTCAGCCATTCTTTTCCGTCGTGACTGCGCCCTAGCTGCCTCGCCGCCTGAGTACATAGGCTGTGCCAGGTTAGGACAGTGGCTAACGTGTAATCTTTGAGCTGACGGCGAATGTATTCAGTGAGTTGATTGTTGTAGGAAACTACCAAAACTCGCTTTTTTGCAATGGTTAGTTTTCTGGCCGCTTCAATCACCACTAGAGTTTTTCCAGTGCCTGGCCATCCAGTAATGAGTGAAGTCTCGTTTCTCAATACGTTGCGAACCACCGTGCTTTGATCATCGGTAAGCTTAAGCCAGACCTTGTTGTCGAACAGTATCCGGTTGCCCCACTGGGGCGCTCCATCAATTGTCGGTGTGAGGTAGTCAACGAGCTTTTGGGCTCGGGCGACTCCTAGACTGGGATTCGATAATGCGGCTTTCCAGTAGATCATCAGGGAGACAATGTTCTGGGCGACGTCTGGTACACCCAGGAAGTCGATATAGAGAGGCTGAGGTGGGGCCGTGGATGTGTCGTACATCCCAGGCGTAGTCGGCAGCCCCCGGAAATCAGAATCCGGAAATATAAACCCGTAGCCAATTTTGAGCCGCAGCGACGGTTCGTTTCCTAACCAGCGGGCTAACCCATGAACGTTTTTTCGTGTCTGACCAATCGGATCAATGCAGTACTGACGGCTGTCGTGGAAAAATCTGGAGTTCTCGATGTGGTACTTGCCGCTCTTGACCTCTATGGCCAGCACGCCGAAATCTGGGTGAATAACAAGTAGATCAATTTCACCCGTCGGCGCGGCGTTCAGTCCGATTTCAGTAACGGCCGCGCATAGCCACGGAAGGCTGTGAATGACAGTGTAATCATCAGGGAGATCTTTTTTCAAAACCCAGTACAGATCGATCTCGCCCTTGCTCTCCGTATGGTGCGGGCCGTGGTCCGGGATCATCTTCGCCATCTACTGCATCGCCTTTCAGTTCTATATTCGAGTACATTTTCACGAGCGAACTCGCCCGCCGCAAGCTGATAGGTGGTATTCCCATACAAGAGCTGAAAATTATGTGGCCGTTGGGTTGCTTTTAGGGGGAGCAAAAACACATTGCTGTCTCTGGCTGAGCTTTAAAGGGGGATTTGTGAAGACACGGCCGCAGTATGTCTCCTTGAGATGAAAAATCTGCTCCGATTGAGTGGGAGGGGCCTGAGTTATTTCGAAATTCGTTGCTGCAAAGCAATATTTGGAGATCTCAGCAATATATGGACTTTACGAAAAAAGGGATCAAGATTCGCCACCGCATAACACTTACTGATGGCGGAGTGTATGACAATCTGCGCTTGGCACCGTTGTGGCCAGACCGAGATCCGACAATTAGCCTTGAAGTTGAAAATCATGACAGGATCATCGCATGCCGAGCGGGGTACGCCCTCGAGGTTACGGAGCCGGCTTCCATATGGCCATCGCGCATGGGAGCAGCCTTCGAATGCGTCTTTGCTAGAGCGCAAAACCTCACGACGAAGCGTCTTTATGATCTGGCTGAGTCTGGCAGGATTAAGAGCTTCCTACTCCCGTACCTAGGTCAACAAGACGAAAATCTCAAGTTCCGTCCGGACAACCTGACTTCGCAGAAGGACACAGCATCCTACCTTACCCATTTCGGCGCGATGGGTGAGGTCTGGATTGAACTCCTTGTGAATCGAGGTGAGCAGTTGGTGCATGCATTGGTTAGGGAGAACTGGCCGACTTACGTGAAATAAGATGCTTCCTAGGAGCCTGTCTAAGAATTTTTCTCCGGAGATCGGTCGAAAGTTTTCCGACATGATCAGTGAAGAGATGCGTTCGCGATGGCTTGGAACACTATCTTTGATAGTGGGTCCATGGCCTAATGAGAGTGCTTTTTCAAGTTGATTCGTGGATTTATGGTAACACGGAGCTAAGAGATACCCGCATGGAAGATAAAGTCTCAGATAATAAACCTTCGCCCCCTAGGGTATTGCCCCAAGGTGGTTTTTTTGCGCAGCTTGATAAGCTGGATGCAATTCAAGATTACCTGCCCCAGCAAGAGTGCGTGCGCTTATTCGGAATCTCCCGGAAAGATTTTGAAGATGAAAATTTCTTGAGGGAAGATGGGTGTCATACCTACGTGCTCGATATTGAAAGTTCTGTTTTTTTTCAAGCACTAATTAAGACCTATACTCGAAGGTCTCATTTTCGCAAAATTCTAGAGTCTAGAAATTATCTTGGCGGACTCTGGATATATATTGACTTCAACTTAGCGCAAAGGATTACTGCCAGCTATGCTTATGTGGCCTTTGCAGAGTCCGGACCTCAATATATTAATATCAGGAAAATTAAGATAATGAGCAAGCCTATTCAACTACCTCCTTTGGAACAGGCCAAGCCTATGGAGGAAGTTAGGGCGAAGGATATAGCAACTCTTAGCACATTTCATGTTGGTCAAGGCATGTGTTCAGTGTACACATATGGCGACCAACAATATTTATTGGATGCAGGCGCTGGTAAGCCTGTCACCAGACAAACCTATCAACGTAATCATCATCCGGACGGAACTCGGTTCCGAAATGAATTGAGGTCCTGCCTGAGCCGACAGAACCTCAACGCAGTCATTTCGCACTTAGATTCCGACCACTGGCGCTTGCTTGAATGGGACCCCGTAATCTGCGCACAGTTGGCCAACATATACTTTCCGGTAGGGACCAGGTCTCTTGCGCTCAGATCGTCTGTCATTTTGAGTAAAGTCAAGGCGCTCGATTCATGTACTATCAGATTTGATAGTCGCAATTTCTTAGCGATGATGAGAACAAAGCCCTTGCGAAGCGATCAGAATGGGGAAGCACTTGTCGCTGTCGCTGTTTGTGATGGGCTCCAAGCACTATTGCCCGGAGACTACGTCTATGAGCGGATGCTCATAGATCGGAACGCTGACTTACGTGTACTTGCTACCCAGCAATATTCTGCTGTGGTAGTTCCTCATCACGGTGATAGCGCAAGTGCTCGCAATGTACCGCAGGCGTGTGGGTTGCCAGTGCAGCGCCAGCCAATTGCTTTTTTCTCGGCCGGAACACATTTTAGATATCTCCATCCTCGTCCTGCGTCAGTAAACGCACACATACTTTCAGGTTTCGACGCCATTGTAGATAACAGTTGTCCGGACATAATTGAGCAGCGACTACTTTGAAATTTTCTGGAATGGTGCGTTTGGCTGCGATTAATGACGCGAGGTATTGAGCGGAATTTTGGCCCTCATATCTTGCTATGATGTCTTACGGGCATAGGAGCAGGGCAAATGCTGGCTCTGACATAAAGTACATTGCCCTATTTATTGTCAATGGCTGCACTCCGGTCTCCAGCGTAAGGTTCAGTAGCTTTCAGATAACGTCGAATGATACTGCATATGTAAGCGGGTATTCATGCTCTAACATGATGTTTTTTAAGCTTAATCAAGGTGCATCCACCATTCGCTTGCTGTTGAACGATAAACGATTCCCAATCTTCAAGTACTCATGGATTATAGGCCCTATTTTTAGCGGCCTCTTCATAAGGCCAGCGCTCGTAGCTCCAGGAGCCCGTAAATGAACATCAAGATTGAGGCGCTGATCGCCCGCAAGATCGGCTTCGCCTCCCACCAGAACGCCGTCCCGCTTGTACGTGAACTGAGTCTCTGGAACCAAGAAGAAACAAATTTTGAAAACCTGACCCTGACATTGAGCACTGACCCAGATTTTGTCGAAAGCCGAACCTGGCATATCGACCGCATTCACTCGGGTGATCGCCTCAGCATCTCTGAACGCGACATCAAGCTCAATGCTGGTTACCTGTCGGGATTGACTGAAAGCCTGAGCGCCGATGTGGTCATGCGCCTTTCCCAAGGCGACCATCTACTTGTCGAGCAGCGCTTCCCGACTGAACTTTTGGCCCGCACTGAATGGGGCGGTTTGAGCGCCATGCCGGAGTTGCTGGCTGCTTTCTGCATGCCCAATGATCCGGCTATAGATCGGGTTCTCAAAGCTGCCTCTCAGGTCTTGCGACGTGCTGGGAAGAAAGACGGCATTGATGGCTATGAGAGCAAGTCGCGCACACGCACTTGGGAGCTTGCCTCGGCCATCTGGTCCGGGGTGTGTGGCTTCCAGCTGAGCTATGCATTGCCGCCAGCTAGCTTTGAGCAACAGGGCCAGAAGGTTAGGCCTCCGAGCGTGGTTCTGGAGAATGGCGTTGCAACGTGTCTGGATACCGCATTGCTCTTCGCAGCGGCTTTGGAGCAGGCTGGACTCAACGCCCTGCTTGTCATGACCAAGGGACATGCTTTTGCAGGCGTTTGGTTGCAACCACAAGAGTTTTCCCAGCTGTTGACAGATGAAGCGTCGGCGGTACGTAAGCGTCTAGATTTGAAAGAAATGGTGGTATTCGAGACCACCCTTGCTACCCAAGCGCCTGCGCCTAGCTTTTCCCAAGCCGTTGCGGCTGCGGAGCGGCAACTCGATGATGAGCAGTTCATCATGGCCATTGATCTGCATCGTGCCCGCATGCAGAAGATTCGCCCGATGGCATTGGTGTCGGCAGTGAATGCATCCGAAGCGACCGATGATGCCGAACCGGCCGTTGAAGGGTTGGAGGAAGCTCCGGCCCTCCCAGGCTTTGATGTTGAGATCAATGACGGTAATGAAGGTCCGGCTGGCAAACTCACGCTGTGGCAACGTAAGCTCCTCGATCTGACAACGCGTAACCGTCTGCTGCATCTCCCAGATAGCGCCAAAGGCGTGCGTCTTCTCTGCCCGGATCCTGCGGCGCTTGAAGACCTCCTCTCCAGTGGCAGCCGCATTCGGGTAATGCCAGTACCTGACCTGAATAGCAGTGGCCGTGATGTGGCCCTGTACGAGCAGCAGAATAATGAAAGCTTGGTCGACGAAGTGGCTCGTCAGGCACTCACGCGGGGCGAAGTGCTTGCCAGCCTGGAGAAGGTCAAGCTCGAAGCGACGTTGATCGATCTGTTCCGCAAGGCGCGCAGCGATTTGGAGGAGGGTGGCGCGAACACTCTCTTTCTGGCCAACGGTTTTCTTAAATGGAAGAAAACCGCAGAAGACCCGAAAACGTATTCAGCCCCCTTGATTTTGCTTCCGGTAAAACTCGAGCGTAAAAGCGCCTTGTCCGGGGTAACGTTGAGTCTGCTCGACGAGGAACCGCGTTTTAACCTGACACTGCTTGAGTTGCTCCGCCATGATTTTGAACTGGTGATTCCCGGCCTGGATGGCGAACTACCGAGTGATGAAAGCGGCATAGATGTGACTGGCATATGGAACATGGTACGGCGAGCGGTGCGCGATGTCCCAGGATTCGAGGTGAGCACTGAGCTGGTTCTGGGCACATTCTCGTTTGCCAAATATCTTATGTGGAAAGACCTCAACGCCAACGCAGCGCAGCTGCTGCAAAGCCCGTTGGTTAAACATCTTTTGGAGCCAAACGCGGCAGGTGAGGGTTTCTCCGGCTCTGACGAATTTCCTAAACCTGAGCGTCTCGATGCCACAGTAACACCGGCACAGCTCTTTGCCCCATTACCGGCTGACTCTTCGCAGCTATCAGCCGTTGTGGCATCCGCTAGTACTCATAGCTTTGTAATGGATGGACCTCCCGGAACCGGTAAGTCGCAGACCATTGCCAACATGATTGCCCATAACTTGGCGCTGGGCCGCCGAGTGTTGTTCGTGGCTGAGAAGCGTGCCGCGCTCGACGTGGTTTATCGTCGTCTGGCCGAGAAGGGGCTGGGCGAGTTCTGTCTGGAGCTGCACTCAAGCAAGGCTTCGAAAGTTGAAGTGCTCAAGCAGTTGGATCGTGCCTGGGACGTTAGCGACGCATTGAGTGCTGAAGAGTGGGAGCGTGAAGCCGCTAGATTGCAAACGCTGCGCTCACGTCTTAACCAACTGGTCGAAGTCCTTCATCGCCGTTGGGGAAATGGCCTTACCCTGCACCAGTCGATAGGCCGTGTTGTTCGTGACCATGGCCTTCAGACGCCAAGGTTACCCTGGCCTGCAAACACCGAACATGACGCTGCTGAGTACGGCCAGCTCCTCGACTTATCCCGGCGACTCGGCCTAAATGGGACTGCTGCGCGAGACCTGTCAGGCAAGTTCGGCGCTCTGGCGCAGACCCAATGGTCGAACGCCTGGCAGGCGCAGATCGCCAGTGCTTCTCGTGAGTTGCCGCAGGCGCTTGATGCGTTGAACGTCGCCAGCGAAAGACTGGTTGGCCTGACGCACCTGTCGTTGCCTATCGCTGAAGTGATGCAGGTCCAGCAGCTCAGCGATTTGGTAGCCCTGGTTGTGGAATCTTATGGCCAGAACCTTTCATTCGCTTTCGCCCCCGACGCTGTCACACGTATCGAATCAGCCCGTCGCGCTTGTCAGTTGATCGAGAGCTATCGGGAGCTGGAAAAAAGCCTATCTTTGGATTACGCCGATGAAGCTTGCCGTCGCATTCCGTTCGAACAGATGCGCAGTGAGTGGAGAGAGGCTGAGAGTAAGTTCTGGTTCCTGGCGACATTCGCTAAGAAAAAAGTGGCGAAGAAATTGGCCTCTTTAGGTGGCGCAGCGGGCATTCCTGATATGGTTGCCGATCTCGCCATTTTCGAGCGCCTGCATTCACAGCTAATGGAGCTGGACGCGTTGTCGAGTGACATGCAGTCAATTCCTGGCTGGCAAGGACTGGGGAGCGATACCTCCCGCACACTGCACACCGTCATACTGGCCGAGAATCTGCGCGCGCTGCTGAGCGGCTTGGCTGAATCGCCCGACCACTTGGTTTCATTGCGCGGCGCAGTCGCGCGTCTAGTCATCGATGCGAACGACATGTTGGCGCCGGGTGGGCAAATCGGTGCTGCGCTAACGACTTTGCAACAGACCTTGTCCCGATATGACGATGCAGTCCGGT
>Ga0066798_10000814_pt1 | contig 14560 bp, 11 predicted proteins | sample PersoiDNA2013203_FD_70961 | JGI IMG/M metagenome (GOLD analysis project Ga0066798, IMG submission 70961) | Permafrost soil microbial communities from the Arctic, to analyse light accelerated degradation of dissolved organic matter (DOM) -... | ecosystem: Environmental > Terrestrial > Soil >...
AAGCGCATGGTAGAAACGCGACCTGCACGAATACTAGGCTTGGAGCAGGGTGCGTGAAAAAGTCATTGCTAGGACTGATGCTTGCGTCGTTGGGGATATCGACATTGTCTAGCTTATGGAGTTGTGGATTTGCTGGGATTTCTGACGTAATTACTTTAAGCTCTCGGTCGTCCTTGGCCGAGCTCAAGTCTAGTGGGCGAATTCCAAACCCAATGCACTGGGCAGAAATTCAAAATGATCTTCAAGCCGCGAGTATCCTATCTCCAAGCAATCCCTTATATTACGAAGATCAAGCGTATTTATATTCTGTAAGGGGTGTCGCGGCTAGGCGCTTTCCTGAAATTGCAGACCTTAACCTGCAGCAAGCCGAACGATTCTATTACTTGTCTATTAAGGCTCGCCCAATGACATCTGCTACATGGGCGAACTTGGCTTTGGTTTCTTACTACTTAGATCCGGGTAATTCTGTGTCTATAAATAAGCTGTATAACGTGGCACTTTCCTATGGCCCAAGTAGTCAAAGCACATTTATTACATTGTTCTATTTAGATCTATTAAGGTGGAATACACTTTCTGATAGTAGGAGGGGAATGTTAAAAGATATGAAAGATAGCTCTCAAAAATCTGTCAAGGAAAAACTACAGTTGATCGCATCTCAGCTTAGCATTGATGATTTTTAGATACCTATTTTCACTGAGAATATTACATCGCTTTTATCGCTAGTAAACTAAAGGTGCCATTGACAGTAATTTTCTCTTGTGAAACGTTTGCGATGCGTAACTTCACCAACTTTGTGGCAGGATCCCAGAAAACACACCATGTAATGCCTTTAGGAACAGCAAAAATTGGAGTTGTTTGGAAACTAAACGATTCATCGGTACCTACGATTTGAACATTTATGTCTGTTGTACTATTTGGAGGCAATTCAGGGGCGGATATTTTGACGGCTTTCTTGATTCGAAGATCGCGTAGTGCAGCGCTATCCTCATCAATCCTAAAACGTAGACCATTGTATAAACCGGATGCAGACTTTATCAATATGTCTCCACCTCCACTTGTTCCCGCTAACTCTAAGATTAAATTTCTTGTAGAAGGTTCTTTCTTTAAGCTCCAAATTCCAGAGGTGCTTCGATCTAAAATATTCAAATTTTGGAATGCCTCGCTAGTTTCGTGAAGAGGCATTGAGTTTATTGATCCGTATCTGCCTATTATTAAATTACTATTGCCAGCATTACTTATTTCATCGTTGACGATGCTCTGGCGATATCCAAGTACAACATTTTTATCGGCACCCTTCGACAGGTTTATACCGCCCGCGCTATTTTCTTCAGTGTAGGCGTAAGGAAGATAATTTCCATTTCCGGCGGGTAAAATATTGACCCCAAAGCCATTGTTCGCTTGATTTGCAACACCATAGAATTGATTGTCAAAAGTTTCCCCAACCCTTAATCCATCTCCTTTGTTATTACTTGCTTCCATTCCAATAAAGATCCCTGCATTCGCATCCGGCAGATCAGGCTTTCCTTCGTGTGCTATGTAAATCCCGTGCCGACCATTGAATCGAGAGATCACATTCATGGCTCTCCATAAATTAGTATTGGTGTGGTCACGGAGGTAGGATCCAATTTTGATGCCATCTCTTCCCATATTGAAAACGGAGATATTTTGGAGAAGTGATCTTCCACCGACGATTTGAATCCCATCAAGACCATTGTTAGTATCACCTTCAACTGATAAGTTCGCAAGTTGTGCCCCAGTATCAAGTACAATACCAACACAATCACAGCGCTTAACTATGATTGTTTTTGCGACACCAGGTAGCGCAGAATATCCTGTGCCAACGAGGCTTACCCCGTTTGGAATCTCAATAGTGGAGGAAATAAGAAATTTTCCTCCGATCTTAATCAAGCCAGATCCACTTTTTAATGCCTTGCGGATGGCATTTGTCGAATCAACTACCCCACCTGGTATTGCTCCAAAATCTATTACATCAACTGCGGCAGCACTATTTTTTGATGAATTGTTATCGCCATTAGTTTTTTCGTTAGATTGTTTCTTTCCGTCCTCAAGCTCTACGGATTGCGCATTAATGGCGACAGAAAAAAATGCTGTCAGGAGCAATGCTGGTATTTTATTTCTTCTGTGCATATTTATTTAAATTGAAGTTGAAAATGTGAGTATTTTTTCATCTTTTTGAGGCGACCATCATGCCAATTTAACGCTAAATCAAGTTACAATTACTTACCTTGTTATTTTTTTTATTCTAAAAAAAATTTATTTAATCGAATTGCAGTCTACGCTACTTTGTAGCTTAGGGAAATTAGGCAAAAAGAAATGAAATCTGTAATCGACTTGAAATTAGCTATCATTGGATTGGGATATGTAGGCTTACCATTAGCAGTGGAGTTTGGTAAGCGGAGAAATGTAGTCGGTTTCGATATCAATGTCGGGCGAATACACGAGCTAAGACAAGGTACTGATTCAACGTTAGAAACTGAAAAAGATGAGTTAGAAGCCGCCAAGCACCTCAAGTTCAGTCTTGATATTGAAGATTTAAGAGAGTGTAATTGCTTCATTATTACAGTCCCAACGCCGATTGATCAACATAAGCGCCCAGATCTTTCGCCGTTGATCGGTGCGAGTAATACAGTTGGTAAAGTATTGAAGCCTGGTGATATCGTTATCTATGAATCAACCGTCTACCCAGGCTGTACCGAGGAAGACTGTGTACCAGTTCTAGAGAAGGTGTCGGGCTTGGTATTTAACAAGGATTTTTTCTGTGGATATAGTCCGGAACGAATTAATCCAGGTGATAAAGAACATCGTGTTACAACGATTAAAAAAGTAACGTCTGGCTCTACTCCTGAAATAGCAAATATCGTTGATGATTTATACAATGAAATCATCACGGCCGGTACGCACAAAGCTACCAGTATCAAAGTCGCGGAGGCGGCCAAGGTGATTGAAAACACTCAGCGTGACTTGAACATTGCGCTAATCAATGAGTTGGCGATCATTTTCAATAAACTGGATATCGATACTGAAGATGTATTGTTAGCAGCTGGAAGCAAATGGAATTTTTTGCCATTCCGCCCGGGTCTTGTTGGGGGGCACTGTATTGGCGTTGATCCATATTATCTGACACATAAAGCGCAAAGCATTGGTTATCATCCAGAAATCATTCTGGCTGGTCGCCGTTTAAATGACAATATGGGGCCATACGTCGTATCTCAATTAGTAAAGGCAATGACCAAGCAAAAGCTGCAGGTTAATGGCGCCAAGATATTATTAATGGGGCTGACATTTAAAGAAAATTGCCCGGACCTGCGCAATACCCGTGTTGTTGATATCGTTGAAGAACTGAAAGAATACCACTGTGAAATCGATGTCTATGACCCGTGGGTTTCTTCAGAAGACGCAGAGCATGAGTACGGTATTAGTACAATTAGTGCGCCTCAACAAGGCGTTTACGACGGTATTATTATCGCAGTTTCTCATTCTCAGTTCCGTGAATTAGGCAGTGATGCTATCCGTCAATTTGGCAAGAAAGCTCATGTTCTTTATGATTTGAAATATCTGTTCCCAGCCTCCGCATCAGACTTAAGACTGTAAAAATTAAATGAATACATATTTAAACGTTCAACAAACACTAAAAGAAGAGCCAAAGCTATGGTTGATAACAGGTGTTGCGGGGTTCATAGGCTCTAATCTGTTAGAGACGCTATTGAAGTTAGATCAACGCGTGGTTGGTCTTGATAACTTCGCGACAGGCTTCCAAAAAAACCTTGAAGAAGTTAAGTCATTGGTTAGTGAACAACAGTGGTCTCAATTTGAGTTTATTGAAGGCGATATACGTAACTTAGATGATTGCCAACGCGCTGCTGAGGGTGTTGATTACATCCTCCATCAGGCAGCGTTAGGTAGTGTTCCACGCAGTGTCAAAGATCCAATAACGACTAATTCCGTCAACATTACTGGTTTTTTGAATATGTTGACAGTAGCAAGAGATGCTAACGTAAAGCGGTTCGTTTATGCAGCGTCGAGTTCAACATATGGGGATCATCCTGCTTTGCCAAAGGTTGAAGATGTGATCGGTAAACCATTGTCGCCATACGCAGTGACTAAGTATGTGAACGAACTTTACGCGGATGTGTTTGGTAAAACTTATGGATTACAAAGCATTGGATTGCGTTACTTTAATGTTTTTGGAGCTCGACAAAATCCTAACGGTGCGTATGCAGCGGTTATTCCGAAGTGGATTTCAGCTATGATCTCGGGATCTGATATCTGTATAAACGGTGACGGTGAGACAAGCAGAGACTTTTGTTTCGTTGCAAATACAATTCAAGCCAATATTCTTGCAGCAACTTGTGGATGTGAGGATCTTGGTAGTCAAGTGGTCAATGTTGCATTAGGAGATCGAACGACACTGAATGAGCTCTTCCAGTACATCAGAGAGATTTTAGCAGCAAGCGGGATTAATTATAAAAATAATCCTACCTACCTTGACTTTAGAGCTGGTGATGTAAGGCACTCGCAAGCGAACATCGATAAGGCGAAAAAACTATTAGGATATGAGCCTCTCTACAGGATCAAAGAAGGGCTTGAGTTGGCGATGCCTTGGTACCTTTGTGATAATGGTGTTTAATCTCCACGTTCGTAATGTGATTTGAATTGGGTTTGTGGGAAGTTAATCCTATCAGCGTTCAAAATTTGTCTGCTAAATTTAAAATTATAAATCACTATGTATGACCGAAAGCAAACGTTCAAAAATGCAGTTTTCTCTGTTACGCAGATTGTTATATCAGCGGGGTCTCTATTCTTAGTCTATCGTTATTTACTGCAAACTTTTGGCCCGGAGTTACTGGGTGTTTGGTCAATAGTAATGGCCGTTTCGTCTCTAGCTAAAATCGGGGACCTAGGTTTTTCAGGCGGCATGACTCGATTTATTGCAAAGTACAAGGCTTTAAATCAGGACTTTGCGATATTGGAAATTATAGAAACTGGCACAATTAGTTTAATTTGTTTCATCGTGATCATTGCTTTAGTTTCATACCCGATCGCAAACTATTTTTTTCCGAATTTATTTTCGTCTCAAAAATTATATCAAGCGCGTCAATTACTCCCTTACTCAATTGCATCATTTGGTTTGCTAGCAATTGCTGGTGTTCCCTTATCAGGCTTGGATGGTTTTCAGAGAGGGGACAAGCGAAATATGATATTGATGGCTGGAACTATCTTGTACACAATTCTAATTTTTTTGTTTGTCAAAAAAGACGATATTGTTAGTGTAGGCCAAGTACAGTTGTGCCAATCATTTTTTGTTCTTTTGTTAAGTTGGCTTGCGATAAGAAAGGAGGCGAAAATGACTATATTTCTGCCTTCACATTGGAGTTACTCTAGATTTAGAGAAATGTTTTCATATAATTTAAACCTGCAATTCATAGTCTTATCTTCATTTTTATTGGAACCGTTGACAAAAGTATTATTAGGAAAATTTGGTAGCTTATCCATGGTGGGCTATTTTGAAATGTCGAGTAAGTTAGTTGCACAGTTCCGCTCGGTAATAGTTAACGTGAATCAAGTACTAGTTCCGGTTATCGCAAATTTGAATGAAAAGTATAAATCTGAGATATCCATACTTTATTTAAAAACCTACAATATTTTGTTTCTTGTAGCGATATCTTTCTATGCTGGCTTAGTTGTAATTGTTCCTGTTGCTTCAAAATTTTGGCTTGGTGAGATTAATCGGTTTTTCATATTTAATGCCTACTTGATTGTTGTTGCGATGTTTATCAACACCATGACTGGACCTGCTTATTTTTCTAACATGGGAACCGGTAAATTAATAGCAAACCTAAATTCTCATCTCATCATGGGGGCTTTAAATTTAATTTTAGGTTTTTTATTAGGCGAAATGTTTGGCGGATTTGGTGTTGTGTTAGCTTATTCAATTGGGATTTTATCGGGGAGTGTTTATTTGATTTTCAGATTCATGAAAGCGGAATCAATATCAACCAATACGCTAATACCGAATAATTCGCGAAACTTAGCCGCAATGTATTTATTGATTGCAGTTTTGATGATTGTTATTTCCAGTTATCTGGATACACATCTTTTTTCAGCCTATGTCGTGATCAGTTGTATATCAATCTTCATAATGGCTGTGATTGGATTCAAGTCTCCATTGTTTAGGGAGTTGATTTCATTGCGCAGAGCTTAGTCTATATTTGACACTGTAGTTGTTTAGATTCGTAAATCCTTTATGTCTGTGGATTATTAATATGGTAGCCGTTGATAAAGTAGTTGCGAAATTGAAAGGCTTTTTGTTCTATCCCCTTTTGTTTAAAAAATTTGGGAAAGGTAGCTTTCTAATTAACCCGATTCAAGTCTTAAACCCCCAATTTATCTCAATAGGTACTAATGTTCGAATACGAAACCATATACGTATTGAAGCAATATCGAGCAAAAGAATCCCAGACTTGCAAATTGGAAACAACTGTAATATCGAACAAAACGTCCATATTATTTGCAGCGGAACGGTTCATATTGGTAATAACTGCTCAATAGGAGCGAGGAGTTCAATCGTTGATACGGACCATCCATTTTCTAACCTAGATGGAAAGAAGATTGGTGAACAACTTAACGATGTTGCGAAATCTGTGAGGATAGGCGATGGCTGTTTTCTAGGAATAGGCTGCATGATATTACCTAACGTGATTTTAGGTGAGGGGTGCGTAGTTGGTGCTAATGCAGTTGTTCCTGCAGGAACATATCCTGATAGAAGTGTTATCGCAGGTATCCCAGCGAGAGTTCTGAGGCTCTACTACAAATAATACGTTTCACCTTATAAACAATTAAGCGAGCAATTATGTATTTGAAAAATATTCTTATTACCGGCGGAGCTGGTTTTATTGGTTCTCATTTAGCTTTGAAGCTCATTGAGAAAGGACATAACATCACCGTTCTAGATAATTTGTCCCCCCAGATTCACACGTCTTTATCTCCTCTTTTTAGATCAATTGAGGGGAAAGTAAAATTTATCTTAGGTGATGTCCGTTCGAGAGAAGATTGGGAGAAAGCATTAGTAGGACAGGATGCAGTCGTGCATTTTGCTGCTGAAACTGGCACAGGCCAATCAATGTATGAAATTGAACAATATGTTGATGTCAATGTTCGTGGCACTTCATTGATGCTTGATTTTCTGGCAAAGAATCCACATTCTGTTAAGAAAATGTTAATTGCTTCGTCTCGTTCAATTTATGGCGAAGGTAAGGCACATTGCGAAAAATGCGGCATTGTTTATCCCGGTGAACGTAAAAATGATTACATGAGGAAAGGTGATTTTAAAGTCAAGTGCCCGCAATGCGGGGTAGACGTTGAAACGCTTGCTACAGATGAAAATAGTAAGTTGCATCCTAGCTCGATTTACGGCATAACAAAACAAACGCAAGAGCAGCTAATTTTGACGGTAGGCAAAGCTCTTAAAGTCCCCGCTACAAGTCTTAGATATCAAAATGTCTATGGGCCAGGTCAGTCATTATCGAATCCATATACTGGTATTCTTTCTATCTTTTCTACGCGAATCCGAAATGGCAACGACATTAATATCTTTGAAGATGGTAAGGAAAGTAGAGATTTTGTGTATATCGATGACGTCATAGATGCAAGTATTCTCGCTCTTTTTTCCGATTCGGCAAATTATGAATGTTTTAATGTCGGTTCCGGAGTTGCAACTGATGTCGTTACTGTCGCTAAAACCTTATGTTCAGCTTATAAGTCTAATGTAAAAGTTGAAATCTCAGGAAATTATCGACTTGGTGATATTTGTCATAATTATGCGGACCTTTCAAAAATCAATAGAACTTTAGGGTTTACACCAAAGTTTAGTTTTTCCGAGGGTGCGGAACGGTTTTGTCAATGGGTAAGTCATCAAGCGGTTGTAGAAGATAATTATGAAAAAAGCATTGAACAAATGAGGAAATTAGGACTATTCAATTAGTTTTGACATATGAGAATACTACTGATCTGCCCCTCTTTTTATGATTATCACAAGCAAATAGTTAATGAGCTCCAGCGCCAAGGGCACGAAGTTACTTTTTTTGCGGAGCGGCCAACTCGACTTATATATAGTTTTGCAAAAAAACTTCCACAAAACTTAACTAATTTTATTTTTGATAAATTTCAACAAAAAATTCTGAGTATATATAAGAACCATACATTTGATCTGGTGTTAGTTATTCGGGGTGAAATTATTGCACCGTGGTTGATAAATTCTATGCGAGGTTTACAGCCGAGTTGCCGCTTCGTACTGTATCAATGGGATTCATTAAAAGTTGTTGACTTTGAAAAGCTTATTCCGCTCTTTGACCAAACCGAGACGTTTGATTCAGTGGATGCAAAATCGTTAGGTATTAGTTATTTTCCACTGTTCTTTGTTCCTGGTTATCGATCAGATAAGCAGATATCGATTAAGACTTCAGATTTAACCTTCGTTGGGTCATACCACGAAACTAGATATTTGAAATTGAAAAAGGTTCATAGATATTGTGAAGAACATGGTATTTCTTTTGAATACTTTTTATACATATCAATTTTTGATTTTATAAAACTTCATATCATGCGGAAAAAAGTGCCTAGTTTTTCCGAGGTCAGTTTTAAAAAGTTAGACCAAACTAAAATCGTTAAGAGATATCTTGGAGCCTCGGCTGTTTTAGATATTGAAAATGAACGACAGTCCGGTCTGACCATTAGAACGTTTGAGGTCTTAGCAACGAATAGATACCTTGTTACTACAAATCAAATGTCCCCAGTACTTTTGCCTGAGTTATCTAGCCGTATTGTTCATATTGATATTGATAATTTATCTTTCTCAAAAGACGATTTTAGAGCTGATTTGTTGGATGATGATCAATTAGATCGCTATGCTTTATCGTCCTGGATATCCCACTTAGTTGGAATGTGATGAACGCTATATATTTTTTTTTAATACCTGTAGTAAATGCATTCAATTTTAGTGCGGTGTTGATTATTCCGTTGATCGCCAGCATTTTGGCCTTAATACTCAATGTTTTAAGACCACGGGATGCGTTGTCCAATCCGTTTCAGGTAAATAAAGTTGATGCTTTATATTTTCTATTCATTTCCTCAATTTTTATCTCTATAGTAGTCAATATTTTTGATCTGCAACTGGTAAATTTTAATCACACCATAGCACTTTTGACAGGATTTATCTTTTTTTACCTTGGTGCAGAGCGAATAGCTCAGTACATGAGTATTCGTTCAATACTCCATGTCTTGTATCTCTCTTATTTGGTAACGTTGGTTTTTGGTGTGATCGAGTTTTTTTTAGTGAACTTTGTTGGTATGGATATAAGTGGTTTTGTATATCGACCGACAGTATTAGATTACGTGCCAGAATTTTTGGGGATTGGTTTAATCAGGAATAGAAGTTTTTTCGAAGAGTCAGTTTATTATGCGGGCTATCTAGGCGTAATGATGCCAATACTGTCATATTACCTTTGGTACGAACAGGAGAGTAAGTTCCATAGAATATTATTCGTACTCTTATCAATAGCATCATGCTTCATGGCATTTAGTGTTTCATTTTTTTTATTTTTTCCTGCTGGGATTTGTTTCACTTTTATTTGCAAAAACATTTTTGATAAAAAAATTACCAAAACAATGGTATTTATGTACGGTCTAATTTTTTGCATCTTAATTATTATCTTGAGTTCTCCAACTTTGCAGCAATTAATGTTTTTCAATAAATTAGAAGGTGATTCTCTTACTGATCGCAGTGTTAAATTGTCTCTTACTCTGCAAGCCATGTCTGAGGCGGGAATCTGGAACACATTATTTGGATACGGGCCGGGATCTTACTTTAACTTGGGTATATTGCCAGGGGTAAGTGTTTATTTGAATTATTGGCGAGATCTTGGATTTTTTGGTGTCGTGACCTATACGATTTATGCCATCGTTTTCTTAGTTGAGTTATTTCGAATAAAAACGCCATTTGGTACAGCGCTTTTTGTGTCAGCACTGATGACGCAGCTTTTTTTCCTAACGTCCTCGATTTATTATTATCCACATTATTTTCTCCCAATGGTATTTTATAAACTGATCATTAAACAAAAAGAAAATTAGCGCTTTAGTTTAAATAATCCATTTTAAGAAATTGTACATCGTTGGAATTATTTAAATTCGCATCTCAAGTAGAATTTATTTTTTGTAATTCCGAGCATTCCTCGTAAGTCATTTTCGTGTTCGTCGTCCAAAGTATTCATGAGTTCGTAATTTTGGACTCATTTAATTTTTGAGCGGGGTAGATACAAATTATATCGGACATCAAGATGACATCTAATGTAGATACAATTTTACTAACGACTTAAAAGGTTTCGATATTTTATATCACCGAAATTTATATGGTCTCGAGTTGCTGATTGGCAATGCTACTTATTGTGAAATCAGAGTGATTAGGTGTGTCGATAACTATGAATCTATGAAAATTATTTTTTTTAATCCTTATGCAGACAATTCTGATATGAAAGGTGCTGCTAGAAGAATCATGTTTCTCTCGATGATATTGACAAGAGAGAACATAGCTTTTCAAGCAATATTAAAACCAGATTATGAAAAAATTAATCATTCAATCTTTGATCGGTTCTTGCTCGCTATTGGATTAAGAAGATTAGCTTATTTTCTTTTTGCACTGAAATGCTGTCGCGATAAAGAGAATATTATTATTTCAGAGGTTATTTTTGCCCCAGTGTGGCTACCAAATTTTATCCTCACAATTCACGACTTGAAAGCATTTGATATGATTGCTGCGAGGGGGGGGCAACTTCGAAATTGGGCATACTCTTTATTCCCTCGATTAGCGTCAAGGATAATAGTGGTGACTGAGTCAGTCAAATCTGATCTTATGAAGTTCTGTAATGTTGATCCAAACCGGGTTTTCGTAGTGCCAAATGGCATAGACGACAGAAGGCTAAAAATTGCTCTTTCCACAAAAAATATCAGCAAAGTATACGATTTCGTTTATGTATCTAGTTTCGTTAAACATAAGCGCCATTCATTATTGATAAAGGCTGCTCCTATTGGAGCAAAGATTTTGTTAATTGGTCGCGATATGGGTTCTCTGGAGGAAATAAACAAAGAGATTATGCTTCGTCGGAATGAAATAACTGTGCATGTTTTGTTGGATGTCGACACAGATGAAGATCTGTTTAATAAAATAGCTTCTGCTAAATGCGGTATTTTTCCGTCGTCTTTTGAAGGATTCGGAATTCCCTTACTCGAATACGCTGCTTGTGGCTTATACGTTATTGCATCCAATATCCCACCATTCGTTGAGTTAAAGCATTACGTAAATGAATTTTTTCAAGTTGACAACATTACTGAGCTAAAAGCAGTAATGGCAAATTTTTTCGATCACGAAATGAACGTTCCTAGAAGCGATTCGACCAATTTAGTTGTAAATGGTGCGCACACTGAAGCAGCGATTACCAACGAGTTTCTAATCTTATTAAACAAATAAAAGCTGAGTTGCTACAAAACCTTTGGAAAAAAAATGAAGAAATTACGAGCGGGAGTAATTGTTGATAATCTACAACTTACGGAGTGGCAGCTCAATGCTTTACGACAATGTGAAGATTTATTGGATATCGAAATCTTTCTTAATTGCAGAAATTCAGTTCCCTCTAGAAGATTGATCAAACACTTTTTCTATTACGTTCTCAATTTCTTTAGTATGAAAGGAAAGAGTAAGCGAGCGTGTCAAGTTTCTCAGCATTTTGAACAGGTAGAGGTAGTTAATTTTAACTGTCTACAGAATAAAATTTGGGAGGAATTTCCCTCAGATTTGTCAAATGATGTGTCAAAACGCAACCTAGACGTCATTATCAAATTTGGAATGAGGTTGATTAAAAATCCTGGTGACTTGGGCGCGACTCATGGGATTTTGTCGTTTCATCATGGTGATCCAAACCAGTATAGAGGTAGGCCTGCGGCATTCTACGAATGGCTAAATAGCGAGCCGTATTTAGGTATTGGGGTTCAAAGTATCAATAACTCCTTGGATGAGGGGATGTTTCATGTTATTGAAAAATCGAAAATTTACCATCATGATTTTTCAAAGACATTAGAAAATGCATATACGCTTTCACCGCAAGTGTTTAGAAAGGCGCTTCTAAAACTAATCAGAAATGAGCGATATGAAACTCTTGCTACTAAGAAGGGACGTTTATATTTTCTGCCATCGAATCTCGCAGTTTTGAAATTTTCTTGTGTTGCATTAATTCGTAAGATTGAACATCTCATTTTTGGAATGTTCTATGAGAAAGCTTGGCGCGTATCATTTTCCAAAAATACAGCTTTCGTAAATGCAATCGCTAACCCAACTGACATGATCCGGTTGGCCGTGGGTCGAACCCTCAATTTGGGAAGTGAGCATACTTTTCAAGCGGACCCATTTTTTGTGCCAGATCGTAATTTCGTACTATTAGAGGCACTAAATAAGTCAACTGGTGTTGGTGAAATTATTAAGGTAAGTACTGACGAATCTGAGGCTCAAAAAACAGTTTTGTCAGGGAAGCATTTTTCTTTCCCAAGTATTGTTACTGAAAACGGCAATACATGGATTTTTCCTGAGACTGCAAGTTGGCAATCTCCCAAACTTTATAAACTCGATGACCCGCAGACTCATGTAAGTTTGAAGGGATTTGAAAATGTACGATTAGTTGATCCAATTTATTTCCATCATAATAATATTCACTATATTTTTTCGGGGAAAAAGCCGAACGCACTTGATAATTTAAATTTATATTTTAGTGAAAAATTTGATGGTCCTTATCAACAGCATCCGGAGAATCCAATTGTTATAGATCCTACTTGTGCTCGGATGGGCGGGCAAATTTTGCAATTGAATTCAAAACTGTATCGTGTTGGACAAGATAATTCTTTCTCTTATGGCGATGGGCTAACCTTGATGGAAATCTCCACTATTTCTCCTGAGAAATATATGGAGCGTCCCGCTGTTGAGATCGTTGCAGAGCAACCGTTTAGTGGACCTCATACGCTAAATTTGAAAAACGACGAAATGATATTTGATTATTATTTTAATAAATTTAGTATTTTTGCAGGATATAGAAGATTGTTGTCAAAATTAAAACTTTTTTCACTGTAAAAATGTTATCGTACAGTATAGGTTTAATTTTTTTGGGTATGTTGGATAGTTTAGAACGACAAGAAAAGCATTTATGCGCATAGCAGTAGTTGCAAATACATCGTGGTATGTATTTAATTTCCGGGCCAACTTAATACATGCCCTTACTTCACTTGGGCATGATGTCATTGCCGTTGCGCCAAGAGATTCTTATTCAGAAAAATTTCAAGAGCTCGGCATCACCTATGTTCCATTTAAACTTTCCGGCTCAGGTACAAATCCCTTGGTTGAAATCCAAGCTATTGGTGAGCTTTCCCAAATTTTTAAGAGTCATCGAATTGAATTAATTTTGAGCTACACACCAAAGGGAAATTTATACTCAGGTATTGCGAGTATGGTCTCCGGAAGTTGGTTCGTTCCGAATGTGTCGGGTTTAGGTAGAGTATTCATAAAGAAAACTTTGATAACTCATGTAGTAAGTTTCTTATATCGTTTTACGTTCAAGCGTGCCAGGCAAGTTTTTTTTCAAAATAATGATGATTTAAATTTATTTGTTGAGAACGGATTTATTCAACGATCTAGAGCTGAGCGATTGCCCGGATCAGGTGTCGATTTGAATCGGTTTCAAATTGACGACAATGACCATGATAATGTTCATAGTAGAGATGAAAGTGCACCAATTTTTTTGCTCGTCGCAAGAATGTTGTGGGACAAAGGAGTTGGTGAGTATGTTCAGGCCGCGAGAAAGGTCAAAGATAAATATCCAAATGCTCGATTCCAATTATTGGGTTTTGCTGATAATGATAACCCTTCTGCAATTCCGCGTTCTACATTGGAAGAATGGATTTTGGAGGGAGTAGTCGAGTATTTAGGTTCAACAGACGATGTCCGACCATTTATAAGAGCATCGGATTGTGTCGTTTTACCGTCCTATAGAGAAGGGGTTCCCCGAACTTTATTGGAAGCTGCAGCGTTGGCGAGACCAGTGATCACGACGAATGTTCCTGGTTGTAGAGACGTCGTAATAGTTAATAAAACTGGATTTATGTGTAACTCACATGATCCCATTGATTTGGAAAAAAAAGTCCTACAATTTATTTTACTAAATCATCAAGGTAGGCTTCAGTTGGGAACTAATGGTCGTGCATATATCGAAGCTGAGTTCGATGAGAAGATAGTATTAAATAAATATTTAGATTTAGTAAGCAAATTTTGTACTAAGAGCATTTAACCCAACGTTGGTATCGTTTTAAATTATCAGCGAATCAGATTTATTCATTAAGAGAAGTTATTTCACAACTTCCCCTCCTTCTCCATCTTCTCAATCACATCCTTCCACAAACGCACCGTGGTGGCGCCGCCTTTTCTGGTGGTGCCGTTGGGTAGCCACAGGTC
>Ga0066798_10000816_pt1 | contig 14521 bp, 16 predicted proteins | sample PersoiDNA2013203_FD_70961 | JGI IMG/M metagenome (GOLD analysis project Ga0066798, IMG submission 70961) | Permafrost soil microbial communities from the Arctic, to analyse light accelerated degradation of dissolved organic matter (DOM) -... | ecosystem: Environmental > Terrestrial > Soil >...
ATGCGATCCATGTATTTCTGAACCGCCGATCCGGCAACCACCAGGAAGGCCTGCTTGAGCCCGGCGATCAGCGCCTTTTCTGCAGCAAACGGCACGGAATCGTCCAGCTCGTTCTTTTCGGTCTGGCGGCCATGTACGCCCGGTGCGTTGCCGCCAACATAGGTCTCATCCACCTCAACGGCACAGGACAAGCGGTCGCGGTCAGAGAGCCGTCTGCGTCCCGACCTCACTGCCTGCGAACAGGAGGCAGACCAGAAGGATCAGCGGGGATCTGTCCGTTCGGGGACGACACAACGTGCGGCGCAAGGATACCTCCGGGGGTGAGGATCAGGCCCCCCATGCTAGCACAGGCACCATTGCCGTTCCGCCCCCCGTGCGCCCCACCGCGTCGACAACCGGGCGGAGATCCTCGGGCTCAGCCCTTGTACTTCTCCCGCAGGAACCGCTTGTTGACCTTGCCCACGCTCGTCTTGTCGATGGCGTCGACGAAGAGCACCTTGTCGGGCACGCCGTACTTCGAGATCACGCCCTTGTCGGCGTACCCTTTGACGAAGGTGCGGATCGCGTCGGCGCCGGCCTGGGCGCCGGCCTTGAGGACCACGAGCGCCATGGGGCGCTCGCCCCACTTCTCGTCGGCTACGCCGATCACCGCCACCTCGCTGACCGAGGGGTGCTGGCTCACGATGTCCTCGAGTTCGAGCGAGGAGATCCACTCACCGCCGGTCTTGATGACGTCCTTGATCCGGTCGGAGATCTGCACGTACCCCAGTTCGTCGATGCTGGCCACGTCCCCCGAGTGGAGATACTCCCCCGCCCAGAGCGCCGCGGAGTTGCGGGCGTCCTTGAGGTAGCCCTGGGTGAGCCAGGGGGCGCGCACGACGATCTCCCCCATGGCCTTGCCGTCGTGGGGGACGTCGCCCATGGTCTCGTCGACGATCCGCAGATCCACGAGCGGCAGCGGCCGGCCGGTCTTGCAGCGGATCTCCACTTCGCGTTCCTCGTCCAGGTCCACCATCTCGGGGGACAAATGCGCCAGGGTGAGGACCGGGCAGGTCTCGGACATGCCGTAGCCTGTGAAGATGTCGATGCCCTTGGCGAGCGCCGCCTTGCACAGCGCCTTGGGCATGGTGGAGCCCCCGATGATCACCTTCCACTTCGAGAGGTCGGTCTGCTGAATCGCCGGGCTCCCCAAGATCATGTGGAGGATCGTGGGCACGCAGTGGGAGAAGGTGACCTTCTCCTTCTGCACCAGGCCCAGGAGCACGGCCGGGTCGTAGCGGCCCGGGTAGACCTGCTTCACGCCCATGAGCGTCGCCATGTACGGGACGCCCCAGGCGTGGACGTGGTACATGGGGGTGATGGGCATGTAGACGTCGCCCCGGTGGAACCTTCCCTGCTCGGGCGACGAGGCCATCGCCGAGAGACCGGCCAGGGTGTGGAGGACGAGCTGGCGGTGGCTGAAGTACACCCCCTTGGGGAGCCCGGTCGTTCCGGTCGTGTAGAAGGTCGTGGCGCGCGTGTTCTCATCCAGTTCCGGGAAGTCGTACGACGCAGGGCTTCGGGCGAGGAGTTCCTCGTACTCGGCGGCGAGCGGCACGGTCGTCGTGGGCGGCTCCTTCGCGTCGCTGAGGACCACGAACTGCTTCACGGTCTCGAGGCTGTCTCGGATCTGCTCGAGCACCGGTAGGAACTCCGCGTTCACGAGGATGACGTCGTCCTCCGTGTGGTTGATCGTGTAGATGAGCTGCTCGGGGGACAGGCGCACGTTCACGGTGTGGAGGATCGCCCCCATCATGGGTACCGCGAAGAAGCACTCCAGGTACCGGTGGCTGTCCCAGTCCATGACGGCGACCGTGTCCCCCGGCTTCACCCCCAGGCTCGCCAGCCCGTTGGCCAGCCGGCCGAGCCGCTGGCCGAACTCCCGGTAGGTGTAACGCACCAGGTCTCGGTAGACGATCTCCTGGTTCGGAGAGTGAGCCAGCGGGGCGTGGAGCAGCTGCTTGATCAGGAGCGGGTAGGCGTAGGCCGAGGGGGTCTTCTCGATGAGCTTCGCGGGCATGCCGGGCCTCCTGGTTGTCAGTGGTCAGTGATCAGTGATCGCTGATCGCTCACCGAAACAGATCGTCGTAGGTCTGCCGCATCTCCCTCTTGAGGATCTTCCCTGTGGGGGTCTTCGGAAGGGCGTCGACGATTAGGACCTTCTTCGGCACCTTGAAGGGCGCCAGGTGTTTCTGGCACAGGGCCGCAATCTCCTCCTCCTTGATCTCCTGGCCGGCCTTGGGCACCACGAGGGCGATGACGGCCTCGACCCACTTGGGGTGGAAGACGCCGACGACGGCCACCTCCTGGACGCGCTTGTCCACGTAGATGGTCTCCTCCACCTCCCGGGTGGCCACGTTTTCGCCCCCGGTCTTGATCATGTCCTTCTTGCGGTCCACCACCGCGATGTAGCGGTCCTCGTCGAGCACGCCCAGGTCGCCCGAGTGGAACCAGCCGCCCTTCATGGCGGCCTCGGTCTTCTCCGGGTCCTTGAAGTAGAGCATCATCACGTGGGGGCCGCGGCCGCAGATCTCGCCCGGCACGTTTACGTCGATGATCTCGGCGCCGTCGTCGTCCTCGAGGCGGGTCTCCATGTTGAGGCCTACCATGCCGGCTGACCCGAGCTTGGTGAGGGCGTCCTCGGCCTTCAGGATCGTGTGGTAGGGGGCGAGCTCGGTCTGGCCGTAGTAGTTGTAGATCTTTGCCTTGGGGAACTTCTCGATGATTTCGCGCAGGATCTCCACGGGCATGATCGAGGCGCCATAGTAGCACTTGGTGAGGCTGGAGAGGTCGTACTTCCCGAAGTCCGGGTGGCGAAGGAGCCCGATCCAGACCGTGGGCGGCGCGAAGAACATCGTCGTCCGATACGCCTCGATGTTCTTGAGGATCATCCCCAGGTCCGGGCCCATAAGAACGTTCGTACCCCCGAGCCAGAAGATCGGGTTCATGAACACGTCGCGCTGGGCGCAGTGGTAGATGGGCAAGGCGTTGACGTTGATGTCGTCCGAGTCGTACCGGCCGTCCACGATGCACCCCATGTACTGGGCCATGAAAGCCTGGTTGCCGATGATCACGCCCTTGGGCAGCGACTCGGTGCCCCTCGTGTAGGTCATCTGCACGGGGTCCTCGATGTGGAGCACCGTGTCGGGCTCGTCGGCCGGGTACCGGCGGACCCACTCGTCGAAGTCCGAGAAGCCGGGGAGGGCCGGCTTACCGCCTCCCTGGTTCGACCAGATCCAGGTCTTGACGGTCGGCATCTCGTCGAGCACGTCCTTCACGAGGTCGTAGAGCACGTCCTCCACGATGAAGATCTTCGCCTGGGAGTGGTTGATCGAGTAGGAGATGTCCTGGCCGCGCAGGAGGTAGTTGATGGCCAGGTACACGCCTCCCGCCTTGGCGGTGCCGAACCAGGTGAGCACGTGGTGCAGCGTGTTGTGGGCGAGGATGGCGACCCGGTCGTACTTCTGGAGACCCAGGTCCAGGAGGGCGTTGGCGACGCGGTTGCACTCGTCGTCCAGCTCGGAGTAGGTGAGGCTCCGGTCGCCGAAGACGAGCGCCGTCTTGTTCGGGAAGTGGTAGCGGGAACGCCGGAGGAGGTCGGCGATGACCCACCGGTTGGCCTTGTTGTATCGGGACCGCAGGAAGGCGACGCTCTCTGGGGTGAGGCGGTCGTACTTCGCCTTGTCCTCGGCGGTCAGGGAAGTCTGCGTGGCGGCCATCGTGGCTCCTTTCTCCCTCACTGCCCCTTGAAGACCGGCTTCCTCTTCTCCACGAAGGCGGCGGTGCCCTCCGCCTTGTCCTCGGTGGCGCAGCACACCCCGAAGTTCTCGGCCTCGATGGCGCAGCCGCGCTCGATGTCGACCTCCAGGCCGAGCTCGATCGAGCGCTTGCAAAGGGCGAGCGCCACGGGCGCCTTGGCCGCGAGTTGCTTGGCCAGGGCCTTCGCGGTGGCGAGGACCTCGGAGGCCGGCACGACCTTGTCCACCAGGCCGATGCGCAGGGCCTCGTCGGCCGTGATCAGGTCGCCGGTGTAGATGAGGAGCTTCGCCGCGCCCTTGCCCACCAGCCGCGGCAGGCGCTGGGTGCCGCCGTACCCGGGGATGATCCCGAGGTTGATCTCGGGCTGGCCGAGCCTCGCCGTGTCGGCGGCGATCCGCACGTCGCCGGTCATGGCGAGCTCGCAGCCTCCGCCCAGGGCGAAGCCGTTGATGGCGATGATGACGGGCTTGTCGAGCTTCTCCACCTTGAAGAAGGCCGCCTGCCCCCGCCGGCACATGTCGAGGCCCACCTTGGGGGAGGGCAGCGCGCGGATTTCGGTGATGTCGGCCCCGGCCACGAAGGCCTTGTCGCCCGCTCCCGTGATCACGAGCGCCCTGATCGAGTCGTCGGCCGCCACCTCGTCGAGCGCGGCGTCGAGCTCGCGGATCGTGGCGGCGTTCAAGGCATTCAACGCCTTGGGCCGGTTGAAGGTGAGGAGCGCAATGCCTTCTTCCCGATCCAGGAGGATGTTCTCATAGGTCATCGCTCACCCCTTCGTGTAGTCGTAGAAACCGCGCCCGCTCTTCTTGCCCAGATAGCCGGCCGTCACCATCTGCTTCAGGAGCGGCGGCGCAGCGTACTTGGGGTCCTTGAACTCGTCAACCACGAAGTCTAGGAGCGTCAGCGGCCCCATGGGGTGCGCGCAGCCGAGCATCATGCCGTTGTCGATGTCCTCCACGGTGGCCAGGCCCATCTCGTAGGCGCGGATCGCTTCCAAGAGGTAGGGGATGAGGAGCAGGTTCACGATGAACCCCGCCCGGTCCTTGGCGAGGATCGACTTCTTTCCGATCTTGTCCGAGAAGGCGCGCGTCGTGGCGATGGTCTCCTCGCTCGTCTTGATCGTGCGGATGATCTCCAGGAGCTTCATGACCGGCACCGGGTTGAAGAAGTGCAGCCCCAGGACCTGCTCCGGGCGCTTTGTCGCAGCCGCCATGGCGATGATCGGGATCGAGGACGTGTTGCTGGAGAGGATGGCGTGGGGGGACAGACGGCGTCGAGCTCTGCGAAGACCTTCTTCTTTTCGTCCAGGTTCTCGATGGCCGCCTCGATGACGAGGTCGCAGCCGCCGAAGTCTTGGAGCGTGGTCGTGCCCTTGACGCGGCCCAGGATCGCCTGCATCTCGGCCTCGGCCATCTTCCCCTTGGTCACCGCGCCGCCGAGCGTCTTCTCGATCTTGCCGAGCCCCGCCTTCAGGAATTGGCCGTTGATCTCCCGGACCACCACCTGGTAGCCCGCCTGGGCGCACACCTGGGCGATGCCCGAGCCCATCAGCCCGCAGCCCACCACGCCGACGGTCTTGATTTCTATGGCAGGATCCTCCCGGTTGTCAGTTGTTGGTTCACTCATCAAGAGCTTCACTCCAGCTCCAGCAGCGTCGCCATGCCCATGCCGCCGCCCACGCACAGGGTGGCGATGCCGTACTGAGTGGCCCGGCGGCGCATCTCGTACATCAGGCTCAGGGCGATCCGCAGGCCCGTGCAGCCCACGGGGTGGCCCAGGCCGATGCCGCTGCCGTTCACGTTGACCTTGGACCGGTCGAGTCCCAGACCTTTCTCACAGGCCAGGTACTGGGCGGCGAAGGCTTCGTTGAGCTCGATCAGCCCGATGTCGGAGAGTGCGAGGTCGGTCTTCGCCAAGAGCTTCTGCACGGCGGGCACGGGGCCGTAGCCCATGATCTCCGGGGCCACGCCCGCGCTCGTCTGGGCCACCACCCGGGCCAGAGGCTTGAGGCCGAGCTCCTTCGCCTTGCGGCGCGACAGGACGACCGCGGCGGCCGCCCCGTCGTTGAGGCCCGAGGCGTTGCCCGCCGTAACGGTGCCGCCGTCCTTCTTGAAGGCGGGTTTGAGGCCCACCATGTCGGCCAGCGTGAGGCCGAAGCGGATGTGCTCGTCGGTGTCGACGACCGTGTCGCCCTTGCGCCCCTTCAGGACCACGGGGACGATCTCCTCCTTGAACCTCCCGGCCACGGTCGCCGCCTCGGCGTTGTTGTGGCTGCGCACCGCCAGCTCGTCTTGCTCCTGGCGCGAGATGTCGTACCGCTGCGCAAGGTTCTCGGCCGTCTCGCCCATGATCATGCGCTTGCCCAGGAGGCCGCTGCCGGAGTGGAGGAGCTCCCAGACGCTGTCGGTCATCTCTCCGTGCATGAGCCGCTGGCCCCAGCGCGCGGTGTTCAGGACGTAGGGTGCGCTCGACATGGACTCGACCCCCACGACGAGCACGGCCTCGGCATCGCCGGCCAGGATCTGGGCGCGGGCCGAGGCCAGGGCCTGCATGGACGAGGAGCACTGCTTCTGGATCGTATAGGCCGGCACCTCCACGGGGATGCCCGCGGCCAGGGCGGCCGTGCGCGCTGTGTTGGCCTCGTCAGGACACTGGACGCAGTCGCCGGCGATCACCTCGTCGAGGTCCTCGCCTGCCACGCCGGCCCGCTTCAGGGCCTCGGTCATGACGATGCCCGCGAGCTTGTGTGCCCGCAGGTCCTTGAGCGCCCCGCCGAACTTCCCGATGGGCGTCCGGACGCCGCTCACGATGACCACGTCGTTGTCGGTCTTGGTCATGGCTGTCCACTCCTTCGTGTGAAAAAAGAGCAGGGATAGGCGGGTGGTCGCTTGGGTCGCTCCGCGGCCGCGAACTGCGTTTGGTCGGAGCGTTGAGCCTCCCGGGGGCGGCGGGGTGGGGGGAACATATTGCCTAGTATGCAGTATGTCACTTCAAAACAAACTGACCATCCCCTTACGTCCGGTGGGCTCTCTATCCTCTCTTGTGCAGGCAGTCTCGAGGGAGCAGTGCTCATGGGTCATCCGCTGACGCTGGTGGGTTTCATGGCGATGTGGCGGCCGCGGCGGCGCCGTCAAGAGCGACGGCTGCAGCGCCTACCGGGCGCCGCCCCGCGTCCACATGCGCAGGGTCTCCTCTTCCTCAGCGGGCAGGTGAAGCCCGTGGATCGGCCTGGAGCTCGGGTACAGCCAAACACGCCGCGATCTCCTGGCCCGGGCCGGTGTGCTCTCAATGGTCGAAGTCACTTGCGGAACCTAACAGTAGCGATCTGACGCTCGGCCTTCGCGCCTGTCACTTCTCCTGCCAGTGCGGCCGCCGCTTGTCGAAGAAGGCCTGCACGCCCTCTTTCGCATCCTCGGTCGAGCACAGGCGGGCGAAGGCCTCGTTCATGTAGGCGAACTGCTTCTCGTACTCCATGTCTTCTGCCTTGTAGTAGGCGCTCTTGGCGATCTGCAGCGCGATCGGGCTCTTCTGGGCCAGCTCCTCAGCCCACGCAAGCGCCTCGCTGTCCAGTTCGTCCTTCGGCACGATCCGGTTGATGAGGCCGAGGGTGAGCGCTTCCTGCGCTGAGATCAGATTGCCGTAGAAGAGCAGCTCCAGCGCCTTCTTGCGGCCCACGCACTTGGAGACCGGGATGACCGGTCCGACGCAGTTCAGCCCGACGTTGATCGCCGTGAGCCCCATGCGGACGTTCTGCGCCGCGATCGCCAGGTCGGCCGCGGCCAGGATTCCCATGCCGTTCGCCGTCGCCACGCCGTTCACCTGGGCGATGACCGGCTTCTTCATGGTCGAGATCGCCACGAGCGGACGTTCCATCTGCTCGACCCACTCGCGGAGTTCGTTCGTGGACTTCCCGGCGACCTCGTTGACGTCGATGCCGGCGCAGAACGCCTTTCCGGAACCCTTCAGGAGGATGACCCGGACTGCCGGTTCGGCGTCAAGGGCTCTCAGCGCGTCATGGAGCTCCGCGGCCATCGCGCTGTCGAACGTGTTGAGCTGGTCGGGGCGGTTCAGCGTGATCACGCCGACGTACTTCTCACCGATCTCGACGATGACTTTCTCGTAGTCCATTCCAGGCCTCTCCTTCTGGGATGTCGTCCTCTACGCTTCGTCAATCGTGAATTCCCAGGCGCACCAGTACTCCTCCGGATGGTCATCGGGAGGGCAGGCGACGCAGTTCATCTTGATACGTGGATCGATGGCCTTGGCGAATTCTGCGTACTCCACCATGCCAACCGGCCTGCAGGGGAAATCGGCCAGCCCTCTGCGCTTGCGCGCCGACTGGACCCGGCAGTCGAGCATCCGGAAGACGACCCGGGTAGCGGTCTGTTCGATCACGTCCTGCAGGTTGAGTCGCGCGTACAGGCGGTGCTTGAGGCATTCCACGAGAGCCGGAATGCCGCCTCCCGGCTTCACCCCTAGGCGCTCCATGATCCGTTTCGCCTCGATGGCCGTGAAGGAACGCCAAGCCTCCGCGTCCGCAGCGATGGCGGCCTCCATGCCGTGGCTCTTCTCGACCGCCTGGAACCAGAGACCGTCGTGAGCCAGCCAGTTCTTCGCATCGTCGATGATGATGCGGATCAGTTCGTCCTTGCTCAGATCGGCCAGGAGCCGGATCCCTTCATCCCCCACGGCCTCCGCCACCAGGGACCTATCTTGCGACGCTCCGCGTTCCGACATGACCATCCTCCAGGTTTTCTTGACGGGCTCGAGCAGGAAGCCAGAGGCGACCTGCCATAAGCATAGACTTGGTGGGCCCAGCAGGACTCGGCTGCTCTAACCAACTGGAATCAGGGTTTGCCTCCAACGATGAAACGATAGGGAGCAGGACTGGTGAGGGCAGCCTGCTCAAGTAGCCGGTAGAACAGGAGGCCGCGAGACCGCGAGGAGCGTCCGTTGAATCGAAATGTGAACTCATCGAGGTAGCGATCTAACTGATCGCGACGTACTGCGCCCTGATGGGTTTCCAGCAACCATCGCTGGAGAAGCGACGAAACTCGGTGCACCGCGGGCATGGACACGTGAGCGGGGTCGTGAGCGGGGTCGCCTGACGAGGAAAGCACTGTCTTGTTGTGTATGTACCCATGTTTGGCCAGCCCGCTGTAGCCGCCCCAGCCATCGGTGCGCACTTCCGCGCCGGACTCGACCGCTTCTCGCACGAACGGTAATAGGCTCGACGCCGATGCGTCAGGCACCCGGCGCAGCCGTACGCGTCCGAACCCACGCGGTTCATGAACCTCTACGGCAATGGCTACGATCGCCTGCTTTTCGGTCTTGCCGCCAACATAGGTCTCATCCACCTCAACGGCACAGGACAAGCGGTCGCGGTCAGGACACGCCATTACCCGGCGGAGCTTGTGCAACATCGTCCAGGCCGTCTGGTAGCTGCCGAGCTCAAGCGCCTGTTTGAGCTCCATTGCGCTTACGCCGTTCTTCTGACTGGTCACATACCAGGCGGCGGCGAACCAGCTGGTCAGCGGTGTGCGCGTCTTGTCGAAGATGGTGCCCGCGGTCACGGTGGCCTGGCGCCTACACGAGCTGCACACTAACCTGCCGCGCGTGCTCTTGTATGGTTCTCCAACGACGCCGCACTTTGGGCAAACGAAACCTTCGGGCCAGCGCAGCTGCTGCAGGTACCCCAGACAGGCGTCATTGTCAGGAAACCATTCAACGAACTCAGCCCACGTTCGCGGGTAGTCTCGACCCGCCACCGGATGCCTTCTCGTCTTGCTCACCACTACATATTGACATAGGTGGAGCTAATGGATACCCCCTCGTCTGATTGATCTCCGGCGCGGCCCACAGAGGGCGGAGTCGTCGACGGTGGAGGGAGCGGATGCGGCGCTGCATCTTCTGCAGGTGGTGAGCGGCGAGGCGGGTGTCACGGCCTACGTGAGCGTGCCCGGCGCACGTGGCGCGACCGAGTACCTCGGCAATCCCGCACTGCATCTTGCCGCGGCCCCCGGGTCGAGATGGTCCACATGGTGGGGGCGTTATCCCGCTGGTCATCGTGATCCAGCCCGCCTGTTTCGTCCTGAGTTGTCATCGGGCACCGTGGATAGCCCGATCGGGCAATGAATGGAACGCGCTGACAACCAAGAGTCCGGCTGCAACGATCCGGGAGGCGCGCCTGCCTGGAGACCCCGTCTCTCTCGACAAGGCTGCTGAGCCGACGCAGGCCTCCCGCCAGGCAACCGTGCTCGCTCTCACTCACTTGGGCGGCCGCGGCGACCTGAAGAGCGCCACAGGGGCCCGCGGCTGACTGGCTGCTCGGCCAACTCGTGGTTGCTGGATGTTTATCCCCTTGGGAAGCGGTCGCCGCTGTGCGGCACATGCAGTCGCGCGGTCGCGGCTCGGGCGGGCAGGCGAGTCTGCGCGCACGAGCGCGGCCGCGCTACGGCGACGTGATGCGCAGCTCGGCGCCCAGGGCGCGCGCCAGCGCGCCGATGGTCTTGAGCGTGGGGTTGCCATGGCCGCTCTCGATGCGGCTGATCTCGCTCTGGCGGATGCCGGAGGCGGCTGCAAGCTGCTGCTGGGTCATGTGCAGGGCCTGGCGGCGGCCGATGAGATCGGAGGCGAGGCGGTAACGGTCTTCGAGCCGGTGCAGCTCGGCGACCGCCTCTGGCCCTTCGGCTTCGGCCTCTGCAACGACTTGCGCGTAGAACTCTTGAAAGGTTGTCATGGCATTCACCTCCAGTGGCAAGTATCGGCTAAAACCGATATGCAGTCAAGGGATCCGGCCTCATTCACTGGACTGCCGCCTCAGGAAGTCGTCGAGTCGTGCACGCGCACGGGCGATCTCGCGCTGCTGCTTGCGGCGGCCGGGATCGGCGCCTTTATCGTAGCCCCCGAGCAAGAGAACGATGCGGTCACCGTGGGCGTGGCAGAAGACGCGCAGCAGGATCCGCTCTCCCGACCTGGCGGGGCGTGGGGCCGCTGAGGCGTGGCTCCACTTGTGCAGCAGGGTCGCCTCGTCTTCGTCGAGGCGGAACTCGAAGAGGCCGCGACCTACCTGCCGGCCGTATTCGCTGCTGCATACGCCGACGCCGTGGACGGTGAGGATGAGCCGAAGCGCCGTGCTCAGCGCGCGCCGTTGTGGGGCCGAGAGCCGCTTCTCCATCCAGCGTCGGGCCGGCTCGTCGCCATCCGGCGTCTGGTAGAACTCCAGGGTGAAGCGACCTGCGGGCATGCGCTCAAGTGTGGCGGCCCGGCAGCCCGGTTCACAGGCCTACGATGGCCGCTCGTGGTGGACGTTGGCGGCGGCAAAGGGAGACGTTGGTGGAGATCCTCCCATCGACCACGTACCTGCCGAGCAGCGCGCACATCGCATCTGCTGAGCTGCGTAGCAAGTGATCCGGGGAACCTGAGCTCGCTCTCCGCGCCGACGTTCCTTGAACTGGGCCAGTAGCCGTCTGGCCTCGGCGATCTCCCGCTGCTGCCGTCTCTGCTTCGGGTCCTCGCCCCTGTCGTACCCGTCGAACAGGAGGATCACCTTGTCGCCGTAGAAGTGGACGAAGCCCTGCCCGCCGTCTCTCTGCGAGCCTACCCGGGGCCGGATCCGCCGCTCTCGGCGTGGGCCACGGCGGGATCCAGCGGCACGATCTGCGTCGTCACCCTCATCCCGAGCGCGAAGGCCAGCTTGCCCATGGTCGCTGCGGTGAGGTTGCACTCTCCCGCGAGCACGCGCGAGACCCAGGCCCGCGACGTGCCCATGCGACGGGCCAGCTCGGCGCCACTCACCCCTTGCGCGTCCATCTCAGCGACGAGGTTGTCGGTGAACTCGAGCGTCGTGAGGTAGCTCCAGTAAGCGGGATGCTGCCGCGCCAGCGTTATGTGCTCATCAAAGGTCCGTGCCATCACGCTCCTCTCTCGCTATCGATGTCGCCGGCGGCCGAGGCGGCGACGACCCTGCGCCCCCCATGGCGACGTCAGGGCGAACGTTAACTCATAGGTTGACTTTGGACAACGTTCGTTCAACGCACGGTGGCTTGGCTGCGACGTCCCGGACAGGTTGACGTTCGGCGTGCCGGCCCACGGAGAAAGCGGCGCTCCCCTCACTGTCGCGTTCTTTCGATACACTCCGTGGGACGCCAGGAACGCGATTCGCGCTACGATGGTCCCGGAGGTGAGCGCATCATGGCCCGACTAGTCATCGACTTCTCGCACGGCGACTTTGCCGCGCTGTGCCGTCGTCACGGCATCCGCCGCGTGGCCTTCTTCGGCTCCGTGCTGCGCAACGACTTCGGTGCCGACAGCGACATCGACATGCTTGTGGAGTTCGAGCCGCAGGCTCAGCCGGGCTTCGAGATCGTGGCGATCCAGGCGGAGTTCTCCGAGTTCTTTGGGGGACGCGAGGTCGACTTCGTCAATCCCAAGTACATCAGCCGTTTCCTCAAGGATGAGGTGTTGTCGGCTGCGGAGGAGATCTATGCGGCATGACGACCGCGTCTTCGTCGCGCACATGGTCGAGTTCGCGCGCAAAGCGCACGAGCGGGTCGCGTCGCGCGAGCGCGACGAGCTGGACGGGGACGAAGACCTCCAGCTTGAGCAGGACGTCCCGAGGTGCCATGGCAGAACATCGTCGGGATGCGCCACAAGCTCATCCGCTGGTCGATGCGTCGTGGGATGACATGTGGCGCGTGTCCCCGTTCGCCGATCGCGCATCAGGCGACGACTACTGGCCGCCGGCGGGCCGCCGCCACTCCCCGCGCGGCGCCCTGACCGCCAGGGCAGAGTTCGCTGCGCCGCAGGGGGCGGAGCGCGAGTCGTTTGCGGCGTTCCTCGACGGCTTCCTGGCGCGTTTCCTGGACGCGGAGCGGCCTCTTCTCGAAGCATGGCTGCGGGACGGCCTGTGAACGTGCGCCGCTGCACCTTCTGCCGCGAGCCGGTCGGCGTGGTGCTGCTCGTGTTCGACGGCGTCTCCGACCAGCCGGCGCCGGCATGCCGCGATTGCCGCGACCGTCTCGCCCTCAAGGTGTTCAAGGTGGAGGTGCTCGACCCGGCGGCGCTCCCGGCGCATCCGAGCTGCGAGGACTGCGGCCGCGTGCTGCCCAGCCCCGACACAGAGCCCGCCGTCGTTTGGGTCGGCGACAAGACCCGAGGCATCGTCGCGACGTGCAACGCCTGCCGCGTGAAGAGCAGCCGGACGACGATGCTCGTCACGGTGGCGGAGGAGCTGCGGCAGCCCGGCGGGGATTGGGAGTAGGGGCCGGCGGACCGGCGGCGGCCGCCCTGGGTCGGCATCTACTTCGCGGCGATGCTCAGCTCCACCCCGAGGGCGCCGGTGAGAGCGCCGAGAGTCTTGAGCGTGGGATTGCCGTTGCCGCTCTCGATGCGGCTGATCTCGCTCTGGTGGATGCCGGAGGCCGCGGCGAGCTGTTGCTGCGTCATGCGCAGCTCGCGGCGGCGCGCGATGAGCTGCCCTGCCAGGCGGTAGCTCGTCTCGTACATGCGCAGCTCGGCGACGGCCGCAGGGCCTTCGGCCTCGGCCTCAGCGACGACCTGGAGGTAGTGCTCGTCGAACGTGATCATTGATCATCACCTCAGCGTGATTATGAGTCTTAGGCCATAGCTGGTCAATGTCGAGACGCTCCCCGGAGCTGCCCTCAGGAGTGCCTCCGGCGATAGTCGCCGAGACGTCGGCGGGCGAGCGCGATCTCGCGCTCCTGCCGACGGGGGCTGGGGTCGCTGCCTTTGTCGTAGCCGCCGAGGAGCAGGATGACGCGGTCTCCGGTGGCGTGGCAGAAGAGCAGATACCCACGCCCTCAGTGCCCACCAGGTACTTGAGCGCCGCCATGACGGCGTTTCGCTGTGCCGCTGAGAGGTCGTGGTCGATCCAGCGCCGGACAGGTTGGTCCCCGTCGGTGGTGCGGTAGTACTCGAGTGTGAAGCGACGTTCGCACATCCCGTCACTGCAAGGGTCGCCGGAGCACGCCGGCAGGATGACGATGCCGTTGACGGGTGGACGATCAGGGCGAGACAGCGATCGGCCTGATGGGAGGATGCTCGGAGGAGCGGACCCGCACAAAGCAGTGAGCGCGAACTGATTGGCTGAGCCAAAGGTCCGCGCCCACAGTGAGCATAGCCGCGGCGCCCAGACGGTCAACGAGTGTCAACGTCGGTCCGGGCCTACTGGAAATGCCCGACGAGCCGCACCGTCGCCGGCGTAGACGAAAGTGGTGTCGAGGGGCGCTGGTCGGCGTCGCGAAGAACGACCGCCGAGCTTGCCGACGAGGTGCGGGCGATGGCCCGAGTCGGGGGCCGTCCGCGTCGCCGATGCCTACGGGCGGCCTGCGCCGTCTCGGGTGAGCACTCGCTGCCGGCGCTCGACTCGGCGCACGTTCGATCGTACGGTCGCCTGCTGTATCCTGCGCTCGTATGTCGACCGATTTCCATACGGCGTTCGGCCCGGACGCGCTGCGTGCGCTCGCCTGGGGGCGTTCCTTCGAGCGCGGCGCCGCCTATGCCGCCGACGACAGGGTCAAGGGGTTGAAGGCCGGCGACGCGGAAGCCTCGGCCACCGTGCGCGGGACGCGCGCCTACCGGGTCCGCCTCTGGCTCGCGGACGGCGCGCCGCTGTTCTCCTGCACCTGCCCGGTGGCGGCGGATGGCCTGTTCTGCAAGCACTGCGTGGCGGTCGGCCTCGTCGCGTCCGAGGCTGGTGTGG
>Ga0066798_10000819_pt1 | contig 14508 bp, 14 predicted proteins | sample PersoiDNA2013203_FD_70961 | JGI IMG/M metagenome (GOLD analysis project Ga0066798, IMG submission 70961) | Permafrost soil microbial communities from the Arctic, to analyse light accelerated degradation of dissolved organic matter (DOM) -... | ecosystem: Environmental > Terrestrial > Soil >...
AATATCTGGGTATTACTGCGGCTTATGTTGATCTGGGCAATATCGCCAATAAGCCAGACCAGGCTGCCTGGTATATTTCAGGTCAGGTTTCATATTAAGGAAACTCATTACATCCTGCCGATTGCATCATTTAGCGTGATACGCCAGACAGAAATCTTTGCAGCAGTGAATCTTAAGTAGTAAAAAACTGTCACAAAGGTTAAAATACGCCCCGCTAATCAATTAGCGCTTAGCTCTAAGCGCGCTCTTTTTAAGATTGCCCGGGTGGTGAAATTGGTAGACACAAGAGACTTAAAATCTCTCGCCTCACAAGGCGTGCCGGTTCGATTCCGGCCCCGGGCACCAATAAATCAATAACTTATTTCTGCCTCAACTTGCATATCAGTTTCTAAATAGTACATCAAATCGAAAGGCCTTCGATTGAAAGGTATTTTCAGATCACTAAAGCACTATAACTATCGAGTATGGGCTGGAGGTGCCTTAATTTCAAATATAGGTACCTGGATGCAGCGTACTGCACAGGATTGGCTGGTTCTCACTCAATTAACAAATCACAATGCAACTGCAGTGGGTATTGTCATGGCTTTGCAATTTGGCCCACATTTACTCTTACTGCCGTTGACCGGATATTCTGCCGACTATTTTGACCGACGCAAATTGCTCATTTGTACACAGGCAATCATGGGTGGCATAGCACTTTGCTTGGGAATGCTCACATTACTTGGATGTGTCCAGTTATGGCATGTCTACATATTTGCTTTTCTATTAGGCTGCGCCAGCGCCTTTGATTCGCCAGCACGTCAGACTTTTGTCTCAAATTTGGTAGATGAAACAAATCTATCCAATGCGGTGGCTCTTAATTCAACCTCTTTCAATTCTGCTCGCATGATTGGGCCCGCTATTGCAGGAGTCATGATTTCCGCAGTTGGTACGGGGACTGTTTTTGTTATTAATGGGTTTTCATATATCGCTGTGATTGGCTCTTTGCTTTGTCTTCGTGTTGATGAGCTGCACATCACGGCAAAAGTGGATAATGTTAAAGGCGGGTTAGCAGAAGGTTTTCAATATGTCTGGAAACGCCCTGACCTCAAAACGATACTGCTGATGCTATTTTTGATCGGGACTTTTGGCTTGAATTTCCCCATCTTTATTTCGACTATGTCGGTGAGTGTTTTTCATTTAGGCGCGCATCAATTCGGTTTCTTAATGTCTGCAATGGCGATAGGAACTGTTGTAGGTGCATTATTATCTGCCCGAAGAGAGAAGCCTGTGCGTAGGCATCTTCTCATTGCCTCTTTGGTGTTTGGCGTAGGTCTATCGCTTGCGGCTATCATGCCAAATTATTGGTTATTTGGCATGCTTCTGGTGCTAATAGGCATATCAGCGCAAACATTTACGACGACTTCCAACAGCACTATTCAGTTATCTACAGATCCCAATATGCGTGGAAGGGTCATGGCAATCTATCTTTCCATTATCATGGGTTGTACTCCGATAGGCGCTCCAATTGTCGGTTGGATTGCAGATACCTACGGCCCTCGTTGGGGATTATTGGTTGGTGCAGTTTCAGGCTTTGCTTCCGCGATAGTGGGGATACGCTATTTAATGAAGTATAGAAATCTTAGAATGCGATTCCATTATGGGGTGCCACGTTTTAGCATGGATGAAGCAATCGTCTGATCGGAAGATGCATATATACCCGACTTGAGATATTGATTTTTTATTTTATCAACCTTTTCAGCCAATTCAGAAACTCAAGACAATTCAGAAACTCAAGACAATTCAGAAACTCAAGAATAATGCCGATGTCCAGACCCTGGACTGGTCGCGCTGCCTTGCTGTGATAAATAAGGGATGTTCACGATCTTTCGCTAATGTCAGTGCGCTCAACTCAATTTGACCAGAAAGATCACGCGGCAGATTTTGATCCGTGATTCGTTCTATTGATACTTTCAATTCAGCGCCTGGTAATTCTTTTACTATGCCAGATACCGCAGGCAGATCATCTCCATTTAATTCAAGAGCGACTTCTGGGGCATGCACATACGATTGAGGTTGTAAGGGATCACCTACTTTAATGTAGCTATCAATACGCGAATGCAAACTAATTTTGCAGCCCTTTAATTGTGAAAGTTGAAGTTCTATGCTGTCACTATCACCATTCGTGTCAGTACGAAACCCAATGCTGGTGGCATTTATACGCCAGCAAGCCTGCTCTGGATGATCTAGCCCAAAGGCAGTGAAATCATTGATGATAGCCCCGGTAATTTGAATCTCCCCAGACCAGTAGGCACCTCGATAGCGATCCTTGATTCTGGCTCCACCAAGTCTTACACGAAAGCGATTTTCTGCTAGTCCAATCTCTTCATGTAGGTTTCGTATCCATATGCATTGGTCGCCATCATATAGACTGATCTCTTCCCAGCCGTGGTCCCCTAGTAGTTGATATTCCAGGGGGCTTGATTCCTTGGTTTTGTAGGTATCTCCCATCAGGTAGTCACCTTGGCGTAAGCTGGCAAAGCTACGTTCACCAGTCGTGGCAAATGTATGTCGTGCACGCAAGGCTTTGGCCACACCCTCTCGGTCAAATCGTTCTGCAAGCACGCCAGTTAGACCGCCCCTTGAACCGAACACAGCAGTAGCAGGTACACCGCCACCACAACGACCCTGATGCTCATCACTATTGGCAGCAGCTCCAACGCGGTAACCGCGTTGAAGAGCTTCGGCATAGAACCAGTGGAATTGCCCCCAGGCAGAGCTGACTTCAATCAGCCGCTCCAATTCAGGATGATGCCAATCTAGATTACAGCGACGTCCACCAACATGTGGCATCATCAGATGGCCTTCTGGGTCATGGGCATAAGCTGCGTATAGGTCATCTACTGGCCAAGCCCCAGGTTTTAGCGTGCCATGGGTAAATTCGTTCCATTCGAATGAACGCACCATACGACCTTGGTCATCGAAAGGGAACAGCGGTTTACCTTCATGTAAAAATACTACATTTCTATCCCCACCCGCGCTGGAGTTGCCGCACCACTCGGTGCCAGGATAACAAACAAATCGACCAGACTCGTTCAAACTATGGATAAGTGCTACCGCTTTATCCCAGCGTTGTTCGGTGATATTAAAGTCATTAGCGGTATAGCCCAACACATCTAGCCCAGCGATGTCACGTCCATAGCTAAGGTTGTACAAAGTATCATTGGTACCTACCGTATCATCCGAGTGCACATGCAAGTCGGCATAAAGGGGGCGTAACGCACCTGTTTTGGCAGATATGTTGACATAGGCTTTAGCAGAAGCCACGCCCGTATCTTCAGGCTTTGCCAGTAATGTCCATTCGCCTGGATTGGCTAGTTTGATATTACTTAGACGCACTACCGCCCAGCCTTGCTCAGACAAGATAAATGGTAGATCACGTACTTCATTATCTGGACCATGTAGGTACAAATTACCTCGCAGTGATAAGTTACGGCAGGTGTTTCCCCATGAATCATCTGCGCGCACGATGATGTCGAAGGGTTCATCAGAATTCACCAGACGAGGGGTAATGATTTGCAGGCCTAAAGGCTCACCTGGGACGATATCCAATAACACGTCACCTGGTACTTCAGCAAATTTTGAGCTGCCCAACGGGTCGATGAATAGGCGGAATTGGAAATCTTTTTCGACGAAACTCTGCACTCGCGTGCCAGGGCCACCTTGGCGACGATCACCTAAACGGATAATGATGCGATCACCTGGATTTAAATATCCATCGACAATATCGATGATGACTGTTTTCTGGAACGGCCGCTCATGCCCTTTCTGGTCAAACCGTACCTTGAGCCCTTGCACGGTTGCTGGGCTTTGGCCAGAGACCAATTCTCCAGCATGATATTCCGCTGAAATGTAATTAGCTGCTATCGGATTACTGGTCTGGAATAATGCCCAATCTGAATAAAATTTGAAAGCCAGTTTTAGCCAGGCACCATCGGCCAGGCCAGAACCGCCGACCTCATAAGTCAACTGTAATTCAGTCCATTCTCCAGCGACAACTTCTCTTTTATTACAAATGAGACTACCAAGAAAGGGTCTGCTCTTATTACGCTCATATAGCCCCTTTGGAGCAATGTAATGACCTGCTTCATTTTTAGGATCGAAAGTTTTCAAGATGTACCTCTTTAGTGGGCTCGCCATGTTTGGTAATGTTTTTCTAAACGCTTGAATACCAAGCTTTCCATCAGCCATGCAATCAATCCTATGGTGGCAATCCCAAGCAATACCTGAGCACTATTGCCTATTTGCCCACCCATGGAAACCATCCAGCCTATTCCTTTGGATGCTCCTATCATTTCAGCCGCTACCAACGCGCGCCAAGCCTGGCTGAACCCGATGCGCAGGGCTGCTGTAATAAAGGGTAAAGAGGCTGGCATATAGACATGCAGTATCATTTGTAGAGGAGTCGCTCCCAAGGTACGTGCAGCGCGCACCTCTCCAACTCTTATGCTTTGTAAGCCTTCTTGAATGGTGATTGCCATTGGAAATACTGCCGCAATAAAAATCACCATGACAATAGACCAATACCCTAAACCAAAAATAATCATGGTCAATGGCGCCCAAGCCACTGGCGGTATCGCCATGAACAAACTATTAAGAGGCGATATAAAGTCACGGAACCGACTCGAAAGGCCGCCGAGCGAGCCAAGCAGCAGGGCGAGGATGGTTGCCAAAGCAAAACCACCTGCCTCTTCCAACAGGCTGGCTTTTAAATGCAGCAGTAGGCTGCCATCACTGATCCAGCGCAGGGCTTCTTTTGCTACATCCCACGGCTGTGGAAAGATATAAGAAGGAAAGCGGCTAGCCACCAGACTCCAGCAGATCAGCAGGAAAGGTAGTGAGACCCAAGCCCAGTTGAATTTTGCTAAATGGCGCATCATCATTTACTTTAAAGACTGCTCGGCTCTTTGCAGAAACGAGGTATCTACTACTTGTTGAACATTAAGCGGTTTATTGATAAAGCTAAGTGAGAATGAGTAATCCATCAAGCGCTGGATAAACTGCAGGTCATTTGCATCTAAGCTTGCTGACCAGCCCATGCGCTTGCGTGCTTCTTGCACAATTTCTTCAGGCTTTACTGTCTTTCCGTTCGGGCCCTGTATGGCTTCAAGCTTGAATGCCTCAGCGATGATTTGATTTGACTCTTCAGGGTGTGACTGTAAGAATGCAATTGCCTTAAGATGTGCTCGCAGTAGTTTTACAACGTCATCAGGCCGATCCTGAAGCGTTTTAGGCAAGGCGATAATCACGTACCAAGGATATTGTGGCAGGTCTTTATTGATATCCAATATCAGTTTGCTGGAACCCCGTAATAATGATTGGCTGACAAAAGGCTCCCAAGAGAACGCAGCATCCACTTCGTTGTGCTCAAGCGCGGCATTCATACTGCCTGGTGGCATGGTAATAATAGAGAGATCACGATCTGGATCAAGTTTGGCTTTTTCTTTTAAGACATAGCCACGCAGTAGCACATCCATCCCACTACCTTTAGCCACGCCAGCCAGCTTTTTGCCGCGGAGATCGGCAACAACATTGATTGGGCTTTTTATATTGGCAATGACTGCCGCTTGGCCGAAATTCACCTGAGCCAATATTCTACTTTCAAGACCTCTCGAGAACCAATGGTACACAGGGGGCGAACCAACATAGGCAATATCCAAATCACCCGCAGCGACCGCTTGTTGCAATAATGGGCCGTCGGTGAATGGTTTGATCTCCACATTTAACCCTTCGGCCGTATAAAAGCCTTTCTTGTCAGCAATCACTGCTGGTGCATTCGCCATTGCATAGACCCAGCCAATACGCAGGGGTTTTTCATCGGCGGATGCTGTAAACGTAGTGACGGATAAAACAAGCAGAGACAATATCGATGTAGCGATGGTTTTTTTAATCATTTTTAGTTTTGAGCGAGTGTTAGTTTTAGAGGATGTTGACTTCGGCATTTATCACGTCAGATATTCTTTCCATTAATACAGTTCTGTATTCAGAAAACTGTGCTAGTTTTCGAGTATTGATATTAGATCGCGGGCGAGGAATATCTATTGCTAGTTCGCTATGCATACCTTGTGGGGCAATGCCAAGCACCACCACCCGATCTGCAAGAAAAATGGCTTCATCAATATCATGGGTAATAAACACGATGGTTTGCCCTAACTCAGACCATAAACGTAAGGTCTCTTCGTTGAGGCTGTTGCGAGTGATGGCATCTAGTGCAGCAAAAGGCTCATCCATCAAGAGCAAGGATGGTTCGAGGGCTAGTGCGCGTGCGAGAGCAACTCGCTGCTGCATGCCCCCTGAAAGCTGGTAAGGGAGCTTATCCGCTGATTTATCTAATCCGACTAGTGCGAGATAATGAAGTGCTTTTTCCATCTGTGCTTTAACCTTGAGCTGCTTCTCCATCTTCAATCCAAAACGCACATTCTCTAGCGCTGTCAGCCATGGAAAAAGCTGGGGGGATTGAAATACATAACCAAGTTCTGGCATTTCAGGGCTTACTGATGCGCTGTTGATGCTGATACTACCCAATGTAGGTTTCTGGAAACCTGAGAGCAGGTTGAGTAAAGTGGTTTTACCGCAACCAGACGGTCCTAGGAGCGCGATGAATTCACCTGGTTGTGCATGTAATGAGAACGAACGAAAAACCTCATGCCCATTCGGATAGGAAAAATTGATATTATCAATTGATAATGTTGCTGAGATTCGTCGCTGAGATTTTGAATTGGCTATGGCTAAGCCATTATGGATTGTCATCAAATATAAACCATGTAAAATTCAAATGAATAATACAAGTTAATACAAGATGAATAAAATAATAAAAAATTATATTCTTATAAGCAATCTAGCCATGATCATTACTCAAAAATAAGAGCTAAGAATTTGATTCTAGAAGGAGTCATTGACAGAAATGAATTGGACTAAACCTTGAAACATTTATCCGCAAGCCTTGCTCGCCAAAATGCCACTTCATTGTATTTGCAGATTTCATCATTATTACGTCAAGAAATCAGTAATGGTGTATATGACCCATCAGGCAAACTACCATCTGAAGCAGAATTACGTAAGCGTTTTGATGTTAGTCGAGTAACTGTAAGGCTCGCGTTAGATAAACTGACCGAAGAAAATATTGTAGAGCGTAAGCAAGGTAAAGGTACATTTGTGTCTGGCAAGCAGTTACGCCATGGGCTTGATACTTTGCGTAGTTTTCATGAGTCACTGGTCATTCAAGGTCTTAATCCAGAGATGCACTTACTTTGTAGACGTATAGTTGAGATACCTGAAAGTGCGCGTAGCGCATTCGATGCCCATAAAGATAAATGCCTGTTGCTTGAACGCCTGCATTTAGTGGAAGGTGAGCCGATCGCACTGGGTAAAAGTTATTTGCTAGCAGAGGTTGAAGCCGTCAGTTGGGAGCAAACGGAGCAGAAGCCAACATACGCGATCCTAGAATCAGTCACCGGGTTTCGGGTAGTTCGGGCTGATTTGGCTATTAGCGCGCAATCGACGGATGAAAAACTATCTCATACGTTAAAGATCGGTATAGGCATGCCACTGTTAGTGATGAGACGACTTTCCTATTTGGAAAATGGGAGGTGTTGTGACTATTCCGTATTTTATATACGGCCTGAACATTATGAGTTTGTGATGAGCAGTTATTTCAAAGAAACAACAATAGAAACTGACCGAAGATCATAACTGATTTCGACGAAAGCAGAAGTAATCAAAAGTGAGTCTAGTCTTAATCAAAAAGCATTAAAAAATAAAGGCCGCATTTCGGCAAATAAATTAACCTTGCCTAATGCAGCCTCAGAACTACCAAAGGAGGAGATGAGTAGTTATCAATACTTTAAGGTCTTTTTGTAAGTGATTTATGTCGCTAAAGTAACCATGCGTATATTTGTGTAAAAGAGTATTACGATAGCAATCTAAGTGCTTATTTTTAAAGTGTGAAAGTGCTGATACATCAAACTCACTAGCTGAGCAAAAAATTAGAACGCAAAAATTAGAAATATCCCTCTGCTCAATTAACGTTTGTTGCGGACATTGTTAAAAAACTCTCCTACCAAACTTATATTTTCAATGACGCGATCTGGCTTATCTAGCTCGATGTCACGGCCATTATTGTAGCCATAAGGTACAGTCCAGCAGATCACGCCTGCATTTCTTGCCGTGGCAATATCGGTAGCCGAATCACCCACGAAGAGGCTATTAGTTGTTTGTTTATTGAGTATCTGCAGACAAAAATCCACGACTTTGCGATCAGGTTTCTTGACCTCAAGACTATCTCCACTAATGACCAAATCAAAATATTGAGTTAGGTCGTGCTGACGCAGTACCTGATCAGTAAACGTTTGTTCTTTATTGGTGATGATTGCGAGCTTTATTCCCGACGCCCGCAACAACTGTAATGTTTCCTCAACCATGGGATAAAGCTGACTACTGGTACCAACCACATCAATATAGTGCTGTTTAAATCGTGACAACACTTCAAACGTTGATAGGTGAGGGGCTCCCTGTTGAGCATGTTGCATCAGGCTAGCAGTACCTTGACCAATCCAGGTTCTTACCTGCGATTCATCTACATTTACCTGGCCGAAGTCAGCCAACGTGAGGTTAACCGCTTGCGTGAGTTCTTCGACTGTATCAACTAGAGTACCATCCAGATCGAACATGACTAGTGACATTTTAATCCTGCTATTTATATAGTGAATGTGGTCTTGCAAGACTACTTTAGTTCTTTGCTTTTTAGTTCAGTTTTCGCTAATCCTATGGAAATACCTAGATTTCACTAGCCCCCTGTATTCAATTAGCCCCTCAGTACTTACTGTAAAGTCTGCTCCACCCTTATAAACGCTGAAAAATAAATCGGAACGTAAGTGTTATAGCGAACAGATGAAAGTATTTAGTCTGATGAATACTGAAGTCCAGTCAAAATTAATAGGATTTATCATGAATAACACTAGGCTTGTTTTAACCTATCTTATTTTTGCCGTGTTAACTTTTCCCGCATTAGGCCATAGTGCAGATACAAGCACTTCAACGACCAAGACTTATGTTAAGGACTCGGTTATCACCACCAAGATTAAAGCGGATTTAGCTGCGGAAAAAGTATCAAGCCTGATCCATATCAAGGTTGATACGGACAGCTTAGGTGCAGTGACTTTAAGTGGTGAAGTTGAGAGTCAGGCATTAGCGGATAAAGCTTCTACAATAGCTCAGGCTGTTAAAGGTGTGAATTCAGTGGAAAATAATCTGAAGATCGTACCTAAAAACTAATCATGGATTTAGATGAAATATTACTAGTTGGCGGTGCAGTGCATTTCAATGCAAACCTTGATGGTAAGCATCATGAATTCATCATGACTAGTCAGGCTATTGAGGATTTGGCAAATTATCGAGGATCAGAAACTAAGCCTCCTATCAATCCTTTGTCAGTGTTTGAAGATTATAAAGACTTGATAGCCATAGCAGCAGAAAAGCTGATAGAAGCCAAGGTTGAAGATAACCCTATTTATATCAATTCCGAAATTATTGATCACTAATGCAAGTCTCAAGCAACAAATAAGCACCTAAGTTTTTCTTGAATATCTCAAAGAATAGGACTCAACATGGCACTGACTAGCGGATACCTCGTCATCTATAGTAAGAATGGTGAACGTTGCGCCACACTTTATGACGAGTACCTGAATTTTATTGAAGATATTGATCCAGATTCTGAAGAGGTGCTTTATCACCTTAGAGATACCGAAGCTGTAACAGGACTGGAAGACGAGATGTGGGAAGAAGTGCTAGGCGAACTAAGCCCTAATGAACGCGATGAGGCTCTAGCCTACCGCATTGAAAATGAAGTGCTCACCAACGCGGAGGTCAATATTGAAGAAATCATGGAAGAAAATGACGATGAACATACGCCTGGATACAACGGGTAAAAGTCCATGATTAAGCTATTGATGAGTGCTAGAGATAAAATGAAGGCATGCACGTAAAAAAGCCTGCTCAATTTGAGTAGGCTTTTTGAATTCACTGCTTCAAATTACTTGTTCATTACGTACATAGTTACTTCAAAGCCGAAACGCATTTCTGTTACTTCTGGTTTGGTCCACATAGTAATCTCCAATATCTGTTTGAACTGACGATATGTCTTGTTCGTGTGTATATATTATGCGCTGTCAGCAAATTTATGCGCTCTGGGCATTCATGATTGATGCCTAGTGATATTCATTAACCGGTCTTTCAAGATTAATTAGAACAAATCTTTTTCCGCAATAGACATGAGCAATCCTTTGCTCGGTATCAAAACAGCTCGGCATTAAAACAATAAGCATAGCTATACCAAACTAATTTTTTAGGGCACGTGTGCTAGGCTCTGAAGCAGGTGCTAGACTCTGAACATGGGTATTTTTATGTAGGCCTAACATGCGTGTTTTGTTAAGATTGTCTGTGATTGATTTAGCCTAGAGACTTCTATTAATTCCCCTAAATATTTGGTCTATGCATGGACTACAAAATTAATTACTTAATCATAGATTTAATCCCATCAATGCTTGACAGTAATTATTCGAATGAGGCCTCGGCAGCAAAATTAATGTCGAAGTTATGCTGGTTTTGACAGGTGCCCAACCGATTACTAAAGCGCAACAAGCCGCTTCTATTCTCAAGCTGCAAGATTACCCATCAGCATTTCCGCTGGCTCGCTCGCTCAAGCGCAAGATTCATTTCAATTTAGGCCCTACCAACTCTGGTAAAACCCATGAGGCGCTTGAAGTATTGGCGCGCGCTGCCTCTGGTGTTTACCTGGCGCCTTTACGTCTATTGGCCATGGAGATTCGTGATCGCTTGATGGATGCAGGGGTGCCTTGCAACCTGATCACGGGTGAAGAGCGCAATATTATCCCTGGTGCGCGGCATACGGCTTGCACGGTAGAGATGTTGAACCCTGATCATCAGGTACAAGTGGCGATTATTGATGAAATCCAGATGCTGCAGGATGATAGCCGTGGCTATGCCTGGACAGCCGCGCTGGTGGGCGTGCCAGCGTATGATGTATTTGTGTGTGGCTCAAACGCGGTTACCGAGCCTTGCCTGCGGCTCGTAGCGTCCTTGGGTGAGCAGTATGACATTACCTATATGGAGCGCAAAACACCCCTCATCTTAGAAACCACTGGGCTGAGCGGCGCGCATTACAATCGGCAGCGCTTGCGAAAGCAGTTACGTAAAGGGGATGCCGTGATTGCATTCACGCGTAAAGATGTACTCACCTTAAGTGCCCGATTTCGCCTGTGGGGCTTTGGTGTGGCGAGTATTTATGGCGCATTGTCGCCTGAGGTGCGGCGCACTGAAGCACGCAGATTCAGCAGCGGCGAGGCTGATATATTGGTGGCGACTGATGCTATCGGCATGGGGCTCAACTTGCCGATACGGCGCGTAGTATTTTCGGCCATTGATAAATTCGATGGGGTTGCCAGCCGTATGCTGAATGCGACTGAAGTCAGGCAGATTGCAGGTCGTGCAGGGCGTTATGGTATTTATCCTACAGGCTATGTCAGCACGTTTGAGAATGATGAGTTGTTGCATATTGAGCATATGCTTAGCACTTCAGATATTGCCATGTTGAGCAAACTACCGATTTCGCTGAATACTTTTCATGTGCAAACTTTATCTCAAATGCTAAATACCGAGCGCATCGGCGAATTACTGGAGTTTTGTGCCAATAGTATTGCCATAGATAGCCCACTATTTCAAATCGCTGGCATGCAAGGGCAGGTGGCACAAGGGTATTTAGTCGAAACGCATGCGCCTGATTTGCGACTGAAAGACAAATTTACTTTTTCCTGCGCACCAGTCTCTCTGGATAAACCCCACGAGCGCGACTATTTCGTCAGTTGCCTCAGCAGTTACGCGATAGGTAAACAAAAGCATTTACCAGCAGAAACCTACTGGCTTGATTCAACCAGCGCTCAGTATCTGGAACAGGCTGAAGATTTGAGTAAAGATTTAAGTCTCTACGCCTGGCTGGCATTCAAGCTTCCAGATATTTTCAATCAAGGTCATTTGCTGCCTACGCTTCGCTATAGAGTGAGCCGCTATATTGAGCGTGCACTGCTGAGGCAAGCAGGATTTAATGACACATCAAAAGAACTCATGTATTACTCTGAAAGAAGATAGTACCTGCCTGAAAAAGCTAAAGTAAATTAAGGCGCACAGCAGCCAAAGTCTTTTTCAGCAGTTAGCCAATAGTGATGTGGATGGTTTCTAAATCCATCCTTCTCGGCCAGTAAATAGGCTTCAGTTTCTATTTTTCGCTGCATTTCCACTTCATATGCCCATGGCAATGAGTGGTCAGTTACTCGACTTTTCTTAGATACTCTTTCTGATTTAAATTTTTCCATTTTTAACCCTTTCTAATTTAGTCTTTGCTTAAACCAATATCGTTTTGTCTGCTATTAGGCAAAAATGACCGAAAAGAAGCTGAAATAAGATATGACTATCAAGACGATCACAATTGCCATAGGGAAATTGTAAAAAGTGAAAATGTTTTTCATGGTGTTTCCAATTCAATATTCTTTGTTGAGATGCCATCATCATCCAAAGAAAATAAAGCGTTTTTGATCTAAATCAATCAACATTAAGATTGAGGGTTTTGCTACGTATCACATTGAGCAAGTGCTTTCATGTACTAGCTATTCAAAATTCGGTAATAGATTTGCTTGTCTGAGCGGTAGCAACTACATGCTGCACGCTCCAATCCATCGCTATCATGAATGGACATATTGCCGCGGCTGTAGCTAATCAAGGCTTTGCGCTGTAAGGAACCAGCCGCTTTAGTCACACCAACACGGCGCACCCCAAGCATTTGTGCCAAGAACTCTTGTGTAATGAAAAATTCAGGTGAATGGGCGCGATCTCTTGTCATCAACAACCAGCGTGCCAAACGTTCTTCTACTAGATGAAAGCGATTGCAGGCTGCGGTTTGCCCTAGCTGGCGCATGAGCACATAGACATAACGTTTTAATTGGCGCTCAAGTGCCCGGCTTTTGCTAAGCACATCAATAAAAGTCGCTCTTTCTATGCGCAATGCATACCCTGCACCTTGCACTAGTGAGTGAAAGGGCGCGATATTCACGCCTAACATCAGGGGAACACCATACATACCTTCATTACCAATCAAGCCAACTTCCAGGCCTGAACTGCTGTCTAGTGGCATGACCAGTGAAATGAAGCTCTCGCTAGGAAAATAAACGTGTTGTATAGGCTCACCAACTTCACACAGCACATCGCCGAATACCAGCATGACTGATTCGCCAGATGCAATCAGGCGTTTTTGATCCGTTCTAGGCAGTCCAGAAAGCAGCTTATTCGTATCATTGTTAGAGGCTTGCGAAGTCATGTTTGAGACCTTTTGAGTGTTGGACGCTGCCAGTGGAATAGCACTTGATTTGGCAAAGCCGTAAAAATGACAAGAATCTCAAAGTAAAGCAGGCTTAAATAAACGTCTGTACGTTGGCGCACCTAATTTATGTGCGTAGCTAGCACTGTATGGATTAGCTGCATTCAGTGATTTAAATGCCAGAAACATCAATTTCAAGTTATGTGTGGTATCAGACAGAACGAATTATCCAATCGCCATATTCTTTGTCTAGCAAACAGGATGATGCTTTTGCTAACGCTGTTTTTATTCGTGGTCTTAATGACAAACCAACTTTTAATCAAGGAGCTCAGCAATGAACTGGAATCGTATGGATGGAAACGGTAAGCAAAATCATGAATACACCGCCCAGAACAACCTGAGCAAAATCAACCTCAAGCAGCATTGGGATAAATTGACTGAATCTGAACTTGAGATGCTCAACGGCAAAATTAAAAGCCAGCATGTCAGTCATAGAGATGAGTTTGAGCCAGCCACAACAAAGCCATTGTCAACAAAATCCAGGCAGCATAAACGTGTCATTGACACCCAAAAATAAGCAGCATGCAGGAGTGAGAGACCCAAAATGAAACATTTAAATATCGACGATAATATTGGCAACAGTAACACTGGCAATCTGGCAGCGCTGAGTGATATTAAAACCTTGCGTAAACGTGCGCGTCATCATATTGAATCAGGCGCGGTGACCACTGGTTACGCGGCTGATCGCAATACTGTGGTGAGATTGCTGAATGAAGCGCTAGCGACAGAGTTGGTCTGTGTTCTGCGTTATAAGCGCCATTACTTCATGGCGAAAGGCATCAATTCCGAACCAGTTAAAGCAGAGTTTCTTGAGCATGCCGCCCAAGAAATGGTGCATGCAGATCGTTTGGCTGAACGCATTACCCAGCTTGGCGGAGCACCAGACTTTTCGCCTGATCAGCTTAGTGAGCGCAGCCATGCTGAATATGTAGAAGCTGATACTTTGCATGCCATGATCAAAGAAAATCTGGTTGCTGAGCGCATTGCGGTTGAAAGCTATCGCGAGATGATTACCTATTTAGGTG
>Ga0066798_10000821_pt1 | contig 14484 bp, 12 predicted proteins | sample PersoiDNA2013203_FD_70961 | JGI IMG/M metagenome (GOLD analysis project Ga0066798, IMG submission 70961) | Permafrost soil microbial communities from the Arctic, to analyse light accelerated degradation of dissolved organic matter (DOM) -... | ecosystem: Environmental > Terrestrial > Soil >...
AAAAAAAAGCCCCAAGAACTGAGTTCTCGGGGCTAATCCTTCCTAAAGAGGGAGGAGGAGACATCGGACAGACTACCCATGCTGCGCGCCTGTATCTGCTGGCGACGCTGGAAGCTTCCTTGGCATGGGCCTCGAAAACGAGGCTGAAACTGGTACTACAAATTGCTATTGCTGATAATGCCCTACAGAAGCAGTGGAATGCGTCGTTAATAATCCACGCTAAATCGACACTGCCCTGTAGTCGTTGACTGCCTGCTACTTACTTGCGCCAGAATTAACCGCGCGAAGCGATGAAACGCAGTTCAGCTGCCAGATTAGGCTGGGCTGCTTCGAAACGGTCAGCCATGCGGTTCAGTTCGGCCACGCCAACCAGGTCTTGGTCAGACATCAGCAGAGCAGCCTGGGCTTCGTGAGCCTGGACAAAACGCACGAACATATTGCGCAGCGCGGTGCTGATCTTGTTACCGAAAGTTGTGTTGGTCTTGCTAAATTCAGCGGTCATTGCAGTCATGATTTGCTCCTGACAAAGTGTGTTATGTTGCATTGCAGTGTAATGATGCTTGACTCGCTTTACCAATTTCCGTTTAGGATATCAGTTATACTTTTTGTGAATATTAAATTCAATTCCTCTCTTTTTGCGCAATCCCTGACCTGGCGCGGCTGACATGAGCTTTCTCACCCTTGATCTGAATCTCTTACGCGTGTTCGATGCGGTCATGACCGAACAAAACCTGACGCGCGCGGCCAACCTGTTGGCGATGACACAACCTGCTGTGTCAAATGCGTTACGCCGTCTGCGCGATGCGCTCAATGATGAATTGGTGATTCGTACCGCGCACGGCGTCAAACCGACACCGCGCGCCGAAGAACTATGGCCGACCGTGCGCCGGGCGCTGTCCGAGCTGGAAGCGGTCATTACGCCGGAAACCTTTGATGTCACCCGCGCCCAAAACACGTTTCGCATGGCCATGGTCGATGCCACTGCTGCCTTGTGGCTGCCCTCGTTGGTGCGCACCATCATGCGCGATGCGCCGCGCATCAAAATACGCATGATGCCGCTGACCACACGCGATCCGCGCGCCATGCTGCTGCGTGGCGATGTCGATCTGGCAGTGGGCTTCTTTCCTGGCGTGACAGCACAATTGGCGGATGGCCAAGGTACCGTCAAGACCCAGATCAGTCACGAACGTTTGTACACCGGGCAATATGTCTGTGTGATGAGCAAGAACCATCCGCTGGCCGATGTGGAGTTGACGCTCGACACCTATTGCAGCGCCGACCATTTGCTGGTCAGTCTGTCAGGCAAACCACACGCTGTGATTGATGATGTGCTGTCAAGCATGAACCGTGAACGTAAGATTCTGCTGACAGTGAACCAATTTTTTACGGCAGGGCGGATCGTTGCCAGTTCCGACCTGATTACCGTGTTGCCACGCCATCTGATCGCTGCCACCGGCATGACGGAAGCCTTGGTGGTCAAGGAGTTGCCGTTCAAGACGCCAGAAGAACATGTCGATATGTTGTGGCATGAACGCGACGCCCGTAACCCTGCTCACAAATGGTTGCGTGCACATTTAACTGCAACAACTCACGATGAATTCGGTCGTATCAACATGAAGCGCTGACTGGATCATCAATTTTATTTGATTTTTTATTCCATTTTTTCCGGCGCGCTTCGTTCTCTTAAGGATAAAGCATGCGTCGGACCGCAAAAATAATTGGAATAAGTCTGGCCAGCGTGGCCACATTGATCGTCTTGCTGGTGGTCGTGCTGGCTAATCTCGACTGGAACCGCGCCCGGCCGTGGATCAACCAGCGTGTCAGTGATGCCACTGGTCGACACTTTGCGATCCAGGGTGATTTGCTGGTGCACTGGCAAAAGCCTTCCTCCAATACCGAAACTGCACATCTGTTCTGGGCAAACTGGTTGCCCTGGCCGCAGGTGACGGCCAACGATATCATCATGGGTAACCCGGCCTGGGCCGCCACTGGCAGCACCATGGCCAATATCAAGCAAGTCAATGTGGTGCTCAATCCCTGGCCCTTATTGCGTCAGCAAGTGGTGTTGCCTCTGCTAGAGGTCGATACACCGCAATTGATCTTGTTGCGCAACAAGGATGCCAGCAATAACTGGACCTTCAAGCAGGATGACACGCCCTCCAGCTGGCAATTTCACCCCCAACAACTGATCATTCGCAAAGGTAGTGTGGCGCTCAACGATGCAATCGGGCATATCGACGCGCGCGCCAATATCGATACGCTTGATCCTGCCAAGGAAAAAACTTACGGTCTTGGTTGGCAAGTGCAGGGCAGCTTCAATCAGGCTCCCATCAGCGGACAAGGCAAGGCGGGTGGGGTGCTGTCGCTGCAGGATGAAAGTAAGCCATATCCCTTGCAAGCCGATGTGCGCGTTGGCAAAACCCGCATTGCGATACAAGGCAGTCTGACCAAACCACAGGAATTGGCCGCGCTCGATCTACAACTGAGCGTGTCCGGCGACAGTATGGCGCATCTGTATCCGCTGACCGGCGTGTTGTTGCCGGAAACCCCGCCATTCGCGACAGCTGGCCATTTGATCGGTAAACTGAGCAGCAAGCAAAGCGATTGGATTTATGAAAAATTCAATGGCAAGGTTGGCTCCAGCGATATTGGTGGCACGCTCGAATATCAGACCGGCCAGCCGCGTCCCTTGCTCAAGGGCGAGATTGTTTCCAATCTGCTGCAGTTTGAAGATCTGGCGCCGTTGATTGGTGCTGACTCCAATGCACAGAAAGTGCAGCGCGGTGCAGAAGAACGCCAGCCATCGAACAAGCTGTTACCGGTCAAGGAGTTCCAGACTGACGCCTGGGGAGCACTCGATGCCGATGTCAAACTGACCGCACATCGCGTGGTTAAGGAAAAAGATTTGCCGATCACCGATATTCGCGCTGATCTACATTTGAATGACAGGGTATTGGCATTGACGCCGCTTAATTTCGGCATCGCCGGCGGTAATCTCACCAGCACCATCAAGCTCGATGGCCGTACAGCCAAGATGAAATCGGAAGCCAATATTTCAGCCCGTGGCATCAAGATCCAGAAGCTGTTTCCTCATCTCGATGCTTCTCAGGCCAGTGTCGGTGAAATCAACGGGGATGCTGCCTTGTCCGCCACTGGCAATTCTGTGGCCGCCATGCTGGGCTCATCCAATGGCGAACTGAAGACCTTGGTCAATCACGGCACTATCAGTAAATTGCTGCTGGAAGAAATGGGCCTGAATCTCGGCAACATCGTTGTATCGAAGGTGTTTGGCGACAAACCAGTCAAGCTCAATTGCCTGGCCAGCGATTTTTCGGTCACCAATGGCTTGATGCAGGCACGTACATTTGTGATTGATACCGAAGATGCCGTGGTCAATATCAGCGGCACGGTCAATTTTTCACAGGAGCAACTTGATCTGACGATCAATCCGCATAGCAAAGGTTTGCGCATCATTTCCTTGCGCTCGCCACTGTATGTGACTGGCCCCTTCAAGGACCCTGGTATTGGTGTGGATAAGGGCGTGCTGGCACTCAAAGCCGGTGGCGCTATCCTGCTTGGTCTAGCAGCGCCGGTGGCGGCAATTCTGCCTTTGATCAACATCAGTGGTAAGCAACAGTCTGATTGCGCCAATCTCTTGCTGGAAGTGCAAAAGCGACCGATGGCACCGGCTCCTGGCAAGACCTATCAAGAGATAAAGCCAGCGCGTGCCGCTTCTGCACCAACAGTGAAAAAATGACATCTTGTCGAATTTTTATCTGTGGATAAAACTGTGAATAAGTCCTGCACGATTTGGGGATACCTACGATGTTTTCCACAGGCGCCAAATCTATCCAATAACTATTCTTGCGTCATACACGTGTTACCAAGCGTTTATCTTTTCGGTAAACGCTTGATTTCACTTCGGTTTACTGACTTATCCACAGAAAAGAGCCTGCGTTAACTATTACTACTATGTATATATATATACTTTTATATAAAACCTTAAAAACCGTTTTCTTCTTCTCTTCGCAGGATTCATCCAACATCAACGTCTGAAAAAATGGTCTCCTGGCAAGCTTACCGAAGGTGCATCGATTGACCTCATTCCAGCGAAATGGCATTTTCGACTTCAAGCACCAGATCCGATTCTGCGATTGCAACGCATGGCAAGATCCAACCTTCTGCTTTTTCTTCTTTGGTCAATCCTGGCCATTCAATTTGATATTGAATCTTTCCTTGCTTCAACAAACACAAACAGGTCCTACATGTTCCATTACGGCAAGAGCTCGGTAACCGAATTCGTGCTTGTAGTGCTGCATTAAGCAAAGATAACTGTGATGTTGACTCAAATGCCAATCCTGAAGGCTGGATGAAGACCTTCCAGGCGTTTTTAGGGGCGTGTACGTCCGTAACCATGACTTTTTCCCATTTGGCAGTGACGGGGTTTTAAAAGCGTCTGTGTTCGATTGCAGCGATCTGAGTGAATAACATCGGTTTAAGCAAAATTATTACCAAATGACAATATTTTCACAGTACCTGTGGATAACTCTCTGTATATCGCGGGCACCAATTGTGGGTAACTGAGTAGTTTTCCACAGTCGTATTTTCTATCCAATAATTATTCTTTTGCTATACAAGGCTTACCAAGCAGTTATCTTTTCTGTAAACACTTGATTCCATTTAGGTTTACCTAGTTATCCACAGAAAAGCACCTGTGTTAACTATTACTACTATGTATATATATAAACATTTAATATAAAACCCAAACAAAGGCATATCCCGAAAAGCCAGTGGAAAAGTACCAAAAAGACAAGTTGTATTCAATGCCAAACGTCTTGCAGCAAGCTGAACACGGCATCAATTGCCGGTTCATGACGGCGTTTCTCCAAGGTAACGAAAGTCAACTCCGTTGATAACGCCACAGCATCGGCAATCACCAGGCCATGTGCATGCGCCTGACTCAAGGCAATCGATTCGCGTGCCAGCGATAGACCAACGCCAGACTTCACCAAATCCAGCATCGATGATTCTTGATCGACCAACGCAACGGCATTGGGCGTCAGCTTTAATTCGCCAAACACCTTGTCGAGCAATCGATGATGCGCTGACTCTGGCGGCGTCCAGATCCATGGCAATTGCGCCAATTCACGCCAGCCCTTGCCAGCAACGCGCTTTTTCCAGCCGGCTGGACCAATCACGTTGTAGGTGAAATGGGTCAAGCTGCGATAGTGGAAACCTTTGCCAGGATTGCCGAGGAAGAAGCCGACATCGAGTTCACCGGCCTTGACCTGTTGCAGCACGGAACCGGACATGTGGTGTTGAAGACGCGTGGATAGTTGCGGATAACGTTCGACCAAGACCTTCAGAAAGCTACCCAGACGAATGAATTCAGGATCGAGGATGGTGCCGATAGCCAGGCTGCCACTGACCTGATCGAGCTGATGCAAGGCGTCGGCATGCTGGCGAAATTCCTGCAGGCTTTGCAATACCTTTTCTGCCACCGGAAGCAGCTTGGCGCCATCATTGGTCAAGCGCATACCGGCATTGGTGCGTACGAACAGTTGCAGATTCAGGCGCTCCTGCAAGGTCTTGATCTGCAGGCTGACCGCAGGTTGGGTGACATGCAGGATGATCGCGGCGCGGGTCAGATTGCCTTCTTGTGCCACGACGACAAATGCGCGTAATTGTGTCAAATCCATGGTTAATTTAGCTTAACTACCTTGTTCATGATGATGGTTTCGTTGTATTTGATAGGTTATTAGTATTTCTTATATTGGTGTTGATAATAACTGATTGGATAGCGGTGCTAGATGGCTATATTCTCCTAAAACCAGTCAATTTTGCTAATAAATTGGCCTTATCTATAAATGCTGTTCAATACCACCAAAGGAATGCTTATGACTGCCGCGAATTCGACGATTCAACATTTCATCAATGGCCGTGTGACGCCATCGAGCAGTGGACGTACACAGGATGTGTTCAACCCGGCCACTGGCAATGTGGCGGCGCAGGTGGTGTTGGCCTCGACCGAAGAAGTCAATGCCACTGTTGCGGCTGCCAGCGCTGCTGCACCAGCGTGGGCGGAGACGGCGCCATTGAAGCGGGCGCGCGTGTTGTTCAAGTTCAAGGAATTGATCGAACGCCATCAGGATGACCTGGCGGCGGCGATTACCCGCGAGCATGGCAAAGTGTTTTCGGATGCCAAGGGCGAAGTCACGCGTGGCCTGGAAGTCGTTGAATTTGCTTGTGGCGTACCGCAACTTTTGAAAACGCAATTTACCGATAACATCGGTGGTGGCATCGACAACTGGAATTTGCGCCAACCGCTCGGAGTGACGGCAGGAATTACGCCATTCAATTTTCCGGTGATGGTGCCGCTGTGGATGGCACCGTTGGCGATTGCCACTGGCAACAGCTTCATTCTCAAGCCGTCGGAACGCGATCCCTCGCCGTCGCTGATGCTGGCTGACCTGTTCCAGCGTGCCGGTTTGCCGGATGGTGTCTTCAACGTAGTGCAAGGTGACAAGGTGGCAGTGGATGCCTTGTTGCAGCATCCCGAGGTTCAAGCGATTTCGTTTGTCGGTTCGACCCCGATTGCAGAATATATTTATAGCCAGGCGAGCAAGCGTGCGGGCACCTATCCATTGCGGGCGCAGGCGCTGGGCGGCGCCAAGAATCATCTGGTGGTGATGCCGGACGCCAATTTGGAGCAAGCTGTGGATGCCTTGATCGGTGCCGCTTACGGATCAGCCGGAGAGCGCTGCATGGCGATTTCGGTGGCGGTGGCGGTCGGCAGTGTGGGGGACAAGTTGGTCGAAGCGTTGATTCCGCGCGTGAAGGCATTGAAAATCATGAACGGCATGGAGCCGGATGCAGAAATGGGGCCATTGGTCACTGCAGCCCATAAGAGCAAGGTAGAAGGCTACATTGATGCTGGCGTGCAGGCTGGTGCCAGTTTGCTGGTGGATGGTCGTGGCCATACCGTAGCGGGCCATGAAAAGGGGTTTTTCGTTGGTGGTACCCTGTTCGATCACGTCACGCCCGAAATGACGATTTATAAGGAAGAAATTTTCGGGCCTGTGTTGTGCATTGTGCGTGTACCTGATTTCGCCGAAGCGGTGCGCCTAATCAATGCCCATGAATATGGCAACGGTGTGTCGTTGTTCACTGCCGATGGCAATACCGCGCATGAATTTTCGCGGCGCATCCAGGTGGGCATGGTGGGCATCAATGTACCGATTCCGGTGCCGATGGCATGGCATTCGTTTGGCGGCTGGAAGCGCTCGTTGTTTGGCGATACCCATGCCTATGGCGAAGAAGGCATCAAGTTCTATACGCGCTACAAATCGATCATGCAGCGCTGGTCGGCAACCATTGGCAAGGGGGCGGAGTTCACCATGCCGGTGGCCAAGTAAAACGGGTTTGCAGCAGACAGTAGCTAATTAAAATAAATGGAGACAGCATGGAGTCAGCGGGTAAATACGATTACATCATCATTGGTGCCGGTACCGCCGGCTGTGTGCTGGCCAATCGCCTCAGTCGTGATCGCGACGTCAAGGTGTTACTGATTGAGGCCGGAGCCAAGGATGATTACCTCTGGATTCATATTCCGGTCGGCTATCTGTACTGCATCAACAATCCGCGCACCGATTGGCTCTATCGCACCGAAGCCGATGCTGGCCTGAACGGCCGCAGTTTGATTTATCCGCGTGGCAAGGTCTTGGGCGGTAGTTCTTCGATCAATGGCATGATTTACATGCGTGGTCAGGCCCGTGACTACGATGAGTGGGCGCAGTTGAGCGGTGACGCCAGTTGGCGTTGGGAAAATATCCTGCCGTTGTTCAAGAAAAGTGAAGACCACTACAGGGGCGCCGATGCATTCCATGGCGTCGGTGGTGAATGGCGGGTAGAGAAACAAAGGCTGTCGTGGGAAATTCTCGATGCCTTCCGCGATGCGGCCGCTGAAGTCGGTATTCCCAAGATCGATGACTTCAACCGTGGCGACAATGCCGGCAGCAGCTATTTCGATGTCAATCAAAAACGCGGTATCCGTTGGAATGCGTCCAAGGCCTTTTTAAGACCGGCGATGAAAACCGGTAATCTCGATATCATGACCGGTTCGCATGTCAAACGTTTGCGCATCGAGCAAAGTGAATCCGGGCCAGTCTGTGTCGGCGTTGAATTCACTGGCGGTGGCCGCGAGTGGTATGCCCAAGCCAGTCGTGAAACCATCCTCGCAGCCGGTGCCATCGGCTCGCCGCAATTGCTGCAATTGTCCGGTATTGGTCCGGCCGCGTTGTTGCAGCAATACCAGATTGCGGTGGTCAAAGACCTGCCCGGCGTGGGCGAGAATTTGCAAGATCATTTGCAGATCCGCACGGCGTTCAAGGTCAAGGGCGCCAAGACGCTCAATACGATGGCGGACAATTGGTTTGGCAAGATAAAGATCGGCCTGCAATACGCCTGCTCGCAAAGCGGGCCGATGTCGATGGCGCCGTCGCAGTTGGGCTTGTTTGCCAAGTCTGATCCGTTACAAGCCAGCGCCAATCTGGAATATCACGTACAACCTTTATCGCTGGAAAAATTTGGCGATCCGCTGCATCCATTTCCGGCATTCACTGCCAGTGTCTGTAATTTACGACCAACTTCGCGCGGCCATGTACGGCTGGGTTCGGCAGATGGCCTGGCAGCACCCAAGATCACGCTCAACTATCTGAGTACCGAACAAGACCGCAAGGTAGCGGCCGAGTCACTCAAATTGACGCGTCGCATCGTTGCTGCACCTGCGCTACGTAAATATCAACCGGATGAATGCAAGCCTGGTGTGAGTTATCAAACCGAAGAAGAGTTGTATCGGGCTGCTGGTGAAATTGGGACGACCATTTTCCACCCAGTTGGCACTTGCAAGATGGGACGTACCGATGATGCAAGCGCGGTCGTCGACAGCGACTTGCGCGTGCGCGGCGTGGCAGGTTTGCGCGTGGTGGATGCTTCTGTCATGCCGACCATCACCTCGGGCAATACCAATTCACCGACCTTGATGATTGCCGAGAAAGCGGCTGAACTGATCCGTCAGGCACGCAAAAACCAGATTCTGTAGCACTGCAGCAAAAGAGACTCCAGAATCTCGGGATACGGTGTTTATACGTATTGTAGGATTGGTACGACTCGGCTACTATGCGCCAGATATCAAGCAGGTTGATGACGTGTTATCAACTATGTTTATAACAATAAATAAAAATATTAAAGAATCACGCATCAAAGTAATTCGTTGCAAGCGCCACAAGCGCTGTGTAATTTCTGGTTACTCAGGGCGGCCTTACGAACAACACGTAGGGTAATGATGAGAAGAAAAGAGACACTATGACGGATGTCATTCTGGAGACAAAAAACCTGACGAAGGAATTCAAGGGTTTTACGGCAGTAAGCAAGGTCAACCTGCAGGTTCAACGTGGCCATATCCATGCGTTGATCGGGCCCAACGGCGCTGGCAAGACGACTTGTTTCAATCTGTTGACCAAATTTTTGGTACCGACCTCAGGCCAGATTCTATTCAATGGCAAAGACATCACGATGGACGCTCCGGCGCAGATTGCGCGTCAGGGCATCATCCGCTCGTTTCAGATTTCGGCTGTGTTCCCGCACTTGAGTGTGATGGAAAATGTGCGCATCGGTTTGCAGCGCACGCTCGGCACGTCGTTCCATTTCTGGAAAAGCGGCGACAGTCTGAAGCAGCTTAACGACCGTGCCATGGCCTTGCTGGAAGAAGTGGATTTGACCAGCTTTGCCGACACCATCACGGTGGATTTGCCCTATGGCCGCAAGCGCGCATTGGAAATCGCCACGACGCTGGCGATGGAACCGGAACTGATGCTGCTCGATGAACCTACGCAAGGCATGGGTCACGAAGACGTCGATCGCGTCACAGCGCTGATCAAGAAAGTCTCGGTGGGACGCACCATTCTGATGGTCGAACACAATATGAATGTGATCTCCGGCATCTGCGATCGCATCAGCGTGTTGCAGCGTGGCGCCATGCTGGCCGAAGGCACCTATGAAGAGGTATCAAAGAACCCGCAAGTGATGGAAGCCTATATGGGCACCACCGCCGGCGCGCTGGAAGGAGCCCACGGATGAGCACGGCAATCATGCAACAAGCGAGTGTTGGCACAGTGGGCGGCGCAGTACCGGCATTGGCGATTTCGAATCTGCAATCCTGGTATGGCGAGTCGCATATCCTGCACAACGTTGATCTGAGCGTGAACCAGGGAGAAGTCGTCACGCTGTTGGGTCGCAATGGTGCCGGCCGTACCACCACCTTGCGCTCGATCATGGGTCTGGTTGGTGCGCGCAAGGGCTCGATCAAGATCAACGGCAATGAAACCATTGCTATGCCAACCTACAAGATTGCGCATCAGGGTATTGGTTATTGTCCGGAAGAACGGGGTATCTTTTCATCGCTGTCGACCGAAGAAAATCTGATGTTGCCGCCATTCGTTTCGAAGACGGATAAAGGCATGTCAGTAGAAGAAATCTACGACATGTTTCCCAACCTCAAGGAACGCCGCAACAGCCAGGGTACCCGTTTGTCGGGGGGCGAACAGCAGATGCTGGCAGTCGCGCGCATCTTGCGCACCGGGGCGCGTTTGCTGCTGCTCGATGAAATTTCCGAAGGGCTGGCACCGGTAATTGTGCAAACCTTGGCGCGCATGATTACCACGCTCAAGGCTAAGGGTTACACCATCGTGATGGTCGAGCAAAACTTCCGTTTTGCAGCACCCTTGGCGGACCGTTTTTATGTGATGGAACACGGCCAGATCGTCGAGTCGTTCGCGGCCTCGGAACTGCAATCGAAGACGCAGAGACTCAATGAGTTGCTCGGCGTTTGATACTGCTTATTTTTAGCGGGCTTTCGTAATAACAAAGGAGATGAAAATGAAATTAAAAGCGATGTCACTTGCTGTGTCTGCTGCTGCGGCAGCATTCTCGTTTGCTGCACCGGCTTCGGCTCAGATCTCTGGAGACGTGATCAAGATTGGTTTTATTACCGATATCTCGGGTGTTTATTCCGATATCGACGGGCAGGGCGGCGCTGAAGCGATCAAGTTTGCGATTGCCGATATGGGCGGCGCCATCAATGGCAAGAAGATCGAACTGGTGGTCGCTGACCATCAAAATAAGGCCGATGTGGCTGCCAGCAAAGCGCGCGAATGGTTTGACCAGCAAGGCGTGGACATGCTCATCGGTGGCACCAATTCCGGCACTGCACTGGCAATGGCCAAGGTTGCTGCGGAAAAGAAACGCATCTTCATGGAAAACGGTGCAGGCTCTGCCCGTTTGACCAATGAAGAATGCTCGCCTTATACCGTCCACTATGCCTACGACACTGTGGCATTGGCCAAGGGTACCGGTTCGGCAGTGGTCAAGCAGGGCGGCAAGAGCTGGTTCTTCCTGACCGCTGACTATGCGTTCGGTCACTCGCTGGAAAGCGACACCAGCAACGTCGTCAAAGCCTCTGGCGGCACCGTGGTGGGTTCGGTCAAGCATCCGCTGGGCGCTTCCGACTTCTCCTCATTTATGTTGCAGGCGCAGGCTTCCAAGGCACAGATCATCGGTCTGGCCAATGCTGGTGGCGACTTCATCAATTCGGTCAAGGCAGCCAATGAATTCGGCGTCACCAAGACCGCCAAACTGGCCGGCTTGCTGGTGTTCATCAATGATGTGCACTCACTGACACCGAAGCTCACGCAAGGCATGTATCTGACCGATAGCTGGTATTGGGATACCAATGAAGAAACGCGCAAATTCGCCAAGCGTTACTTCGAGAAGCAAAAGAAGATGCCATCGAGCCTGCAAGCTGCTGATTACTCGGCGGCGCTGCAATACCTGCAAGCGGTTAAGGCGGTTGGTTCTGATGATACTGAAAAGGTCATGGCGTATCTGCGCAAGACCAAGTTCAATGACGTGTACCAAAAGAATGGCTATCTGCGTGCCGATGGCCGTGTCGTGCATGACATGTATCTATATCAGGTCAAGACACCGGCCGAATCCAAGTATCCATGGGATTACTACAAGCTGGTGCAAACCATTCCTGGCGAACAGGCATGGACCACCAAGGCCGAATCGAAATGCGCGGCCTGGAAGTAATCCTGGTCATCGCTGCTTGATGCGCAAAGATCTGTCATTTCTGTCCAGGCGGGAATGGCAGATTTTTGTTGGTGGGTGATGTAAACCCGACAGCCTGATGCTGCCGGACCAACAGAATGAATGAGTTTCTATGGAATTATTCGGCATACCTCTGCAAGCCTTGTTGAGCCAGCTATTGCTGGGACTGGTCAATGGCTCGTTCTACGCGATGTTGTCGCTGGGACTGGCGGTCATTTTTGGCTTGCTCAACGTGATCAACTTCGCTCATGGCACGCTCTACATGCTGGGCGCTTTCACGGCCTGGATCGGCCTTAGTTATTTTGGCATCAATTATTGGTGCATGTTGATCCTGGCGCCATTGATAGTCGGCCTGTTCGGAATCATTGTTGAAAAGACAATGTTGCGCTGGCTCTACAAGCTCGATCATCTGTATGGTCTGTTGCTGACCTTTGGTATCACGTTGATGGTGGAGGGGATCTTCCGCTCGATCTACGGTGTGTCCGGCCAACCGTATTCTGTGCCTGATGCCTTGCAGGGCGCGACCAATCTGGGTTTCATGGTGTTGCCGAATTATCGTGCGTGGGTAGTGGTGGCTTCGCTCACGGTGTGCTTCTCAACCTGGTTCGTGATTGAGAAAACTCGCTTGGGAGCTTACCTGCGCGCGGGTACCGAGAATCCCAAACTGGTGGAAGCCTTCGGTATCAATGTGCCGCTGATGGTGACCTTGACCTACGGTTTCGGCGTGGCGCTGGCCGCTTTCGCCGGCGTGTTGGCGGCGCCGGTGATTCAGGTTTCGCCGCTCATGGGTTCCAACCTGATCATCGTGGTGTTCGCTGTGGTGGTGATTGGTGGCATGGGGTCGATACTCGGCTCCATCCTGACTGGCCTCGCACTGGGGGTGGTGGAAGGATTGACCCGCGTGTTTTATCCCGAACTGTCGGCGACTGTGGTGTTCATCATCATGGCGATTGTGTTGATGATTCGTCCTGCCGGTCTGTTCGGCAAAGAGAAATAAGGCAAGACTATGAATAATTCCCTCTACAAGAATCTAGGTTTTGCACTGTTGCTGGTCGTGGCAGTGCTGGCGCCGTTCGGTCTGTATCCGGTGTTCTTGATGAAGATGTTGTGCTTCGCCTTGTTTGCCTGTGCGTTCAATCTCTTGATTGGTTATACCGGCTTGCTGTCGTTTGGTCACGCGGCGTTTTTTGGCGGTGCCGGTTATGTGGCGGGACAGGCCTTGCAAGCCTGGGGCTTGCCGACCGAAGTGGGGCTGTTGCTTGGTACGGCAACCGGTGCCCTGATTGGTTTGGTGATGGGCTTGCTGGCGATTCGCCGGCAGGGGATTTACTTCACGATGATCACGTTGGCTCTGGCACAGATGCTGTATTTTGTCGCATTGCAGGCGCCATTCACCGGCGGTGAAGATGGCTTGCAAGGGATTCCACGCGGCAAGTTGCTGGGCTTCATCGATCTCGGCAATGACATGACGCTGTACTACGTGGTGCTGGCCATCGCAATTGCCGGCTTTGCCATTATCGTGCGCACCATCAATTCACCATTCGGCCAGGTGCTCAAGGCGATCAAGGAAAACGAACCACGCGCGATTTCGCTGGGCTATGACGTTGATCGCTACAAGTTGCTGGCGTTTATCTTGTCGGCTGCCTTGAGTGGTTTGGCAGGCTCGACCAAGGCCTTGGTGCTGGGCTTTGAAACGCTGACCGACGTGCACTGGAGCATGTCGGGCCTGGTGGTGTTGATGACCCTGGTTGGTGGATTAGGCACGGTACTTGGTCCGATTGTCGGTGCCGTCATCATCATCATGCTGGAAAACAAGCTCGGCGATATTGGTAACTGGCTGGCCAGTGTTACCAGCATCGACTGGTTCAATACCTTGGGTGACTCGGTGACCATTGCGACTGGCTTCATCTTCATCGTTTGTGTGCTGGCCTTCCGGCGCGGCATTGTGGGTGAGATTCTGCACCTGTTGAAACGGACTTCACGGGGTTCGACGCCATCGCACTAAGCTTCCGGGTTTACCCTGCAAGCTGCCGCCGCACAGTGTTGACTGTTCGGCGGCTTTATTTTTTGTGCTGCGAAACAGACAGAAGACCAGGCTGTGGACTGCAGGGAGCAGTGGAGAAAGGGCGGTCGCAGGAGTAAAATGTTGAGTTTCCTGCATTGCACCTGCTGGTCTGGGGCCTTGCAATCAGCGCCGATTTTTTCCTTTTCCGAAAGTAGTTCATGCCTTTCTTTTTTCCCTGTAGTCACGGGCAGGCAGGTTGCCGTGCCTGATTTCTTCTCCAAATATGTGATTCTTTGCATCGGCTCCTTCGTGGC
>Ga0066798_10000822_pt1 | contig 14481 bp, 11 predicted proteins | sample PersoiDNA2013203_FD_70961 | JGI IMG/M metagenome (GOLD analysis project Ga0066798, IMG submission 70961) | Permafrost soil microbial communities from the Arctic, to analyse light accelerated degradation of dissolved organic matter (DOM) -... | ecosystem: Environmental > Terrestrial > Soil >...
CTGCTGGCGGCGATCAATGAGGTAACAGCAGCAGCGCCGCTGCGCCATATGGCCACGCCCGGCGGCTTGCGCATGTCGGTCGCCATGAGCAATTGCGGTCCCTTGGGCTGGGTCACGGATGGCCGTGGCTACCGCTATGCGCGGCAAGATCCGGCCAGCGGCTTGCCCTGGCCAGCCATGCCCGTTGTTTTCCTGGAATTGGCCAGGGAAGCGGCGCAGGTGGCCGGTTTTGCCGGCTTCGTACCCGACGCTTGCCTGATCAACCGCTATGTACCAGGCGCGCGCATGGCGCTGCACCAGGACAAGGACGAAAGCGATTTCGACGCTCCCATCGTTTCCGTCTCGCTGGGTTTGCCGGCCACTTTTCTGTTCGGCGGCGCGGCCCGTGCCGACAAGGCGGCCCGCATCGTGCTATTCCATGGCGACGTAGTGGTGTGGGGCGGGGCAGACCGTTTGCGCTACCACGGCGTGGCGCCGCTGAAAGAAGGTGAACATGTGCTGCTGGGGGCGCAGCGCATCAATCTGACCTTCCGCAAGGCCTGTTGAGTTTGCGTAAAGTTGCTTGACGCCATCGTTTGCAGCAATTAATATCCGTCCGGTCGGAAATAAATTGGAGCAAGGATGGGACGCAAGCGCGTGATTGATCAGGAACAGATACTCGATGCCGCCGAAGTGGTGGTGGCGCGCGATGGGGCGGCGCGGCTGACCCTGGACGCGGTGGCGGTACAGGCCGGCATCAGCAAGGCCAGCGTGCTGTATGACTATAAATCGAAGCAGGCGCTGATTGCCGCCGTGGTCGACCGGGCCGTGGCGCGCGACAACGCCTTTAACCAGGAAACGACGGCCAGCCTGGGCGCGGTGGACAGTGCGGCGATACGCGGGCGCATCGCCGCCGCAGCCTTGCCGATACCCGAACAATTCAAACAGGTCGCCATGAATCTGTGTGCGGCCATGGCCCAGGATGCGCAGCTGCGCGCCACCCTGCAAGCCAATCAGCAAGCAGCGATTGCGCAGATCCTGGCCAGCTCGGCCCAGCCGCGCGGTGCATTGCTGGCCTATCTGGCGCTGGAAGGCCTGAAGCTGCTAGAAGCGCTCGATTACCATAGCTGGCCGCAGCAAGAGCGCAGCCGTATCCTGCGCGAGATCGGCTGGCTGGTCGATGTGGAGCCAGCATGACACACGCTGATTTCAACCAGGATGATATGCGCGATGAGGCTGCGCCGCTGCGCCTGTTCCTGACGGGCGGCAGCGGATACCTGGGCCGCAACCTGATCCGCCATTTCGTGGCGCAGGGCGCTACCGTGGTGGCACTGGTGCGCAGCGAACGCGCCGCCGCCGTGGTCAGGGCCCTGGGCGCCGTGCCGTTTGCGGGCGATCTGCTCGATCCGCTGGAGCAGGGCATGGCAGGCTGCCAGGCTTTGATCCACGCCGCCGCCGACACGAACCACGGTTACGCCACGGCAGCCCAGCGCCGCATCAATCTCGATGGCACGCGCCATGTATTTGCCTCGGCGCGCGCGGCCGGTATTGCCAGGACGGTGTTTATCAGCAGCGAATCGGTGCTGCTCGATGGCGGCCCGTTGGTGAATGCACGCGAAGACATGCCGTTTCCCGATCATCCTGCCGGTGCGTATACACGCACCAAGGGCGAGGCTGAACGCATCGCCCTGGCGCTGGCCGGACCAGGTTTTAGCGTGGTCGCCGCGCGCCCCCGTTTCCTGTGGGGCCGCGACGACACCACCGCGCTGCCGCAACTGACGGCGGCTGCGGCGGCCGGCAAGATGGCCTGGCTCGATGGCGGGCGTTATCTGACCTCGACCACGCATATCGCCAACGCCTGCGCCGGCATTGCGCTGGCCCTGCAGCGTGGCCGCAGCGGTGAAGCGTATTTCTTCAGCGACGGCGAACCGGAAGAGTTCCGCCGTTTCATCACGGCATTGCTGGCCACGCAGGGCATCGTGGTGCCCGACAAAAGCGTGCCGCGCTGGCTGGTGCGCGCGATTGCCAGCGTGGGCGACCTGCTGGCTACTGTCAGTTGCGGGCGTTTTACGCCGCCCGTGACGCGCCAGCAGCTGGCCACCATGTCGGTCGAAGTCACGCTCGACATCAGCAAGGCGCGCACGCATCTGGGTTACCGGCCCGTCATGTCGCGCAGCGAGGGGCTGGCTGAACTGGTCGCGCCAGGCTGAGGCCAGCTACGCACATAAAACAGTAGTCTAAAAACAAGCATCCTGCCGTGTGCCGCGATTCGTAAATTGGTGAAAAAATGCAATTGACTAGCTGACACCAGTCCGGCACCGCAGGCTTTGCGGGCGCCGCCGATAGTTCATCGCGAAGGAGCATCATGACTACTACCTCCCGGCCGGGACCGTTGTTGCTCATTACCGGCGTTGTTTTCATCCTGTTGGGGCTGGCGCTAGCCGGTGGCGGGGCCTGGCTCGTTTATCTCGGCGGTTCCTGGTATTACGTGCTGGCAGGCATAGGCTTGCTGATCGCGGGCGCGCTGGTGCTCAAGGGCAGCCGTAGCGCGCAGGCTTTCCTGGCTTTCCTGCTATTTGCCACCCTGGTGTGGTCCGTGGTCGAAGTCAAGTTCGACTGGTGGCAATTGCTGCCGCGCCTCGATATCTGGTTTGCCGCCGCCATCTGGCTGCTGTTGCCTTTCGTCGACCGGCGCCTGGGCGTACCCGACCCCAGCTACACTAAAAAACGCGAAGCGGGCAAGACGGCCTTGCTGGCCGCCGTGGTGGCGACCCTGGCCGTGGGCGTATTTTCCCTGTTTCAGGATTACTACACCTTGCACGGTAACGTGCCCGATGAAAACATGGCCGCTGCGCCGCAAGGCGATTTTGCGCCCGGCGTGGCGCATAACGACTGGGCTGCGTATGGCCGTTCCGGCTATGGCGACCGCTATGCGCCGGCGAATCAGATCACGCCAGCCAATGCGTCTCAGCTGAAACAGGCCTGGGTGTACCACACGGGCGACTTCAAGGGCCCCAACGACCCTGGCGAAATTGCCAATGAAGTCACGCCGCTGAAGGTCAATGGCTTGCTGTACCTGTGTACGCCGCACAATATCGTCATTGCACTGGACCCGGACACGGGCAAGGAAGTGTGGCGCCATGATCCCAAGATCAACCGCGACGCGAAAAGCTACCAGCACATGATTTGCCGCGGCGTGGCATATTGGGACGTCAACGCGGGCCGCGCCAGGAATGATCCGGCGCCCGAAGCGGCAACGATGGAATGTCCGCGCCGCATCCTGGCGCCCACCATGGATGCGACCCTGATTGCCGTCAACGCAGATACGGGCGAGTCGTGCAAAAGCTTTGGCGAAAACGGCGTGATCGGCCTGTACCACGGCATGGGCATGAAAAAGCGGGGCTTCTTGATGCCGACCTCGCCGCCGGCCGTGTCGCAAAAGATCGTGGTGATGGCCGCCAGCGTGACGGACAACGATTCCACCGAAGAGCCATCGGGCGTGATCCGTGGCTACGATCCCGTCACCGGCAAGCTGGTGTGGAACTGGGACGCTTCCAATCCCGACGACACGGAGCCGATTGCCGACGGCAAGACTTACACGAATAACTCGCCCAATTCCTGGGGCGTGTCCAGCATCGATGAAAAGCTGGGCATGGTGTATGTGCCGATGGGTAATGAAACGCCCGATACCTGGGGCGGCAACCGCAATCCGCACGGTGAGAAATACAATAGCGCCATCGTCGCGCTGGACCTGGCCACCGGCAAGGTACGCTGGGTGTACCAGACTGTGCACCACGATATCTGGGACATGGACATCGGCGGCCAGCCGACCCTGGTCGATATCGATACGCCGAAAGGCAAGGTGCCTTCCGTGGTGGCCACCACCAAGCGCGGTGATATCTATGTGATCGACCGCCGCGATGGCAGCCTGGTGGTGCCGGCGCCGGAAAAACCGGTGCCCAATACCAATCCATCCGCCGGCGACCGTTTGTCGCCCACCCAGCCATTTTCCGAGCTGACCTTCTTGCCTGAAAAACACATCAGCGAGACGGATATGTGGGGCACCACGCCATTCGACCAGTTGGCCTGCCGCATCACTTTCCGCTCGCATCGCTATGAAGGCCCGTTCACGCCGCAGACGGCGGCTAGCGGCAAGATCAAGGGCGCCATCATTTCGCCGGGCCCGCTGGGCATCTTCGAGTGGGGCGGAGCGACCGTCGATCCGGTGCGCCAGCTCTTGATCGTGAACCCGGACTATATGGGCTTTCTGGAACGGCTGGTACCGCGCGACCAGGCCGACGTGAAGGGCGGTTCCGGCACGGAAATGGGCTTGCAGCCGCAAACGGGTACGCCATTTGCCGTGGAAATCAAGCCTTTCCTGTCGCCGCTGGGTTTCCCTTGCCAGGCGCCGCCATGGGGTTATGTGGCTGCCGTCGACTTGCGCACCATGAAAAAAATCTGGATGCACAAGAACGGCACCACCATGGATAGCGCTCCCGTGCCGATCCCGCTGCCGCTGGGCGTGCCCAGCCTGGGCGGCATGAGCACTACCGGCGGCGGCGTGGCCTTCCTCAGCAGCACGCTCGACTATTACATCCGTGGCTATGATGTGCGCAACGGCAAGGTTGTCTGGAAAGCCCGTTTGCCAGCTGGCGGACAAGCCACACCGATGAGCTATATTTCCGACAAGACGGGCCGCCAGTACGTGGTCGTGATGGCCGGTGGCCACGGTTCGCTGGGTACCAAGATGGGTGATAGCCTGATCGCGTATGCACTGCCTGACGAAGCGGTGAAGGGCAAGTAGCCCATACGCTCGCACCCTGCGCAAGACGGTGCCATTCAATCTGCGGCACGGCCAGTCTGGTCGTGCCGCAGTGCTTTCAAGTCATTGCAGTTAGCTTAGTTGCGCTTGTCTTCCCGATCTTTGGGATGATGATCACCTTCATGGTGCTCTTGCTGCGGATGAGCTTGCGGCTGGTGCTGTGCTTGTGGCCGCGGTTCTGGCCGTGGTTCCACTCGCGCCGCCGCTTGCTCACGGTGTAGCTCCGGGGCAGGCCGGTGCATTTCCTGATGGAACTGCTGGCCGCCGTTAGGCCTGTCGAATTGCTGATGCGGCCGGTCCTGCACATGTTGCGGCGCTGGCGCGGGCTGCGGCTGAGGCTGGAACGTTGCCGCTTGCCGATTGCCGCCGAAGGCATGCTGGTTCAGGTTTGCCTGTGGACGTATGCTCTCAGGGTTGTGCTGCGCGACTGCTTCATGGTTCAAGGTATTTTGCGGCAGCTCATGCATAGGCCGGCCATTCTGGCCTGGCTCGCCACCAACAGGGTGTTGCGGTGTACCGTTAAACTGGGCCTGGTTCTGCATCGCATGCATGGCTCCCGGCCGCAGCTGCTGATTGGTGCTGGCCGCCGCCGCCGGGCCGCTGGCAGCAAAATTCCTGTTGAAATTTGGCCGCGTCATATTGCTGAAGTCCGCTGGTCCGTGATTACCGCCTGGCGTTGCGGCAAACGACGCGCCTGTGGAACCTGGATGTAGTTGCTGCGGATTTCCTGGCGCAGCAAAATTCGGCCGTGTCATGTTGCTGAAGTCCGTTGGTCCATGATTGCCTCTGGGCATGGCTGCAAACGACCCGCCATTCGGACCCGGATGCAATGGCTGCGGATTGCCTGGCGCAGCAAAATTCGGACGGGCCGCGTTGAAATTGGCGACTCCTCCGCCCGGCTGAACCGGGTTAGGGGCAGCGAAATTATTCCGCGTATTGTTGTTGATGACGGTATTGTTGTAGTTGTTGGTGACGCGATTGACGATCGTGGTGGAGCGCGACACATAGGTATTGTTGTTGTACACCACCGCCGGCCGATGCCAGCCGTTCGGACCGCCGCCATTCCAGTTGCCGCCACCGCCACCACCGCCCCAGTGCATGCCCCAGGAATTCCAGCCCCAGTGGTGCGTGTCGATCAAGGCGCCGACGGCGATCCCCAAGCCGAAGGTCAGCACGCCTGCAGTGACGATTTCACCAGGCGGATAGTAGGCCGGCGGCGGTGCGTAGGAATAGCCTGGATAGACCGGCAGCGGCTCACCGTAGACGACGGCCGGATTGTAGGCCGGCACGTAGACGACACCCGAATCGGCCGGTTCTATCACGATCGTTTCCGGCGGCGGCGGCACCATTTCAGGGCCGTTGTAGTAGGCCGGCTCGTTCGGCGGCGGCGCATAGCCGAGCGGCGGCGCAGCCTGCACGCGCGGCGCCCTGGCGATATGCTGCTGTTTGTTGCTCTTCAGATTGCCGCTGGCGGCTGCCCGCTGGCGCATCACCTGGATTGCATTCATGACATCGGTGGGATCGTTGACATAGGCGTCGCCCAGCGCCGAAGTCCATGGAATATTGTGCGCCATCTGGTCCAGCACGCCAGGGAACTGGGTCAAGCCCTTGACGCTGACATCCCAGGGCTGTTGATTGGCGGCATCTTGCAGTGGCTTGCCTTTCAAGCTGCTGTTTTGTGCCAGCCAGTTGTCGGCCGCGGTGATCTGGTCGGGATAGCTTGAAGCTGCCAGCACTTGAGCCACCAGCTTGTCCGGGAACAGGGCAATCGGCCCGACCAGCTGGTAAAGCTGATCGGCAGTGGGAGGAATATAGGCAGGAGCAGACTGCGGCGCAGCAGCAGGAGCAGCAGCAGGAGCGGCGGCATCATTTTTTTTGTCACAAGCGGCAAGCGACAACAATGCGACGCAAACGGAAGCGCCAAGTAATACGGATGTCGTTTTGTTAGCCATTTTCGCACTCCATCACATCAAGGTAATTGACAGTGATTACAAGTTAGCACGTCAGTCTGGATAGACTGCAGTGCGTTACAGAATCTTGCATGTTTAACAGATTATCCCGCCAGGTAGCGTTTTCCAGCCCCGAGCCCGCTCTAACCATTTCAGGTATGGTCTCTTGGCTCATCATTCATGTCTTATTATGAGGCCGGGTAGCCAGGTGATTGCACAATGCAGATTAACGCGGTACCGTATTCGACCAGAAACAGCCGTTTCAACAAGCGAAAGAAAACGATGAAAACACCACCAGACGATTTGCCGGTCTATCGATTACTCACTGGACCTGACGATGCAAAATTTTGCCGTCGCGTCAGCGAGGCGCTTGCGCTAGGCTATGTGCTTTACGGCTCGCCCTCGGCGACGTTTAATGGGGAAAGCGTGATCGTAGCGCAAGCCATTGTCTGGCCTGCGATGGACGATGAGTCTATCGGGTAGCCGCTACGAGCATTGATGCATGAGTTTTTGCCTGGTCCGGATCGGATTAGCCAGTCTTCGAGGGCCAGGTCGACAAAGCCTGGTCGACAACCGCCTCCAGTATCTCGCGGCTGAAACCGGCTTTGGCCTGCACCGCCATGCCGTGCAGCACCGCGCACACGAATGCCGCCAGCGCGACACAGTTGGCGGTCTGCCGTAAGTCGCCGTCCTGTTTTGCCCGCTCGAAGCGCTCGCGCAGCAAGGCTTCTCCGCTGGCCCGCGCATCGATCAGGGCGCGCCGGACGGGTTCGGCATCGTCCGAACCAGCCAGGGCGCCGTGGATGCCGAGACATCCCGTGCGATCCGGGTAGCGGGTATTGAGTTCGACCGCCCCGCGCAGTATGTGTGCGACGACCTCGTACGAGGTCGGTTTGCCCAGCGCCTCAGGGATGAAATCCATATAGTGCTCGTAATAGCGCTCAAGTGCACGCCGAAACAAGGCTTCCTTGTTACCAAACGCAGAGTAGAGCGCGGGACGTTCCACGCCCGTCGCCTGCGTCAGGTCAGTGTAGGACGCACCCTCATAGCCCTTACGCCAGAACACGCACAGTGCCGCGTCCAGTGCCTGATCCACGTCGAATTCGCGTTGACGGCCCATTCAATTACCTCTCTTTTTTCATAACGAGCGATATTAAATCGCTTGACGTCAGCTGTCAAATTCCATAACATCTGTTAATGTAATGATCATTATGATTTAATTCGAGCGAAGAAGAAGCGCTCATCTGCGTCCAAGTGGCGGCATCAGTGGCGTTCGCCATACTATTTTTCACTAAAGGAAAAATGAATGAGCTCAAAATTTGGTTCCGGAACAACTGCCGACGAAGTACTGGCCGGTGTTGATCTCAAGGGCAGGCGATTTTTCATTACAGGGGCATCGTCCGGCATCGGATTCGAAACTTCCCGCGCACTGCTTGCCCACGGCGCCCGCGTCGTTGCCACTGGCACAGACCTCGCCAGGCTAGAGGCGGCGGCCACGCCGCTAGGTGAGGCTGCAGCCCAAGCAGGAGGCGGACTGGAGTGCATCGCACTCGACCTGGCATCCTTGCACAGCGTGCGCAAATGCGCAGAGCAATTATTGGAAGACGGGCGCCCCTTCGATGCCGTGATCGCCAACGCCGGCGTGATGGCAACGCCGTTTGGCCGGACAGCTGACGGCTTTGAGCTTCAGTTTGGCATCAATTACTTTGGGCATTTTGCTTTGATCAATCGCATCGCGCCGCTGCTGGCCGACGAGGGGCGCCTGGTGCTGCTGTCGTCCCAGGCGCATCGCATTGCCGATGTCGATCTCGATGATCCGAATTTTGAACAACAGGCTTACGACCCATGGCTTGCCTATGGCCGATCGAAAACGGCGGTTGCACTGTTTGCAGTGGAATTCGATCAGCGGCATCGCCATCGCGGCATCCGGGCAGCGTCTGTGATGCCAGGCAATAGTTTCACGGCTCTTACGCGCCATCTTTCACAGGAAAGCTTGCAGGGCTTGCTGGACAACGTCCGCCAGGCGCGCGCTGCGGCAGGTCTTGCACCCGCAGAGCTGAAAGACATGCCGCAGGCTGCAGCCACCTCGGTCTGGGCCGCTGTCGTGGCGGACAAAGACGACATCGGCGGGCGCTATCTCGAAGATTGTGCGGTTGCGGCGATCGATGATACGCCCAACCCGTTTGCCGACGGCGTCAAATCATATGCGCTCGACGCTGGCAAAGCGCGCCAGCTTTGGGTGAAAAGCGAGGAAATGCTGGGCATGAAAGGAAGTGATTCATGACCGTCATCGGCATCATCGGAGCGGGCGAGGTCGGCAGCCAGATCGCACGCGCGGCGATCGCGAGCGGCTACCAGGTCGTGATCGCCAATTCGCGCGGGCCCGCAACCTTGAAGGATCTCATTGAAGAGCTTGGCCCCTCAGCGCGCGCCGCGACCGCGGCTGGCGCTGCCGAGGCGGGGGACTTCGTCATCGTGGCCGTCCCGCTCAAGCTGGTCAACGATATGCCTGTGGAACAGCTGGCGGGCAAGATCGTGCTCGACACAAACAACTACATGGCCTGGCGCGATGGCCATTTTGCCGTGATCGAGTCGGGTGGGAAGACTGTTCATGAACTGCGCCAGGAGCAGCTTCCTGGCGCTAAGGTGGCCCAGGCATTCACCCACATCCAGGCGCCCCGTCTCTTCCTGTCGGCCAGTCCGGCTGGCAGCCCTGACCGCCATGCGCTGTCTGTTTCCAGCGATTTTCCCGAGGCCGTGGCGCTCGTGACGCGACTGTACGATCAGTTCGGCTTCGACACTGCTGACAACAGCCCGCTCAGTGCGTCATGGCGCAGCGGTCCCGGCCAGCCCGCGTGGATGGCCCATGCGCACCAGACGCGTGCCGAACTGCTGGTCAACCTTGCCCGGGCGCGTAAGTCCATCCCTGCGTGAACCATCGACGATGATACGGCATTGACCTTGCTTGATTGCAATCGGCAAGGGGGAGAAGGCTGTTCTTTCCTCTTCCATCCTTCTTCAATCATCACACATCCTCTCCCATCCTCTTTTAATTTCTGGGCCGTGACTTTTCGATAGTGTGTGCCCCTTTGGGCGCTGCTAGTATTTTTACCTGCCGAGTCCGCTTGTTTTGTTTGCGTGTTGCGGGGCCTCGGCGTTCTGCCGGCAGGGGCGTCTTTGCCCGTCAATTCTTGCCATGGCGCTCGCTGCTTTTTGATGATGCAGGCATGCGTTGCGCTCCCATGAGTACCGTGTAGCGGCATGTTTTAACCAGGCAATCCTTGGGGGAAAGGCTTGCCATGAACGAGAGGAGCTGGGAATGAGCAGTGAATTCAAGAGGCGTGGTGCCTTGAAGGAAGCCGAAAGCTATCCAGTCTGGTTGCAGCAGGTATTGACCGAGACAGCGTCTGCACGGGCGCTGGTGGCTGGGCATCAAGTCTTCACCGGCATGCGCGACGCCAAGCTGGGCGCGCGCGAGTTCGCGGCATTCTTTGTCAACGGCTGGCCGGTGGTCGAGCAATTCCCGCAGTATATGGCGATGAATTTGCTCAAGGCCCGTTTTGGCCGTTCGGAAGGGGAAGATATGGCGCGCCGCTATCTGACGCGCAATATCCGTGTCGAGCAGAATCATGCCGATTACTGGGTCGACTGGGCCGGCATGCACGATGTTTCGAAAAGCAAGCTGCTGCGTGCCGAAGGCCCGCCTGCCGCTTTTGCACTGAGCCACTGGTGCTGGAGCAGCAGCAGTTCCCACGCGCTGGCGTCCGCCATGGCCGCCACCAATTACGCCATTGAAGGCGTGACGGGCGACTGGGCGACCCTGGTGTGCAGCAAGCCGGATTATGAGCAAAGCTTTCCTGAAGGATCACGGAAAAAAGCCATGCGCTGGCTGCAGCTGCATGCCCATTACGATGACGCCCATCCCTGGGAAGCACTGGACATCGTCGCCACCTTGCTGGGACATGAACCGAGCAAGGAGGAAATCGATGGCGTGCGCAACAGCATCCTGACCAGCTTCTCTTACTTCAAGGCTAGCCTGGACTGCTGCCTTTAATTAGCTAGCGCGCCGGTCCGGCGGTATATGCCGCAAGGCCCGGCGCTTCGCCGGAATCAGCGCCAATTTGGCAGGATTTGCTCCATTTGTCTGCTTCATGCCAGGCAGTGAAACGGCTACACTGGAATCATTGTTCTCACATTGAATCCCAAAAATGAAGCGCCTACCGACACTCTCATTAAAAATATTACCGGCATCTTTTTTTGCACTCACCCTGGGCCTGGCCGAAACCGGCAATGCCTGGCGCTTCGCCCGCGAGCTCTGGTCCTTGCCGCCGTTCATGGGCGAACTGTTCGAGCTGCTGGCCATCGTCTCTTTCCTTATCTTTATCGCCATGTATGCGCGTAAATGGCTGGTTTACCGCGCGGCGGCTTTGGCCGAAGTGCGTGACTCAGTGCAATCGGCTTTCCTGGCCCTGATTCCCGAATCCATCATCCTGATCGCGCTGGCCCTGCTACCCTATGCCCCCGCTGCCGCCAGGCTGTGTTTCTGGGTGGGATCGACCGCCAATCTGCTGTACGGCGCCTGGCGGCTGGCCGCGCACTGGAGCAGCCAGCGCGATGCCGCGCAAATCGTCCCGCCGCTCTATCTGCCTTACACGGCCAGCGTACTGGTCAATGCGCTGGCGGCTGGCGTCTTTGGCTACACGGATTACGGCTGGATGCTGTTTGGCGTGGGTGCGATTTCCTGGCTCATCATGGATTCAAGCATCACGCACCAGCTGATGACGGGTGGCTTGGCAGAAAAAACGCGCAACTTCATGGGCATCTATAGCGCGTCACCCGTAGTCGCCCTGGTGGCCTACCAGTTGCTGGCCGGAAGCGAGGCCCACCCTGCGATCACCTATGCACTGGCTGGCTACGCCCTGTTCATCTTCGCCGGCCTGCTGTTCGCCTCGCGCTGGCTGGCCCGGCAAGACTTTGCGCCTGGTTACTGGGCCTACACCTTTGGTCTCGCCACCCTGGGCCAGGGCTTGATGCTGATGGTGCAGCGCCGTCCGAACAGCGTGCTCGAAGCCGTGGCCGCCATCGTCTTTGCCGCCACCCTGCTGCTGGTGCTATATGTTGCACTTGGCTCGATACGCTTGCTGGCCCGCGGCGCTTATTTTCCGCTGGCGCCTGGCCCGGCCCCCATATGAAAACCGTCGCGCTGCTCATTTTTCCCGGCGTACAGTCGCTGGACGTATCGGGGCCGATGGATGTGTTTGCCGAAGCCAATGATTACGTCCCTGCCGGCGAGGGCTATCGCCTGCTCACGGTGGGCACGCAGCCATCGCCGGTCCGCGCCTCCAATGGCCAGCAGCTGGGCTTTGATTTCAGCCTGGACCAGGCGGGTAGTGATTACGATATCGTGCTGGTCGCTGGCGGCCCGCAACTGGCGCAGGAACAGGAAAACCCGGCCCTGTCGGCCTGGCTGCAGCAGGTGGCGCAAAACGTGCCCCGTTATGGATCGATCTGTACCGGCGCTTTTTTGCTGGGGCGCGCCGGCCTGCTCGACGGCAAGCGCGCCACCACCCACTGGAGCGATGCGGGCCGGCTGGGTCAGCAATTCCCGCTGGCGCAGGTCGAGCACGACCGCATCCATGTGCGCGATGGGGGCTTGGTGACCTCGGCAGGCGTGACGGCCGGCATCGACCTGGCCCTGGCGCTGGTGGCGGAAGACCACGGCCCTTCGGTGGCCCTGTCGGTAGCCAAGCGCCTGCTGGTACTTGCCCAGCGGCAGGGCGGTCAATCGCAATTCAGTCCCTATCTTGAGGCCCAGGCACGGCCCGATGCGCTGGCCGCGGTGATCCAGCGCCATGTGATGGAGCATCTGGCCGAACCGCTATCGGTCGAGCGCCTGGCCGATATCGCCGGCATGAGCGCCCGCAATTTCGCCCGCCTGTTCGTCAAGGAAATGCAGATCACCCCAGCTGAATTCGTGCTGCGCGCCCGTAGCGACGCCGCTCGCAACCTGCTCGAAGGCAGCGAGTTGCCCCTGAAAACCATCGCCTACCGCTGCGGCTTCGGCAGCGCCGCCCGCATGCGCCTGGTGTTTGCCCAACGATTTGGGGTGACGCCGTATCAGTATCGCGATAGTTTCAAGGTCAGCGCGGCCTAGTCTTCATCGCAAGTGCTAGCTGGCTTGTTATGGCGGATAAAAATGTTACTTGCAAATTGCAAGTATGTGGATTAAAGTGGTTTTCATCGTGAAAACAGCTATGGGGCAGTCACCAGCTGTTGTTTTTTGCATTCGATTTTTACCTTCCACACATTCAAAGGACTTAGCAATGGATATCAAGAATTCGGTCGCCTTCGTCACCGGCGCCAATCGCGGCCTGGGCCTGGAACTGGTCAAGCAATTGCAGGCGCGCGGCGCCGCCAAAATCTACGCCGGCGTGCGCGATGTGAATAGCATCAATCTGCCCGGCGTCATTCCGGTCCAGTTCGACGTCACCAAGCCGGCCGACATTGCGGCCGCTGCTGCCCATTGCGCTGACACGACATTGCTCATTAACAATGCAGGCATCGCCAAGCTGGTCGGCTTTCTCGCTGAGGACAGCATCGAAGTGACACGTGAAATATTCGAAGCGAACGTCTATGGCCCGCTGCGTGCAGCCAAAGCCTTCGCACCGGCGCTGGGCAAGAATGGTGGCGGCGCGATTGTCAACATATTATCGATTGCCAGCTGGACCAACTCCGGCCAGATGGGCCCGTATGCGATGTCTAAGGCTGCAGCCTGGAGCCTGACCAACGGCCTGCGCAACGACTTGATTCCGCAAGGCACGCAATTGGTCGGCGTACACGTGGGCTTTATGGATACCGACCTGACCAAAGGATTTGACGTTGCCAAGGTCAGCGCAGCCGATGTTGCCGGGCAAATCCTGGACGGCGTGCAAGCTGGCGCCAAGGAAGTGCTGGCAGACGACATCACCCGCAAGGTCAAGCGGGGCTTGTCGGACGAGCCGGGGATTTATCTGGCGCCGTTACAGCGCTGAGCAACGAAATAGAGATTGGTGAGCCACAGCACAAGCTCTGGTGCAATTACGATACGGCACTTCGCACGTTCGCAAGTTTTTAGTGCGATTCCGTATCACTATCGCGATAGTTTTTGAGTGAGTCAGGACATCAGTTTACATTGCTTGCGAGAATGACATTTGTTAGACTTCAGCCGAAAATTTCATACTTGATAATTACTTGGCTGACGACAATGACGACGATAACTAGCTCGGCAATCGCTGCCGTTTTATTCTCCCTCAGTGCTTGCTCTCCCTCTGCTTCTAATGCCGAATTGGATGAGGCGAAAAAGAAAATTGCTTCGCTGGAAGCCGAACTGGCGCTTGAAAAGGCAAAAAATCCATCTTCATCCGTGATTGCCGTGGCTTCCTCAGCAGCCATGGCAAGTAGTGCTGTCGTTGCCGTTGCCGATGCAGCGCCGGCAGGGAAACAGTGGTATTACACTTCCAGCGAAGACAAAATGGATAGCGCTACCAGGTATTACGCTCATGTCTACAGTACAAATACGGTTAACTTTTCTTTTCCGTATAGCGGCGAGCAGAATGCCACCTTGACGTTGCGGTCAGGAAAGCGGCAGGGGAAAGACGTGATGTTTTCGATACGCAAAGGACAAATACTGTGCCACTCCTATGAGGATTGCAACATCTTGGTGAGATTTGATGATGAAAAGGCTGTTAATTA
>Ga0066798_10000824_pt1 | contig 14455 bp, 15 predicted proteins | sample PersoiDNA2013203_FD_70961 | JGI IMG/M metagenome (GOLD analysis project Ga0066798, IMG submission 70961) | Permafrost soil microbial communities from the Arctic, to analyse light accelerated degradation of dissolved organic matter (DOM) -... | ecosystem: Environmental > Terrestrial > Soil >...
AGTTCCTCTTCGAGGGACGTCCCGGCTCCATCCGAAGCCCCCGGGGCGCGGCCGATCTAGGAATATCGACTGTCTACCAGGATCTGGCGCTGTGTGACAACCTGGACGCGGTCGCCAACCTCTTCCTGGGGAGGGAGTTGTTCAAGGGCTTTCGCGGCCACCTCGCTAAATTTGAGATGGAGCAGCGCGCCGTCGAGCTCCTGGAGAGCCTGCAGGTCCGGCTGCCCAGCATCCACAGCCCGGTAGCCTCGCTCTCTGGCGGCCAGCGACAATCCGTGGCCGTGGCCCGCGCCGTCCTCCGCGGGTCGGCGCGGATGGTGATGCTGGATGAACCGACGGCAGCGCTCGGCGTCTCGCAGACCAAAATGGTGCTGGACCTGATCAGGAGGCTTCGCGAAAAGGGGCTTGGGGTCTTGGTTGTCAGCCACAACCTGGCGGAGGTTGCCGAAGTCGCCGACCGGATCGTGGTGCTTCGCCTGGGACGCAACGCGGCAGAGTTCACCAGAGGCGCCAGCTCCGCGGCCATCATTGCTGCGATCACCGGCGCCGATATCACGCTCAAGCAGTCCGAGTCTGAACTCGCGGATGCGTCGCAGACGGGGGTATAGCGTGGTGCGACGGTAATCTCCGCGAGCGTTCCATGCGACCTGGCGTGTAACCGATCGGGCGCAGATGGCGCCGACCGAAAGAACGCGCGCTACTTTCTGGCCAGCAACTTTCTGGCCAGCCACATGTCTGACTGGATCACCGGGGAGGTGAGGGATGTCAATGGCGGCCAGCCCATCGACTGACCATGGCGCCACGAAGGTCGGCTGATGCCGTATCTGCTGGGGGTCGACATCGGGACCACCGGAGCCAAGGCGGTCCTCTTCGAAAGTAACGGAGCCACGGTTACGAGCGCCTTCGTTCCCTGGGCACTCTCGCTGCCACGGCCAATGTGGGCGGAACAAGATCCCGCCGAGTGGTGGTCGGGGACGGCCGCCGCTGTGCGTGAGGTCATGGAACGTTCAGGCGTGAGCCCGACCAGCGTGGTGGGCCTGGGGCTCGCGGGCCAGATGCACGGGTTGGTGTTGTTGGGTGCGCGCCGTGAGGTCCTGCGACCAAGCATCATCTGGTGCGACCAGCGCTCGGATAAGGAGTGCGACTGGATCGTCGATCGAGTGGGGCGCGACCGGCTTGTTAGCCTGACCTCCAATGGCGTGTTCCCTGCGTTCACGGCATCGAAGCTGCTCTGGGTGCGCGGTCATGAACCGGACGTGTGGGCACGGGCCCGCACGATGCTGCTGCCCAAGGACTATGTTCGCCTCCGCCTCACCGATACCCTCGCGACCGACGTCAGCGACGCCGCCGGCACTGCGCTCTTCGATGTCGCCCACATGCGCTGGTCCGACGAGATGCTGTCGCTGCTGGAGATCTCGACGGATCTCATGCCCGAGGTCCGCGGCTCGGCCGAAGTGGTCGGGCACGTGACAACGTCGGCTGCGGCACTCACGGGGCTGCCACCCGGACTGCCCGTCGTCGCCGGCGGAGCGGACAACAGCTGTGCCGCCATTGGCAACGGCGCCATCGAGCCTGGGCAGGTACTCGTCAGCATTGGCTCATCGGGGATCGTGCTCGCCCCCAGTGCTGTGCCGACCTTGGACCCACAGTCGAGGGTCCACACCTTCAACCACTCCGTTCCGGAACGCTGGTACCTCATGGGGGTCACCCAGGGGGCAGGGCTGTCGCTGCGCTGGTTCCGCGACGAGTTCGCGGCCTCTGAGGCGCAGCTTGCAAGCGCCCAGGGTCGCGATACGTACGATGTCATGACGGCAGAGGCGGCCGAGTCCGCCCTGGGCAGTAAAGGTTTGTTCTGGTTGCCGTACCTTCAAGGGGAGCGTACGCCGCATCTCGACCCTGCCGCGCGAGGTGTCCTGTTCGGGTTGACAAGCGCGCACAGGAGAGGCGATGTCTTCCGGGCTGTGATGGAGGGGGTTGCCTTCAGCCTGCGCGATTGCCTGGACATCATCGCCGCCACCGGAACGAGCCCACGACAGGTCACCCTCACCGGAGGCGGGGCGAGAAGCCCACTATGGCGCGAGATTCTGGCGGCGGTCCTAGGGCTGCCGGTCGCAACGACGTCAACCCATGAAGGACCTGCGCTTGGGGCCGCCCTGCTTGCGGCAGTCGGAACCGGCGTCTACGCCTCCGTGCCCGAGGCGTGCATGGCGACTGTTCGACAGGGTGCACGCATCGAGGCGTCGTCCGACAGCGTTGCTCGGTACGACGAGAGATACGCCTTCTATCGGAGCCTGTACCCGGCACTTCGACCGCTCTTTGCCGACGCCGCGCGGCTCTCGAACGAAGAGGTGGCCCCCTAGGCGAGCGTAACCAAATGTGGCGGATAAGCATCCCGGACCTGAGGGCGGCGTGCCTTCCCGCGTATGAGCGTGGTGCCCGGACAACGCAGAAGGAGAACCTCGATGAAGTACTTCGGCACAGATGCCCCTATAAAGACCTATGTCTTACAACTGGATCAGGGAGACCTCCTCCTTGAGTCTATCCAGGCGCTGATCGACAGAGAACACATCACGACCGGTGCGGTGATCGCGGGCGCAGGCACACTCGATCGATCAACGCTACACATGATCGCTACGACCGGGTACCCGCCCGATCTCTACTTCGAGAAGCGCGAAGACGAGCCACTCGAACTCGCGTCAGTACAAGGCGTGATAGCAGACGGAGTCCCCCATCTCCATACGGTCATCGCGAACACGAAACAGGCCTTCGCCGGCCACCTTGAGGATGGGTGCAGAGTGCTCTACCTCGGTGAGATCGTAGTGCTTTCGTTCCCCGGGCTGAGTTTGGGCCGGGTTCTCAATGAAAAGGAGATTCTCAAGATCGTCGAGATGTAGCACGGCGAATGTCAACGTCCAAGGACGGCCCGGAATCTGAGTACAAGCGCGCCGGCCGCGATGACATAGCTATCTACTCAGATTCTGGACGGGGCCATCGGCATGGAGACGTCGCTGTACATCATTGGCCGCGGTTGGCTCCTCGACTTGGCTGCCGCCGCTGGTCGCGTCCATTGAGGAGGATGTGACAAGGAGGTCTGAGAACGCCATGTTGACCGCAGCGCAGGTGCAGCAGGCACGCGATCGCGCCGCCGAGGTGCTCGACGCCGCCGGGTTGGTGATCACGCCGTCCGAACGGGCGGTGATCGAGGTGGTGGACTTCGGCCTGGGAGACCTCGACCATCTCGGCGTGGAGATGGTCGTATACGTCAATACGGAGCGCGTCTGCGCGAAGGAGCTGGTGCTGTTCCCGCACCAGACGTGCGCCGAGCACCGCCACCCGCCGTTCGCCGGCACTCCCGGCAAGGAAGAGACCTTCCGCGTCCGGATGGGCGTCGTGTACCTCCACGTCGAGGGCGGCGAGCCCACCCCGAACCCCAAGGCCCACCCGGTGCGCGCAGAGCGCGGCGTCTACACGGCCACGCGCGAGATTGTGCTCCATCCCGGCCAGCAGTTCACCGTCCCGCCGAATACGAAGCACTGGTTCCAGGGCGGACCCGATGGCGCCGTCGTCTCCGAGTTCTCGACGCAGAGTCGCGATGACCTCGACATCTTCACCGACCCCGAGATCAGCCGGATGCCCGTCCACACGTCCTGACGCGAGATCCCGGCGCCAGCCATTGCCGCGGCGCCAGCGATAGCGGAGGGCTCGACCGGCCGTTGGCTCCTCCTCCCATCCGGCACGCCTATCATTCGCCCGTGCTCTTGCCTCGGCATCTCTTTCGAGTCGCACGACTGGACCGACTGGACGCTGTCCTGGCGGCAATCGTCATCGTCCTGGCCTGCCTGTCCGCCGCAGTCGTCTTTTTTCCAATGCTCGGCGGCCAGCACGTCGAAGCCGGTCTGGACCTCGTCCTGGACACCTTCGCCACCGTCGTCGCACTCGGCGTGGCTGTCGTAGCCTGGGTTCGCTACCGCGAGATCGGAGCGCCCGTGGCGCTCTTCCAGGCGTCGGCCTTCCTGGTTCTCGCAATCGCCGACCGGCGACGGGGCCTCAAGCCATTTCGAGACTGCAGGTTTGGGTTTCCAGCAGAGTTTCCACGGCGGGCTGCTCGTCGGCTGCGGACTTCGGTGGATGGGAGCCCGCTCGACCGACGGTGAAGAGCCGCTCGGTTTGCACGGGCGCCTCTCCAACACCCCAGCCGAGCAAGTAGCTGTGGAGACCGGCTGGCAGGACGGCGAGTACAGAATTCAGATTCGAGGCCGTGTCCGCGAGGTCCGGATGCTGCGCGAACAGTTGGTTCTGCGGCGAACTATCTCGACAAAGCTCGGTTGGGCAGGCTTTGAGATCGAAGACGTTGTGACCAACTCAGGCTTCGAGCGGACGCCGCACATGCTGCTCTACCACATGAACTTCGGTCATCCGCTCGTCCACGAGACTAGCGAACTCGTGGCCCCAATCCGATCGGTCGAGCCGCGTGACCAGGCCGCAGCCGTTGGACTGGCAGACGTCACGCGCTTCGGGCGCCCCGATCCACGGGCGCAAGAGCAGGTGTTCTATCTCGACCTAGCTGACGATCCGGACGGCCTGATCCACGTCGGCCTGGTTCGGGAAGAACCCATTCCCTTGGGCGTGGCGATCTCGTTCGAACGGGCCGCATTGCCGTACTTCGTGCTGTGGAAGATGGGGCCCTCAGGAACCTACGTTGTCGGCCTCGAGCGCGCCAACGCGCTTGTCGAGGGCCTTGCAGTCGAGCGGACCAAGGTCCGGCTCCAGTACCTCGAGCCTGGCGAATCCCGCCGCTACCGACTGCGTGAAGCGCGGTCAGGCGTCTGGGCAATGCTCGTGGTGGTGGCGGCGAGCCATAACGAGGAGCTGCCCGACGTTGTTGGCGACCAAGCCCGGTCGGACCGTCCACGGCGAAGTCGGTTAGGGTCGGATTCCTCGCATCGCTGCACGCCAGCGGGTAGGTGAGCCCGCTGCCGGTGACCGTATTCGAATCCGAATTGGACCGCCGCGTGATCCGTCCGGCCGTCGGCCCTCTTAGTGCCGGCCGGCCGCTGCGCCTGCTAGACCGCAACAGGACTGACGAATTATCAGCTCGGCGCTGAGGAGTATCTGGCGCGGCTCCATTTCGGGTTTGTCGATCCGATCGTCGATGGCCTTCACGGCAGCTCGGGCGATTCCTGCCAGTGGCTGCTTCATTGTCGTCAGCGTCACCGACAGGAGTGTTGAATACCGCACGTCGTCGAACCCCACGACTGCGACGTCGTCGGGGACGGAGACTCCAGACCTTGACAGCGCCTGGATGAGGAGGGCAGCCGTGCGATCGTTTGAGCAGGCGATTGCATCTGGTCGCTCTTGGTCGATAACGGAACGGACGAACTCATCATCGTCAGGCACGCCGGACAACTGGAAGCGGCCTTCAACCTCCACACCTGCCCGGTCGAGCGCGTCGCGCACGCCGGAGGCTCGGAGATCCGTCGTCGGTGGATGTTGAGGGCGTGCCAGGAACCTGATCCTACGGCGGCCGTCCTGTAGTAGATGATGGCCGACCTGATGACCCGCCTGGAAGTTGTCAATTCCGACTAGATCGAAGCAGCTTCGGTCTGGATAGTCGAGCGTGTCGCGATCAAGGAGGACCAAGGTCTCTGCTCGGCCACCCCAGCAACGCCGAGGCTGACTCGCGGGCGGCCTTGCCCGGTCTTGCGGCGGCTTGCCCGGGCTTGCCGGCATGGCCCGGCCTTACGGCTGCTTTGCCGGGCGTTGCTCCGGGCTTGCCGGCTTTGCGGCGGGCCCTGCGGCGGCATGCCCGATCTTGCGGCGGACTTGCCGGCATAGCGGCTGCTTTGCCGGGCCGTGCGGCGGCTTTGCCGGCTTGGCGGCGGCCTCGGCGGCGGCTTGCCCGGTCTTGCGGCGGGCTTGCCGGGCCTGTGCCGGCATGCGCGGCCGTGCCAAGAAGGTGCCGACCAGGCCATGCCCCGAGAGTGGTCCAGAACGGCCGGCGGATCGGTGGGAGGACTCTAGTGGAGGCGGTGGAATGGGCTGGGCTTAGGGGGTAACGCCTACCCCCTGTGGGTGTAGAAAGTGCCGACCAACCATCGCCATGCTTGGGAAGCAGACACTCTGCCAACTGAGTTACTCCCGCTCGGGAGCAGGGGTAGTTATAGCAGATCGCGCGAGAGGGGCGGAGTGGCCCGAGCCGGCGTCCTCGCCGGTGCCTATGCCGCCCACCCCGAGCGCTTCGTCAAGGGACTGCCCATCCCGGCGCCAGTGCCCTCAACGGTCTGGATCAACCCGCCGCCCAAGGATTTATGTCAGCCTAATCTCCGAACACGGGTGTCTCATTTCGGTTGACAGGCTCCGAAGGGGTCAACTTTCAACCGGCGTTGACACGTTTCTCAAGACGCTCTACGTTCTGTTCTTCATGGAGATCGGGACACTCTTCATGGAGATCGGGACACGGCGCGTGCACGTCACGGCCTCAACGACCAACCCGGACTCTGCCTTCGTCACCCAGCAGGCGAGGAACCTCGTGGCCAGCCCTCAGGTCACATCCCTGAGAGAGGGTTTTCTGAAAGCACTATCTCACTGGGAGCGGACGGTGCCTGAAACACACTGACAAGGGGAACAGAACATGTCCCATCTGTTTGAACCACTAACCCTGCGTAGCGTAACGGTTGCCAATCGGATCGCGGTTTCGCCAATGTGTCAGTACTCGAGTGTTGACGGCTATGTCACAGACTGGCACTTGGTCCACCTCGGCAGTAGGGCGGTTGGCGGAGCTGGGCTGGTGATCACCGAGGCTATGGCAGTAACCCCGCAAGGCCGCATCACCCCACACGACTTGGGGATTTGGAGCGATGATCACATCGAGCCCCTTGCACGTATCGTGCACTTCATGTCGCGACAGGGGAGCCTGGTCGGCATCCAACTTGGCCATGCCGGCCGTAAGGCCAGCACCCCCGCACCGTGGGAGAATCGGTCCGTCACCCTGACCGAAGCTGAGGGTGGCTGGCCGACTGTGGCCCCCAGCGCCGTGGCCTTCGACGAGGGGTGCATAGTGCCGACGGCGCTGACCGAAGAAGGGGTGCAAGGCATAGCGACAGCATTTGCCCAGGCTGCTCGTCGCTCATTGCAGGCGGGGTTCCGGGTTGCCGAAATCCATGCCGCCCATGGCTACCTCCTGCACCAGTTTCTCTCTCCGCTCAGCAACCGGCGAACCGATCGCTATGGCGGCAGTTTCGAGAATCGTACCAGGCTGCTCCGGGATACCGTTTCCGCAGTGCGGGACGTGTGGCCGGGCCACCTGCCGCTCCTGGTGCGGATATCGGTAACCGATTGGGTCGAGGGGGGTTGGGATCTTGAGCAATGTCTGGAACTTGTACGCCAGCTCCAGCCCCTGGGTGTGGATCTGATTGACTGCTCATCTGGCGGCAGCGACCCGCACGCCAGGATACCCATCGGGACTGGGTATCAGACGCCCTTCGCCGAGCAGATCCGCCGGGAAACAGGGAGCAGGACCGGCGCCGTGGGGCTGATAACCTCTCCGGCTCAAGCCGATCACATCATACGTTCAGGCCAGGCCGATCTCGTATTGCTGGGCCGGGAGCTGCTCCGTGATCCCTATTGGCCTCTTCGGGCCGCCAGAGAACTCGGCCAGCTGGTACCGTGGCCCGCCCAGTACGTACGAGCAGCGCCAGCCCATACCCCAGCCTATCAACCAATCGAAACGAAGAACGGGTGGGCCATTGGCCAAGAACGGGCCCAAGTACCTGCGCTGGGCGCTCATCAAGGTGGCCACCCACGCCGCCCGTGATGCCTGCTACCGCGATCGCTACGAGCGGACCAAGCATCGCCTCGGCCGCCAGCGTGGCGCCAAGGTTGCCCGCGTCGACATCGCCCGCCAGCTCTCCGAAGCCATATTGCACGTCCTCACGAAGAAGGAACCCTTTGCCCCGGCAGGCCCCGCTATCAAACTGGTCGCGTGACGACCCTCGCCTGGAATTGGGCCGCCGGAGCAGCCTCCCATGCAACCTTGTCCTTCAAGTAGAAGGCCATAGAGAGATGAGCGCTGCTCGATCCCGTCGACGATCCGAGGGTCCGTGACGGACTGAACGGTTCATCGAACCGACGGGAAATCCGCCTTGACGGCGAGGTCCCTTTTCATAGAGCTTGATCGTGGTGGTCCGAGCCTGGTCAGGGGAGCGTCCCGAATACTGGTACCCCCGCTTGCCTGACCTAAGTCGCCGATGAGCGCCGCGCTCTAGCCTCGCCCTGGCCCCGCTCCGGGCCGGTGTCCTGGTGTGGCTCGCTGAAGACGACGTCGGGGTTGCGCATGCGAGACTTGTGGAGAAGATCTTTCGGGATCACAAGACCAAATACCGGTTGGCTGCCTGGGCAATGGGCTCAGGCTCAGCAGCTCCGGAGCGCGGCGCTATTCAAGCCCCCGCCGAAGACCTCCACTTAGGGCTGATTGGGCTCGTCGCAATTCTGCTGCTTGGCATTGCTCTCCAGCGTCGTGAACCCGATGCGGATCAGCAATCTGCGGTCGCCCCCGACGCTACTCCGAACACCGAGTCCTGGCTGGACGACCTGATGGACTCTGGGCCCGATGCGCCGCATCCATGGATCGCGAAGGCCTATGACCTCAGGAAGCCCGGCGGCGATAGGGCTGGTATGATGCGTTGTGACCCCCGGAGGGTCCAGATCGTTGCCATGACACAGCAAGGCAGAGTCGGCGGGTAGTGCGACCGGCATTGGGGAAGAAGCGTGCGTTCATCTCGTCGAGCGAGAGGCTCCGCCACGATCGTGGATGTCGCAGCCGCCGCAGGTGTCTCCCCCTCGACTGTCTCTCGTGCCATTCGCGGCCACCCTGACGTCGGTGAGCAAACGCGCGCGCAAGTGCTGGCATCGGCCGACACACTTCGGTACCGTCCGTCGACGCTGGCTCGTGCGCTGGCCTCCGGGCGTTCCCAGACGATCGGCCTACTTGTTAGCGACATCGCCAATCCGTTCTACCCGCGACTCGCGAAGGCTGTCGAACGTGAGTGCCGCAAGCGTCACTATTCGCTCGTGATCTGTAACACCGACGATAGCGAGCTTGAGTCGGTCGAATACGTCGAGCGGCTGACGGATCAGGGAGTCGAGGGCTTCATACACGCATCGGTCGGAATTGACGAGGGCCCCGTCCTTGAGGCGCTCCGGGACGCTAAGCGGATAGTCTTCGCCAATCGTCGTCCGAGATCTGAATCTGTCAGCTACGTTGTGTCGAATAACGAAGCGGGCGGACGGCAACTCGGCGAACATCTCGTCTCATTGGGCCATCGGCGGATAGGTTTCGTCGCAGGCCCGTCATGGGCGTCGAGCGTGGAAGAGCGTCGCAGAGGACTGAGCCAGGCGTTGGAGGGCTGTGGGGGGCAACTACTCGTCGCCGAAGGCGACTTCGCGGCGACGAAGGCCCCCCAGGCGGTCCGAGCGTTGCTAGCGGCGGCAATACGGCCGACCGCCATCGTTGGGATCAACGATCGTGTTGCTGGCGGAGTGTATGGTCTGCTGCTCGATCTCGGACTTCATGTCCCGGGCGAGGTGGCACTAGCAGGGTTTGACAATATCGACTTCGGCTGGGTACAGGCGTTGTCGCTAACGACAGTTGCGCAACGTACGGACACAATGGGCCGGCGCGCAGTAGAAATTCTGCTGCGCCAGCTCGATAAGCCCTCGGTTCGGATCACGCGGCAGGAGCTCCCGATGGATTTGCTGGTGCGAGGAACGACTGACGCGGGCCAAACGAGTTCGCGAGCCGAAGTCCCGTAGGCGACTGAGGCGCCGACGCCCGAAGCTGCGGCCCGTCCGGAGCTCCATCAATGCGTGTCCGTACGGCTTTCGGGCGGCAACCCCCTTTCTTGGCAAGGGCTATTCCTGGGGCGACCCTGGAGCGCAGCACTGCTCGGAATCAGCAGCTGGTATACTCCTGATGTGCGACAACCGGTAGCGCAACCGGCATCGGTACCGGTAGCGTTATTAGCCACAACGTGATCGGGCGACCCAGCCTGTATTCAAGCAGGATGGGTCTGCCGCATCTGGCAAGGGGGCGTACTTGCAGTCATGAAACCGAGTGAGCGAAAGGTGAGTTTGTGATGGTTGGCCAACGTAACCTGGAAGGTGACCGGACGACTGTCGTCGCACCGCGGATCGCGCATTTCCACTCGGAGGAGGAGGTTCGACGGATCGCCGTCAGGGCGCAATCTCTCCGGATCGAGGTCCTCAAGATGGTCTTCAAAGCCCAGTCAGGTCACCTTGGCGGTGCCTTTTCGGCCGCTGAACTCGTGGCATCGCTGTACTGGCACCACCTCCGAATCGATCCAACGCAACCCACCTGGAGCGAGCGCGATCGGTTTCTGTTGTCGAAAGGACACGCGTCGGCGCTACTCTATGCAGCGCTCGCGCACCGCGGCTTCTTCCCAGTTGCTGAGCTTGAGACGTTTCGACACCTGTCCAGCAGGCTGAACGGGCATCCGGATCGGGGCCTGCCCGGCGTAGAAATAGTGGCGGGTCCACTCGGACACGGCGTGGCGATCGGCGCCGGAATGGCACTATCCCTTCGCATGCACGTCCCGAAACCGTCGTCCCTCTCTTCGCCATCCAGCCACGCGTCACGGGCTCGGGTTTACGTCTTGCTCGGCGACGGGGAACTCGATGCTGGTCTCATCTGGGAAGGCGCCATGACCGCCGCGAAGTATCGCCTCGGCAATCTCGTTGCGATCGTCGACTGCAACGGCGTGCAGCAGACGGGCGCCACCTCCGACGTCATGCCGCTTGAGCCGTTGACTGACAAGTGGCAGGCGTTTGGGTGGCACGTACAAGAAATCGACGGGCATAACGTGGCGGAGATTCTGAACGCAGTCGACCGCGCTGACGAGGTTCATGCCCGGCCGAGCGTGATCCTCGCCAGGACGACGAAGGGCAAGGGCGTGAGCTTTATGGAGTACGACCACCGCTGGCATGGCGGGAAGCCCGATCGAGGCCAATACGAGCAGGCGCTGGCCGAGCTCGAGGAGGGGTTGCGGGCATGGTCGAACTAGCGCCGATGCGCCGAGCCTATGGCGAGGCGCTCGTCGAGTTGGGGCGCGCGGACGAGCGGGTCGTGGCTGTCAGCGCAGACGTCCAGACATCCGACTTCAGCTACCTGTTCAGCGAGGCCTTCCCTGATCGCTTCTTCAATGTCGGGATAGCAGAACAATGTCTCGTTGATGTCGCTGTGGGCCTGGCCTACGAGGGCCTCATACCTTTCGCTAACACGTTCGCCGTCTTCCTCGCGAGTCGCGCCCTGGAGCCTATCCTCACGCACCTGTGCTACGGCAAGGCAAACGTCAAGCTGATGGCGGGCTACAGTGGAATTTCGCCCCAGATGGAGGGACCGACACACCACGCGATCACTGACATCGCCGTCATGAGGAGTCTCCCAGGGATGACTATTGTCTCGCCCGCTGACGCAGTCGCCATGCGCAAACTCCTTCCCCAGGTCGCAGCCTGGCCCGGTCCGGTCTACTACCGTTTCAGTCGACAGGAAGTGCCTGTCGTCTATGACGAGGCGACAGACATCCGTATCGGGACCGCGACGATGCTTCGTGACGGGGACGACGTGTCCTTTCTCGCCGTCGGAACGCTTGTCTCACGATGCCTCGAGGCCGCCGAGAGATTGGAGCGCGAAGGTATTGCAGCCCAGGTGGTTGATCATCACACGATTAAGCCTCTTGACGAACGAGCGGTTGTCGCGGCCGCTGAGAAGACTGGCGCACTCGTTACTGCAGAAGAGCACACGGTTATCGGCGGTCTCGGCGCCGCCGTTGCTGAGGTCGTCACGTCGACCGGTCTGGCCGCTCCGGTCGTGCGGGTTGGAGTAGCCGATCGCTTCCTGGAATCCGGCACCTACTACGAAATGCTCGATAAGTTCGGCATGTCGGTCTGTGATCTCGTGGCCGCGGCCCACCGCGCCATTACGCTGCGAGACGAGCGCGTGGGTCGGGTTGTCGCGCGACCCACGCGCAATCGCTGACGCGTCGGAGTCTCGACCCCGCCGCGGGACGGAAGTCGCTTGGTGCCGGTCTGGAAAACCTGTCTTGCGCGACATCGTCCTTCCGAACCCCGACGTGCGGCCCGTCTGAGTCCCACGAAACAACAGCCACGGAGGCAAAGATCGTGACTACACAGGTACCCAGCTCGGTCGAGCGCATGGGTCCACCGATCCTGAGCCACTGGATCGACGGCCGCCCGGTCGAGGTCCTGGCCGAGCATACGGGCGCCGTCCACGACCCTTCGACCGGCGCTGTCATAGCTCGGGTTCCGCGCGGAGGCGCGGCCGAGGTCGACGCCGCGGTTGCCGCCGCACGGCGGGCATTCCCGGGCTGGCGCGACACGCCGCTCATGGCTCGCAGCCAGATCTTCTTCGCCTATCGAGAACTCGTGTATCGGCACCGCGAGGACCTTGCCGCGCTCATCACGCGGGACCACGGTAAGACGTTTCCAGATGCTCTCGGCGAGGTCATGCGCGGTCTCGAGACGATCGAGTTTGCATGCGGGCTGCCCATCCACCTGGCAGGCCTGAACACGCCGAACGTCTCGACTAAGGTCGACGCCCACACGCTCCGACAACCCCTCGGCGTGGCCGCGGGAATCACCCCGTTTAACTTCCCGGTGATGGTCCCGATGTGGATCTACCCGATCGCGCTGGCCTGCGGGAACACATTCGTCTGGAAGCCCTCCTCGCACACGCCGGGTGCGCCACAGCTCCAGGCGGAGCTGTGGAAGCAGGCCGGGCTGCCGGACGGCGTCTTCAACGTCGTCTATGGCGGCCGCGAGGCGGTCGCGGCAATCCTCGAGCACCCCGGCATCGATGCTATCCAGTTTGTCGGCTCCACCCCGGTCGGCCGCTACGTCTACGAGACGGGCGTGAAGAACGGCAAGCGGGTCGGCGCGTACACGGGCGCCAAGAACGCCATGATCGTGCTTCCCGACGCGGACATGGAACTCGCCGCCGACGCAGCGGTTGCCGCCGGCTACGGCTCAGCCGGTGAGCGCTGTATGGCCCAGACCCTGATCATCACCATCGGCGACGCAGCAGATCGGCTGCTGCCGCTAATGAAGGAAAGGATCGGCAAGCTCAAGATCGGCCCAGGCATGGACCCCAACGTCGACATGGGTCCGGTCTACTCGGCCGAACACCGCGCCTCCATCATCGAGTGGATCGACAAGGGCGTCGCCGAGGGCGCGGAGCTGGTCCACGACGGCCGGCGCTTCCACGTGGCCGAGCACCCAGACGGGTACTTCCTGGGCGTGTCCCTCTTCGACCACGTAACGCCCGAGATGGCGATCTACCGCGAGGAGATCTTCGGGCCGGTGCTCGGTATCGTCCGGGCCACGACGTTCGACGAAGCTGTGTCGATGATCAACGGTCACCAATACGCCAACGGCACGTCGATCTTCACCACCGACGGCGGAGCGGCTCGCCGCTTCGAGCTGGAAGTGGACGTCCCCATGATCGGGGTCAACGTCCCGATCCCCGTGCCAGCGGGCTACCTCTCGTTCGGCGGCGCGCGCGGCTCGGCATTCGGTGACCTCAAGATGCGCGGCGAGGACGGCATCCGGTTCTTCACGAAGCAGAAAATTGTCACTGTCCGTTGGCCGGAGCCGGGCCGCCGCGAGTCCCTGAGCCTGGTATTCCCGGGTAACCACTAGATTCGCCCGATGCGATGGCCTTCGCATGGGCTGGAGCGGTAGCGGAGTCCGCGCCGACCGCGAACGTTGGCGCACGCACCTCTTGCCGGTCAGGTGCCCAGACCTGGTGTAGCAACGGGAGGTCGCCGAAGGAGAGCGGCCTCCGCCTCATCCTCGCGCCGATGGACTAGGGTGAGCGCCGCAGCCTGGGCATCGCATCCCACTGGCCGTTCGAGGAGTGGGGTTGGTTCCTGCCCGAGCATTCGACCGCCGTGGCCCTGCTCGATCGGCTACTGCATCACGCCATCACGGTCGTGACCTCAGGCGACTCATTCCGGATGCGGGAAGCCCGAACGCGAGACCGTCCGTGCCGCCTGAGTCATACAAGTCGGCCTTTGTCATGGCCACGGACAGGCGAGCAGATCGAGCACACGCCGACGGAACTCACGTGGGTAACCCCGTCTTCCCATTGCTGCCTCCTATTCGGGACAGCAGCATCATTCCAGTTATCCGACTCCACAGAAGGCAGGGCACACCAGTTCGGCTCGATCGAAGACGCCCGAGCCTTCTGCCAGGGGTTCTTCGCCTGGTATAACGGCCAGCACCGCCACAGCGGAATCGCGCTGTTCACCCCGGCCGACGTCCATTACGGGCGCTCAGACGACCTGCAGCAAGCCCGAGCCGGCGTCCTCGCCGGTGCCTATGCCGCCCACCCCGAGCGCTTCGTCAAGGGACTGCCCATCCC